>Ga0335082_10000333_pt1 | contig 47974 bp, 46 predicted proteins | sample Lox_Sample_41_FD_206718 | JGI IMG/M metagenome (GOLD analysis project Ga0335082, IMG submission 206718) | Soil microbial communities from Loxahatchee National Wildlife Refuge, Florida, United States - Lox_Sample_4.1 | ecosystem: Environmental > Terrestrial > Soil > Wetlands | place: USA...
AATGATAAGGAGGCCGCCAAGCTGGCAGAGACGGAACTGAAGGAGCTGAGAAGAAGCTATTCGGCAGCGAAGGACAAGAATGATTCTGCATAGCAGACGGGAACGGCTCGACTCCTAAACAAGGCAAGAGAGGTTGCCGTAGAGGTTGCCGTAAGGCAACAATCATGAAAAAAGGGGCTACGCAAAAACGCGTAACCCCTTGTTTTTATTATGGTGGAGCTGATCAGGATCGAACTGACGACCTCTTGAATGCCATTCAAGCGCTCTCCCAACTGAGCTACAGCCCCATTCAAGAACCCTTTTTATAGCAGACCATGTTTCCGGTGTCAATAACTTTTTGCCCATGCCAGAAATTTCTCCCTTGACGCTCACTGAGGCTTTGACTATAATCCCTCCAATCGCCGGAGTGGTGAAATTGGTAGACGCACTGGACTCAAAATCCAGCAGGGGCAACCCTATGCCGGTTCGACCCCGGCCTCCGGCACCATCTAACAATCCAAAGCAGTCCAACATGATGCAGAAGGCCTTGAGAAATCAGGGCCTTTTGTGTTTTTATGGTCCTATCAAGGCCAAACATGTCCCTTGACATCCGGAGGTATCCCAGGTCACAAAATGAAGATGAAGGAACCACACCTTGTCCCCCTACCCCATCAAGCTGTAGAAATATTGAAAGCATTACAGCCTTTGACCGGCAGCGGCCGGTATGTGTTCCCCTCTCACCGCTCACCTTTGCGTTGCATGTCAGAGAATGCAATCAATGCCGGACTCAGGCGCATGGGATTTGATAAATCCGAGATCATCGGCCACGGCTTCCGGGCTATGGCAAGAACAATACTCCATGAGATTCTGCAATTCACGCCTGATGCAATCGAGGCGCAACTTGCACACGCCGTTCCTGATAGACTTGGCAGGGCATACAACAGGACTACACACCTTGCCGAACGGCGCAAGATGATGCAAACATGGGCTAATTACCTTGATGGACTAAAGAGCGGTGCGAAAGTGCTACCTCTCAAACGCCAGACGGCGGAATAGCAGTAAGAAGATCGAAAATCATTAGGCTCTCTATTTCATGTACTACAACTTCGGCAGGATTCACAAGACATTACGGGTAACACCGGCTGTGGAGGCGGGAATCATTGGCCATGTTTGGACGTTGGAAGAAATAGCCGCTCTTGCTAACCTTTAAATTTTCTGTTCTAGTGGTATTCTTTTCCTTAGCACCAATAACGAAAAAAAGGAGGTTTCAAATGAAGGTTAAAGAGGGTGATGTTTTGGTATGTGCGTGTGGCGACTGCAAAATTGAAATGACCATAACAAAAGCATGTAATGACCAAGTATGTGGTTGCGAAGTTGACTGTGATATTGATGCAAAATGCTGTGGCGAACCTATGACGCTAAAGATGAAGTAAGCATCACGCACGTGGTAAATAGGAAAGGGAGTGCTTAGGGCAGCACTCCTTTTTTCTTTTTATTAATGCTATAGTTTAAACAAGTTACACTATCTGTGTGACCCCGGCCTCCGCAATATTTTGCAAAAATGCAAATATTAGTGGAAATTTTCATCGTGTTTCCTTAGTATCGATTATCATTCAGAGATGAAGGTATGCGATGCACCGGTATCTCTTGGGCTTCATGAACAACTTGCGCCTCCGCTGGAAAATGCTGCTGGTGGTGATGCCGCTGGTCGCCATCCCCATTTTCCTTGTCGGCGGGGTCATCGGCTATATCTCCACGCGCCAGGCGTACCTCGGCATCACCGAGACCTGCAAGGACGACCTGGAGCACATGACGACATTCACCATCGATCTCCTCAAGTCCCACCACCAGCAATTTCAGGTCTACAAACAGGACAAGCAGAGAAGCTTCCGGCTGGAACTCGCTACACTCACGAACCTCGCCTACAACCTGGTGGAGTCACAGCATCGACAGTACCTCAGCGGCAGAATCGATATGGGAACTGCCCGGCAGGAGGCACGCAAGGCCCTCAAAAAGGTGAACGTCGGGGAGACCGGTTATATCTATGCCATGAACACGAAAGGAGACCTGACGGTTCACGTGGCGCGGGAGGGAGACAATATCATCGATGAGGCGGACGAAAACGGCCGCCACTTCATCAGGGAGATGTGCGAAACCGCCCGCAGGGCCAAGCCCGGCGAGATACTCTACATCACCTATCCCTGGCGCAACGCCGTCCTCGGGGACAAGTATCCCCGCAAGAAAATGGTCGCCTATCGCTACTTCAAGGAATGGGACTGGATTATCGCCACCGGGGGCTATCTCGAGGAAACCTCCGATGATGATGCGTTCGAGCGCCGCTCCTTTGCGGAGCTGAAGGAAAAGATCAAGAGCAAGAAGGTCGGCAAGACCGGCTACATTTTTTGCATGGACACCCGGGGCAATTTTACCGTCCATCCTCAGGGGGAGGGGAAGAACTTCTACGACGCCCGGGATTCCGCAGGATTTCCCTTCATCAAGGAGATGTGCGACAACAGGCGAGGCTGGATCCGGTATCCTTGGAAGAATGCCGGTGAGCGTGAGCCGCGGATGAAGATCGTCCGGTACGATTATTTTGAGCCATGGGGTTGGATCGTGGCTGTCGGCTCCTATGAGGACGAGTTCTACCACGAGGCGAACGAGATCAAGGGGCGGATTGTGGAGAGCATGGTGGTCCTCACGATTCTGGTCTGCATCATCGCCGGAGGATTCGTGTTCCTCGCTTCTAAGGTCCTGACCGATCCGATCAACCACATGATGGAGGTGATCCGGAAGGTGAAAAAGGGGCGCCTCGACGAAAAAATGGAGGTCGACAGCGGCGATGAACTCGGTGAACTCGCCGCGGCCTTCAACAGGATCAAGAACAACCGGGAGATGGAGGCGACGCTGGCGCAGCAGGGGAAAATGGCGTCCCTCGGCATTCTCTCGTCGGGAGTGGCCCATGAGATCAACAACCCACTCGGCGTGATCCTCGGCTACGCCAGCTACTTGGAGGGAAAACTCGCACCGGACGACCCGAATTATCATTACATTCATGACATCAAACGGGAGAGCAAGAGGTGCAAGAAGATCGTCCAGGACCTGCTTTCCTATGCCCGGACCCCGAAACCGACTCTCGAAGAGATCGACATCAATCACCTCCTCGACCAGATTGTCGATTTCGCCGCAAATCACACCGACATGCACCATGTTGCCGTGGTAAAGGACTTTGCTCCGGGGCTTCCCAAAATCATGGCGGACGGCGATCAGATGCGCCAGGTGGCGATCAACCTGATTCTCAATGCCGGCTCTGCCATGGCGCGAGGCGGGAGACTCGTCGTCGGCACTTTCCTTGACGGTATCGGGAACGTCTGTGTCAGATTCGCCGACGACGGAGCAGGAATTCCCGCCGAGAACCTTGAGAAGATTTTCGAGCCCTTCTTTACCACCAAGACCAAGGGGACCGGCCTCGGCCTCGCCATCAGCAAGCAGATCATCGAACAGCACCAGGGAAAGATCACTATCGAGAGTGAAGTGGGGAAGGGGACGACGGTGACCGTCAAGCTCCCCATTGAAAGGGAAGAACTCTAAACGCGGGAAAGGGTGGTCAGGTGTCCGACAAGAAGCGCATCATGCTCATCGATAACGAAGAGGGGCTCTGCCGGATGATGGAGGCGGTGCTGCGGGATAACGGCTATGCCGTCAAGGGGTACACTCGCTCCTACGAGGCGGTTGACGCTTTCAAACCCGGTGAATGGGATCTGGTCATCACCGACATCAAGATGCCGGGGATGGACGGACTCGAGGTCCTGCAAAAGGTGAAGGCCAAAGAGCCGTCCATTCCGGTGGTGATGATCACCGCTTACGCTACGGTGGAGATGTCGATCCAGGCCCTGCGCCGCGGTGCGTACGACATGCTGACCAAGCCCTTCGAGCCGGAGGAGCTTCTCTACCGGGTCAAGAATGCCCTCCAGCACACCAAGTTGCTGGAGGAGAACCGGGAACTCCGGGAGGAACTGGTCGGCAAGTTCCGCTTCGACAATATCATCGGCGCGTCGGAGGAACTGAAGAAAGTACTGGACCGGGTGGCCAAGGTGGCGGTCCGCGACACATCGGTCCTCATCACCGGCGAATCGGGAACCGGCAAGGAGTTGATCGCCCAGGCGATTCATTATAATTCTCTGCGCAAGGAAAAGCGTTTCGTTGCCATCAACTGCGGGGCGCTTCCCGAATCTCTCCTGGAGAGCGAACTTTTCGGGTACCGCAAGGGGGCCTTCACCGGCGCCAAGGAAAATCGCCAGGGGCTAATCGAGGCGGCGGACGGAGGGACCCTCTTCCTCGACGAGGTTGGCAACCTTCCGATGAACGTCCAGAAGACTCTGCTTCGCTTTCTGCAGGAACAGGAGTTTCACAGGATTGGAGATACGATGCCGACAAAAGTCGACGTGCGGGTCCTCTCCGCCACCAACAGCGACTTGAAAGAGGCCGTCAGGAACGGTTCTTTCCGGGAGGACCTCTATTACCGGCTCAATGTGGTGAATCTCCATCTTCCTCCACTGCGGGAGAGGAACGCGGACATCCCTCTCCTTGCCGCCCATTTCATCTCACTGCAGAACCAGAAGTTCGGCATCCAGGTGAAGGGATTGTCACCCGAAGCTCTGGATGCCTTCTGCGCATTTTCCTGGCCGGGAAATATCCGCCAGATGAGAAATGTCGTCGAGGCTTCCATGGCCATGGAGAGCGGAGATTACCTGAGTCTTCCTGTCGTTTCCCAGTTCATCGACGTCCCTGCCGCAGACGCGGAAAGCTATGCCATCGCCGACGAGGGTGAGTATGCCAAGGCGCTCTCCCGCTTCGAGTCGGAGTACCTCAGGGGGCTTCTCCGCAAAAACCGCGGGAATGTCGAGGCGGCGGCCCGCGACGCAGGCATGAACATGGCGACGATTTACCGGAAACTGAAAAAATATACCATCCGTCGGGAAGATTATACGTAGGGCCTGTTCCTCTCACTGCTTCAAGAACGGGCGGTCGTCCAGTATCGCCGTCCCCGGCAGATAGTCGTCTCCCCGGTTGTTTGCAATTCTGCAAATCATTCCCTTCCTGTTTGCACCCCTGCAAAATGGCGATCCTTCGTCGGTTGAGTCTTGTAACTATTTGATTAATAACATGGAAAAAATGATGATGTCGCCGGTGCCCTCTCCGCTGTCACTTTGTCTCTCCGAAGTGCCTGCCCGACTGGTTTTGCAGTTCTGCAAAAGATACTGCATCCCATCCCATGGTGGTATAGTGTGGTGTGGTGTAACTATTTGACATTATAATGATATTTAGAAAGTTGCCCGCGTCGCCTCCACTTGGTATACACGTTGCTTTAATAAAAATCAGTTACTCCTTGTTGCATGGGAAGAAGTCGGGGGAGTTGGTGACGATCAATTGCCGGGATGGCTTCTCCCCCATGCGCGAACTTTCACCTTTTCGGTTTGACATACGAGGCATCTATGGCGGACAGAACTATCTGCCCCTTCTATGGAAAAAGCGATGACTTGTGCGATGTGGGATGCGGGTATATTTCTCCGTACGACGTCAACTTGATCATCAGGTACTGCAGTTGCCGGTACCGGGAATGTCTCAAGTTCCAGGAACTGGCCGATCGGTATCCCGCCGAGCGGATGGATTTGGTAAATTGTTAAAAGGAGGAAGCCATGCTCTATAATCTTTGTCTCCATTTGAAAGGCATTTATGTACCGTCAGCATTCTCGTTGACTATGGCTTTCGTACTAATTTCCCTGGTAAAGGAGAAGAGAGATGAGCGAAAAAGAGCTTGAGCTGCTGGCGAGGATAGAAGAGCTGGAGCGGCATACCTGGCGCAACAGCGCCATACTGCGGTCGGTTGCAATGGTGGCGTTCACCGCCCTGATCGGCATCGTGATTGCTTCGGGGGTCGTCGGCGGCGGGAGAGGAAGCCACTGGTCGGGACCGGCCTGGAACACGATGTGGCTCTACGGACTGTTTGCAGCCAATGCGGTGTCCATGTTCTGGACAACCCACAAAGAATAGGGTTTTTCTTATATTCAGGAGGATACGACAATGCCAATGAGTATAAAAAACTGCATATTGCTACTGATGGTAGTGACCGTATGCGCCGCGTTCAGCATGCAGCTTTTCCGGGGGCTCGACGAGATGATGGGTGATCAGTACTGGGTGGTGGATACGACCCAGGGTGACCACGGCTGGTACTTCATGGGGATGCTCCCCCACGTCAAGAAGGTGTCAAAGGACGTGGTGAAGGCGGTCAACACCGACCCGAACGCCAAGGAGAAATACACCATTTACGCCCAGGCCGGTGACTTTGCCGGTGATTCGGTGTACGGCATCTGCTTCGGAATTCCCCTCATCATGTACCTGATCTGGTTTGCCTTCATTCTCGGCTTTCCCGACCGGGTCGATCCCTATCTCCTGCCACGAAGGATCTTCACCGTCACCGTGATCATTGCCTGCTCCGTCATCGCCAATCTGTTCCTCATGCGGATAGCCGCTGACTTCGCCCGCGATCCGATGTCCCGGATCGCCAATGTGGCGGGGAATCATGCGTCGCTCCTCTTCCACAACGCCGGCATCTGGTTCGCGATCCTCTTTTCCGCCCTCGGCACCCATAATCACTCCTTCAAGGAGATGGCGGCTCCCGACAGCCGCAACTGGCAGTCCCAGGCAAACGAAAAGTTCTCCTGGATGTTCACCCTGCTGGCTGCCGTCACCGTCCTCGAGGTGGTGCTCGTGCAGAACAAGCTGGCTCTTCCCGATGCGGCGGTCGACTACTCCGTCTGGATCATCTGGGTCGTGATCTTCATGCGGATGTTCGGCTTCTCTCCCAAATACTGGGTCAAGAGAGGCCGGGGAATCGCAATCATGGTGGTGGGGACCCTCCTGACCCTCCCGGTCTTCTACCTCCTGGAGCGGGCGACCGGCACGCTCGGAGCGGGCTTTGCGTCGCCCATCCTGGCAAAGGCTCTGGGGCCCGATCACCAGAACATCGGTCTCTCCCTGATGATTTCCATTTACCTCATCTTCTGGATGGAATTCGCCGCAGCCATACGGATGAACGGTCCGACCAAGGTTGCAGCAGGGAAGCACTGACGGGATACAGACCTAAAACTCCTTCTGATGATATGGTGCGGGCAGCCGGAAACGGCTGCCCTTTTTTTGTCGGGAGGGAGTGGCGCTGTGCTGGTAAACTACGGAGGGGCGATGCATACGTGACACGGTCAGTGCGGGTGCCGGGGGCGGCAGGATGAAAACAGAAACGGCGACCCCGTTTCCGGGGCCGCCGCTGCGAATGCATATCCGGCTGAGATGTCTTACCGTTCAGATGATCTTGGTAAGGGGATACTCGATGATCCCTTCCGCCCCGAGTTTGATGAGTTCGGGGACGATCCGCCGCACTTCCTTCTCATTGAGGACGGTTTCGATAGAGACCCAGTCCGAGTTGTAGAGGTGGGAAACGGTGGGGGATTTCTGACTGGGGAGGACCTTGGTGAGTGCTTCCATCCGATCGCCGGGGGCATTCATCTTGAGGCCGACCATCCCCTCGGCGGCCAGGGCCGATTTGAGCAGGGTAGCGATGGTTTCGATCTTTTCCCGTTTCCACGGATCGTCCCACGACTTTCTGTTGGCCACCATGACCGGCACCGATTCCATCAGGTCGCAGACGATCCGGAGATTATTGGCGCGGATGGTGGAGCCGGTCTCGGTCACCTCGACGATGGCGTCGCAGAGGCCGTCCACCACTTTTGCTTCCGTTGCTCCCCAGGAGAACTCGACCTGCACCGGGATGTTCCGTTCGGCAAAGTAGCGTTTGGTGAAACCCACCAGTTCCGTGGAGATGGTGGCGCCTGCCAGATCTTCCGGTGAGCGGACCGGCGAGTCCTGGGCCACGACGAGCACCCAGCGGACGGGGCGGCGGGAAACCTTGGAGTAGACCATTTCACAGATCTCCACGACATCGGAATCGTTCTCCCGGACCCAGTCGCGACCGGCGATGCCGACGTCGATGGTGCCGCGCTCCACGTATTTTCCCATTTCCTGGGGGCGGATCAGTTTGCAGTTCAACTCGGGGTCGTCGACCCCGGGGAAGTAGCTGCGGGACGAAACGGAAATCTTCCACCCGGCCTTGGCGAACAGCTCGACGGTGGCATCTTCAAGGCTCCCCTTGGGGATGCCGAATTGCAGCAGATTGCTCATGTCACTATCCTCGTAGAATGGAATCTATTTCTTGTATACCTGGGCCGGGTCGAAGAGGGGATTGGAGTGCTCGACCCACTGGCCGTTTTCCCACCGCACGTAGAAGCAGCTCCGGTTGCCGGTGTGACAGGCGGCGGGGCCGTTCTGCTTCACCTTGATGACCACGCTGTCGGCATCGCAATCGGTGAGGACTTCCACAACTTCCTGGGTATTCCCCGATTCTTCGCCTTTCATCCAGTACTTGTTCCGGGTGCGGCTGAAAAACCAGGTCTTGCCGGTTTCCAGGGTAAGGTTCAGGGTCTTCTCGTCCATGAATGCGACCATAAGGACCTCACCCGAGGTATGGTCCTGAATGATGGCGGGGACAAGCCCCCCCATTTTCTGAAAATCGATGGTAATCATGCATTTCCTCCGGTGCAGTGAGTCAAGATATCCCCCTTTAATACACCCTACCTTGCAACAGTGTCAACCTTTATGAGGAACATATCCTTGATTTTGACGGACGAATGCTCTAGACTCCGGGAAACAGCGGCCGCTGTCGAATCACCCGGCGAGATGAACGTGGGGACCATATCAGATAACGGACGATCAGAGGGAGACCGATGGCAACGAAACAGGTAGTACTCGGGAAAACGGGGCTGGCAATTACTCCTCTCGTCTTTGGCACTCTTCCTCTCGGGCCTCTGCAGGCAGGGCTTTCACCCGGGGAAGGAGGCCGGCTCATCCGCCATGCCCTTGAATTGGGGGTGAACATGCTGGACACGGCCGCCCTGTACGATACGTATCCCCACGTGCGTTCCGGTCTGCAAGGCTTCAGGGGGGATGTCCGCATCGTCACCAAGACCCATGCTGCCGACGGGGTCACGGCACGGGGGCATGTGGAAAAGGCCCTGCGGGAGCTGGGGCGGGAGCGGCTCGATATCGTCCATATTCACGGCGCCCGCATCGCCGATCCCTTTACAGAACGCCGAGAGGTGCTCGATGTGCTCCTGGAGATGAAGGCCGAGGGGAAGATCAGCCACGTGGGCCTTTCTTCCCATTATATTTCGGCGATCCGCACGGCAGCCGACCATCCTGAGATCGAGGTGATCCATCCCCTCATCAACAGGACGGGGATGGGGATCCTCGACGGCACGGCAGCGGAAATGGCCGGGGCGATTGCAGCGTGCGCCGAGGCCGGCAAGGGGGTCTATGCCATGAAGGCCCTTGCTGGCGGCAATCTTATCTCCTCCGCCCGGCAGAGCATCCGGTATGTTCTGGGGCTTCCCGGCGTCCACGCCCTGGCGGTCGGCATGCTGTCGATGCCGGAGATAGTGGCGAATCTGGCTCTGGTGACTGGTGGCATAGAGGACGACGAGGCGTGGCAGGCGCTGGAGAAGGGACGGCGAAGGTTGCGGGTCATGGAGGCCTTTTGCAAGGGGTGCGGCGATTGTGTCCCCGCCTGCACCGCAGAGGCGCTGGCGCTGCAGGACGGGAAGGCGCGGGTCGATGAGGAGAAATGCATCCTCTGCGGGTACTGTGCCGCGGCCTGTCCCGATTTCATCATCCGGGTGGTGTAGGCTTCCGCCTGCCTGAAACCGGCAGGACGACCGTCCGGCCGGATCAGTCCCGATACCGTTTAACCAGGTCGCTGTACGAATCGATGCGCCGGTCACGAAGAAACGGCCAGATACGGCGGACCTGCTCGCTCCTCGCCACATCTATCTCCACGACCAGCACTTCTTCCCCGTCGTTCCCCGCCAGGGCGAGAAATTCTCCCTGCGGCCCAGCAGCGAAGCTCCCCCCCCAGAACGCAATTCCCCTGCCGATCCCTGACGGATCGGGCTCGTACCCGACCCGGTTGACGCTGACCACGGGAATGCCGTTGGCAATGGCGTGAGCGCGCTGAACGGTTGTCCAGGCGTCCTGCTGGCGGCTTTTTTCCCCATCGTCATCGGCGGGATCCCAGCCGATGGCGGTAGGGTAGATGAGGACGTCGGCGCCGGCGAGAGCCATGAGCCGGGCCGCTTCGGGGTACCACTGGTCCCAGCAGATGAGCACCCCCAACCTTCCGACCGATGTGGCAATGGGAGTGAATCCGAGGTCTCCCGGCGTGAAGTAGAATTTCTCGTAGAATGCGGGATCGTCGGGGATATGCATTTTGCGGTATTTCCCGGCGATCGAGCCATCCTTCTCGAAGACTACCGCTGTGTTGTGGTAGAGTCCCGCCGCCCGCCGCTCGAACAGGGAGGCAACGAGCACCACCCCGCATTCTTTGGCAACCCCTGCAAGGAGTTCGGAGGCGGGGCCGGGAATCGGCTCCGCCATGTCGAAATGGGCGGTGTCCTCGCACTGGCAGAAATAGATGCCTGCATGCAACTCCTGGAGCACCACAAGCCGGGCGCCGCGGGCGCTGGCGTTGCGGATCCCCTCGATACTCTTGGCAAGATTTTCATCCCTCCGAGCTCCGCATGTCTGCTGCACTATGCCGACGGTCAATGTTTTCATGGAAGAGCTCCCTTGGGAATCTGCATGGTCACGCAGTGGAGAGAACCATGCTGAATGATGAGGGGAAGGCAATCGATGCCGACGATTTCCCTGTCGGGAAACGCCGTGCCGACCGCTGTCAATGCTGCCCGGTCATGCTCATCCCGGTAGGTCGGGACCAGCACTGCGCCGTTGATGACGAGGAAATTCGCGTAGGTGGCTGGCAGCCGCTGGCCATCCTCGTCGTAGCGGGGGGAGGGCCAGGGGAGGGGGATGAGCCGATACGGCTTGCCATCCAAGGTGCTCAGCCGCTGCAGCTCCTCGACCATGGCGGCGAGGGCCGGGTAGTGCTCGTCGCTTTCTTTGTCACAGGTGACATGGGCGATCGTGTCACCGGGACAGAGCCGGGCCAGGGTGTCCACATGGGAATCGGTGTCGTCGCCGGCGAGAAAGCCGTGCTCCAACCAGAGGACATGTTTGGACCCGAGGAGCCGTGAAAGCTCTCTCTCGATCGCCTGGCGGCTGAGGTGGGGATTGCGGTTCGGGCTGAGCAGGCATTCCGACGTGGTCAGGATGGCTCCCTTCCCGTCGCTCTCGATGCTCCCCCCCTCCAGCGAGAGGCCGACTGTGTCCAGGGGGGTGGTGCCGAACGCCCCGTGGTGATGGAGCCGTCGGGTGACGAGGTTGTCGAGATCTGCGGGAAACTTGAGTCCCCAGCCGTTGAAGCAGAAATCGAGAAGGCGGGGGAGGCCGTTGTCGTACACGGTAATCGGGCCGAAATCCCTCGTCCAGGTGTCGTTGGTATCGATCCTGTATATCAGGACATTTTCCATGCGTGCGACGCTTGCCGCAAGCTGGTTCCGAACCCTCCGCTCGTCCCGTGCGACGATCATGACCCGTTGTCGAAGGCTCACCTGTCTGGCAATTTCACGAAATACCGGTTCCACTTCATCGAGGTTGGGGTGCCAGTCGCTCATTTCGTGGGGCCAGGCAAGGAGAACGGCATCCTGCTCTTCCCACTCTGCGGGGAGTCGTCGAATCATCGTCTTTCCAGTCGGAGGAGATTGTCAGCCGGTGCCCGCGACCACGTTCCTCGAAAAAAAATTCCCTCACTCGGGACAAAATCGAGAGGGGGCATGGGAGAGGTGGGAAGCGGTGCGTCTCGTGAGGGTCCTGGCACCAGATAAACACAAATCCTAAAGAAAACGCGGGGAAAATGCAATGATGTTTTCATGAGCAGAGGAAGAGTAGATAGAACAGTAGTTTATTAATTGCAATAAATCTTGCTTTTGAGCGACTGGCATCGTATACTGGCGCAGATCGAGAAGCAATACGGCAGGAATATGTTCAAACATTGGTATATGTAAAAGGGCTGCACCGGTGGTCCGGCTGGGGGTACCCATGGCAAAAGTTCTGGTTGTAGATGATTCCCTGTTCACTCGCCTCAACATCTGCAAGATGCTGCACGAGGCCGGCCACGAGACGATTGAGGCCGCAAACGGCCAGGAGGGACTGATCAAGGTCTCTTCCGACAAACCCGATGTCATCCTGTCCGACCTGCTCATGCCGGAGCTTGATGGGATCGGTTTCCTCAATGCCTTGAGGGAGAACAATGTCGATCTTCCCGTTGTCATCATCTCCGCCGATATTCAGGCCACGAAACGCCAGCAGTGCCTGACCCTGGGCACTGCCGCGTTCGTCAACAAGCCCCCCCGCAAACAGGAAATCCAGGCGGTCATCGCGCAGATTCTTACCTCCGGAACCTCCTGACATGACTCTTCTCACCCCCTACCATCTTGATGCACTGAAGGAACTGGTGAATATCGGCGTGGGGAAGGCCGCCGATTCCCTCAACATTCTTCTCGATTCCCATATCCAGCTTGAAGTCCCTTCAATCAGCGTGTTTCAGGGGGAAGACATCGCGGAAGGAGAAGACAGCATATGGGGCAGCGAACTGGCGTGCGTGCAACTCGGGTTCCGTGGGCACTTCAACGGTTCCGCCATTCTGGTGTTTCCCCCGGCGAGTGCCGTCAAGCTGGTGGCCAGCCTGACGGGAGAAGACCCCGCGGCCCCGTTCCTCAATGCCGTGATGGCCGGCACCCTGAACGAAGTCGGCAACATCGTCATCAACAGCGTGATCGGAACCATCGGCAACATCCTGGTGAAGCCCTTCGATTTCTCCCTGCCGGATTACATGGAGGGGAGACTCGTCGACCTCCTCACAACGAAGAACTCCGCCGAAACCCTCACCGTTTTGCTGGTGAAAACCCATTTCCGCATCCATGATCGCCAGGTGGAAGGAAGCATCATCCTCCTTTTCGAACTCGGCTCTTTCGATGCCCTTCTCACGGCCATCGACACCATTGCCGTGTCGGCCTGAACCAATGGAAACAGTTACGAAAACAGTAGCTGCCGCCGACTTTTCCATTCTCGATCATTCCCCCATCGGCCATTTCGTCGTGCGAAGTGATTTCGTCGTCATTTTCTGGAACAGGTGCCTCGAAGCATGGACCGGTCTCCCGCGGGAACGGATCATCGGCGACAGCATCATCAACCATTTTCCCCATCTCGGCACCTCCAAATATGCAAGCCGTATCCGGAGCATGTTCGACGGCGGTCCGCCGACGATCTTCTCGTCCCAGCTCCACCGTCACCTTATTCCTGCTCCCCTGCCCGGCGGCAAATTCCGGGTTCAGTACACCGTGGTTACCGGCATGCCGGCGCCGGACGGGGAAGGGGTGCACGCCCTGTTTTCCATCCAGGACGTGACGAGCCTGTCGGAGGCCATCGAGAATCACAACACGGCCCTGAAGCGGGCCCTGGAGGCGATGGAGGAACGAAAAATTGTCGAGGAGGAACTCGTCCGGTACTCCCGGGAGCTGAAAAGATTGAACGAAATCCTCAAGGAGCGCTCCATCCGGGATGGCCTGACCGGTCTCTACAACCACCGCTATTTCTATCAAACCCTGCGCCGCGATTTTCTCCTGGCACTTCGCCATGACACGGACCTTGCCTGCCTTCTTCTCGACCTCGACTACTTCAAGAACGTCAACGATCTCCATGGCCATCCCTTCGGCGATACGGTCCTCAAGGGGGCTGCCGAGCTGATTCAGGGATCGGTCAGGGAAACGGACGTGGTAAGCCGTTACGGCGGGGAGGAATTTGCCGTTCTTCTCCCCAGTACCGATCTTGACGGTGCCATGCAGGCTGCCGAGCAAATCCGCTTCCGGATCGAGACCCACGTTTTCCACCTCGGGTCCCGTTCGGCCCGGGTGACGGTCAGCATCGGAGTCGCCAGCCTTCAATCCCACAACCCCGGGCTCCCCCAGGAATTGATAGCCTTTGCCGACAAGGCGCTCTACCGTGCCAAAGATGGCGGGAGAAACCGGATTGTCGGCTATGCCCGGGACATGGATCATGTTTCGCCGTAATCCAGCGAATCATCCCCTGTCTCCTGTCTGTATTCCGCCAACTTCCCCATTGTAATTTCCGGGCGAACCCCGTATTATTTCTCCTGTAGGCCTCGCGCGGCGCTTGTGGTGACTGCCGGACCTTCTCCACCGGAACGTGGCATTCCGACGGGAACTGCCGTTTCCTTCCACGTCGCGGGAACTCGTCGCGGGCATCCCGGGAAAGCACGGTCATGAGATATCCTGCAGCAGTCAACCTTCCCTTCAATGGGGAGATCATCAGGGACCGGTTCACCCCTCTTCTTCCCGGCGAGCCGGCTGCAGCAGGGGCGGGCAGCTGGCTGATTCTCCAGGGGAATTCGCTGGTGGTGGAGAAAAGGGCCGAAGGTCTGGTGATGCCCGAGGGGGAGCGTCCCGCTTGGATCGGGGGGAATGCTCGACAGGTGTGCATCGGCACCTGGGATGGGAAACCCCTCTGGGCGGTCTCTCTCGGCAGGGAGTGCGCGGTGCCGCCCCCTTTTGTCGCCGAGCCGTTCAATGCGGTGGAGGAACGGCTTGACGACCGGTATCTCACCCTCGGCGGGCTGGCCCAGCAGATTCTTTACTGGGAACGGATGAGCGCGGTCTGCTCCCGTTGCGGTGGTGTGCCGGTGCCGCTGCCGGGGAGCCGGGGAAAGCGCTGCCCCACGTGCGGGCATGAGCACTTTCCCCATATTCACCCCTGCGTCATCGTCCTCGTCAAGAAGGGGGATGAGTTCCTCCTCACCCGCAAGGAAATGTGGCCAAAGGGTCGTTACAGTCTCGTGGCGGGCTTTCTCGATATGGGCGAATCCCTTGAAGAATGCGTCCTGCGGGAGGTGAAAGAGGAAACGGGCATTCTCGTGAAGAACCTGCAGTACGTGGGGAGCCAGAACTGGCCCTTCCCGAGCCAGCTCATGGCCGGATTCGTCGCCGACTATGCCTCCGGGGAGATCAAGGTGGATGAAGCCGAGCTCGAGGACGCCCGCTGGTTCTGTCGGGAAATGATGCCCGAGGCGTTGCCGCCCCTGCGCAGCATTGCCCGCTGGATCATCGACACCTACGCACTGGGAACCAGCTAGGCCCAGATGCGACCGGGGCTCCGGCACCGGTCGACCCCTTTGGAGAAAGGTGGATACCGTCATGCAGATCCTTGTCATACTCGGCCGCCTGGCAATGTCCCTGTGGGTTGGCGGTGCTGCCCTCTTCACCTTCGTTCTAACCCCGATCATTTTCAAGGCATACAACAGGGATGTAGCCGGCCAGATAGTCGGCCATCTCTTTCCCGCCTACTTCCGCTGGGGGCTTGTCTGCGGCGCCACGGTTCTCCTTTCCCTTATCACTGTCCGGGGAAGGAATTTCGTGCCGGCCGTTGCCCTCGTCGTGGTGATGCTGGCCCTCACCTCGTTCCAGGCCTTTTCCATCGAGCCGAGGGCTGCACTTCTCAAACGCCAGATCCCCTCCTTTGAAACGACCCCCAAGGACCATCCCCTGCGCAGGGAATTCTCCCGACTTCATGGCATCTCCGCTGTATGCAACCTCCTGGTGATCGGGGGCGGGGTGGTGCTGATCGTCTTGCTGTAGCCCACAACAATTCTAATGTCATTCTTGAAGTACTATTGGTAATATATTGAGTTTTAACAGTAATTATTCTCTTGGTTTCTGTATAATAAAGTAAACGGGTAATTATAAATTCTGGTAAGTCTGTACACATGTAATGGTTGAATGCTTGCCATTTCGCCCCGGGATGCTACCATAAATGCCAAAGGAGAATCCCATGGCGCTTCCCGCCTATCCCGACAGCCGCCCGCTTTCGCTGCACGACAAACCGCTCCTCGACGGGATCTTCCGTCAACTCCAGCCGCGCATTTCGGAATTCACCTTTGCCAATCTCTTTCTTTTTCGCACCGTCCATGACTACCGCCTCACGAACGCGGCAGATTCCCTCGTCATCCTCGGGAAAGGATACGGAGGGGAAGAGTATTTTCTCCCCCCCCTCGGGGGAGATGCGGGGAGGGCGCTGGCGCCTCTTTTCCAGGACCGGCGCTCGCTATACGGTGCAGATGAGCGGTTTGCGGCGACCTTCCTGGGCGATGAACTCGTGCTCACCGAAGACCGCGACAACTTCGATTACCTCCACCTGCGCCGGGAGCTGGCGGAGCTTCCGGGTAACCGCTACCATAAGAAGAAGAACCGGATCAACTACTTTGCCAGCCGGCATCTCTTCATGACCGAGCTGTATAGCGAGAAATTCCGCGAGGGATGTCTGCGCTTTCTCGATGAATGGGAACGGGTCCACGTGCTCGGCGAGGGGGAGTCCCTCGGCAGTGAGGTCGAAGCGGACCGGGAGGCCCTCGGGATGGCTGTTCTTCTCGGGCTGGCGGGGATCGTTGTGCTCGTTGACGGAGAGGTCCGGGGGTTCGCCCTGGGAGAAAAGCTGAACGACGACACGTCCGTCTGCCACTTCGAAAAGGCGGATCCGTTTCTGGAGGGAATCTACCAACTCCTCGACCGGGAATTCAACCGGCAGCTCTTTACGGAATGCACCTACGTGAACAGGGAGCAGGACCTCGGCGTCCCGAATCTCAGGAAATCCAAGCTCTCCTACCATCCCGTGGCCCTGGTGAAGAAATTCCGCGCCGTCGTGAAATAGGGGATGTCCGCCGCTGGAGTGGTATCGGGATATTTTTCGCCGCTTTCGATCGGCGGATATTTCTTTGCCCTTCCATTTTTGCCGATTCCCCGGTATGGTAATGCAGTAGCCTGCGCAGGGTGCCGCGGGTGGCCGATCTGCCGGCCGGGGGGAGCTGTCGATGACCAACAAGAGAATTTTCCGCGTAGCGTTCACCAGCCAGGGGAAAGTCTACGAGATTTACGCCCGCCAGGTGAGTCAGGGGGAATTGTACGGCTTCGTAGAAGTGGAAGGGATTCTCTTCGGCGAGAAGACGACCCTGGTACTTGATCCGTCCGAAGAGCAGCTCAAACATGAATTCAGCGGCGTGAGGAAAATGCACATCCCGTTTCATGCCGTTATCAGAATCGACGAAGTGGAGAAGGAAGGGACCGGCAAGGTCCTGCACCTTCCCTGCCAGGGGGGTGCCGTCACCCCGCTGGTGCAGCCACCCCTGCCACCCGGCAAGGGACCGGAAAAAGCGTAGGAGAAGAAAATGCCCTGGGATCCCGCACAGTACCACAAGTTCTCCTCGGAGCGCTTTGCCCCCTTTGAGGACCTCACTGCCCTGATCGTTCCCCGCCAGGAAATGGCGGTTATCGACCTTGGTTGCGGCACCGGTGAGCTGACCCGGCGCCTGGCCGACCGGCTTCCCGGTGCGACCGTGCTCGGTATCGACAGCTCGCCGGCCATGCTGGAGCAGGCGCGGGAGCAGGAACGGCACGGCCTCGTCTTTGCGTCGGGGACCATCGAGGAGGTGGCGGGAGAGTGGGACCTGGTATTTTCCCACGCGGCGCTGCACTGGGTCGGGGACCACCGGACGCTCATTCCCCATCTCATGGGGCTCGTGCGTCCCGGCGGTCAGCTGGCTGTCCAGATACCCGCCAATCACCGCCATCCCGCCCACACCGCCATCACCGACACCGCCCTGGAAAAGCCGTTCGTCGATGCCCTGGGGGGATGGGTCCGCCTCTCGCCGGTACTGGAGATCGACGACTACGCCTCGCTCCTTTACAGCTACGGGGGTGAGGGGATCACCGCCATGGAAAAGGTCTATCCGTCAATCCTGGCGGATGCCGCGGCGGTCGGTGAATGGACGCGGGGCACGACCCTCGTTCCCTACTTCGAGCGGCTTCCGGAAAAACTGCACGACCCCTTCATGGACCGGTACCGGGCGCGGCTTCGGGCGCTCTGGCCGGCCGGACCGGTCTTCTATACGTTCCGCCGCATCATCTTCGTCGCCACGAAAGGGGCGGGATGAACTTCCTCGCCCACCTCCGCCTCTCCGGCGACGATGCGGAAAGCCTCGTCGGAAATCTCATGGGGGATTTCGTGAAGGGGCGGCTCGAGGAGAGGTTCCCTCCCCCCATCCGCCGGGGGGTGGAGCTGCATCGCCGGATCGACTCTTTTGCCGCCCGCAACGAACATTTCCTCCGGAGCAAACGTCGGCTCGATCCCGCCCTCGGCCTGTACCGCGGGGTGATGGTCGATCTCTTCTACGACCATTTCCTCGCGCTCCACTGGGACGATCATTCCGCCATTCCCTTCGACCGGTTCGTGGCCGATGCCTGGAGAACGATGATTGCCCACGAGGCGGTGCTCCCCCGGGAACTGGTGCGGGTCCTGCCGGTGATTTTTTCTGACCTGATCCCCTCCTACCGGGAAACCGGCGGGATCGAGCGGGCTCTGCAACGGATGGCGGCGCGTCTCGGCAGGCCTACCCCCCTCGGTGAAGGGGGGAGGGAACTGCGGCGCCATTACGGGGAGTTAGAAGGGGATTTCCGCGGCTTCTTCCCCGAGGCCCTCGCCTTCGTGCGAGGAGTGACGGGTGCCGCAAGGGAGTAGGGGGAATCGCCTGTCAAGGAAGGCGACCAGTTCCTGCTCCGCCGCCGCGAAATCCTCAAGGGAAATGACGACATCTTCCCGCCAGGCCCTCTCCTTGTAGTAGACCTTGTCGTAGTAGTTGCGCATCAGCTCGGCCATGAACGGCTCCAGTTCCCACCTCACCAGGTAGCCGGCGATCTCCGCGAACGTGTCGCCGCCGAGCCGCTTCTTGATCCGCAGCAGCGCCTCCGCCATCCCCTCCCGATACTCCGGCTTCCCATATTCGGCGATGAGCCTTTCCACCCTCGTTTCCAGAGACGCCTCGCACCAGACCTTGGCGCTTTCCTGCATCACCTCGTACATGTTTCCCGGGAGCGATATCCTGCCGATCCGCCTGCTTTCTCCTTCCACGATGATGGGCAGCCGCGGCGAAAGCCTGCGGAAGGCATCCCAGAGGAGGCTTTCGAAGCGTTTCTGGGAGAGGTCCTGGGTGAGCCCCACCCCGCCGAAGGCCGAGCCCCGGTGGCAGGCAAGTCCCTCCAGGTCGATGACCGAGCAGCGGCTGAGGTCAAGGCCGAGGATGAAGGGGGTCTTGCCGATGCCGGTCATGCCGTGGAGCACCACGAGGGGGGCGGGCGGACGGAAATCCTCGAAGAAGGCGACGACCCGGTTGCGGTATGCCTTGTAGCCCCCTGTCATCTGGGTTGCTCGGAAGCCGGTGAGGTCGAGGATGCTGGTCACGGTCTTGCTGCGCAATCCTCCCCGCCAGCAGTAGACGAGGATCGGCCTGCCGGCGGCGGTAGCGGCAATCTCGGCCACCATGGCCGGGAAACGGGCGGCGGTCAGCTCCAGCCCCCGGATTCTCGCCTCATGGGGCCCGGTCTGCTTGTAGAGGGTGCCGATCTCCACCCGTTCGTCATTGGTGAGGAGCGGGACATTGACCGCCCCGGGGATATGGTCTTCCTCGAATTCCAGCGGGGTGCGGACGTCCACGAGGCAGTGGGTGTCGAGGAAGGATTCCTGGAAGGGGATCGTATCGGGCAAGGGCGTTTCTCCTGTGAAGTTGTCCCATTATAGAGGAGATGGGAGGGGGATTGCAAGGGGAGGGTTGGAAAGCCGGCGGCTTCGCAATTTTGTTGTCAGCTGTGGCGGAATGCGAAAAGGTTGATTGTGGTTGTCGTGTAATGGTTATTTCTTGGCCTTTGACAAGGATACGTACTGGCTATACAGTGCGGTCTTATCGATAATTTTTTGCCGTGACTTCCGGGAACGCGACCAGGCGGCAGTGTCAAGAAATGAAGTGGAAGCAGGGAGGGTGGCCGGTTTCCTGATATTACCGCGGCAAATAAATAGAGTAATTTTTGCCAGTTCATGATATAGTCCGTGCATGGAAAAGATCGATGCACGAACCTTAACCCAAGATGCCCAGGAAGCGCAGCGCAGGCAGATCATCAGGTTGCGGAAATCTGGCCGAGCAAACAAGGACGTTGCCGAAATTGTCGGCGTCAGCCCAGGTCATTGCAGCAGAGTCTGGAAGCGTTACAAGCAAGACGGAGCAAGCGCGGTTGCCAAAGGCAAGCGTGGCCGTCGGCATGGTGAGCAACGGAATCTGACCGCAGATCAGGAAGCGACAATCAAGCGCCTGCTGATTGACAAGTCACCGCACCAACTGAAACTCGGCTTTGCCCTCTGGAACAGAGAAGCAGTCAGGCTTCTGATTCAACAGCAGTGCGGCTTTCTGATGCCGATCCGGACTGTCGGTGAATACCTGAAGCGCTGGGGCTTCACTCCCCAGAAGCCGATCAAATGGGCCAAAGAACAGAGCACTCCTGCCGTTGCCCGTTGGCTGGTCAAAGACTATCCGGCGATAGCCGAGCGGGCCAAGGAGGAAAAGGCCGAAATCTACTGGGGCGATGAAACCGGCATCCAGACCGGTGCCAATGTGGAGAAAGGATATTCTCCCAAAGGCAAGGCTCCGGTGGTGCGGCAAACAGCCCAAAAACACCGGATCAACATGGTCTCTGCCATCACCAATCAGGGGAAGGTCAGATTCATGTTCTACCGGGACACCATGAACAGCAAGCGCTTAATCAGCTTTATGCGCAGACTGACCAAGGATGCCGGTCGCAAGGTATTTCTGATCCTCGACAACCCGAAAGTTCACCACGGCGAACTGGTCAGGAGATGGCTGGAGAAACACAAAGACAAGATCGAAGTCTTCTACCTGCCATCCTACTCACCGGAACTGAACCCGGATGAGTATCTGAACAACAGCCTGAAAGGACGTGTCCATTCAGGGGTACGGGCACAAAATGCCAAACAGCTTGAATCAAAGTCTAGGGCTCACATGCGCTACCTGCAAAACAGACCTGATAAAGTTAAGAAGTTCTTTGAGCATCCCTGCGCTGCCTATGCAGCTTGATTGATCAGTTTAGTTGCTGGAGTAATTGAACATAGAACGTGGAACATAGAACCAGGATTGAGCCCCTTGCCTGAGTCGAGTGGCTGTTTGATGCGACCTAACACGTTACGTGAAAAAGTCCGACCGTGTGGCCCTTCGCCTTGTTCCACCGTTCAATGGCCTCCGGGGTTGGCAAGAGTCTGACCTTGCATTTCTTTTTATGGAAGTATTCCTTTGCCTCATCGGAGAGCCTGACAGTATCATCTTGGCCGGACCCGATAATTATTGTTTCGACTTTCTCTTCATGGATGAATTTTGCTTCGTCGATGGAAATTATATGAGAAGTGCCGTACACTGCCTTTGATAATTTCTTTTTTCTTTTTCTGATTTCACCGGATAATCGAATGAGAACATCATAGTCATACTCTCTTCCTTCGATAGTAATCGAGCCGAATTCGGTCTTGTCAATGGTTGGACTCATAGTGCACTCCTTCGTGTCATGTACGGTCCTTTCTCTATCGGCTACTGTATCATTCCACGAAGACAAGTCAATGCGCAGGACGGTGAAAGGGGACGGCCCCATCAAGGAGGCGTAGTATTCACCGCATTGTACGATACATTTCCGTGCTGCCTGGAGAGAGTGCATGTCTTGTGCGCCACTGGCCGGCCCAGTCGGCAGCCGGACAACACAGGACCAGCCGCTCGATTGCAGTTACAACCGCTGTGCGGCGTAGACTCCGGAATAGCACGCGTGCCCGGCAATTCGCAGGAAGAGAAGGCAGGAGGTGAGTTAACGATGGCGAAACGATCCTATCCCCTGGCAAAGGTCTACGGGCTACTCGAACCGGGGCCGGTCGTGCTGGTAACGACCGCCGGCAGGGAGCGGCCGAACATCATGACCATGTCGTGGCACACGATGCTCGAATTCGAGCCTCCCCTCGTCGGGTGCGTGATCAGCAACCGGAACTGTACGTTCGACATCCTGAAGAAGACAAAGGAATGCGTCATCAACATCCCGACGCTGGATCTGGCGGAAAAGGTGGTGGGATGCGGGAATTGCAGCGGAGAGGATGTCGACAAGTTCTCGGCCTTCGGCCTTACACCGGTGGCTGCCACCTGCGTCACGGCGCCACTAGTTGCCGAGTGTTACGCCAGTCTCGAATGCAGGGTCGTCGATACGCGGATGGCGAACAGGTACTGTTTCTTCGTACTCGAGGTGCTCAAAGCCTGGATCGACCCCTCGCGAAAACACCCGAAGACGCTTCACCATCGCGGAAAAGGAGTTTTCATGGTTGCGGGCGAGACCTTCAAGCTCCCTTCCAGGATGAAATAGTTCCCCATCGGGAAAGTCTGCAGAGAGCCCCTCGTAAGCTGTCATTGTGAGGAGGGAGGGTGTCCGGGGGCAGAGGCGCCGAAGGAGTCAGATACTTTCTTGATAACATTCTGTCAGGAAAGGATCTGAACCTGGTAACACGATTCCCTTAACTTCCGGACTGACGGGGGCATCGGTTCATTCCGTGAGGAATAGTTCATCCTTGATTTTGCCCGCTCAAAATGCTATATGATGAGTGGTTTTTTTGTATACGTAAAAAATATTCACTAACAATAAAAGGAGGGGATTATGTCGTATTCAGCGGATTTCGAAAAGGCGCTTCAGGTGGGGCGTCCTCCCAATATTGCCAGGTTGTTCCCCAACTCCAAGGCCCTCATCGTCAGCGGCAAGGTCGTCGACCGGGCGATGATCGCCAAGGGGAAGTCCATTGCCATGGCAGCCAACGGCCGCAACTACTTCGTCGTCCGCGGGGTACTCATGGCGGCGCAGCGTGCCAACGCACCGATTATCATCGAGATCGCCAAGTCGGAGGGGGGGCAAAAGGCCTACTGCGCCGTGAACTACTGGAACATGGCGCGCATCGTCGATGCCCTCTGCAACGAACTGGGAATCACCGTGCCGGTCGCCATCCACGCCGACCATTACGGCATCAAGAACGACAAGGACCTTGCCGCCGCCAAGGTGGAGATCCCCACCATGTTCGAGGCGGGGATCACCTCCATCGCCATCGACGCCTCCCACCTCCCCGACGACCAGAATCTCCTGGCAAACCTCGCCCTGACCCCGTTCATCCCGACATGGGCCGGCCTGGAAACCGAGGTGGGTGAGATCAAGGGAAAAGAGGGGCTCTCCACCGTCCCGGAGGCAAAATTCCTCATCCAGGGGCTGAACGCCCACGAGATCTTCCCCGACTGGATCGCCCTCAACAACGGCACCACCCACGGCATCGAGGCCTCCGACGCCGGCATCCAGGTGGGCCTGACCGCCGAGATCCACCACGCCCTGGCCCCCTACAAGGTGAACGGCGCCCAGCACGGCACCTCAGGCAACAGCTCGGAGCGTCTCCGGGAGATAGCCGGCAAGACTGCCACTACCAAGGCCAATGTTGCCACGGCCCTGCAGATGATCTCCTGGGGGCTAGAGGTGAATGATTACGGGAACGCTCAGCTGGATGCAAACGGCAACTTCATCAAGAAACCGGGGGCAGGGGCCACCGAGGAGCTGTGGGCCGAGATGGTGGCCCACGCCGAATCCAAGGGGTGGAAGAAGGGTGACTACAAGAACCTCAACCTTCCCTTCGAGAACAAGCTCCTGGCCCAGCCGCAGGAGGTCCGGGACAGGATGGCGAAAGGAGTGGAGGAGTTCGCCTACAAGATGATGACCGAGGTCTTCAATGCCAGGGACACGGCACCCCTCGCCATCGAAGCCATCCTCAAGGCGAACTCCCACGACGTTGGGGCGAAGGGGAGCCTCATCGAGGACCCGGCCCACTGGACCAAGGAGCGGATCATCGAGCGGGCCAAATCGCTTTCCGGTGACAAGGGCCCCTCGGGGAACTTCGACGATTGATGTGGTAACGGAAGAGGATGCTGGAAGGGAGGGGGCGACGACGCCCCCTCTTTTTTGTGAAGTGGTCCCTGCAGCAGGTATGTCGGTACGTCGCGGAGCGCTGCACAATTAGTGACACAAGTGGAACATTTTTTGTCACAACAGAAAACGTCATTTGGCTGCTCTCATGACCCATCCGCCATCCTACCTCTTCCGGGTTATTATCGTGGATGGGTAAAAACTAACATCCTCCGCATTTTTAACATTCCCTGTAAATCTTTGTCCGACAGTGCTTCACAATAAATGGTCTTCTGAGCATGTCCAATTTGTGGCCTGTTTCGTACCCGGTAGAACAGCGTAATGTGCTGATTCTCCAGCCGATGCACCGATGGCATGATTAGTGATATAGCGGAGAGTGTTGAAGAGCAAGTATTGAATACTACCGGTTCACATGGGTTCGGGACATATGGACAAGAAATGTTTCACCGTCAAAAAACCGCTTGTCCTTGTTGTCGCTGATGACCATCTCCTGGGGATGTCCTTGGCGGCAACGTTGAAGGGAGCGGGTTTTTTGACTACACTGGCGCCCGATGGTCCATCCGCCTTAGCCAGCTTTACTACGCTGCAGCCCGATATGGTACTCCTCGACCTGAGGAGGTCCGAGGCGGTCGGACCCGAGGTGTGCAGGGAAATCCACAGAACGCCTTCCGGCCAGTATACGCCGGTTCTCGTGGTCACCGGCCCCGGCGATGCCGGATCGATTCGAAGCGCCTTCGATGCCGGTGCCTCGGATTTCATTGCCATGCCGGTCAACGCCGAACTCCTCGTTTTACGGATTCAGTACCTGCTCCGCCTGGGGCGGGGCATGAAGACCCTTGCGGCGAATGCGGCCCACCTGACCACTGCACAAAGGATTGCCCGCCTGGGCAATTGGCACTGGAATCCTGGCACCGACGCTTTCCGCTGTTCCCAGGAGGCTTTCAGGATACTGGGGATCGACACGTGCAGGCCGGTTATATCACTGGAACATATCCTCCAGGCCATTGACACTGCCGACAGAAGGGTGGTGGAGTCGGGTTTGCGGGAAGTAGGCGAAAACGGCACCTCGTGCCAGCTTGAATTTCGCGTCAGGCGCTCCGACAACGAACTGCGCACCATCTATCTCCAGGGAAGGGGGCGAGTAAAGGCGGGGGGGGATGTCTCCCACGTCGTCGGCACGCTGCAGGACATTACCGACATGAAACAGACCGAAGACCGTCTCGCCCTGCTCAAAGAGGCGATCGACTGTCTGCCGGTCGGCCTGACCTTCAGCGACGTGAATGGGAAGATTATCTATGCGAATCCCGCCGAGGCAGAGATGCACGGCTACGGTCCCGATGAACTGACCGACAGGGATGCCAGGAACCTCGCCCCGTCCTCCATGAAAAAGATTTCCCTCCCCGAGGAAATGAGCAAGTTCGGACTATGGCGACGTGAAAGCATCAACGTCCGGAAAAACGGTGAAGAATTCCCTGTCCAACTCTGTTCGGTGGCAGTCCGGAATGCTCAAGGGGTCTGTCTGGGCACGGTGACGGTCAGTGAGGATATCTCCAGCCGGAAAGAGGCCGAGAAAAGAATCCATCGCCTGGCCTACTACGATACCCTGACGGGACTTCCCAACCGCAGGATGCTGCTGGACCGCCTGCAGCAGGCTTTGGCCCAGGCCCAGCGTGATGGCCGTCACCTCGGTCTGCTCTTCCTCGACCTGGACAACTTCAAGGACATCAACGATTCCCACGGCCATGATTTCGGCGATGCCCTTCTGAGGGATGTGGCGGCGAGACTCCTCGCCAATATGCGCGGGACCGATACGCTGGCCAGGCTCGGCGGAGACGAGTTCGTCGTGCTTCTGACCGCGGAAAACTGCCAGGAGAGCGCGGTGGTCGCTGCCCAGCGGATTCTTTCCCTCTTCTCTCGCCCCTTTACGGTGGAAGATCGGGAGATAACCTGCAGCACCAGCATCGGCATCGCCATCTACCCCGCAGACGGCCAGGATGCGGAGAGCCTGATAAAATGCGCCGATAATGCCATGTACCATGCGAAGAGCGAGGGGAGGGCCAGTTACCGGTTGTTCTCCGCCGAGATGAACGAGCGGTTGTTGCGCCGCATGGCGCTCGAGGCAGGCTTGCGCCGGGGTCTGGAGGAGAAGGAGTTTGTCATTCGGTATCAGCCCCAGTGGGATTTGCACTCGGCCAGGATCGTCGGGGTGGAGGCACTGGTGCGATGGCAGAGCGAGGAGTTGGGCCACATGCTCCCGGCGGAATTCATCCCCGTTGCGGAACAGTCCGGCCTGATCATCCCCTTGGGAGAATGGATCCTGCGCACCGCCTGTTCCCAGGCCAGGGCCTGGGCTGAAGCCGGTCACCGGTTGAAGGTGGCGGTCAACATAACGGGGCGACAGTTCAGAAAAGCCGATTTTCTGGAGATGATCGGCAAGATTATCCAGGATACCGCCCTCGAACCGGGGACCCTCGAGTTGGAAATCACCGAAAGCATCATCATGGAGAATGCCGATAAGGCCGCCACCATTCTGCAGGGGCTCAGGAAGTTGGGGGTCCTGGTCAGCATCGATGATTTCGGCATCGGCTATTCGTCCATGGGGAATCTGCGGCATTTCCCCCTGGACCGCATCAAAATAGCCCGTTCCTTCGTTGCCGACGTGGCCCGCAGCCAGGACGATGCCGCGGTCGTGAAGGCGATCATATCCATGGCCCACAGCCTGAACCTGAAAGTAGTCGCGGAAGGGATTGAAAATTGCGACCAGCTGCATTTTGTGGTAAGTCATGGCTGCGATGAAATTCAGGGGTACTATCTGTCGATGCCGGGGAGTGTCGAAGAAGTTACCGGGCTCCTCGAAAGCCTGCAACCGGAAACCGGTTTCAACCTTTTGGGTCCTCCTCCTCTAACCGGCACATTTGGTCCGGAACCCTCCGAGTTGTTCACCTTGCAGTAATAGTCTCTCCGTCTCCCACCACCCACTGCCTGGATTGCGACGGTCGATGCCGCGACGTGCTTCCCAAAACCGCTCCCAACGGAGCTGGGAGATGGCAGAGCACCGTTATTTTCCCTTGACGCCGCCCGCGTGCCGTCATATCTTTATGGCCTGTCCAATGCACAGGTATTTTCTATTGACTGGGAGTCTGCCATGCCCCGTCCCAAGATACTTCTTGTGGATGACAACCGGCTCTTCATCGAGATGGAGAAGGATTTCCTTCAGCCCTGCGCGGTCATGATCTATACCGCACGCGATGGACAGGAGGCCCTGGACATGGTCCGGATGATTCACCCCGATCTGATCTTCATGGACCTCCACATGCCGCAGATGAACGGAGCGGACTGCTGCGCAGCCATCAAGGCCGATCCCGACCTGAAGAATGTCCCGGTCGTTATGGTCGTCACGAACGAAAAAGACGATGACCTGTTACGGTGCTACCGGTCCGGCTGCAACCAGGTCATCACCAAGCCGGTGGACCGGGCGTCTTTCATCAAAGCCGGCCATAAATTCGTCCCCGGGATCGACTGGGTCGAGACGCGCATCCCCTTCCTCACCCTCGTGGTGTTCCGGTTGGGACGGGAGAGTTGCTACGGGACGAGTGCCAACCTGAGCAACCACGGCATGTTCATCGCGTACGAAGGGAACGTCGAGGTCGATGACCTGATCCATCTCAATTTTCTCGTGCCGGGTTCCGACGGCATGGTGGTGCAGGCGACCGGTCGGATTGCCTGGCGGAATGCCGGTTCCCCCCTCTGCAAACCGGGCCTGCCGAAAGGCTTCGGCGTCGAATTCACGAGCATCGACTCCGAAGGGGTGCATGTGCTCGCAGATTTCATTGTCCGGGCCAGGGACGGGAAGAACGCTTCCATCATCGAAGGGGCCTACATGGGCGAGACGGTCTTCTGAAAATAGCCCTTGTCCCCGGGGTACGAGACGGTACGACGGTCCGGGGCTACCCTGCTGAGTCGATTGGCGCAGGCAGCCACCTGAATCTCGACGAATCCATGAGACTCCATTTTCTTGAAAAATCACCCCTGAAAGGTCCGTTTCTCATTGGCGGGGCGCTTGCCGGTGCCCTCGTGAGCGGCTGGTACCTCTACCGCAACCTGGCGCCCCGCGGGCTGTCGTCGAATCCACCCGACCCGGTCTGGACCCGATGTGTCAATGTGGCACTCATCCTGTTCTCGGCCATCTACATTGCCAATCTCCTGCGCCGGGTGGTGGAGCTCGCCATGCGGAAAAGGGATGCGGAACTCCCACGCAGCGGACAATGAACAGCTCCAAATTCCACCAGGTGCTGTCGTGGTTCTCCGGCTACTGCAGGGCATTTTATACCGGAAACGAGAACTATGACCGGAATATCTCCCTCAAGGAGGAGCACACCGGCCGGGTCCGTGACAACATCAGGCTGATCGCCGGGTCAATCGGGGCCACGGACGGCGATCTGCTCCTGGCGGAAACGATTGCCCTGCTCCACGACGTGGGGCGGTTTCCCCAGTACCAGAGGTACCGGACCTTCAAGGACAGTATTTCGGTTAACCACGCCGCCCTGGGGGGAGAAGTCCTCCGAAGTGAAGCACCCCTTGACAAACTCCCTAGCCATGAACAGGATGTCATTGTACGGACGGTGTGTCTCCATAACGTATACGCACTTCCGGCCACGCTCGACAGTGAAACCTCATTATTCCTGAAAATGGTCCGCGACGCGGACAAACTGGATATCTGGCGGGTTTTCATCGAGTTTTATGGGCAGACGGAGGACCAGCGGGCCTCGGCGGTCGGACTCGGATTTCCCGATCTTCCCGGCTGTTCGCCGGAAGTCGTGACCTGCCTCCAGCGGCGGGAGATGGTTCGCCTCGACACGGTACGGTGCCTCAACGATTTCAAGCTGCTGCAGGTTTCCTGGGTGTACGATCTCAACTTTTCCGCCTCGTTCCGGATTTTGCTGGAACGGGACCTGATCGGTCGGCTGGCGAAGGCCCTTCCCCGGGACGAAGGGGTGCAGCGGGTCGTCGCGTCGCTGCGCGCCTGGGCGGAAACGAAAAGCAGGTAACTTTACGGACAGAACCGCGGCTGTCGGGGGACCATGGCATGGTGGCACACCCGGTAAAGGGCGGCATGCGGAAGGAGACAATTCCATGGAGAGAAGAATCGGCACACTGATGATGATCGGCTTCATTGCAGCCTTCGTAACCGTCTCCACGCTGGAGAGGGATGCCCTTGCCCGGGCAGGCGGAGGGAAATCATTCGGCAACAAAGGTTCGCGGAGCTATTCGCGTCCGGTGGCTCCACCTGCCCAGCCCAGTCCGGCGCAGCAGATGCAGCCCCGGCAGAGCCCCATGACCCCTCCCCCCTACCAGCAGCCGCAACCGGCGGGTGGCGGTTTTTTCCGCAGCATGGCCGGCGGCATCGTCGGAGGAATGCTTGGGGGGATGCTCTTCCGCAGCCTCGGTTTCGGTGGCGGCGGCTGGGGAGGCGGTTTCGGCGGCAGCGGGATCGGCCTGTTCGAGATCATTCTCCTGGTAGGCATCGGCTATCTGATTTACCGGTTCGTCAGGGGGAGGAAGGAGGAGTCAGTTCCGGGAGGGGGGATGTACGGCCAGGGGTCGTTCGGGCAATCTTCATCCCCGGGGTACCAGTCTCCCTCATACACTCCCTACCAGGCACCGGTGGCGCCCCCCCCGCAGGTCGAAGATCTCGATACCGGCATCGGCCATATCCGCCAGATGGATCCCTTGTTCAGCGAGGAGCGTTTCTGCGACCAGGTAATGGACATCTTCTTCAAGATCCAGGGAGCATGGATGAACCGCGACCTGGCTCCGGCGAGCGGGCTTCTCACCGCCGAGATGAAGCGGAATTTTCAGGGGGACATTGACAATCTGCTGCGGGAAAAACGGGTGAACCGCCTGGAGAACATCGCCGTCAGAAATGTGGAGATCGTTGAGGCATGGCAGGAGCAGGGACAGGACTACATAACGGCCCTTATATACGCCAACCTCCTCGATTACACGACGGACGACGCGACGGGCCAGGTGGTCGCGGGGAGCAAGACCGACCCGGTGAAGTTCGAGGAGTACTGGACCTTCACCCGGCAGGTGGGGAACAACCCCTGGCAGTTATCGGCCATCGAGCAGAAGTAGGCTGGGACCGCAGCGGCACGATTCACGAAGGGCACCCCCGCAGGTGCCCTTTTTCATCCCAGTCTGCCGGTCTGCCGCAATGCCTCGTAGAGGACGATCCCGGCTGCAGTGGAGAGGTTGAGGCTGCGGACGGTGCTGAATATGGGGATGCGGACGGAGCGGTCAAGGTTTTCGCTGATGAGTTCCTCGGGGAGCCCCGTCGTCTCCTTGCCGAAGACGATGAAATCCCCCTCCCGGAAGGTGAAGGCGGCATGGCTTCGGGACGCCTTCTTGCTCGTGTAGACTAAGCGGGCGCCGGGATACGCCTTCCTGAGACCTTCCAGATCTTGCCAGTAGTGGATTTCCACCTCGTGCCAGTAGTCGAGGCCGGCCCTTTTCAGGTACCGGTCGTCGGTGGAGAACCCGAGCTTGCCCACGAGGTGGAGGACGGTGCGGGTCGCTCCGCAGAGCCGTGCGATATTGCCGGTGTTGGGGGGGATTTCCGGTTCTACCAGGACGATGTGAAAAGGGTGCCAGGCATCCACGGCGGTTTTCTCCCCTGACGGTGACATTGAGCGGACGGTCCGGCCAGGAGAGGCGGACCGCGGCAGAAAATGTATACCATGAACAGGCACAGGCGGTCTTGCTTTTTTTCCATGGTAGGGCTATTATACCTCTTTTTCTACCGACGTACTGCGAATCCCGGCGGCCCGGCGGCTGGACCACTACTTCTCATATCGAAGGAGTCTCAATGAAAGTCATCGTTACCGACGAGGTGGCCCGTGAAGGGCTGGCATTGCTGGAGCAGGACCCGCGCATCGAGATGGACGTCCGGCTCGGCTTGAAGAAGGAAGAGCTCCTCCAACTCATCGGCGACTACGAGGTGATCATCACCCGCAGTGGCACGACGGTGGACAAGGATGTGCTCGATGCCGGGAAGAAACTGAAGATGGTGGCCAGGGCCGGTGTCGGCATCGACAACGTGGACGTGGAGTATGCCAGCTCCCGCGGCGTGATCGTGGTCAACGCCCCGTTCGGCAACACCAACAGCGCGGCCGAACATACGATGGCGCTCCTTCTCTCCTTCTGCCGCAATGTCACCAAGGCGAACGCGAGCCTCAAGGGGGGCGAATGGAAGCGTGCCCCCTTCACCGGCGTAGAGCTCAAGGGGAAAACCGCCGGGGTCATCGGTCTCGGCAAGGTCGGGGGGCGGGTGGCCACACGCCTCAAGGCATTCGAGTGCGAGGTGCTGGCCTGCGATCCGTACATTGCCGTGAAACGGGCCCACGATCTGGGAGTCAAGCTCGTCAGCCACGAGGAAATCTACAAGAACTGCGACATCATCACCGTCCACACCCCGCTGAACGACGAGACCCGCAACATGATCGGCGTACGGGAAGTGGCCATGATGAAGCACGGCGTCATCCTCATCAACGCCGCCCGCGGCGGCATTATCAACGAGGATGCGCTTCTTGCCGGTCTCAAGGCGGGGAAGGTGGCCGGGGCGGCGGTGGATGTCTGGAGCGAGGAGCCGCCGAAGTCCGACCTCGTGAAGGAGCTGATCGGTCACGAGCGGGTGGTTGTCACCCCCCACCTGGGGGCCAACACTTTCGAGGCCCAGGTGAACGTGGCGGTGGATGTTTCCCGGGAGATCATCAATTACGTCGACGAACTCCCCCTGGAGAACGCCGTCAATATACCCCGCTTCGACCTGGCCCTCATGGACCAGATGCGCCCGTATCTCAACCTGATGAGCGTCCTCGCCGACTTCGTCATTCAGCTGGTGGATACCAATCTCGACAAGGTGACTTTCTCCTATGCCGGCAACATCGCCCATTACGACTGCACTCCTCTCACTGTCTGCGGCGTGGCGGCCCTCCTGAACCGGATGGTGGAGCAGGACGTCAACATGGTCAATGCCACCCTGGTTGCCGACAACATGGGAATCACCGTCGATGAGCACAAGTCGACCCAGACCGAGGCATTCTCCACCATGATCACCCTCACCATCGAGGGACCGCATGAGCGGCGGACCGTCGCCGGGACCCTTTTCGAGGGGATGCCGCGGATCGTTATGATGCGCGACTACCAGGTCGATTTCGTTCCGTCGGAGCACATGCTCATCCTGGCGTATGAGGACCGGCCGGGGATGATCGGGAAGATCGGCACAATCATGGGGAAACATGACATCAACATCGCCGCCATGAACCTGGGGCGGCGGGAAAAACGGGGGGAGGCGATGGTAATCCTCTCCCTCGACTCGGCGGTTCCCGAGAACGTCATCGACGAAGTGAGGATCGCCACGCAGGCAAAATTCATCAAGGCGCTGCACATGGCCGGAAGGTGCACGGCGGGGTGCGGTTGCGGGCTTTGACGGCCGGAAGTTGAACCATCGGCACTATCCAGAAGGAAATGAAGCCCTGCCAGCGATGGCGGGGCTTTTTCGTACGCAGGTCCTCCCCGTCACTCGATTGTCATTTTTACCCGCGGGCAGTATAATTTAGATAGATATAATGATGCTGTGTCGATTTCATGGCCGGAGAGGGAGGCAGGATTTCGGAGTGAGGCCACAAATCCCGCTTCCGTGAGAAAGGGGAGTGGGTATGAGAAAGGTACCGCTTCAAAGAGCGAGGGTGTTTATTGTCAGCGTGCTGCTGGCCCTGCTGCCGGTACTGGCAATGGCGCAGACGGAGCAGGGAAGGGGAGGACCGCCTCCGGTCAGCCAACCGATGGTGAGTGAAGGGATGCTGGCGGTCAGTCTTGCTTCAGCGCTGGGAGTGCGTTCGACAACCGATGCAATCGAAGCGGAGAGCAGCCTGGGTGACGTCGGCGTCGCACCTCACAACGGCTGGATTGCCGATTACCCGGTAACGCCGGATATCGCTGCAGAACTGCAGCAGGCAGTGATGGCTGCGGCAGACCAATCACAGCTGCCGATGACGCGTGACGAGGCATCGAAACGGTATGCCGATACCCTTGCCTCCATGGGCTTGACCGTTCGGCCGTACACGAGCGGCGAATCCGCCATGAACAATCCGGTAAGCTGCGAGAACTACCCGAATCCGGCTACGGTCATCTCCAGCTATAGTAGCGACGGTCCGCCGATCGTCACGTACTACTGCCCGCCGCCCGATTACTATTACCTCTATTCCTGGGTTCCCTATCCTTTCTGGTGGAGTGACTTCTGGTTCCCGGGATTCTTCGTTCTGAAGGATTTCCATCGGCACGTGTTCGTTCATCGTCATCCGGTCCTGTTCACGAACCACTTCAATGACGTCAAGCGGCACAGGATGTTCCGAATCGACCCGGTGGACAGGTTGCACGGCAAGACCTTCGCGGGGATAGGCGCGCCCCGCACGGGGACTTTCATTTCGACCGGCATCCCGCGCAGTTCCCATACCATCTTCAATGCTCCGCGGAGTGGGAACATCCCTGGCGGGCAGCGCCAAGGTGTGACGCCGTCCCAGAGCGGACCTTCAAGTGCCCCGGCAATGCGGGGCGGGGGGGCGTCCGGCAGCGGCGGGATGCATGGAGGCGGTTCCGGCATGAATCCCGGCGGCGGTGGTGGCATGAGGCGGTAGGCGGCGGGAAATAATCAGGTCGATAAAAAAAGGGCCCTCATGTGGAGAGCCCTTTGTACAGGTGAGATGATCAGGCTTAGGCCATTCGCCTGCCTCCGGCAGCCTTGAGCCGGCCGTGGGCCTCCCACAGGATTCTTTCGGTGGTTTGCCAGTCGATGCATTTGTCGGTGATGGAGACGCCGTAGGCAAGCTGCGACAGATCCCGGGGGTCTTTGGGAAGCGGCTGGTTGCCGGGTTCAATGAAGCTTTCGATCATCACCCCGGAAATGGAACGGTTTCCCGCTACGATCTGGTCGACGACGCTCTCCAGGACCAGCGGCTGTTTCTCGTGGTTCTTTTCGGAATTGCCGTGGCTGCAGTCGACCATGATGGTGGGGAAGAGATTGTTCTTCTGGAGCATCTCCTCGGTTTTCCTGATGTCGTCGGGGGAGTAATTGGGCTTTTTGCCTCCCCTGAGGACTATGTGCACGTCCGGATTGCCGGTGGTCTGGATGATGGACGTGCGTCCTTCCCGGTTGATGCCGAGGAAGGAGTGGGAGTGCAGGGCAGCGATCATGGCATCGATGGCTATCTGCAAGTTCCCGTCGGTACCGTTCTTGAAGCCGATGGGGAATGACAGCCCGCTGGCCAGCTCCCGGTGGGTCTGGGACTCGGTGGTGCGGGCGCCGATGGCGCCCCAGCAGAGCATGTCCGCCATGTACTCGGGGGTGATCGGGTCAAGCATCTCCGTTGCTACCGGTAGCCGCAGTTCCGTCATCTTGCAGAGGAGGCCTCGGGCGATGCCGAGCCCTTTGGAAATCTGGTGAGTGCCGTTCATGTCAGGGTCGTTGATGAGCCCCTTCCAGCCGATGGTGGTGCGGGGCTTCTCGAAATAGGTGCGCATAATGAGGAAGAGCTGGTCGGAAACCTGCCGGGACAGCCGCGCGAGGCGCTCGGCGTAATCGAGGGCGGCCTTCGGGTCATGGATGGAGCAGGGACCGACGACCACCATCAGGCGCGGGTCTTTGCCGAGGATAATATTCTTGATCTGTTCGCGACTCGTCGTTACGAATTCGCTTCCCGTCTCGGTGAGGGGGAATACCTGCCGCAGCTCGGCGGGGGCGATGATGGGGGTGATCCCCCTGATCTTGAGGTTGCTGGTCTTGATCATGGACAGGGCGTATCCTTTCTTTACGATTGGAAAATTCTGCAAAACGTCTCTTTTTACCTTTTTCTGCCAGAAAAGTCAAATCGGACCGCCATTCGCGGCTGGTCAGTCACGTTCATCCTTCCGTTCCAGATCGGCAAGGGTTACGGTCCTCGCCCCGGCAGTGACGATCCCCTCCAACGCCCGGGCAGAATCGCCGGGGGTAAGATCGACCCCCCTGACGGCATCGGTCAGCACCACCACCTCCAAACCTGCATGAAGGGCGTCGAGGGTTGTCTCCCGGACACAGTAATCGGTGGCGAGCCCTCCGATGTAGAGAATTTTCACTCCCAAATCCCGCAACAGGTCGCAGCACTGAACCCCCTCCGCGTTCCTCGCACGGAAAGCCGAATAATCGTCCCGCTCCGGGTCCATTCCCTTGGAGCAGATTACGACGCCTCCCGGAAGGCGGAGATCGGGATGAAAGCGGGCTCCTTCGGTATTCTGGACGCAATGGGAGGGCCAGAGTCCGCCGAATTCCCGGAAGTGTCGGGTGACCTCCGGATGCCAGTCCCTGGTGGCGAAAACGGGAAGCCCGGCACGGGCGAACATCTCGATGTAACGATTGATCGCCGGGATGATTTTGTCCCCTCCCGGTACGGCGAGGCTCCCGCCGGGGCAAAAATCCACCTGCATGTCGACAATGACGAGCGCCGAACTCTTGTCCATCGCTTCCCCCTGAAAGTGGCCCCGGCCGCGCCATCTGTGCGCATGAGGAGACGCGCTGGCCGGTCAGCGCCGCCGCATTTCCTCAAGAAGCCTGTGGCGGAGGTCGTTCAATCCCCTGCTGATGGAAACCTTGTAACGGTGCGGGTTGACAAAACGCAGACATCCCTGGGGAAGCATCCTAATCTCCCCGGCACACCGGTCGGCCATTGCCTCGAGGGACTCGCTGAATTCCGCGACCCGCTTCCCATCTCTCATCATAACTTTCCGGAAATCGAAGATACGGGCATCCCGAGGGACGGTAACATGCTGCAGCACAATGGTGGGGTCGTAGACGCTGTCGCCGGGAGACACCGTCTCTGCGGAGAGGCTGATGACGTCCTGGACGAAGCTACCGTCCGGAGCGGCAACACGCACGAGTCGCTTGCGGTCGGGGAGGGTGGCCTTGGCAATGTCGCTCGTCACCTTCAGCTTCGGTTCTTCTCCCGCCCGTACCAGCTTGTACACCCCTCCGAGGGCTCCGCCTCCTTCCCCCATACAAGCCGCCAGCTTTGTTCCCACACCGTAGATGTCGATCCGTCCCCCTTCGCTCCGGATGGACTCGATAACGAATTCGTCGAGCTCATTGGAGGCAACGATCTTTACCTGGGGAAAGCCGGCTTCGTCGAACATGCGCCGTGCCTCCCTGCTGAGCCAGGCGAGATCCCCCGAATCGATCCGTACCCCGCGCAGCTCATGTCCCCGTTCCCGGAGTTCCCTGGCGACGGTGATGGCATTGGGGATTCCGCTCTCCAGGGTGTCGTAGGTATCGACGAGGAGTATGGTGCTGTCGGGGAATACTTCTGCGTAAGCGCGAAACGAGGCGAGTTCGTCGGGAAAGGCCATGATCCAGCTGTGGGCATGGGTGCCTTTCACCGGAATGCCGAAGGTCCTGCCGGCGAGGACGTTGCTCGTGCTGCGCACTCCCCCGATATAGGCTGCCCGGGCTTCGGAAAGACCGCCATCCGGCCCCTGGGCCCGCCGCAGGCCGAATTCGATCACCGTTCCGCCTGCCGCAGCGTGGACAATGCGCGCCGCCTTTGTGGCGACAAGGGTCTGGAAGTTGACGATATTGAGAAGCGCCGTCTCAACGAACTGGGCCTCGGCCAATGATCCTTCGATGGTAACCAGAGGCTCGTTTGCGAAGACGACGCTCCCTTCCGGCGGAGCGGTGACCGTTCCGCGGAACCTGAAATCCCGCAGGTAGTCGAGGAAGCTGGGCCGGAAGATGCCGAGATCCCGGAGGTACGCTACGTCGTCTCCGGAAAAACGGAGGCTTTCCAGATAGTCGAGGGCACTTCCCAGGCCGGCAAATACGGCGTATCCTCCCCTGAAAGGATTGTGACGGAAGAAAAGGTCGAAGACCGCCGGTGTTTCGGTCATGCCTTCTTCCAGGTAACCGGCGAGCATGGTCAGTTCGTAGAGATCGGTGAGGAGGGGTGAATAACGCATGACGGCTCCCTGTGTGGCTGCATATTGTATAATACTACCACACCGCACAGGAGAAGTAAGAGGAGCGATCCTTCGATGATAGGATGAAAATGGGGCGGGTTATCGACGCCCCTTTCTTAGGTGTAATGTTAGGCTACACTTATGTAAGGCTATCCGACACGGTGTCGAGATGTGCTTTCCTCCTCCATGCAAGCAACCCGATGAGCCCACCCCCGAGAAGCAGGAATGTCGAAGGTTCAGGTACCAGTGCCGTATCCGGTTCAACCGTAAAGGTTACGTCAAATTTCGACAGTCCGGTATAGTCCGATGGGGGGACGCTATACGTTTCATAGTATAGTCTACCCGTGCCGGAAAAATTTCCGGAAGCGTAATTGTTAATATCAAAGGAAATCGTTCCTCCATCGGCACTGGCGGCCAATACAAAAAACAAATTGAAAAGGTCAGTAGGATAACCGTTACTCCAGACATATTGTAAGTTCTTGTTATCCGGCGAAAATGTCAGCTGAAGCCAGGTAGTTGACCCGGGAGCAGTGGAATTATATGTCCCTGATTTCCCTCGGATAGAAACATCGGATTCGAATATATATCCATTCTGATTGTAAGCGAGCGCATACGTGCCGTTAACCTGACTGCCGATGGACACTTCGCTGGCGTTTTGGATGAGACCGCTGTACGTGAAACCGGTGACGGAACCTACGAAGTTATTCTCCGCAACGAGTGTATAACCGCTTGGTATGATTAGGGCTTCGCCGGTGCCGCACCACAAGAGAGATACAACCAGAGAAATGCCGAAAAACGTGCAGCAGATTTGTTTTCTACTGTTTGGCCTCATGATTTCCTCCCATCGGTAATTTTGGACAGCTGGGATCTTTAACAGCAAAAATCAGACCAGTTTATAACTGGTTAAAATCACGTGAGATTGTAAGATGACAGGGATGGTGTGTAAGAAAATAAGACATGGTTAATTGAGGGCGACGGTGATCTGTGGGCATCCCCGGTGCTTGCGGGAGACCGGTTTCGCCGGACGCTGGAGTGCGGTTGAGAAGAATTTCCGGAAGGGAGCGCGAAGGAAAGGGAACCGGTTTTGACTGCTTCCGTGACCGAAGACGTATCGGCACGGGAAGGCAAAAAAAGAGGCGGGGTCGCACCCCGCCTCTTCTGCGCCGACAGTTCTTTTGTCGAAGCTATTTCCTGACGTTGTAGAAGACTTCTGTACCGCGGAAGATGGCCACTTCATCCAGTTCATCCTCGATGCGCAGCAGCTGGTTGTACTTGCAGACCCGGTCAGTACGACAGAGGGAGCCGGTCTTGATCTGGCCGGCATTTACCGCTACGGCAAGGTCCGCCAGGGTTGTGTCCTCGGTCTCGCCGGAGCGATGGGAGATGACGGTGGTGTAGCCCGCCCGTTTCGCCATTTCGATGGCGTCGAGGGTCTCGGTGAGGGTGCCGATCTGGTTCAGCTTGATGAGGATGGAGTTGCCAATCCCTTTCCGAATCCCTTCCCTGAGGATTGCTGGGTTGGTGACGAAGAGGTCGTCGCCGACGATCTGGATTCTTTTCCCCAGCCGGTCGGTAAGCTTCTTCCAACCCTCCCAGTCATTCTCGGCCATGCCGTCCTCGATGGAGATGATCGGATATTTGTTGACGAGATTTTCGTAGAAATCGATCAGCTGGTCCGCTGTCTTCTTCGGCTGGGCCTCGTTTTCCAGTGTATACACGCCGTCGCTGAAGAGTTCCGACGAGGCGACATCCAGGGCAAGGAGAACGTCGTCTCCCGGCTTGTAACCCGCCTTGACGATCGCCTCCATGATCACTTCCAGCGCTTCTTCATTGGATTTGAGGTTCGGGGCGAACCCTCCTTCGTCACCAACGGAGGTGTTGTAACCCTTGCCCTTCAGGACGCCCTTCAGGGCGTGGAAAATCTCGGCTCCCATGCGGAGGGCTTCGGCGAAGTTGGCGGCCCCGGCAGGCATGATCATGAATTCCTGGATGTCTACGTTGTTGTCGGCATGGGCGCCGCCGTTGATGATGTTCATCATGGGAAGAGGAAGTTCCTTGGCGTTTGCCCCGCCGATATACTGGTAGAGGGGGAGTCCGGCCTCGTCGGCCGCCGCCTTGGCAACGGCGAGGGAGACACCGAGGATGGCGTTGGCTCCGAGGTTTGATTTAAACTCGGTCCCGTCCAGTTCCAGCATCTTCCTGTCAACTCCCACCTGGTCGCTGGCTTCCATGCCGATGATCTGGTCGGCGATCTGGCTGTTGACGTTGTCGACCGCCTTCAGTACCCCTTTCCCGAGATAGCGGGATTTGTCTCCATCCCGCAGTTCAAGGGCCTCTCGCTCGCCGGTTGAGGCTCCGGATGGAACCGCGGCCCTTCCCATGGCGCCTGACTCAAGGAAAACCTCGACCTCGAGGGTCGGATTTCCTCGGGAATCGAGAATCTCTCTGGCATACACGTCGGTAATCTGGCTCATAATCCCCCCCTTGCTCGATATTCAACATCAGGGACGAGCACCGCGCATGACATGAGAGGCGGTCTTTCGTCAAGCGAACCGGCGCTTCCCGCAGCTTCCCGTCATCCGGCTGTGTACTCGACCGCGACGCTGCACTGTGACATCAATCACGGCCGGCGGCTCTGGAGCCGCCCCCACAAACAAACCAATATATACCATAGATTGATGAAAATGGAAGGCTTTTTATGTCGGAGCTCAGTGTAGGAAATGGTTTAGATTGACACTCTCCAGTCTTAGGACTATAGTCAAACATTACCTGAACGCGGATTCTGCACCATACGGGATACAGACATCGCATGCCCACCGCCAATGGCGATAAAGAAAAAGTCGGCCGGGGACCGCTGGCCGTCATCGGAGATCGCTTTCTCGATGCCCTGGAGGAACGGTTCTCCAACAGCAGGCATGAGCGGCGCAATCGCTTTTTACTTCTCGCGGCGACCGCTTTATTCCTTACCGTCCTGATCATTCCGCGGCAACAGCTCTTTTCCGTCAGTTACAAGGCGGGCGAGATTGCTACTTCGGACGTTCGTGCCAGTCAGGACTATCTCCTCGAAGACCGTCCCCTTACCCAGAAGAAGCGGAATGAGGCCGAAGCTGCGGCTCCGGTGGTCTATTCCTACTTTTCCATTGCCGCGCTCGATGTCACCCAGCGATTCGAAAAAGCCCTGCGAATGTGCCGGGAGGCAAAGTCCGGCGGCAAGTTCGACCGTGGGGCGCTGCGGGACGCCGTGGCCAAGACCCTGGGGTGCGAAATCTTTCCTCCCGAGCTGGAAGCGCTGATCAGGGTAAAGGGGGACCGATCACTCCTTGCCGAAATCGGACGCCTGGCCGGTCATGTCTACGATCAGAAAATTGTCGCCGAAAAGAAGGCTTTCGCCGCCGACCGGGCCCATGGCATCCTCGTCGTCGATCCTGAAACGAAGCGGGAGATCGCCGCCGGGGACTACTCGTCGTATGTGGACGTGGCCGAGGCGGGCAACGGGCTGATGAAAATGAAGGGCAACGGCAGTGACTCCCGCGACAAGGTCCTGATCAAGGAAGTCGTGGGTCGGATGCTTGTACCCAACCTGGTCTTCGACAAGGCCGCCACGGAGGAAAAACGTCGCGAGGCGCGGGAGGGAGTTCGGCCGGTACTCTTCCAGGTGAAGCGGGGGGAAATGATCGTCAGGGTCGGGGAACGCATCACCGACGAACAGGCCCTGAAGCTGGCGAAGATATTTGAGGCCCGCAAAGGGATCAACTGGTTTTTCATGGGGGTCGGGATCTTCTGTATCGTTCTCGTCCTGTTCTATTTCCCCTACCGCTTCGCCCGCAAGAACATCCGCAAATTCAATCCATCCAACAAGGACCTCGTTTTTCTCGCCTTTCTCACCCTGCTGAGCTTCCTCCTCATCAAAATCCCCCAGATGGTATCCTCCACCATGGGTGGGCTTTTTCCCTATGTCGACACGGCGGATTATTTCTATCTCTTCCCTTTCGCCGTCGGTCCCATTCTGGTGCGTATCATTCTCAACTCCGAGGTGGCACTCGTCTACTGCGCCATCTGCGCCCCGCTCCTCGGCATCATGTTCAACAACAGCCTGCCGGTGGTCATATACGCCCTACTCGGCGGGGTGGTCGGCGCACACGGTGTTCGCCACTGCGCGGACAGGGGAACCATCTATATCTCGGGCCTCAAGGTAAGCGTGGTCAATATGGCCCTGGTAGTATCCTTCCAGATTTTCAACGACAATCTCCTCTCCGTCCAGACCGCCTACTGCGTTGCCTTTGCCCTGGCCGGAGGCTTCGTCGATGCGGTCATCGTTTCGGGGACCATCCCCCTCTTCGAAAACCTTTTCCAGTATGCCACCGACATCAAACTCCTCGAGCTCTCCAATCTCAACTCCCCCGTACTCCGGGAGTTGATGATCCGTGCCCCCGGCACCTACAACCACAGCGTTCTGGTGGGCAATCTCGTGGAGGCGGCGGCCGAGACGATCAACGCCAATCCGCTGCTGGCAAGGGTTGCTGCCTACCATCACGACATCGGCAAGATTTCGAAACCCCTCTATTTCATCGAGAACGTCGGTCAAGGGGAAAACAAGCACGACAAACTATCTCCGAGCATGAGCGGCCTCGTGCTCATCTCCCATGTCAAGGAAGGGGTGGAACTTGCCAAGGAGCACCGTCTTGGCCGTTCCATCGTGGAAATCATCCGGCAGTCCCACGGCACCGGTCTCATTACCTTTTTCTACGAAAAAGCGAAAAAAACCGCCGCAGCAGAGGGTAAGGTCGTCGACGAGCGGGACTTCCGCTATCCCGGACCCAAACCTCAGACCCGCGAGGCGGGGCTGGTCCTGCTGGCCGACCATGTCGAGGCCGCCTCCCGGACCCTCGCCGATCCCACTCCTGCCCGCATCCAGGGATTGGTGCAGAAGATCATCAACAATATTTTCATTGACGGCCAGTTGGACGAGTGCGAATTGACCCTGAAAAACCTCCATGAAATAGCCAAGAGTTTCAACAGGATTTTGGGGGCGATCTATCACCACCGGATCGATTACCCGGAACCTGCCTTCAAGGAACGGGGAAGCGGAGGGAAAAAGAGCAGTGATGATAGCAATAGTGAATCGCCAGCGTCGTCGGACGATCGAGACGAAAAGAGTAAGAAAGGCGGCGGAGAGGATCTTAAGCGTCTTGGGATTGGCCACTAGCGAACTGTCGGTGGTGATCGTCGGCGATCGTGCCATCCGCCGCCTGAATCGTGAGTACCTCGGCCGGGACAAGGCGACCAACGTCATCTCTTTCTCCATGCAGGAAGGGGAGTTCGCCGGGCTGAACCCCAACATGCTGGGCGACGTCGTCATCTCGGCAGACACTGCCGCCCTGGAAGCCGAGGGAGGCGGAATCCCGTTCGCAACGAGGCTTCAGTTCCTTCTCCTCCACGGCATCCTTCATCTCGCCGGATATGACCACGAACGGAGCGGCGAGGCAGAAGCATGCCGCATGGAGGAAAAGGAGCGGGAAATATTCGCCCTGCTGGAAGACGAAGGACTGACGTAGGGGCGATCAGACGGGTCGCGCCTTCACAGAGACTTTGCGAGACTGATGCCTGTGAAACCAATCCGCTTCATCGATTCGGTCAACTTTGCCGTTGAAGGGATCATCTACGCCGTCAGGACCCAGAAGCACATGCGCAATCACTTCCTCACGGCGCTATGTATCCTCCTCGCGGTCCTGTTCCTGAAGGTTTCCGCCCTGGAATTCACTCTTCTGGCGGTATCGGTCTGTTTCGTCCTTTTTGCCGAGATGATCAATACCGCCATCGAAGCGGTCGTGGACCTCGCTTCCCCTGAGTTTCACCCCCTGGCGAAAATAGCAAAGGACGTCGCTGCCGGCGGCGTCCTCGTGGCGGCCGTCGGTGCTGCTGTCATGGGGTATCTCATTCTGTCCCGTTATATCTTCCCCCTTTACAAGGAGGCTCTCGGTATGATAGGTACACCGACGGAGATGGGGATCGTGGTCTCCCTGCTCATAGTAGTGATTCTGGTGGTCATACTCAAGGCGTTCTCCGGGAAAGGAACTCCCCTGGAGGGGGGATTGCCGAGCGGCCACGCGGCCGTCGCCTTTTCCATAGCCACGATCGTATCGTTCTCTACCCAGGAACCGCTCATTTCCGTTCTGACCTTCACCCTCGCGGTGATGGTAAGCCATTCCCGCCTCCTCCTCCACATCCACTCCATGCGAGAGGTGATCCTGGGGGCGGTAACGGGGACAGCCATTACGCTCGCGGTTATGGCGGTGTTCAAGCGTTTCGGGTAGGGTGGCCGGATCGATGGCGGGGCGCATTGCAGCGGGTTGAAGGGCGAAAGTCACATCATCGGTATGGGAGGGTGAGAATACTTGGAAGGCGGCAGTGACAAGAAAGGGCCAGGGCTCCTGGAGATGCTTGGCAGGTTTCTCTCCGGACGGCGGAAAATCACCGAGGAAGAGATTCAGCAGCTGATGGATGCCAGCGAGGAAGAGGGGCTCATCAACGAAGAGGAAAACGAGATGATCCGGTCCATTTTTTCTCTTCGGGACCGGGTGGTGCGGGAGATCATGGTGCCCCGGACGGACATGGCCTGTGTAACCACAGACTCGACGCTGCGAGAGATACTATCAGCCATCATCGCCTGCGGACATTCCCGCATTCCGGTCTTCGACGGCACCATCGACAACATCGTCGGTCTCCTCTACGCGAAGGACCTGCTGAAATGCTGGGGCATGGATGAGGGGAAATTCGGGATGAGGACAATCATGCGTTCTCCCTTCTTCATTCCCGAATCCAAGACCCTCGATGAACTCCTCCACGAATTCAAGAAGAAACGGGTCCATCTCGCCATCGTCATCGACGAATACGGCGGCACCTCCGGCCTCGTGACCATCGAGGACCTTCTGGAGGAGATCGTCGGGGATATTCAGGACGAGTACGATCTGGAGGAGGAGTGGCTCGTGGAGGAGCCCGATGGTACAGTTGTGGTCGATGCCCGCCTTCCCATCGAAGAGCTGGAGGAACACTTCGGCATCGAGGTGGAACGGGACAAGTTCGACACCGTCGGGGGGCTGATCTTTCACCTTACGGGACGCATTCCCGGTGCCGGCGAGGAGGTGGAAACCGCCGCCATCCGCCTTGCCGTGCTCAAGGCCGATGAACGGAAGATCAGTACGGTCCGCATCAGCAGGAAACCGGTGAAAACGGAAGAGACGGGGACATAGTGGACTATCGCCGCTTCAACATGCCCGACTTCAATGCAACTCCCCGTCGAGATTACTGGCTGGCGCTCCTGTCGGGGGGGATGGTGTCGCTTGCTTTTCCCAAGCCGGCGTTTTCCGTCCTTGCCTGGGTCGCCTTCGTGCCGCTTCTTCTGGCCTTGGGGAAAAAGAGCCCGGCAAAGGCATTCAAGCTGGGATTCACCTGCGGATTCACCATGTTCGCCGGTCTCCTGTACTGGCTCAATATCGTCATGGTCACGTATGGCAAGCTCAACTGGGGGCTGAGCGTCTGCATTTACCTCCTGTTCGTGGCCTATCTGGCACTCTTTGTGGCCGTGGCGGTCTGGTTGATGCGCAAAGGCGAACTGGCGGGGATTTCGGCGGCATTCTCCTTTCCCGTGCTCTGGGCTGGACTGGAATACCTGAGAAGCTTCCTTTTGACGGGATTTCCCTGGGCGAGCCTCGGGTATTCCCAGTACCGCCTCCTTCCCCTGATCCAGTTTGCCGATATAACCGGGGTGTACGGACTGAGTTTCGTCATCATCCTCGGAAACGTGGTCGTGTACCGGCTTCTGCGAGGCTTATTCGGTCGCAGGCAGCAACAGTACCCTGTCTACAGTGCTGCTGCGTTTATTCTCCTGATGATCGCCGTCACCGGATACGGTTTTTACCGTCTCAACCAGTCGGTAGAGGGAAACCCGTTCCGGGTGGCGCTCATCCAGGGAAACATCTCCCAGGACGTGAAGTGGAACCCGGCGTTTCAGGAGGCGACTGTAAGCATTTACGAACGTCTCTCCCGTCAGGCGGCCGCCGGCGGGACCGACCTGGTGGTGTGGCCCGAGAGCGCCGCACCGTTCTTCTTCCAGAGCGACTTTCGCTATGCGGCCCGCATCAGAAATCTCGCCAGGGAGCTGAAAAGCGCACTGGTATTCGGCAGTCCCGCCTACGAACGGATCGATGGCCAGGACCGCTATCTCAACAGTGCCTTTCTCCTGGGGGTGGACGGCGAGATGGTGGGGCGAAGCGACAAGATACACCTGGTGCCCTTCGGTGAGTACGTGCCCCTTGGCCGTTTTCTCCCCTTTATCCACCGGCTGGTGGAGGGGATCGGCGATTTTTCCCCGGGACTGAAGGCCGTGCCGCTCAATACCGGCAAAACGGTGATCGGCGTCCTTGTCTGTTTCGAGGGAATCTTCCCGGAGCTGTCCCGGGAGTATGTCAGGGCGGGGGCTCGGGTCCTGGTCAACATATCCAATGATGCCTGGTACAAGCGATCGTCGGCACCCTACCAGCATCTCTCCATGACGGTGTTCCGTGCCGTGGAGAACCGGGTGCCGCTGGTGCGGGCAACAAATACGGGCATCACGGCCGTCATCGACGACCGAGGCCATATCCGCCAGATGACCCGGCTGTTTCAGGAAGCGTTCGTGACGGGCGAGGTGAGGCAGGGGACGGATGCCACCGTCTACTGTCGATTCGGCGATCTTTTTGCCGGATGCTGTCTGGCGGGAAGTGCCGTCATCGGCCTGCTGTCGTTGCGGAGAAGGAAAGAGATGTAGAGTACGGTCCCGGATGTACGGTTTTCACGTAATGAGCCGAAACTGATCAGGTGAACCGAAAACTGAAAATTCATTCAAGGGGAGTTGCACATGTTCAGAGAAGAAGTAGCCCGGATAGAGGGCCTTGCGGAACGGATCGCCAAGCTTCGGGGGTCGCTTTGACATAGACCGGAAGAGGGAAGACATCCAGGAGTTGGAGGCGCGGATCGCCGTCCCCGGGTTCTGGGACGACCAGGAAACCGCCCAGAAGGTCCTCAAGGAGCGAACCGCCATGGAGAAGACGGTTTCCGAGTGGGACCGGCTCACCCGGCAGATGGAAGACATCCGGGTGCTCATTGAGCTGGGGTCAGAGGCGGAAGATGAGGAAACGCTTGCCGAGGTCTCTGCGCTCAATGACGGATTGGAGAAGGGGGTCGTACAGGCGGAGTTCCAGCGGATGCTGTCCGGGCCCCACGATGCCAGTTCCTGTTTCGTCTCCATCAATGCCGGCGCCGGCGGCACCGAATCCCAGGACTGGGCCGAGATGCTGTTGCGCATGTATCTGCGGTACTGCGAGCGCAAGGGGTGGCGCACCGAGATCACCGATTACCAGGCGGGTGATGAGGCGGGGGTGAAGGGGGTCACCTTCTCCGTTTCCGGGGAATTCGCGTACGGGTATCTCAAGGCCGAAGCGGGAATCCACCGTCTGGTCCGGATTTCACCCTTCGACTCCAACGCCCGGCGGCATACCTCGTTCGCTGCGGTCTTCGTCTTCCCGGAGATAGAAGACGACATCGAGGTGAAGGTCAGCGAGTCGGAGCTCAGGGTCGATACCTACCGCTCCAGCGGCGCCGGTGGTCAGCACGTCAATACCACCGATTCCGCCATCAGGATCACCCACCTCCCCACCGGGATCGTCGTTGCCTGCCAGACCGAGCGCAGCCAGCACCTGAACAAGGCTACTGCCATGCGCGTACTGCGGGCAAAGCTCTACGAGCGGGAATTGCAGGAACGGGAAGCCAAGGCAGCGGAGATCAGCGGTGAAAAGAAAGAGATCGGCTGGGGGAGTCAGATCCGGTCGTACGTTCTGCACCCGTACAAGATGGTGAAAGACCTCCGCACCGGGGTGGAAACGGGAAACCCCGATGCGGTCCTTGACGGTGACCTGGAACAGTTTGTCGTCGCCTACCTCATGGGGGTCCGGCGGAACGTCGCCGATGAGTGACCGGCATGCGGATGCATGCAGATGCTGAGGGGTTCTTATGTCAGGCGTATCCGTAGTGCAGCGCATGCGAATTCGGAAGATGCATTCGATGGTTCGATTATTCCTCAATGTCTGGCTCCTTATTGTTTTCGTCGGTACGGCCGCCACGGGCTGCGCGGCTTCCCTCCGGGAGGTTCGGGGTATTTCGCGGCTTGGCTATACCATCCAGGTGGGAGCGTTCGCCGACGTGAAAAACGCCGAACGACTCACCGTCAAGCTCCTGGGAAAGGGGATCGAGGCCTTCTATTTTCGCAAGGAGAGCGGGGTGTATGCGGTACGCTTCGGTGACTACCGCAGCCGGGAAGAGGCTCGGAAGGCAGCCCAGAAGCTTGTGCAGGAGAAGATTATCGGCACGTATTTTATCGCCTCTCCCCAGGAAACGTTTCTGGTGAAGCCGAAAGAGCCCGAGATTCACCCGGAGAAAAAGCCGGAGCCGAAGCCGAAAAACAGCACAGACATGGGAAATATCGCGGCACGCACTGCCGAGCGGTTTGTCGGCATACCGTACCAGTGGGGAGGGAACAACGTGGTGGAGGGAATGGATTGCAGCGGATTCGTCCGGGCCGTCTATAACCTGTGCGGGGTGAATATTCCGCGCACCTCCGCCGAGCAGTTCCGCACCGGGGAAAGCATTGGCAGAAACGAGCTGAAGGACGGCGATCTCGTTTTTTTCGGTCCCTCGGAAAGCAAGATCAATCACGTGGGAATCTACGTGGGGAACAACCGCTTTGTCCATGCACCCCGCCGGGGAGATGACATCAAGGTCACCTCCATCGACGATCCCTATTACTCCAGGAAATTCGTCGGTGCGCGGCGATACTTTTAAATACGGACTCGAGTTCAGGGGCTGGGTCGGCAGTTGAAAGCCCCGAACCCCGAACCCCAAACGTGTAACGAGGTGTTTACATGGCGATCATCAAACCATTCAGGGCACTGCGCCCTCCCCGCGATGTAGCCCACAAGGTG
>Ga0335082_10000335_pt1 | contig 47903 bp, 38 predicted proteins | sample Lox_Sample_41_FD_206718 | JGI IMG/M metagenome (GOLD analysis project Ga0335082, IMG submission 206718) | Soil microbial communities from Loxahatchee National Wildlife Refuge, Florida, United States - Lox_Sample_4.1 | ecosystem: Environmental > Terrestrial > Soil > Wetlands | place: USA...
CTGGAGCCGCGCGCGCTTACCATGAAGTCGCTCGGCGACGCCATTCATCTGCGCAACCGCCTGATCGACAACCTCGAAGAAGCCGACACCGAGTGTGCCTTGCAGGCGTGTCTGCGGGAGCCGCTGATGACCTGCGTCGTCGCCGGCGGCGGCTTTGCCGGTGTGGAGACGGCGTCGGCTGTCAACGACTTCGTGCGCGGGGCGCTGAAGTTCTACCCCAACCTTCGGAACGAGAACGTGCGCATGGTGTTGGTGCATTCCGGGCCGGTGATCTTGCCGGAGCTCGGCGAGAAGCTGGGCCGCTATGCGGAGAAGCAGCTCGAACGCCGCGGCGTCGAAATCCGGCTGAACGTGCGCGTCACCGGCGTCACCGACGAGGGGGTGCAACTGAACGACGGGACGACGATCGCGACGAAGACGCTGGTGTGGACGGCGGGGACGTCGCCCAATCCGTTGCTGGCGTCGTTGCCGTGTCAGAAGGATCACGGACGGATCGTCGTCTCCGACTGCCTGAATGTGCCCGAGTGGCCCGGCGTCTGGGCGCTCGGCGACTGTGCCGTCGTGCCTGATCGGACCACCGGCAAGTTCTGTCCGCCGACGGCGCAGCACGCCTTGCGCGAAGGCCGAACCCTGGCGCACAACGTCGAGGCGGCGATCCACGGCGAGCGGCCGCGACCGTTCGTCTTCTCCACCATCGGACAGCTGGCCTCGATCGGCCGGCGCACCGGTGTGGCGCGCATCATGGGCATCAACTTCTCGGGCTTCATCGCCTGGTGGCTGTGGCGCACGATCTACTTGAGCAAGCTGCCGCGCGCCGAGAAGAAGTTGCGCGTGGCGTTGGACTGGACGCTCGACATGTTGTTCTCGAAGGACTTTGTGCAATTCACCACGTTTCGCTCGCCGACGCTCTCGCGCTGAGCGGCGTCACGTTCGAAGAAGGATGGGATCATGCATCGCATCGTCGGAATCTTCATGACCCTGCAAGGGTTGGCGGCACGTATCGGCAAGGCGCTGAGCTGGGCGCCGCCGGCGGTGGCCCGCCTTACCGTCGGCTGGATCTTCTTCCAGTCGGGTTGGGGCAAGCTGCACGACCTCGACAAGGTGACCGGCTTCTTCACCGATCTGGGTCTGCCGGCCCCGGCGTTCCAGGCGCGCCTGACGTCGACCACCGAGTTCGTCTGCGGCACGCTGCTGCTGCTCGGTTTGGCGACGCGCTTCGCGGCGGTGCCGCTGATCATCACCATGGTCGTGGCCCTGCGCACGGCGCTGTGGGACCAGCTCGACTCGCTGGGCGCCCTCTTCGGACAAGCCGAGTTCCTCTACATCGCGCTGTTGATCTGGTTGGCCACCGACGGTCCGGGTCCGCTGTCGGTGGACTGGCTGCTCGAACGGCGCGTGGGGCAGCGTGAGCCGGCGCCGCCGGTGCTGAGTCGCTCAACCTCGCGTGCCCTGGTGTGACGGCGCGGCCACGTCCTGGATTGGTGACTCCGCGGCGCGAACCATGCCGCGCAGCATGCCGGCGAAGACGAGCTGATGCAGCGGGTAGATCAGGTACCAGTACGCCAATCCGGCGAGGCCGACGGGATCGAAGATGGCGGTTTGCCGAATTCTCGACCCCGTCGCCTCGGCGGTGACTTCGAACTCCAACCAGGCGCGTCCGGGTAGTTTCATCTCGGCAACCAGCCGCAGGCGGCGATCGCGTTCTATCGCTTCCACCCGCCAGCAGTCGACCGTGTCGCCAACGCGCAACTCCTCCGCATCACGGCGGCCGCGCCGCATGCCGGCGCCGCCGACCAGCAGATCCAGGAAGCCGCGCAGCTCCCACAGCCACTTCCCGTAGTACCATCCCGTCGCGCCGCCGATCCGGCGAATCGGCGCGAAGGCCGTCGCCGGCGGCACCGAGGCGCGGGCGCTACGCGAGTCGACGAGGCGGCTGCCAAAACGCACGCCGCCCCAATTGCGTGGAGAGCCGGAGGCCGACAGGGCGTCGGACCAGCGGGTCGCGGCGAGCTCGGCGTCTTCGTTGCGCAGGGCGCGCGCGATGGCCTCGCGCGCGCCGACCGGTCGAACGGCGAACGCCGTGCGCGCCGCGTCGTCGCGCACCACGGTGGGGTAGTAGATGCTGTCGATCAGCTTGCGGCCGACGCGGGCGTACAGCGGCGTCACCAGACCGAGCCACAGGCTCGAGAGTCGCGGGGTGAGCACGGGGACGGGAATCTTGAGGCGGCGCAGGCCGCGCAGGCGCGCATACTCGTCCATGATGTCGCCGTACGACACCATGTCCGCCCCGCCGATCTCGAAGATCGGGTTCGCCGCGGTGCGCAGATCCAGGGCCTCGAGCAAGTACTGCAAGAGGTCGCTGATGGCGATCGGCTGCGCCTGATTCGCCACCCAGCGTGGCGTGATCATGATCGGCAAGCGCTCGACCAAGGCGCGCACCATTTCGAACGACAGGCTGCCCGAGCCGATGACAATGGAAGCGCGGAACTCGATGACTTGCACACCGGAGCTGCGCAGCAACTCGCCGACCTCGTGGCGGCTGCGCAAATGCGGCGACAGCGGCAGGCGGCTATCACCGAGGCCGCCGAGATAGATGATCCGGCGCACGCCGGCGGCGCGCGCCGCGTCGCCGAAGTTGCGCGCCCCGGCGCGATCCGCGGCCTCGAAGTCCGCGGTGAGCCCCATGGAATGCACCAGGTAGTAGGCGGTGTCGACGTCCCGCAGCGCGGCAATGAGACCGGCCGGGTCGAGCACGTCGCCGGCGACCACCTCCGTATGCACGCCGACGCGCGGCCGCAGAAACTCCGGGCGCCGGGCCAGGCAGCGCACCCGATGCCCAGCGGCCTCCAACGCCGCGAGCAGCCGCCCACCCACGTAGCCGGTGGCCCCGGTCAGCAAGATCAGCGGGGTCATCGTGTCGACCGCTTGATGGTCGCGAGGGCCGCCAGCGCGTGACCCCGCGCCTCGCCGTGGTCGACGATAGGCATCGGATACGATCGTCCCAACTCGACGGCGGCCGCGGCCAACGTGGCGGGCGGTGCGTCCCAGGGCTTATGGATCCATTGCGCCGGCAGCGCGTGCAGCTCCGGCACCCAGCGGCGGACGTAAGCGCCCCCGGGATCGAACTTTTCGCCCTGGCTCACTGGATTGAAGATGCGGAAGTAGGGCGCCGCATCGGCGCCACAGCCGGCCGTCCACTGCCAGCCGAGGGTGTTGTTCGCGAGGTCGGCATCGACCAACGTGTCCCAGAACCAGCGCGCCCCGGCTTGCCACGGCAGCAAGAGGTCCTTGACGAGAAACGAGGCGACGATCATGCGCACGCGGTTGTGCATCCAGCCGGTTGCCCAGAGCTCGCGCATCCCGGCGTCGACGATCGGGTAGCCGGTGCGGCCGCGTTGCCAGGCCCGCAGCCATTCGGCGTCATCGGCCCACGGGAAGGCGGCGAACTCGGCGCGCAGCGGTGCATCGGGAGTATGCGGGAAGTGGAAGAGCAAATGGTGCGCAAACTCCCGCCAGCCGAGCTGACGCAGATACGCCTCCGCGGCTTTGTACGTGCCCGGCGTCGAGTCGAGCGCGGCGCGGGTTTCGACCGCGTGCCACACTTGGCGTGGGCCGATCTCGCCGAAGTGCAGGTGCGGTGACAAGCGCGAGCTGCCGGCGATGTCGGGACGGTCGCGCGCCTCGGGGTAGCGCGCCAGCGCGTCGTCCAGGAAGCGCGCCAGCTGCGCCTCGGCACCGCGCTCCCCAGGCTGCCAGGCGGCACGCAGGCCCGCCGTCCAATCGACCGTCGGTTGCAGCGCGAGATCGCCGAGACGCAGCGTCTCCGGCTTGCGCGTCGGCGCCCGCAACGCGGATGGCGGCGGCAGTGGTGGCGCCGGCTTGGGGGCGTTCAGACACGTCCGCCAGAACGGCGTGAAGACCTGAAACGGTCGCCCGGCCTGCGTGCGGATGGTGCGCGGCTCGTACAGCAACGACGCGTTGAACGTCTCGACCTGCACCCTGTCAGCCGCCAGCGCGGTCTGCACCGCCGCGTCGCGCGCGATCAGCGCGGGCTCGTAGCAGCGATTCCACACCACCAGATCGGCATCGCCTTGGCGCACCACCTCGCCGAGCACCGTGGCGGCGGCGCCGCGACGCAAGACGAGTCGTGTGCCGCGCGCCTGCAGATCGCGGTCGAGGTGCAGCAGCGATTGATGCAACCACCATTGCGACGCGGCACCGGGGGCCCATACGTCCTCCTCGTCGGGGGCCCAGATGAAGACCGGAATCACCGCGCCGCGCCGGCTCGCGGCATGCAACGCCGGATTGTCGGCCAGGCGCAGATCGCGGCGCAACCACACGATGGAGGTGGGCCGAGACATCGACGCTGATCATATCGGGAAAAGCCGATCTGCCAACCGGGCGGCGGAGGCTGGCGCGGCGCTCGCCGGCCGTATACCTTCGTCGGGCTACAAAACGCCGAGAGGAGGACCGTCCATGCGGGCGATGGTGGCAACGCACTGGGGTGAGCCGCGCGAGATGCAGCTCATGGAGTTGCCGGACCCGGAACCCGGACCCGGGCAGGTGGCGATCGACGTGCGCGCCATCGGCTGCAATTTCTTCGACATCCTCATGGTCCAGGGCAAGTACCAAGTGCGGCCGCCGCTGCCGTTCGCGCCCGGCGGTGAGATCGCCGGGGTCGTGCGTGCGGTCGGACCGGGGGTGACGAGTTGCAAGCCGAGTGATCGCGTCTTTGCCATGCTCGGCTGGGGCGGCTTCGCTAGCCTGGCCCTGGCGCCGGCGGCCGGCGTGGTGCGTATGCCGGACGCGATGCCCTTCGAGCATGGTGCCGCCTTCGGCATCGTTTACCAGACGGCGTACTTCGGCCTCGTGTACCGCGCCAATCTGCAAGCCGGCGAGACGTTGCTCGTGCACGCCGCCGCCGGTGGGGTGGGCTTGGCGGCGGTGCAGATCGGCCGCGCCTTGGGGGCGCGCGTGCTGGCGACGGCAGGGACGGCGGAGAAGCTCGACATTGCCAAGCAGCACGGCGCCGAGGAGGCCTACGACTACTCGAACCCCGACTGGGTCGACCACGTCAGGCACGCCACCGGCGGCCGCGGTGCCGATGTCATCTACGATCCGGTCGGCGGCGACATCTTCGATTTGTCGACCAAGTGCATCGCCTTCAGCGGCCGTTTGCTAGTGATCGGCTTCGCCTCCGGTCGCATCCCGACGATTCAGGCGAACCGCATCCTGCTGAAGAACATCGCGGTGGTCGGTCTGCACTGGGGTGCGTACCGACAACACGACCCGGACAAGATTCCGCAAGCCATGCAGGCTCTCTTCGCGCTCTATGAACGCGGCGCGGTGACGCCGCTGGTGTCCTCGACACGCCCGCTGAGCGAGGCGGCGGCGGCGCTCGACGAGATCGCCTCGCGGCGCAGCGTCGGCAAGGTGCTGCTCGTCCCGTAGGAGCGCGGGTGCGCGCGAACGCGGTGCGTCGTCAGTTGTAGACGATCACGCTGCGGGCTACTTCGCCCTTTTCCATCGACTGGAACGCAGCGTTGACGTCGTCGAGCTTGATCTTGCGCGAAATCAGCTCGTCGATCTTCAGCTTCTTGTGCATGTACAGCTCGATGAGCTTGGGCATGTCGCGGCGCATGTTGGCGGAGCCGTACAGAGAGCCGATGATCGAGCGCTCTTCCAACGCCAGCATGGCGGCCGGGATCATGACCATCTGATCGAAGCCGGGAACGCCCACCACGATCGCCTTGCCGCCACGCTTCACCGACAGGAACGCCTGCGTGATGACCTCGGGGACGCCGATCACCTCGAAGGCATAGTCGACGCCGAGGCCGTCGGTGAGGCTCTTGATGGCTTCGCTGACGTCCGGTACGTCCTTGCCGTTCACCGTGTGCGTGGCGCCGAACTGCTTGGCCCATTCGAGCTTCTGCGGCACCAGGTCGACGGCGATGATTCGCGCCGCGCCGCACAGCCCCGCGCCCTGGATGACGTTGAGGCCGACGCCGCCGCAGCCGAAGACGGCGACCGTGTCGCCCGGCCGCACCTTGGCGGTGTTGATCGCGGCGCCGACGCCCGTCATCACGCCGCAGCCGACGAGACAGGCCTTATCGAGCGGCACGTCATCGGCGATCTTGATGGCCGCGGTGGCGCGCACCACGGTGCGCTCGGCGAACGAGGCGACGCCGGCCATACGCATGATGTCCATGCCATCCTTCTCGAACACCGCTTCCTGGCCTTCCATCGCGGAGCGCACCCCGGTGTCGCAGAGGTGCGGATGGCCGGCGATGCAGTAGTGGCACTTGCCGCAGTTCTGCACCCACGAGAGCACCACGTGGTCGCCCGGCTTCAGGTCGGTGACGGCGCTGCCCACCTCCTCGACGACCCCGGCCCCTTCGTGGCCGAGAATCACCGGCGGCGGAAACGGCAGCTTGCCCTGCACGACCGACAGATCGGAGTGGCATACGCCGCTGGCCGCGAGCTTGACCACGACCTCATCGGCTCGTGGCGCCTTCAGCCGTACGGCTTCGATCTTCAGCGGCTCATTGAAGTTGTACATGACTGCGCCTTTGACCATCGTTTCCTCCGTGTTCCTGGGCTGCCGCGCGTCGTCGCGGCGGAGCGGTCTTCGTATGATGCCGGGCGGGCAGCGTCAAGTATGACGGAGCGGGGCAGGGGACGGTTTCACATTTCGGCTGCGGCGGTGTTTCATGCCACGAAGGAAGGTGCATGCGCCCGACGTTCGACGAGCTCTTCACGCGGCATCGCCACGAGATCTTTGCGTATCTGATGAGGTTGTTGGGAAACGAGGCCGACGCGCAGGATGCCGCGCAAGAGGTGTGGCTGCGGGCCTATCGGGCGTACGCGCGACTCACCCCGCAGTCGAACGTACGCGCCTGGTTGTACGCCATCGCCACGCGCCAAGGTTGGAATGCGATGCGGCGGCGCCGCCGCAAGAGCGCGGCGCTCGTGTACGTCGACGGCCTCCCGGCGCCGGCAGGGGCCGCGTGGGAGCAGCAGCGTCGATGGCGCGAGGTCGTTGCCGTCGTCAGCCGGCTGCCGCCGAAACAGCACGCCGCGCTCATGCAACGGCAGTTTCATGGGCTGCGTTACGACGAGATCGCGACCGGGCTCGGGTGCACGCCGGCGGCGGCACGTGCCAACGTCTACCAGGCGATCAAGCGGCTGCGGGCCGCCCTCGAGGAGTGAAGGAGTTGCGATGAACCGTCAGGACGCGGTGATTGCGATGGTGCTCGGGGATGCTGCGGCGTCACCCGAGCTGACCGCTTGGCTCGCCACCGAGGCGGGTCAGCGGACACTGCGGGCGTACCAGCGCACCGTTGCGGCGCTGGGCAGCGCCTATGGGGAGGTTACGATGCCGGACATGACGATGGTGTACTACACCAGCATGGCGACGCCGATCGGCCGCGTATTTGTCGCCGCGACCGAGGCCGGGGTGACGCGCATCTCCTTTCGCTGTAGCGAGGCGGCCTTCGTTGCCGAGCTCCGGCGGAGACTCGGTGCCGTGGTCATCGCCGAATCCGGGGAGCGGCTGCAGCGTGCGGTGTCTCAACTCGACGCCTACTTTGGCGGGAGACGCCGTGCGTTCGACGTTGCCGTCGACTGGCGCCTGGCGACGCCGTTTCAGCGTCGGGTCCTGACGGCGACACGGCGCGTGCCGGCCGGGCGGGTGGTGTCGTACGGGGACATTGCCCAGCGCATCGGCCAACCCGCCGCGAGCCGTGCAGTCGGCCAGGCGTTGGGACGCAATCCGTTGCCCATCTTGATCCCCTGCCATCGCGTCCTGGCCGGCGGCGGTGGGCTGGGAGGGTATACCGGTGGACTCGACATCAAGCGCAAGCTTCTGGGCATTGAGGGGGCGGAGGTGGCCGGTGTGACGAGTCAGCCGGGCTGACGCGTGACCTCAAAATCGATGGAGCCGTAGAAGCGCTCGGCGTAGTGCACGTCGTTGTACGGCTCCAACTCGCGCCAGAAGCGCTCGCGCGCCGGGCTGCGGAGGTAGGCATCGAGGGCGGCGCGGGAATCGAGGCCGTAGATCAGCAGGTAGCCGGCCCAACCCTTGTCGTCGGTCTGCTCCAGCCGGCACTTGCGCGCCCACAGAAAACCCGGTTCCTGGATGACCTCCGTCATGTGCTTCGTCTCGAGCCAGTGCAGGTAGCGCTCGCCGCCGCGCGGCGCGACCCAGGCACGGACCATGTACAACACCGGCGCGTGCACGCTCACCCCGCCAGCTTGGCGAGCAGTTTACGCAGCTTGGGAGTCTGTCGCAGCGCTTTCTTGAGCGTGCGGAGATCGGCGGCGTCGATGATCAACGGCGAGCGCTGGAAGCGGCCGCGGTGGTCGTAGTGGCAGAAGCGCAACGTATAGCGGCCGGCGGCTTCGCCGTCGGTGAACTTCAGCAGCTGAATCGTGGGACGGTGATACGGGGTGGCGAACTGCGCCTCTTCGGCAACGAATCCGCTGCCCCAGTGGAGCGTGAATCGCCTCGCCGGCGCCTTGGACTTCGGCATGCTGGTCCTCCCATTCTGCCCGCCACATAGCGAATTCCGCTCGGCGAAGAAAACCGGGGTGGAGGGGGTGGGAGCGCCCCACGCTCACGGCATCCCGGGTTTGACGTCTTCGCTCTGGACGTATCCGTTCGGGACGGTCAACAGGTCGGCGGGCGGTGCCTCCTCGGTGATCTCGACGACCTCGTTGCTCGAGGTGATCGTTTGCGTTCCCAAACGGACGGTCGCGGTCACGCGCAACGGTAGCCCCTTGATTTGGGAACGGGCTTCAGCGAGGCGGCGACCCGGGCTGCGGATGTCGCCGATCAGCGCGTCGACCTTGGCCGCCTCCTGGGCGCGAGCGGCGATATCGATGGCATCGGTGACCCAGAGCGTGGCGCTCAGACGGCCGGCGCTGACGTTGTACTCCTTGGCGTCGTAGCCCAGGATCTTTTCGCTGCGGCCGGTCGCCTTCACATCCACCGGCGGCTCATCGGGTCCCGCCAGCTTGCGCGCCTGCGGCGGCGCGTTCTTGAGCTGTTGGCGTACCGTCTCGGCGTACTTGCGGAGCGACTCGAACGTGTGCACGGCATACAGGTGCTTCCGCTTCTGCATGTTCGTGATCGTCTGCTTGTCGAAGTCGAGAATCGTGCGCACCAGTTGGCCGTCGTAGATCCGCAGGTGCGCGGTCCAGTACTCAACGTCGTCGCGCGGTGCGGGACTGACCGTACCGCCGACGACGTGCAAGCGGATCTTCAAGTCCTTCGCCGCCGCGCCGACCGGCATGCTGACCCACAGCAACAGCAGGCTCATCCACAAGAATCGCTTCATAAGAATTCGGGTTCCTACCTGGCGCCGCCGGTAGGGTCAAGCACGCCGCCTGGCGTGATCCAACGGCGGTGCGGGGCGGTACCGAGTGTGTGCGAATCATTTGCAGACGCAGCGGCGTGGTGGTTCTCAGAACTGACAAGCACCGGCGCGCCACTCACGCTGCAACGGTGACCGTTCGCGAAGAGGTTCGTGGCACAAATGCTGCTCAGGCGAGAGACGCGAGCAGAGTTCCTCTCTCCTCAGAGGCCCGCAACGGAGGTTGTCGCCATGGGCGCTCGAGTGCCGCGAGCAATCACACTCACTCTGGTAGGTCTGATCGTGCTGGACCACGGGCGCGCCGCCGCGCTGCCGCGGTACGGTCCCTTCGAGGTGTCAGGCAACATCGCGGCACAGGAGTTGATCCGCTTCAATCCCGACATCGACAAGTATGCGCTCGTGCAGCAACGCAACACCTTCAAGCTGCGCGTCGACTACCAGATGTTCGAGAACGGCCAGGTGCTGCAGAAGTACGATGTGCCCTTCATCGATCGCGGCAAGGTGTTCATTCTCTATCGCGGTGTCTACGACAGCGTCTACGGCCTCACTCCCGGGTTTTCGCAACGCGACATCTACGGAAATCCGATCTCGTCGCGGCTCGACGACCTCAGCAATCGCGACGCCATCGCGTTCGAGAACGAGTTGCGCGAGGCGTACATCGATCTCGCCTTCAAGCAGATCCCCTTCAGCCTCCGTCTGGGGCGCCAGCAGATCGTGTGGGGAGAGACCGACAACTTCCGCATGCTCGACCGCGTCAACGCGCTGGATCTGTCCTGGCACCTGCAGCAGGAGTCCTGGGACGAGTTGCGCACGCCCTACTGGATGATGAAGGGGCTGTGGGACTTCCGGCAGCTCGGTCCGTTGTCGAACTCTTTCTTCGAATTCTACTGGAACCCCGGGGACTGGGTTCCCGCCAAGCGCGTCTTCCAACCGCGTCCGTGGAGCGTGCCGTTTGAGAGCCCCATTCCGGTCCTGGTCGATAACTTCAACAAGGCGTTCCAGACGTTTGCTCCGAAGAAGGGCTTCACCGTCAGCAGCACGCTCTACAACGAAACGCAGCTCTTTCGCCAGGGTGATTACGCGCGCAACCCGATGGACAACAGCCAGGTTGGCGCGCGGTTCAGCGCGGTCACGCCGCAAGGCGTCCAGTTTACGGTCAACTACTTCTATGGGCGGGAAAACGGCGACGACGGCACCAACACGGCGGCGTTCAGCATCCTGAACCAACAGGACACCATCGCGGCCCTCAAGGCGGGCCAGCTGCCCATCGAAGCGATCGCCCCCTATGTGCATACCTTCGGGTTCTCGCTCAACTATGCCGAGGATGAGTACACCCAGACCGTCTACCGCATGGAGACCATTTACGAGCTCGGGGTACCGTTCTCTGACTCGACCAAGACATACGTGGCCAACAAGCCGCCCATCACGGGTCTGACCGACCGCACGCTGGACCGAGTGGCCGCCGCGGTCCTGAGCAACAATGCCTTCGGTGTCAGCAAGCGCGACATGTGGAAGGGGATGCTGGCCTTCGACCGGCCGACGTGGATTCGCGCGGTCAATCGCAAGGCCACCGTTCTCATCCTCGGGCAGTTCTTCTGGCACTACCTTGTGGACAACCCCAACATCCTGTGCGCCAAGCCGTCGACGGACAAGGAGCCGTGTGGGGGGCAGTTCAACCCGCAGATCAAAGGGTTCCGCGGCTCGTTTTCGTCGAGCGGCTTTACCTCCGGCGGCGTGCCGTTCATCGACAAAGTGCGTGACTGGGAGTCGCTGGTGACGCTGGCGGCGACGACCTTCTACAAGGGCGGCAAGATCGTGCCCTTTGTCGTCTACGTCCTCGACCCGGTGAACAGCTACAACATGGAAGTCATCTGGATGTTCGACTACTTCATCACCAACGACATCATCCTCAACCTGTCCCAACGCTACTTCATCAACACCGTCGATCACCCCGTCTTCGAGACGTGGGGCGTTGCCGGCACCAACCGCGGCCGTTCCGAGACCGGCATCCGCCTGACCTTCCAATTTTGAGGTGAAGGAGAGTTGCATGAAACGTGTGGCAGCCGTCATGGCGATTCTGATGTGCGCGGCCGTGGCCGTCGCAGACGTGCAGCCTGGGGACGAGATCAACCAGAGCAACCGCGACAAGGCGAAGGATCTGGTCGGCCCCGGCGTCATGTGGTGCCTCGAGCACGGCATGACCATGAAGATCGTGCCGACCAAGAAGGTCGAATGGCCACGCGCCTATCGCGAGGCGACGGAGGCGAACGCCGGCCAGGTGCGGATCTCGGCCGACGGGAATCTGCTCGAGAACTACGTCGCCGGCATGCCGTTTCCGACGATCGATCCGAACGACCCGGATGCGGCGATGAAGATCATGTGGAACTACCAGTACAAGCCGCTCATCACCGACGACGTGCTGATGCGCGACTTCCAGGTGCCGAGCGGGCCGATGACGTTCACCGCGGCGATGGTGCCGGATCGCGAGTTTACCATCGGCGACATGCGGCGCCTCTACTACAACGGGCGCCTGTTCGTCGACCCGAAGCCCGAGCTGCCGAACCCGGACGGCGTGCGCTACAAAGAGATCCTCGCGCCGGTCGTCGCCCCGTTCGACATGAAGGGCGTCGGCGAGCTGGCGCACCGCTACATGAGCGCCGCGCGGCAAGACGACACCTGGCTCTACGTCCCCGCCGTCCGCCGCATTCGCCGCATGTCGACGGCGCAACGCAGCGACTCGCTGTTCGGGCAGGACACCGATCAGGACTCGTACTGGGGCTTCAGCGGCCACATCGCGTGGAGCAGCTGGAAGCTGCTCGGCATCAAGGAGGCCCTCGGCGTGGTGCACCGCGAGCACTTCCGGCCCCAGCGCTGCCCCGGCGGCGCCGATTTCGTGTACTGCGACAATTGGGAGAAGCGCCGCGTCTACGTGATCGAAGGGGTCTCCAAGCTGCCACAGTACGCCTACGGCAAGCGGGTGCTGTACATCGATGCCGAGGCGTGGATCGTGTTGAACTCGGACATTTACGACAAGCGCGGCGAGCTGTGGAAGATCTGGCTCGAGTTCTTCTCGTATCGCAAGCAGGCCACGCCGGAGTCGAAGGTCGTCTACGACGACGAGATGGGGTTCACCTCGGCGGCGATGATCGACATCCAGATGAATCACGCCACGGTGATCATGATCCCGGGTCCGGCTTCGCCGGATCAGGAGACGTGGTACTTCAACAAGGGGCCCACAGCCGTCTCGCCTTACGCGCGCGGCAACGTGGAGGACGTGTTCTCGGTGTCGCACCTGATCGAAGCCGGCCACTGAGGAGCGGCGGCCCGGCCTTGCCGGTCAGCGCATCGCCGTCAGCCCGCCGTCGACGACGAGCGCCTGGCCGGTGATGTAGCTGGCCTCACCCGAGAGCAGGAACACGGTCGCGTACGCCACTTCCCACGCCGTGCCCTGGCGCCCGAGCGGCACCGGGGTCCGCTCACGCGACGGACGGCCGCGCGAGGCCAGCCGTCCGAGCGGTGTGTCGATGAGCCCGGGGACCACCAGGTTGGCGCGCACACCGCGCCGAGATCCTTCCAGGGCGACGTGACGGCACAAGCCGAAGAGCCCGGCCTTCGAGGCATCGTAGGCGGGTATCTGGCTGCCCGGCACCAGCCCGGCGATGGAGGCGATGAACACCATCGAGCCGCCGTCGGGCAGCCGCGGGAGCGCGGCTTTCGCCAACAGGAAGTGCGCCCGCAGGTTGACCGCAAAGGTGTAGTCCCACGCCGCGGCGTTGGTGCCCTCGAGACGCTGCCCGACGGCAATGCCGACGTTGAGGACGAGGCCGTCGAGTCCGCCCATCTGTGCCGCGGCGTCAGTGACCAGGCGCTCGCAGACGTCGACCTGGGCGACGTCTCCCACCAGCGCGACGGCGCGCAACCCTTCGTGTGCGATCATCTCCACCGTGGCCCGCGCCGCCTCGGCATCGGCGTCGGCGCACGTGACGGCTGCCCCCTCGCGGGCCGCGAGGAGCGAGATGGCGCGGCCGTTGCCGATCGGTGGATCGGGTTCATCCGACGCGCGCGTCCCGGCGCCGACGACGAGCAGCCGCCGACCCACGAGCCGCCCACGGCCACCGACATGCCCCTGTGCTTCGGGTGGAATGGTTGGTGACGTGTCCATGGCATGCGTGTACCCGAGCGCACCCCGCCGAGTCCAGGGGTGCCGCGGCATCGGTCGCTAGGTGCTTTGACTTTCCGCCGCCCCTGGGGCTTGTTGCTGCGAGGACCCGATCGGTCGGATGTCCCGGTGACAATGCCGCAACTCTCGCTCAAGGGCTACGATGTCCTGCGCAACCGGAACTACCGGCTGTTCTGGATTGGGCAATGGATCTCGCTCATCGGCACCTGGATGCAATCGGTCACCCAGGCGTGGCTGCTGACCAAGCTCAGCGGGAGCCCGCTGGCGCTGGGTGCCCTCGGCGCGGCGGCGTCGGCGCCGATGCTGGTGCTCGTCCTGTTCGGCGGATTGGTCAGCGATCGCGCCGACCGTCGCGCGGTGATCATGGTCACGCAGGCCTTGTCGTTGGTGCAGGCGCTGGTGCTGGCAGTGCTCACCCTGAGCGGCGCGGTGCAGGCGTGGCACATCATCGCGCTGGCGGCGGTGCTCGGCGCGATCAATGCCTTCGACATTCCGGCGCGACAGGCGTTCATCGTCGAGTTGGTCGGGCCGGGACATCTCCCCAACGCGATCGCGCTCAACTCGACCGGCTTCAACGTTGCCCGCGTGGTCGGCCCGGCGATCGGCGGCCTGTTGGTGGCGGCGGTAGGGGAGGGGGTGTGCTTTCTGCTCAACGCGTTCAGTTACGTCGCGGTGCTGTGGGGCCTGTGGCTCATCCGTCTCGCGCCCGGCGCCATGCCATCGCAACACTCGGCGCGCCAGCAGGGCGCGTTGATTGCCGGGGTACGCTACGCGCGCGCCCGACCCGAGCTGGGATGGATCCTCGGTCTGGTCGGTGTGGTCAGCGCCGTCGCGATCTCGTATCGGACCTTCCTACCCGACATGGCGCGCACGGTGCTCGGGGTCGGCGCGTGGCGCTACGGGTTCTTGATGGCGGCGGCCGGCTTCGGCGCCGGCACGGGCGGCCTCGTGCTTGCCGGGCAGCGACTGGGGGCCGACAGCTATCGACGGCTGCTCCCCGTCAGCCTGGTCTGGTTTGCCCTCGCGCTCATCGCGTTCTCGCTGGCACGCAGCTACACGCTGTCGCTGCTTGCCCTCACCGCCGTGGGCGGCGGCGGCATTCTGTACTTCAACGCGTCCAATACGCTGGTGCAGCTGAGCGTCGACGATGCCTACCGGGGTCGTGTGATGTCGCTCTACACGCTGATGCATCAGGGGACGGCGACGTTCGGAAGCCTGGCGTTGGGCGTCATCGCCGACCTGTACGGCACGCCGACGGCGTTGTGTATCGGTGCGGTCGTCTGCCTGGTGGCGGTTGGCGTGTTCTTGAGTCGTCCCGCGGTAGCGCGTTCCGCTCTGTCGCTGCAGACGAGACCTGAAGTGGCGTTTCCCGACGCCGAGTAGGCGGCAACCGATCACGGCTCCAACGTTTCGACGGTGGCGTGCGCGACCGACACGGTTGGGTGGGCGCTGCCGCGTTGCGCGGTGAACAACAAGAGTGCGACGGCGCGGTCGCCGAGCGCCTGGCTGCTGGCCAGTGCGACCGCCAGCACGCCCGGGGCGCGCTGGTGTGCTAGCATGAGCGCCGCCGGACCGCCCGGCACGTGCCGGATACCTGCCGGCACCAGCTCCGTCGGGTCGAAGTGAATCTCGGCGTCGAGCCCATACGCAGGCGCGGCGTTGTGCAGCACCAGCGGCATGGTCACCCGCCGCGCCACCCGCCGCGCCGACCCGAGCCGCAGCGCCGCTGAAGCCCGCGGCGCGACGCGCGGCGCGATGCCGGGAGGATGCCAGTTGCCCGTGCAGTCGCCAAGAGCCACGGCGGAGAAATCCTGCGCCGCGGCATCCGCGATCAACGGTGCCCAACGAATGGCACCGCGCTGGCAGCTGTTGTTGCCGAGCTGCGGCGCAATCAGGAGCTGTGTCGAGACGCTCGCCGGATTGGGAATGAATGCCCAGTCCATCCCGCAGAGCTGCGCCGCGGGGAGTTGCGCGAGCAGGCCGATCTTGTACCGGAGGATCATCACCGCGTCGAGCGGCGTGACGTGGCCGTTGCCGCTGGCGTCGCACGCCAGCTGCTGCGCGGCGCTCAGCGTCCGCAACTGCAAGCTCGCCTGCAGCACATACACGGCATCGAGGGCCGTGATGCTGTCGGCGCTGTCGCCGCTCTTCTGCGGCTCGATCTGTACGGTGTCGTCGTCTTCAAGCTCGCCGACGTCGAAGTCGCCGTCATCGTCGGTGTCGGTGCTGAACGGCTCGCTGGCCGCGACGTGGAGCGTCGCGGACACCGGGGCGCCGTTGCTGTAGTACGTGATGCGCCCACTGACGCCCACCGTGGCGGTGCTGGTGGCGGTCGGCGTGGCGGTACGCGTTCGTGTCGGCGTGGCGCTTGGCGAGATGGTGGGCGTCAGAGTGGGTGTGCGGCTGGGAGACCGACTCGCCGTCAGCGTCGCGGTCGCGGTGCCCGTGAGCGTCAGGGTTGGTGCGGTCGTTGCGGTCATCGTCGGGGCTTGCGTCGAGGTCGTGGTGGCCGTCAGGCTGGGTGTGCCGCTGGGAGTCAAGCTCGCCGTTGGCGTCGCCGCGCTCGGGGGTGTCAGCGTCGCGGTGAGGGTTGGCGAGGTCGTTGCGGTCCTGGTCGGAGTCTGCGTCGGGGTGGCCGTGCGCGTGAGGGTCTGCGTGCGCGAAGGGGTACGGGTGTTCGTGCCGGTTCGGGTGGAGGTTTGCGTGACCGTGCCGGTACGTGTTGCTGTCGGCCCGGTGGGGGTCACGGTCGATGTTTGGGTCGGTGTTGCCGTTGGGATGGGTGACCCGGCCGGCCCGATGAATCGGATGCGGAGCACGTTTGCGCCGCGGTCCGTCGCCGCGGTGTAGTTCACGTCCTTGTACAGATCAGTGAAGTAGAGGCCGTCGGGTCCCGCTGTGAGGCCCGCGGCCGTCGCTTTGCCGCCGCCGTTGTACTCGAGGAGCTTGGTGGGCCCGCTCAGCAGGTTGCCGTCTGCATCGAGCACGAACTCCGTGAGGCGCTTGCCGCGCGACGGCAGGCCGCTGGCCCACGACGCGCCCGACTCGGTGACAAAGGCGTGGTCCATCTTGTCGGGCGGGAAGCCGCTGCCGCCGAAGAGGCTCGGTTGGATGAAGGCAATGTTCACCGGCGCCACCGCTTGCGGCCAGTTGTAGGTCGCGAAGTTCATCATGCTGGCATCGGTGCCGTCCCACAGATAGTTACGGCCGGCGACGACCTTGGCGAAACGGTCCACCGTCGGGCCGTTCTCCACCTCGTAGTGCGAGCCGTCCGCCGCGCGCCACGCGCCGCCGAACGGGTTGCGGAATCCGTAGGCGAACAGGTAGTCGGCGGCGTCGATGCCGTCGCTGGGATCGTAGAGCGGGTTGTCCGTCGCCGGGCTGCCGTCCAGCTCCACGCGCAGGATCTTGCCGCGGAACGAGTGCGGGTTCTGCGCCGTGGCGGTGGCAAAGCCGTCTCCCATGTGCACGTACAGCTTGCCGTCGGGACCGAAGGAGAGGTTGGAGATCTGGTGCGACTGCGACTGCGGTTCGCCGACCATGTCGAGGACTGTAGTCTGGGTTGCCGCGGTCAGACCACCGTCGGTGCTGTGGAAGCGCACGACCTTGGGATAGTGCGGCGCCGTGTCGAGGCTCGGGTTGCTGCTGTAGAGCATGCTGGCAAACACGTCGCCGCTCGCCGCGTCGACCGCGATTCCCGTCACCCCGGTCTCACCGGAGCCGGGGAACTTGCCGGTCGGGTCGAAGTTCAATAGGCCGCTGGCGTAGTCGTTGACGGTGCCGCCGCGCGTGACCACCTTGATCGAGCCGTAGAGCTCGGTCACGTAGAAGAAGGGCGCCGCCGGATCGTCCGGCGGAGCGGGGACGAACGCGATGTTGAGCGGGAGCTGAAACCCGGTGGCGACGATCTCGACCTTGTACCCCGGCTGCAACACCGACCACGGCACCGGTGCGCCCCACGCCAGGACCGAAAAATCCGGCGTCGTCTGCGCCGCATCGGCGACGTACGTGCTGCCGTTCGCCGAGACCCAGAAATAGACCGGCACCCCCGTGCCGACGGAAAGGGGCGGCAGGTACACGGCGCGCATCGTGCCGTCATCTTGCGGGAAGGAGAGTATGGACTCGGGGAGCACGAGGCTGGCGATACTTCCGGTGTCGATCCGGACGCGGACGGCAACATGCGCGCTCAGCGCCGGCGGGTTGGTGACGGCGTTGGTGACGCCGTCGAACCCATCGAGCTCGAGCAAACCATCGCCGCTCCCCGAGTCGAGCCGGAGACTCGGTTGGGTGGCGGCGGCCGGCAGCACGATGCTGTGCCCCACGCTGTCGCTCCACTGCGGCAGGGGACTGTCGCTGACGTCTTCGACGATCAGCGGCAGGGTCTCTGCCGCCGGGGCGGTGACGAACGGCCGCTCCGCGTACGGACTCCATTCGGTGCCTGCATCACCGCTGCTGTCGCGGAAGCGGACGCGCAGCAGAAAATTCGTGGCGGGCTCGAGATCGACACGCGTGGCGTACGAGTTTTGGAAGACGCCGTCGCCGAGGTGGATATGCACCGCGCTCACGTCGGTCGCGCAGCTCGCAAACCACACACGCTCGGCGATGGAGACCTTCCAGATCTCCCAATCGGTGCAGAGGTGCATGTCACCGGGGTCGGGATCGGAGAAGCCGGTGGCTTCCATGTGCACGTCGGCGCCGTTCACGACTTGATTGTCGCTCACCGGTTCGGTGATGACCGGAGCGGCCGGCGGATGGTTGTCGGCCTGTGCCGGCCCGTCAGGCAAGCACACGGCGCCCAAAGCCATGGCAGTGACGAGTAGACCGAACAGACGCTCGCCCCCGACGCGCATGTCGCGGATCTACCTGAATCACCTTCGCAGGGAAAGCGTGAGCGCGGCGCCGCACTCTTCACGCGCCCGCAGCGCGACGACTCGTCAGCGGTTCACCGACTCGACCGCGGCCTGCAGCACCCGGATGCTGGCGTGCGCGCCGGGCTGCAGGACATCGAACTGCAGGAACAAGCGCGTCCGATCCGGCAGTGGTGCGGCGCTGGCCATCGCGATGGTGACGATGCCTGGACTAGGTTCATACGACTGCACCAGCGCGCCGGGTCCGCTGCCGACCCGATGCACTCCGCGCGCGGCGAGCAGCTTCGGGTCGTACTGCAGCGCGGCGGTCAGGCCGGAGAAGGCCGTAGCACGCACCTCCAGCGGCACGCGCAGCCGACGGCCGACGGCGCGACCGGGGCCGACCCGCAGGCGCGCCGGCTCAGCGCGGCTGGTGCTGGCATGCGCCGCGGCGGCAACGCCGCTCGTCGGCTGCCAGTTCCCGGTGCAGTCACCCAGCGCGATGGCGACGAAGTCCTGGTTGGCGGCAGTGCCGGTCAGCGGAGACCATTGAATCGAGCCCGGCGTGCAGCTGCCGCCGAGCAGCTGCGGTGCCGTCGTCTGTTGGTGCGGCACGACGGCCGGCTGCGGCACGAACAGCCAGTCCGACCCGCAGAGCTGTGCGGCCGGGAGACCCGCCGTGAGACCGATTTGACGGCGCAGAAGGAGGACGGCGTCGAACGCGCTCACGGTGCCGTTGCCGCTGACGTCGCACGCCAGCTGTTGCGCGGCGCTCAGCTGGCGCAGGCCGATGCTCGACTGCAGCATATACACGGCGTCGAGGGCGCTGAGCCCCGTGTCGACGTCGCCGATCTTGTGCGGCGTAATGACCCAGGTGCTGGCATCCAGGCCAGTGAAGCCGAATTGACCATTGCTGTCGCTCGCTGCGGCCGTCGATGCCGGTCCGGCGAGCTGCACCGTTGCGCCCGGCACCGGCAGGCTGCTGCTGTAGTAGGTGATGTGCCCGCTCACGACGAATGTCGGTGTCGCCGTCGGCGTCAGGGTGACGCTCGGGGTGACGGTTGCCGACGTCGTACGTGTCAGCGTCGCCGTGACCGTCGACGTTCCCGTCGTCGTCGCCGTCTGTGTCGGCGTGCGCGTCGCGGTGGCCGTCGATGCGGAGGTTTCCGTACGGCTCGGCGTGCGAGTGATCGTGGGCGTCCCGGTGACCGTTGGGGTCCAGGTTGGGACAGCGGCATCGATGAGTGCGTAGATGGTTCCGCCACTGTAGTCGGCGACGAACAGCTCGCCGCCTTCATCTTCGCCGAACGTGGTGATGGAAAACGGCGCATCGTAGAGCTGCATGTTGGGCCAGCCGGCACCGCTGTGCCGCGTGGCCGAGATGCGTCCGGTGCAATAGTCCGCGTAGAAATACAGGCCCTGCATGCGTGGGAACTGCAGACCGCGATAGACGAAGCCGCCGGTCACCGAACAGTTACCCGCCGAGTGATCGTACTCCAGCACCGGCAAGGTGAGCCCGGTCGGGTCGCACGACGTGGCGTTGTAGCAATGGAACCCTTCCATGATGTGCCAGCCGTAGTTTTGCCCGCCAACGCTGGCGGCGGGCTGATAGTCGATCTCTTCGTAGCTGTCTTGACCCACGTCGGCGATGTACAGGTCGCTCGTTTGTCGGTCGAAGGAGAACCGCCACGGGTTGCGCAGGCCGAAGGCCCAGATCTCCGGGCGGGACGGGGTTGGGGTGATCGTCGGGTTGCTGGCGGGGATGGCGTAGGGGATCGCACCGGACTCGACGTCGATGCGCAGCAGCTTGCCCAACAGCACGTTGGTGTTCTGCCCGTTGTTGTTGGGGTCGCCGCCGCTGCCGCCGTCGCCGATGCCGATGTACAGGTATCCATCACTCGGCCCGAAGGCGAGCTGGCCGCCGTTGTGGTTGCTGAAGGTCGGATGCGCGATGGTCAGGATGATGTTCTCGCTGTTCGGATCGGCGACGTCCGGGTCGGCGGTGAGACCATAGCGCGCGATGACCAGGTTGCCGCCGGGGTTGGTGTAGTAGACGTAGAAGTGATTCTTGTTCGCGTAGTCGGGTGGGAAGGCGACGCTCAGCAGGCCGCGCTCACCGCAGCAGCTCACTTTGGTGTGAATGTCGAGGAAGCTCGTTGGCTGTAGGTCGCCGTTCTTGAAGAGTCGGATGATGCCGCCTTGCTGCACGATGAACAGCCGGCCGCTGCCGTCGCCGGCGTTGGCGATGTGCGAGGGGGCGCTGAGGCCGGTGACGAGTTGCGCGAGTGCGAGCTGCGGCCAATTGACGGTCGGGGTCGGTGACGCGGTGGGCGTTACCGTGGGCGTCGGCGAGGCGACGGGCCCGGCTTCGACACGTCCCGTGCACGCTCCGACCGCGGCGACGCCTCCTGCGAGCAGCCACAGGGCACGTCGCCGGATTGCGGAGCGGGCCATGCGTTTCAACCTGCGCTCAAGAGACTCCCGCGGCGTGCCTGATGCAAGACCCTCTTTCACAGAAGACGGACAGGGGGACACGCCTGGCCGGAACGCCCGGACGCCCCGCAAAGGGTTCAGTTGTCGACCAGGACGTGGATGACGATCTGCGCCGGGGGTCCGGGCTTGCCGTCGGTATCTTGAAGACGCGCGGTGACCGTGGTGTCTCCCATGGGGAACGACAACGGCCGGTCGATGAAGCCGCAGAACTGGATCGTGCTTTGGCGCGACATGAACTTGAAGTCGCCGCTGGGGAACATGATGCACGAGTCGCCGGAGCCACGGCCGACAGGGGCATCGCCGCCATCACGGAAGCGGCATGCGAGGTCGTTGACGGCGTCAATGTTGGTTTGCGTCGGGCTGAAGTCGACGGGATTCACCGCCGGCACGCCGCCCGCCGGTGAGCTGCGATCGCACACGGCGGTGGTGCCGTTGCCCAGCGCGCGCGAGACCTCGATCTGCAAGTCGGGGAACGAGTCGCCGTCGCTGTTGTACGACGACGGCCCGACCGGCTGACCGGTCAATGGGTTGGGTGCCCCTTCGATGACCAGGGAGAACGAGCTGCCGGCGATGCGCGAGTAGACCGGGATGCCGTCCGGGTTGGGGCCGTCGGAGTCGATGAGCGTGTCGTCGGCGCGCGTGACGCCGAAGAAGGTGATGATGGGCCCGACGACCCCCGCCAGTGTTGGCGTCGGCGTCGCCGTTGTGGTGGGTGTCCGCGATGGCGTGCGGGTGCCTGTGGGTGTTCGCGTCGGCGTCGCACTGACCAGTAGCGTCGGTGTACGGGTCGGCGTGGCCGAGCGCGTCGGCGTCCCAGTCACCGTGCGGGTCTGCGTCCGTGTCGGTGACGTCGTGGCCGACGGTGGCGTCGCGCCGGTGGACGTGCGCGTTGGGCTGCGGGTCACGGTCGGTGTCGCCGTGGCGGTGCGCGGCGCGCTCGGAGTGCGAGTCGCGGTGACGCTCGCCGAGACCGTGCATGTCACGGTCGGGCTGAATGTCGCGGGTGTCGCTGCGAGAGTGGGAGTGCGGGTGGCGGACGGCGTCGGCGACGCGGGAGTGGTGTGGGGTGCCGTGTGGGTTCGCGTCGCGGTGGTGGTGCCGGTCGCCGACGCCGTGGGTGACGCCGTTGCTTGCGGTGTCGGCACGTTGGTCGGCGTACGTGGCGTCGGGCTGGACGTGGGCGTTCGCGTCGAGGTCGCGCTGGCGCGTGGGCTGGCGGTCGGCGTTGCACTGCGTGTCGGTGGCCGTGTGACCGTCGGGGTCGGGCTGGCAGTGAAGGTTGGTGGCGCCGGCCCAGCCCCGACGCGCAGGATCAACTGCTGGGCGGCTCCCAGGTTGCCGGCAACGTCGCGCAAGCGCACCGTGAGGACAGTGTCGTCGGCGGCAAACTCGAGGCTCTTCGGCACCGGCAGACAGAATTGGACCTGTGTGCCGGGGCCCACGAAGTGGAGTTGTCCAAAGGCGTCCAGCGTGCATCCGGAGCCGGGAGCGGTGGTTGCCGTGAAATTGCACGCCAGGTCGTTCAGCGCATTGGCGACGGTCTGGCTCGGCCCGAAATCGGGTGGATTGACCGCCGGCACGCCGCCGTCGCACACCGCGCGGCTGCCGTCGCCGAGGGCGCGATTGGTCTCCATCTGGATGTCCGGGCGGCGCGTCGGGTCGTTGCGATCGGAGTTGTAGACCAGCACCCCCGGAAACTGGCCGCTGGTACCGGTGCGCCCCTCGACGACCAGCTGAAAGCCGAAACCGGAGTTGCGGAAGAAGACGGGAGCGCCGTGCATCGTGCCGACGGGGTTGACGACCACACCGTTCGCACCGGCCAGGCCGATGAACGTCACCGCCGGCCCGGCGGGGATGGGAGTCGGCTCGGCCAACAGCGCCATGAGCTGCACGACGTCGGCGCCGTTCACGGCACCGTCGGCGTTGACGTCGGCGGCCGGGCAGTTCGTCGATGCATCACGAAACAGCTGCGTCGTCAGGACGGTGAGGTCTTCGTTGTCGAGCCTCCCATCGCAGTTGACGTCGCCCGATGACTGTGCGAGCCCCGCCGTCGCCAACGTCACGCCGAACAGGATCGCGCAGCAAAGTTCCCGGCGTCGCAGCCGATGTCGTTGGCGGAGCACCGCCCGCAGCTCGAGGCTCATGGTGATCACAGCCAGGCCGCGCCGTCACCGATGATTCCGTGGGGGTCCGCGGTCAGCATCGACAGATCGGTGAGTGCCTTGTGGCAATGGTTTGGAGGACCCTGCGTGCGCTGGCGGAGGATCGGGAGGGTGCAGCTGGTACTCGGCGGATGCATCGACAACGCACGTGGCGGAGCATTAGAGCGGGTAACGCTCCACACGTCAATTCAGCCAAGGCGATGGCGCCAGTATTGAGACCCGACGCTCTACGAGCGTTCGTGGACACCGATGATGCCGACGCGTGCGGCGTACAGCGTCAGCTCGACGCGGTCGCGCACGCCGAGCTTCTGAAAGACGTTGTTGAGATGCGTCTTCACGGTCTGCTCGCTGATAAACAGCTTCTTGGCGACCTCGTTGTTGCGCAGGCCGAGGGCGACGTGGCGGATGATCTCCCGCTCGCGCGGCGTCAACGAGTCGCGGGTCGTCGAACGCAGACCGGCGGCGATGTGGGTCTGCAGCGCCGGCGGCATCCATACCTGGCCAGCAGCGACGGCGTCGATCGCCGCCATGAGTGTCTCGACGGCGAAGCGCTTGAAGACGACGGCGCGGGCTCCGGCGCGGATGGCTTCGAGCGCGTCCTCGGGTTGCTCGCTCGCCGTCACCACGATCACCTTCAACTGCGCCGTCAGCTTCTCAATGTCGGTCAACGAGCTGCGCTCCATGCCGAGATCGAGCAGCAGCAGGTCACACGGCGTCTCCCGCAGGCGGGCGGCAAGCTCGTCGATGCGCTCGGCCTCGGCGACGACCTCGACGTTGGCCTGCAACCTCAACAGCGACTTCAGTCCCTGCCGGAAGAGGGCATGGTCATCGGCGATGATGATGCGCAGCGGCGTGTTCACCACAACCTCACGCCCGTGGCAGGGAGATCGCCAGATGCGCACCGCCCCCGCCGTGCGGGTCGATGCAGAGTTGGCCTCCTAACTCGGTGACCCGGGAGGCGATGGACCAGGGTTGCTGCGTGGGGTCGCGAAAGCCCACCCCATCGTCGCGGATGGCGATGTCGACCCCGTCGCCGGTGCTGCGCACGTCGATCGTTGCCCGGCGCGCGCGCGCGTGGCGGCGCACGTTGGCGATGCCCTCGCGCACGATTTGCAACACTTGCTCGATCAAGTCGGCGGAGCCGTCGAGCTCGGCGCGGAACGAGAACCGGGTCACTGAGTGCGGCAACCGAGCCGCCGGCGTCGCGTCGGTGCCGACCAATCCGCGCATGTACGTGCGCAGCTCGTCGTACTCGCGATTCACGCTGCTTTGCAGCTCGGACAGGTCGAGCAACGCCTCGGTATGCCGGCCGCGCCGGAGTAGCTCTTGGCAGCTCTCCAAGCGCAGGGCGATGCCCGCCAGCGCCTGCGCACGGCCATCGTGCAGATCACGGGCGATCCGCTGGCGCTGGGTGGTCTCCGCGAGCTCGCGGATGCCCGCTTCCAGGAAGAGACGCTGCTGTCCGAGGTAGCCGACCAGGTAGCCGGTCATGGCGAGATACACCGGTCGCATGATGTAGATGTTCGTATTCCCGGCCGTCGATACGACGATGAGGCTCAAGTAGAGAACGACGCTGACCACGGTGACGAGCAGGGTGTTGCGGAAGCCGGCGCGCATGCCGGTGACCACCACCGCGAAGGCGAAGAACGCGTAGAAAGGGCTGGTGACCCCTTCGGTGAATGTCGCGATGGCCGCACCAAACAACACGTCCGCCCACGTGGTGGCCGCCGCCAAGCGTGTCAACGGCATCGCCCGGCGCGCGAGGACTGCCATCGCCACGAGGCTGTAGGCGAGGTGCCCACCCATGACCAAGAGGGTGTACGGGTCGATCTGGAACGTCCCGCTGGTGAGTGGCAGCCAGCGGCTCAACAATGGCTGCGTCGGGTCCAGGAAGACCGCGACGAGCGCAACGAACGACAGGATCAGACGGCAACGAGCGATGCTGCGCTCAATGTCGAGGAACGGTGTGCTTGTCATGCGCGGACCTCCACGCCATGCTTCCGAGCTGTGCCGGCCATTGCCCCGGGGCCAGGGGGCGCCGACCGCGGGTCACGGCCGACGCCCCCTTCTTTGGAAGGATACGGGCGTCGGGTCACCGCGCCACAGTCGCCGGCCAATCGGCTGCGGATTGGGCAGGGGGCTCTGCCGGTTGCCAATCGGTTGGTTTCCATCCCGCGGAGGCTGCGACTCCCGTGTCGGCTGATGTACGCCTCCGCACGCGCACCGGCAATTCGCCGAAGGATGGATTCTTCCTCCCCCGTTCGGCATAGGGCCGGGCATGCCTGCCGGATCTCGTACGAAGGGTGGAGACAAAATCCACCGGACCGCGAATTGCCAGCCTCCATTGCGGCACGTAAACACACCGCACAGGGAGCATGGCTACGAACCTGGATCATGAGAGCCGACCGCCGGCGACCCACAAGCGGCAGTACCAGGTCCGCGGCGATGCGACCATCCCGTCGGAGTTCCGGCTGAGCCTGGCGGTGCTTGAAGAAGCCATCCACTGTTTCCAGAAGCACCTGTTTGCCAGAGATAGGCACGGACGCAAGCTGTTCCGCGAGGCGGAGGCGTGGATCATGAGCGAGGACGATCCGCTGCCGTTTTCCTTCGAGCACTTGTGCGCGGTGATCGGCATCAACCCCGCATATGTGCGTCGCGGTCTGCGTAGCTGGCGGGAGCGCCAACTGACGCGGCAGGGTTACGTGTAGCCCGGCGGCGGCGCTGGCGCTCCAACGCCCGTCGCCGGGTTGCGAAGCCGACTCGGCGGCGTTCGTACGAATTGGAAGCTTGCCGCCGTGCAGCCCGACAAACCGAGATGGCGCCGGCGGCATGGATCATGCCCCATAAGTGGGTGCCCTGACTGGAGGTTGTCATGGACCCACAGAGTGCTGAGTGGCCGACGCGGATGAACGCAACGGACGCGCTGTTCTGGGCGATGGACAAGATCCCGGATATGCGGTCGACCATCGGCGCGTTGGTGATCCTTGACCGCGTCCCGAGCCGAGAGCGCCTGCGTGAGGAGTTCGACCGCCTCAGCACCAGTATCGTGCGCATGCGTCAGCGCGTGGTCGAGGTGCCGCTGGCGGTCGCGCCGCCGGAATGGGTGGAGGACACCCAGTTCGACCTGGACTACCACCTGCGGCAGATCGCCGTGCCGGGACCCGGCGGCATGGCTGAGGTGCTCGAGGAGATGGGACCCCTGTATGCCACGGCCTTCGACCGGGATCGCCCGCTGTGGGAGGCGTACGTAGCGGACGGGCTGCTCGGTGGGCAGGGCGCCATCTTCGTCAAGATGCACCACTGCTTGGTCGACGGTGTCGGCGGCTCGCGGATGTTCGAAACGTTGTTGGGCCAGCACCCGGCCCCGCCGGCGGCCGTCCGGCTCATCGAGATGCGCTCCACGACGCCGGCGGCGTTGCTCTGGCGCGCCGCGCTGTACAACGTGCAGGAGGCCGTCGAAGGCGCCGGGGCACTGGTCCAGTCGCTGGCCGCCGCGGCACTCAACCCGGTGCAGACCGTGACGGATGTCGGTTCAGCGCTGCGCATGCTGACGGGGCTCGGCCGCGAGCTGTCCGTCTCCCGCGCCGATAGTCCCTTGCATCAGGCCCGTAGCCTGTCGCGCCGCCTCTCCACCTTCGAGATGTCCCTCACGGAGATCGACGCGGTGCGCCAGCGGCTCGGCGCGACCAACAACGACGTGGTGCTCACCATCGTCAGCGGCGCCATGCATCGTTGGCACACTTCGCGTGGCGCCGACGTGCACGCGCTGCGCGCCATGGTGCCGGTCAACATCCGAGCGACGGAGGATACCAATGCGGGCAACCGCATCGGGTTGCTGGCGGTTGGGCTCCCCGTCGGCGAGCCCAACCCGCTGCAACGCTTGCGCACCATTCAGCAGCACATGGGACAGATCAAGCACGACCGGCGCGCCCGGCTGTATCCGTGGCTCGCCCGCGTGATGATCGCCCTGCCGACGGCGGTGGCCCGAAGCGTCAGCCAGCAGCAGACCAGCCGCACCAACTTCGTGTGCACCAATGTGCCCGGCCCGCGGCACACCTGCTACCTCGGCGGCGCGACCATCGAGAAGATCTACCCCTACGCACCGCTGGTCGGCGATCATCCGGTGGCCATCGCGCTCTACAGCTATCGCGACACCCTGTGCGTCGGCCTCGACGTCGATCCGATGGCGATGAAGGACCTGGCGCACTTCCGCGATGCGCTGCAGGAATCTTACGAGGAGGTCCTGAACATCAGCCGCCAGACCGCAGTGAAGCCGGTGCGAGCGAAGGCGCGGCGACCGCGGCGCGCCACTGCCTAGCGGCGGCTCATCCCTCCGCGGTGGCGGGCTGTCCTTTTGGTCCCGCTTCGGATTACACTGCGCGCCGTTCATGCAGGCGCGGCTGCCGAAGACGCGCGCCGTCGCCGCTGCGGTCCCCGGGGCCGCAGGTGACGCGCGCTATCCCTGGTACGTGTTGTTCGTGCTGGTGTTGGTCTATGTCCTCAACTTCCTCGACCGGCAGATCCTCTCCATCCTCGCCGAGCATATCAAGGCGGACTTGCAGCTCTCCGACGCGCAGATCGGCTTCCTGTACGGGACCGCCTTCGCGGTGTTCTACGCCCTCTTCGGCATTCCGTTGGGGCGGCTCGCGGACGTCTGGGACCGGCGCCGTCTGATCTCGCTCGGCCTGCTGGCGTGGAGCGCGATGACGGCGGTGTCCGGGCTGGCGCGCAGTTTCGCGCAGCTCGCCGCGGCCCGCGTCGGCGTCGGCATCGGCGAGTCGAGCGCCTCGCCGGCGGCCTTTTCGCTGCTGTCCGATTACTTCCCGATCAACAAGCGGGCGACGGCGCTGGCCATCTATTCGAGCGGCATCTACATCGGGGCCGGCCTCGGGCTCGGCATCGGCGGGGTGATCGTCGACCGCTGGGATGCCGGCTGGGTCGGCACCACGGCGCCCTGGGCGTTGAAAGGCTGGCAGGTCGCCTTCTTCGCCGTCGGGCTTCCCGGCGCGCTGCTGTCCGTGTGGGTGCGCAGCTTGCGTGAGCCGATGCGCGGACAAGCGGACGGCATTGTCGCCGCTGCCGAGCCGCATCCGTTCCGCGCCGCGTTCCGCGAGCTGCGTGCCGTCTTGCCGCCGTTCACCTTGCTCCACCTGTGGCTGGAGCGTGCCGGACGCCGCGCCTTGGCGATCAACGTCGCCAGCGCTGCCGGTGTTGCGGCTGCCGCGACGGTGCTGACGTACTGGCTGGGCACACCGCTGCAATGGATCTCGTTGGGAGTCGGCGTGTATGCCGCGGTGTCGTGGGCGCAGTCGTTGGGACGGCGCGATCCGGTGAGCGTCGATTTGATCCTGCGCACACCGTCGCTGCGTTACGCCGTGCTCGGGTTCGCGCTGCTGGCGTTCAGCGGCTACGGCATCGGCTTCTGGACCCCGCCGTTCTTCATGCGTGTACATGGGATCGACGCCGGCCACGCCGGGCTCATTCTCGGCGGCACCGCCGCCGCTGGCGGGTGGCTCGGCGCCACGTTGGGGGGCGTGCTCGCCGACCGCTGGCGACTGACGACCGCCAACGGACGATTGTACGTCGCCATGCTGACGGCGACGCTCCCGGTCCCGATCGCGGTGTGGATGCTGACGACCGCGAGCATCACACTCGCCTACGTGCTCAACTTCCCATTGGCGCTGGCTGCGGCGTTGTGGCTCGGCCCGGCGGTGTCGACCACGCAAGATCTCGTCCTGCCGCGCATGCGCGCCACAGCGTCCGCCGCCTACTTACTGGTCATCACGTTCATCGGCCTGGCGCTGGGACCGTACGTCATCGGCCGCCTGAGCGTCGCGTTCGCCAGCTTGCGCCTCGCCATGATCGCCGGGCTGAGTGCCAACCTGCTGGCGTGCGGGCTGTTACTGGCGGCAACCCGTCATCTGGCGCGCGACGAAGCCAGCAAGCTGGAGCGGGCCCGCGCCGCGGGGGAGATGAACCTCTGATGCGGCGGCGGAGCGCCCGCGTCAGCTCTTCGGCGTGTCCGCCAACAAGCCCTTGCCCGGCACGTGGTTCATCTCCAAGCGGATGCCGTCGGGGTCTTCGCAGAGCACCGAGTAATACCCCGGCGCCCACACGCCCTCTTCCGGCGGGTGGACGATCTTGGCGCCGAGCTGGCAGAGCAGCTGGTAGAAGGCGTCGACGTCGGCGCGCTCGCGGGCCCGGAAACAGAGGTGGTGGAGGCCGACGCGCAGCTGCACGAAGCGTTCGTTCCGATAGCCCTCCTCGGCGCGCATGATGCCGACGGCCGTGCGGCCGCCGACGCAGTAGAGCATGCCGTCGGCGTCGATCACCGGGCGCAAGCCGAGGAACGTGAGGACCTGTTTATAAAATGGCTGACACACCTCGAAGTTGCTGACCGTCAGCATGACGTGGGCGATACCGTTGATCTCCATGGCGGGCTCCCTGGGGTTGGCGTCAGCGCGCGGCGGCGGCAACGGCGGTGCGGTCGAGCTGCTGCAGCTCGGGCATCACGGTGCGCGCAAACAACTGGATGTTGCGCTCGGCCTCGGCCGGCGGCATGCCCGCATAGCTGAGCACGCCGACGAAAGTCTCGCAGCCGACGCGTGTCCGAATGTCGAGGATCTTGTCGATGCACTGCTGCGGCGTGCCCCACACCTGCAGGTTGAGGAAGAAGTCGGTCACCCCCTGCGCCCCGTGCTTGTCCACCATCTCCTGGATCCTGCCGTAGTACTCGTAGCCCTTGGTCTTGCTGAGATGGTCGCCCTTGAACTCGTAGTGCCGAATGACCGTCTCCCAGTAGCCGCCGATGTAGCGCTCCGCCATGGCGCGCGCCCGGCCTGCGTCCTCGTCGCAGAAGGTCCAGCCGGCGGCGATCGTCGGGAGCGGTTCCGACCCGTTCACCTGCCGGTACACGGCGCGGTAGTCGTCGAGCTCGGCGGCGACGATCTCCCAAGGCTTCTGCGGAATGATGAGGATGCCGACGCCGAGCTCGGCCATGATGCGGACCGACTCGGGCGACACCGCCGCGGCATAGGTGCGGCCCTTGAAGGTCTGGAACGGCGCCGGCCGCAGCGGCTTGCGCGGCTGCTTGACGAGCCTGCCGTCGTACTCGCAGTACCCCTGCTCGAGGCCGCGCAGGATCATCTCGGCGCTCTCGACGAAGCGGGCGCGCGACTCGTCCATCGGCACGCGGAAGCCTTCGAACTCGACGCGACCCAGGCCGCGGCCGATGCCGAAGATGAAGCGACCGCCGCTGAGGTTGTCGAGCATTGCCACCTGCTCGGCGACCCGCAACGGGTCATGCCACGGCAGCACCACCACCATCGAGCCGAGCTGCAAGCGGCGCGTCCTGCCGGCCATGTAGCTGAGGAACTGCAGGACGTCGGGGCACATCGTGTAGTCGGTGAAGTGATGTTCGACGCCCCAGATGGACTCGAACCCCAAGGGCTCGGCCAGCTCGGCGAGTCGCAACTCGTCGGTGTAGACATCATGGTCCGAGCGTTGGTCGTGTGGGTTCTGAAAGATCGTGGCCATCCCGACGTGCATAGTGCCGCCTCCCGAACGTGGTGTCGGTACGTTACCTCCAATGCGCGCGCTGACTCAACAACCCCGAGACGCTAGGAAGAGTTGTCGATAGATGCGAAACGAGCGTGGCGGCGCGGACGCCGGGGAATGAATTCCCGGCTGAGTCGCCCAACGTCGGCTGAAGCCGACTGCCACGAGAACCGCTGGAGTCCGCCTTGGCGGACTTTTCAACGACTCAGCCCGGGAATTCATTCCGGGTGTTGGAGCGCTTCCGCAGTGGCAACCGTGGAGCCGAGAAAAATCGACACGCTCAGAGGGAGGGGGGAGGCGAAGCGGTCGCCCGGAACCGGTTTCGCCGACCGCGTCTCTCCGGGCGCCCGCTCGGAAGCGGTCAGGCGGCGAAGCCACCGTCGATGGTCAGGCTGGCGCCGGTCACGAAGGCGGCTTCAGGACTCGCGAGGTAGGCCACCATTGCGGCGATCTCCTCGCCCCGGCCGTAGCGTGGCAGTGCCATCAAGCCTTTCAGGCTTTCGGCGAACGCGCCCTCTGCGGGGTTCATGTCGGTGTCGATCGGGCCGGGTTGGACGTTGTTGACCGTGATGCCGCGCGGACCCAGATCGCGGGCGAGGCCGCGGGTGAGCCCGGCGACCGCCGCTTTGGTCATGGCGTAGACGCTGCCGCCGGCGAAGGGCATGCGATCGGCGTTGACGCTGCCGATCGTGATGATGCGCCCGCCCTCGCTCATGTGACGCGACGCTTCCTGCGCCGCAACGAAGACGCCGCGGACATTCACGGCCACCATACGATCGAAGTCAGCGAGGGAAAATTGATCGAGCGGCACCACCGCGGCGATCCCGGCATTGTTGACCAGCACGTCGAGGCGGCCGAGCGTTCGCACCGTCTCGGTGACCGCACCTTTCATTGCTACGGCGTCGGCGCTGTCGGCGCGAATCGCCAACGCCCGTCCACCTGCCGCCTCGATGGCGCGCACCACCTCGTCGGCCTTCGGCTGCGCGCTGGCGTAGGTGATCGCGACGGCAGCACCGTCCTGCGCGAGCCGCGTGGCGATCGCGGCGCCGATGCCGCGCGACCCGCCGGTGACCAGTGCAACTTTGCCCGTCAGGGTGCTGCTCATCGTCGTGCTCCTTCCTCGTCGATCAGTATTCGGCGAAGCTGTCGTCCGGGTAACAGTACAGCCAGCGCTCCTCCGGCTCTGCCGATGCAATCACGGGGTGCCCGCTCGTGTGGGCGTGCTTGCTGGCGTGGCGGTTGGGTGAGCTGTCGCAGCACCGTGTCGTGCCGCACTGCTGACACGTTCGCAGATGGACCCATTGCGCCCCGATCTTCACGCATTCGTCGCACTCGCGGCGTTTCGCGCGTTTGACCTTGTTGATCGCCTCGATATGACTGCAGGTGACACTAGACATCATGGTCCTCCCGTCAGTCGCGCAGCACTTGGTGGACGAAAGCGATCGCAATCGATCCTTCCCCGACTCCCGAGGCCACACGTTTGATGCTGCCGCCGCGGACGTCACCGACCGCGAACACTCCGGGCAGACTGGTTTCGAGCAGATGCGGAGGGCGGGCGAGCGGCCAATGCGCCGCGTCCAAATCCTCCCGCGAGAGATCGGGGCCGGTCTTGATGAACTCTCGTTCGTCGCGCGCGACACAGCCATTGAGCCAGCGCGTATTGGGTACGGCACCCGTCATGACGAAGACGTGCCGGACGGGTTGGGTCTCAACGGCCCCGGTAGCATTGTCGCGCCAGCGTACACGTTCGAGGCGTTCACGCCCGTCCAGTGCCACGATTTCCGTTCGCGGTCGAAGGACGATGTTCGGGGTCTGTTCCAGACGACGAATCAGATAGCGCGACATGCTTTCCGCCAGGCCGGACGATCGGACGAGCAGGTGAACGCGCCTGGCGGTGCGCGCCAGAAACACGGCGGCTTGCCCGGCTGAGTTTCCACCTCCCACCACCACGACCTCTTCTCCCCCGCACAACTGCGCTTCGACGAAGGTCGCGCCGTAGTACACGCCGGCGGCTTCGAACCGCGACAAGTTGTCGAGTGGCAGTCGCCGGTATTCGGCGCCGGTGGCGATGATGATCGCGCGTGCCCCCACCCGCGGGCCGTTGTCGATCTCGATGGCGTAGGGCTTGCGGTCGCAGGTGAGCCGTGTCGCCGCCTTCGCGACGATCAGCTCGGCGCCGAACTTCTGCGCCTGCGTGTAGGCGCGCGCAGCGAGCTCCTGGCCCGAGATGCCCGTCGGGAAGCCGAGATAGTTCTCGATCTTGGAGCTCGAGCCGGCCTGTCCCCCCGGCGCGTTCGACTCCACGACCAGGACATCAAGTCCCTCCGACGCGGCGTACACCGCCGCGGCGAGTCCCGCCGGGCCGGCACCGACGATCACCACGTCGCGGACGTGGGTCTGGTCGATCGCCTCGTTGAAGCCGAGGCATTCGGCGATCTGCTGATTGGTCGGGTTGCGCAGCACCACCTCGCCGCGACAGATCAGGACGGGCACGTCGGACGCGGCGACATGAAAACGATCCAGCAGTTCCTGAACGCCGGCGTCACGGTCGAGATCGATGGACGAATACGGATGGCCGTTGCGGGTCAGGAACTCCTTGATACGCAGCGTTCCTGGGGAATGGCTCGACCCGAGGAGCACGACGTCTCCGAACCCATGTGCGATCAGTTCCACCCGGCGGAGGATGAAGGCCCGCATGAGGATGTCGCTCAGCTCGCTGTCGGTTTGCACCAGCGCGATCAGCTGTTCGCGATCAACTTGGATCACCTCGCCCGACGCCCGCACCCGTATGGTGACCAACCCGCGGCGGCTCGAGAGCATGTGGATCTCCCCGGTGAACATGCCCGGGTGAAGGACAAGCACAAGCTCCTCGGCGGTGCTTGACGCGCGGGTCGCTTCGAGTTGCCCGGCAATGACGACGAAGAAGGGGGCGGAGCGGGCACCGGCCTCGACCAGCACTTCGCCTTGCCGAACCTGCCGCGCGTGACCGTGCGCGGCGACCCGCGCCACCTGCGCCGCGGTGAGCGTCGGCGATCTCTGGTTTTCCGGTGAGGTCGTGGCCGGCGGGACTGGGGGAGTTGTATCGGTCATGGCGATGTCGGTGCCTTCCTTGTCTGAGGAGTTGAGCTGCGCAGCCACCTCTTGGTGGACAAGCGACAAGGACACATACCTCGAGCTCGATCTCGGCTGTCTGGTTGTCGATTCATCCTCCGGCGCTTTGGGGACAACCTCCCGGGGAAACGTACGCGCGGCGTTGGGGTCGCGCAACTAGGGTAAGCGCCTGATGCGCTGCGGCTGCCCTTCAACTGCCGTCAGTGCCGACCTGGTCCTCCGCCGCGTCTCGCCGTCGCCGACCTGCCCGGGCGACTGCGATGGAGATGGTCGGGTGTCGGCAGACGAGATCATGGCTGGTATACACATGGCGCTGAGCACCGACACCTTGAAGGCATGCGGCACCTTGGACTCCGATGGCGACGGCCGAGTGACAGCCCACGAGATCATCGGCGCCGGAGCGTCCGCTTGCGGCGAGTGCCATCCATAGGTCGCCGAGTCGATTCGATGCGTCGCACAAGGAGACTGATTCCATGGCCCCGAAAACCATCCGCGTCTTCCTCTGATTTCAAACTGGCGCAGAATCAGCACCACGAAGAACACGAAGGCCACGAAGAACGGCTACAGTACAAAGCGCTGAAGCCCGTCCTTTAGCACGGTCACATTGAAGTTGATCAACAGGCCCGTCTGGATTCCTGCCAACTTCATGTAGGTCAAGAGTTGTGCCCGATGGATGCCGAGAACGTGTTCCACTGCCTTCAACTCAACAATCAGGCGGTCCTCGACCAAGACATCAACGCGGTATCCGCAATCGAGACGAGTTCCCTTGTATTCAACCGGTAAAGGCCACTGGAGCTTGAATCCCAGCCCGGCGAGGTTCAGTTCACGAGCCAGGCACTGCTCATACGTTGACTCCAGCAGGCCTGGGCCCAAGGCCCGGTGCACTTCGATAGCGCAACCGATCACTCGATTTGACAACTCATCGAATTGCATCTTCGTGCCCTTCGAGTCCTTCGTGGTAACTCTCTTGGCGGCGCGAGTGATTCTAGTCTCAGATGCTCGCCATCGAGATCGGTGCCGCGCTGGTGTTGCGATCCATCGGCGGACATCCTCTCAATGCGTGTGTCTGCAAGAAAATCCGCCGTAGCTCGCCAGCGTCGAACGACGCATGGAGCACGGCGCGTCGCTCTTGAAGTCTGAATCATAAAAGTTGCGGACGTTGGCGATGGCGAACCGCAAGGCGTCTTTGCTTAGGTTGACCAAGCTCTCGGGACCTCGGACTCTGGCTGTCATTACAATCGGCGGTGCTCAGCAAGCTGGACGAACCGCTGCGACCAGGAACCTATTCTTGGTCCGCCGACCGACAACGACGCGGATTCGTTCGATGGCCCGTCAGGCCGCGCCACGCCGCGCGCAGCTCGACCACCAGTTCCAAGCCGAGTGCCGCGGCGATGCGCCGGAGCGTGTCAAAGCTTGGGGTGTTGCCGCCCGCCTCGAGGCGGGCGATGGCGGGCTGCGTATTGCCGATCCGGGTGGCGAGCTCTGCCTGGGTGACGCCGAGACGCTCTCGCGCCTCGCGCACCCGCTCTGCGAGCGCAAACGCGTCCTTGGCTTCCCGATAGGCCTTGCGGCGTTCTTCGCTGCCGCTTTTCGCCCGCTTGATCGCTACCCAGCTACGCCGTTTCGTCGTCGTCTTCTTCTGCGACGTGGTTCTCCTCGCCGCTCGCGTACTTGGCAGCTCGATGCCCCGAGCAGTCAGCAATCAGCGGTCAGCTCTCAGCCCTGAGTAGTCTATGTCCCGCAAGGCCATAACGTGGCAGCGGACTCGAACGATTCTGTAGCTGACTACTGGACGCTGAGACCCGTGCTGCGGACCTGCATCAGGCCAGCCCGGTCCAATCCTCGACTGCCAAGCCGCGGATCCCGCTAAAGTCAGCCAAGTTCCTCGTGAGCAGGGTGGCGCCGTTGGCCAAGACGATCGCGGCGATCTTCAGATCCATCGAGCCCGTCCTGGGGTGCAGCTTGCGAAGGCGCTGAAACTCGACCGCGGCCCGTGTGTCAAATTCAAGCAACGGTACTTCGCGAAAACGTGCGAACGTGCCGGCTCAGCCGACTGTAGGCGTCGATTTGCTGCGCGATCGTCCGCGCCTTCGCCAGCTGCGCGAGCCAGCCTCGCATTTGCTCCTCGAAGCTGATGATCGTCGAGACGACTGACCCGGGCTCCATGCCGCGCAGGCGTGCACGAAGGCGACGTGCGTCGGTGCCGGCCCTCCATTCCACTAGGCTAAGATGATCGGTGTCGAGAACGACTATTCTTCTTCGCGCGATGTTTGCCACCCCGCGGGCGCAATGATTCGCGGTACCGTCGTCCGAGCGTCATCGCTTGCTCGAAGAGCGGATCGTCTTCAAAGGTTCCGGCGATGCGTTCCCACCAGGGCGCTGCAGCCCCGGCTTTGCCACGCAGCAGCCGCTTGATCTGGCTCAGCTCTCGTTCGAGCGCAGAGAGCCGTGCTTCTATGTTTTCGGCCGCCATCTGTATCCCTCCACAGATCCTTTCCACCGTACCATACCTGTCCAGCACGACACAGGGCGGCGCGTCCGCCGTGGTGTCAGCTCGGTCCCAGCTCCAAGCCGAGTGCCGGAGCGATGCGCAGGAGTGTGCCCAAGCTGAGGCGTTTACCGCCCGCCCTCGTGGCCGGGTGCCGTAGACGCGGGTGCCACCCAACCCTCGACTCCCCACGGTCCCCCTCGCTATACACACCGGCATGGCGGAGGTGCGGGTGCGGATTCGCCGGACGCGGCGGACCGACTTTACGGCGGTGATGGGTGTCCGCGCGGCCAGCGGGACGCCAGTGCCGCCACCGGACCGCATCACCTTGCGGCGCTTCCGCCAGATCGTCGCCGACCTGGGGGGCGACTTCTACGTGGCAACAGTTGACGACACGCTTGCCGGTTTCGTACATGTCACCTATGCCCGGCAACTGGCGCGACCTCCCCTGGCGCAGCTCGCAGACCTCGTGGTCGCCACGCCGTGGCGGCGACAGGGCGTGGCGACGGCATTGCTGGCGTTTGTCCGACGCCGCGCCCGGCAGCGTGGCTGCGGCACGCTGGTCTGCGTGCCCGGAGCCGATGCCGCGGCGCGCGCCTTTCTCGAACACGCCGCGCTGCGAGCTGCGGGCGACGTCTTTATGGAGACGCTCGAGGAGGATCACTGATGCCTGAGTGCCGAGCGGAGCGTTACGGTGGCTGAGCTCTCCAAGGCCATCGCGCGGCTCATGGAGGAGCGCGCGCAAGTCCAGCCGCAAGCGCTCAGCACCGACGCCCCCAAGCTGCGTCAGCTGCTCGATGCGGTCCGCAACAAAGTCGCACCCGCCGAACGGCCGCTCGCCGATGCCTTCGTCCGCCAGCTGTTCGACAAGGCCGGCGCCGATCTGCTCGCCGAGGCCGAGGTGCCGGAGCTGACACCGCGGGCGCTGGCCGCCTTCCGCTTCATCATGGAGCGCGTCAGCGAGGAGCCCCGGGTCATCGTCTTCGATCCCGACCTCGTGTACGAGGACTGGCAGCAACCCTGCACGGTCGTGCAGACGCTGATGCAGGACCGGCCGTTCATCGTCGACACCATCCGCGAGTGCTTGCGCGAGTCGGGCGGCACCGTGCACCGGCTGCTGCACCCGATCTTCGCCGTCGAGCGCGACGCGCGCGGCGTCGTCCACGCCATCGGCGCGCCCGGGGCGCTCGGACGCAAAGAGTCCCTGGTGCACGTCGAGGTCGAACGGGTGTCCGATCCCGACGCGCTCACCGCGCTGCTGACGCAGCGGCTCGGCGACGTCGTGCTGGCGACGGACGACTATGCCGCCATGCGCGCCAAGGCCGAGGAGATGGCGGAGGATCTGCGCGTGCGCCCGCTGCGGCCGCCGTGGAACGCCGACATCGACGAGATCGTCGCGTTCCTCACCTGGCTGGGACAGAAGAGCTTCGTGTTCCTCGGCTACCGCGAATACACCTTCTCCGGCCAGGGCAGCGAACGCACCGGCGCGCTGCGCCGCGGCTCCGGCCTCGGCATCCTCCGCAAGGAGGACCGCTCGAATTTCCTGACGCCACGCGGCCTCCCCGAGGAGCTGCGCCGCCGCCTCAACGAGCCGCCGCTGCTGATGGTGTCGAAGACCAACGCCGACAGCCCGATCCATCGGCGCGCCAACATGGACTACATCGGCGTCAAGGAGATCGACAACGCCGGGGTGGTGATCGGCGAGCGCCGCTTCCTCGGCCTGTTCACCTCGCGCGCCTACGGCGAAGACGCCGCGACGATGCCGCTGCTGCGCCGCAAGCTGGCCGCCATTCTCGAGGCCGAAGGCGCGGTCGAGGACTCGCACGACTACAAGGCGATCACGACGATCTTCAACAGCATCCCCAAGGTCGAGCTGCTGGGCACCTCGATGCGCGAGTTGCGCGCCGAGATCAAAGCCATCCTCGCGGCCGAAGGCGCCAACGACGTCAAGGTGCTGCGCCGGCCCGACGCCCTCGCCCGCGGCCTGTTCGTGTTGGGGATCCTGCCGCGCGAGCGCTTCTCCAACGATCTCTACCGCCGCATTGAGACGCGGCTGGCGTCGGCGCTGGCAGCCACCGCCGTGCTCGACGCGCACTTGGCGATGGACGACAGCGACCAGGTCCGCATGCACTTCTACCTCGCGGCCCCCGTCGATAGCGCCCCCGCCGTGAGCATCGACGAGCTGCGCGCGCAGGTCACCGGGCTGCTGCGCACCTGGGATGATCGGCTGAACGACGAGCTGCTGGCGCAATTTCCCCGCGACGAGGCGCGTCAACTCGGCGACCGCTACGCCACTGCCTTCTCGGCCGCCTACAAGGCCGCGACCGACGTGACGCTGGCGATCCGCGACATTCGTGCCCTCGAGGTGCTGCTGCGCACCCACAGCCCGCAGGTGGATCTCGTCGACGACCCGCACTTCAGCGGCGCCGGCGGCGTGACCGGGTGCACGGCGCTGAAGCTGTACCTGGCCGGCGAGGAGTTGGTGCTCAGCGAGTTCCTGCCGGTGCTGGAGAACTTGGGCCTGCGGGTGTTTGCCGAGGACTCGCTCGACGTGGCGCTGCCCGACATCGGCCGGGTCCGCATCCATACCTTCTGGGTACAAGATGCCACCGGCGACCGCATCGACCTGGCTGCCGCGGTGCCGCTGCTGCAACCGGCGCTGCTGATGCTGCACGCCGGGCGCATCGAGAACGATCCGCTCAACGCGCTGGTGTTGCGCGCCGGGTTGGATTGGCGGCAGGTCGATCTGCTGCGCACCTACGTCAACCATGGGGCGCAGATCGGCTCGGCGCCGAGCCGCGGCGCGCTGGTTGCCGCATTGACCGCCTGGCCGCGCGCCACGCGGCTGCTGTGGGACTACTTCGAGGCCAAGTTCGATCCGTTGAAGCCCGCGGCGCCGCGCGAGCGCCTGACGCGGACGCTGCCGGAGATCGAGCAGCGCTTCCTCGCCAGCCTCAACGAGGTGCAGAGCGTCGTCGACGATCGCATCCTGCGCGCCGTGCTCAGCGCCATCACGGCCAGCGTGCGCACCAACTACTTCCGCGCCCACGGCGACGCCGGCGACGACGAGTCGACGCGCGCCACGCCCAACCCGGAGCGCATGGCCCTGAGCGTCAAGTTCGAGAGCCCGCGCATCCCGCACCTGCCACGGCCACACCCGGCATTCGAGATCTACGTGCACGCGCCGCACGTCGAAGGCGTGCACCTCCGCGGCGCCGCGGTGGCCCGCGGCGGCATCCGGCTGAGCGATCGCCCGGACGATTTCCGCACCGAGATTCTCGACCTGATGAAGACACAGACGGTGAAGAACGCCGTCATCGTACCCGCGGGGGCCAAGGGCGGCTTCATCGTCAAACGGCGCGGCGGCGCCGCGCTCACCACGGCGCAGATCGCCACCGCCTACCGCACCTTCATCGGCGCCCTTCTGGACGTCACCGACAACATCGTGCAAGGCCGTCCGATCCCGCCCACCGGCCTGCTGCTGTACGACGAGCCGGATCCGTACCTGGTGGTCGCCGCGGACAAGGGGACGGCAGCGTTCTCCGACGTTGCCAACGAGATCGCTGCGCAGCGCCAGTTCTGGCTCGGCGATGCCTTCGCCTCGGGCGGAACGCACGGCTACGACCATAAGAAGGAAGGCATCACGGCGCGCGGCGCGTGGGAATGCGTGCGCCGCCATTTTCGCGAGCTGGGTCGCGACGTCGACCGTGACCCGATCACCGTGGTCGGCATCGGCGACATGAGCGGCGACGTCTTCGGCAACGGGCTGCTGCTGTCGCGACGCTTCCAGCTGCGCGCCGCGTTCAATCACCAACACATCTTCCTCGATCCGGATCCCGACGCCGCGCGCTCCTACGCCGAGCGCGAACGGCTGTTTCATCTCGGTCGGTCGAGCTGGTCGGACTACGGCACGGCGCTGATCAGCGATGGCGGCGGGGTGTTCCCGCGCAACGCCAAGACCGTGCCGTTGGCGCCGCCGGCGCGGAGCATGTTGGGGCTCACCGTCGAGGCGCCCTCGGGTGAAGAGGTCATCCGCGCCATCCTGCGCATGGAGGTCGATCTGCTGTGGAGCGGCGGCATCGGCACCTACGTCAAGGCGACCGACGAAACGGATGCGCAGGTGGGCGACAGCAGCAACGATCCGGTACGCGTCAACGGCGCCGAGCTGCGGGTGAAGGTCGTCGCCGAAGGCGGCAACCTGGGCTTCACGCAACGCGGGCGGATCGAGTACGCCGTGCACGGTGGCCGCCTCAACACCGATGCCATCGACAACTCGGCCGGCGTCGATATGTCGGATCACGAGGTCAACCTGAAGATCGCCTTGGCCGGCGCGCTCGAAGCCGGCCAGCTCAGCGTCGCCGAGCGCAACCAGTTGCTCACCGAGCTGACTCCCGAGGTGACGCGTCGGGTGTTGGCGCACAATCAACGACAGGCGCGCATCCTCAGCATGGATGTGGTGCGCAGTCAGACGCGCCTCAACGACTTCCGCGAGCTGATGACGTACCTGGAAGCGAGCGGCGGGCTCGACCGCCGCCTGGAGGAGCTGCCCGACCGCGAGACGCTGCGCAACCGGCGCAGCGTCTTCCTCGGCCTCACCCGGCCCGAGCTCGCCGTCCTGCTGGCCTACGGCAAGCTCAGCCTGCAGCGCAGCCTCCTCGCCTCGACGGTCCCTGACGATGCCGGCTTCGAGCCGTACCTGCGCGCTTACTTTCCGGACGTGATCAACGCCCGCTTCGGTGCCAGCGTACGCAGCCATCGGTTGCGGCGCGAGATCATCGCCGTGGAGATCGTCAACGCCTTGGTCGACACCATGGGGGCGGCGTGCGTCGCGCGCGTCAGTCGCGACACCGGCGCCGCTGCCGCCGCGGTGGTGCGCGCCGCGACCGTTGCCATTGCGGTCAGCGGCAGCGCCGACCTGTGGGGTGAGATGGGCGCTGCCGATCCGCCGTTGCCGCTGGCGGCGGAGACGCACGGCTGGTTCGCGATCGAAGCGGCCGTCGAGCGCGCCACCAAGTGGATCGTCGAGACGCAGCCGCCCGACGCCCCAGCAGCTGATCTCAGCGATCTGCTGGCGGCCGCGGTGGCCGAGCTCATGCCGCTGCTGCCGACCATCGTGCCGCCGCTGGCGCAGGAGAAGGCGGCGAACGCAGTCGAGGCGTTGGCGGCGGAAGGCATGCCGCGGACGCTGGCGCAGCGCATCGTCCCGCTCGAGCGACTGGCGGAGCTGTTCGAGATCTCCCACATCGCCGGCGAGCTGCAGGTGCCGCGCGCGACCGCCGCCGCGGTGTACTATCGCGTCGGCGACGTCGTCGATCTCGATTGGGTGTGGAGCGGCCTCGCAGCGCTGCCGGCGGAAGACCGCTGGGAGCGCCGCGCCGTCGAGGGACTGCGCGAAGGGTTGATGTACGCGCGCCGCCAGCTGACCCACAACATCCTCTCGTCTCGCGACGGCGCCGGTCCCGTCGAGACCTGCCTGCACGACTACGTCGGCGAGCACGCCGTGCAGGTTGAGCGGCTGCGCACCGTCCTCGACGACGCGAAGAGCGCACGCCGGCCGACGCTCGCGGCCCTGCTGGTGGTCATGCGCGAGCTCGGGCGTCTGGTGGACCGCGGCGCCTGACGGAGACGCGATGGCCGCGGTGCGCGTGACGTTTCTGGGGACCGGCGACGCGTTCAGCGCCGGCGGCCGCCAGCAGGCCGGCTACCTCGTCAGCGCCACCACGTCCTGCCTGCTCGACTGCGGGGCGAGCACGCTGACGGCGATGCAGCGCGACCACATCGACACCGCCGCCGTCGACGCGATTCTCCTCAGCCACCTGCACGGCGATCATTTCGCCGGGTTGCCGTTCCTCTTCTTGCAGTACATCTACGAGCAACCGCGCCGCCGGCCGTTGCGCATTGCCGGTCCCCCCGGCACCGAGGAGCGCGTCTGGACGCTGTTCCGCGCCGCCTATCGCGACCTGGCGTCACGGCCGCTGCCCTTCCCGTTGCAGTTTACCGAGCTCCCGCCCGGCGAGCCGTGGTCGTTCGGCAGCCTGCGCGTCGAGCCGTTTCGCGTGCCGCATCAGGAGACGGACATCTCCCTCGGTCTGCTGGTCGAGGTGGATGGGCGCCGCATTCTCTACTCGGGCGACACCGGATGGACCGAGGAGCTGGTGACGCGCTCGCAGGGGACGGACCTCTTCATTTGCGAGTGTTGTTACTTCGAGACGCGTCTCGCGTCGCACCTCGACTACCCGCGGCTGGCGGAGAACCGGACGCGCTTCGGGACGAAGCGGCTGATCCTGACCCATCTCGGCCGCGAGGTACTGGCGCACCGCGACGAGGTCGACATGGAGCTGGCCTCCGAAGGTCTCACCGTCGAACTCTAACCCGGATGATTCAGGAGTGGGGTTGCTCGCACTCTTGGACTTGTCCGCGGCGGGCCGTCCGGGAATAGAATCCCTGGTCTCAGGTTTGGAAGAAGTCGTCCGAAGACGACTCCTGGGGTCCGAATGTCGGTGCGTTGGCCACGTCGTACATCAATAGTCCCGGCTAAGCTGGAAGGCCGACGATCGTCGAAAGATCTGCCTTGTCTGCCGCAACCGGGCCGTGGTAGCGTCGCTGCGCAATCGTAGAAACGATGTCATTCGGACGCGAGGTGGAGATGCGACAGTGGAATCGATACTCCCTCACGCTCACCTCGTCGGCGCGTAGCGCTGGCGTTGGCAGAGTCGTGATTCGCGTCCGCGCCTGTTGACCTGGCAGACAGAGAGGCCCTGCACCGAAGGCCGCGGACGCGATGGCGTTCGCGGCCTTCGGTGCTTTGGGGGTCGGTGATGACTGCAAAGGTAGAAATACTCCCGCAAGTGGCGAACCGTGCCGTGCCCGGCAGCGTGCGCGAGGTGGCGGTCTTGGCGTTCCCGGCGGTGCTGCAGACGCTGTCGGACACCGTCATGCAGGTCGTCGATTCGGCGATCGTCGGACGGCTGGGCGTGACCGAGTTGGGTGCCGTGGGCTTCGGCGGCGTGTGGACGTGGACGATGTTGGTCGCCTTCGTCGGTGCCGCGACCGGGGTGCAGACGTTTGTGTCGCAGGCGTACGGTGCCGGGGAGGCGCGGCGCTGCGGGCAGTGGGTGTGGCAGGGAATCTATGCATTGTTGCCGTTCGCCGTCGCCTGGATCGTCCTCATCGAACTGGCCTTCGAACCATTGATGCGCCTGCTCGGGCCGTCGCCCGAGCTGCGCGTATTGGCCGCCAGCTATGCGCACGCGCGCTTGTGTGGCGCGCCGGCCGTCGTCGTGGCAGTGGCGCTCACCTCGTTCTTCCGCGGCGTCGGCGACACGCGCACACCGCTCATGGCCACCGTGGTGGCCAATCTGCTCAACGCGGCGATGGCCTACGGCCTGGTGTTCGGCCGCTTTGGGTTGCCGGCGTGGGGCGTCGCCGGCGCCGGCGCGGCGACCGCGCTGTCGAACTGGACCTACGCCAGCGTCATGCTTGCGATGTTCCTGCGCCGTCGCCTGGTGGAGGAGCATGGCACGTGGCCGGTGCGTCCGGATCGGGTGGCTATGCGGCGCTACGTGCGCACCAGCGTGCCGGTTGGCGGGCAGTGGGTGCTCGACATGATCTCGTTCGCGCTGTTCTCGACGATCATCGCGCGCATGGGCAACGTCCACATGGCCGCCAGCCAGGCGATGATTCAGCTGCTGTCGCTGTCGTTCATGCAAGCCTTCGGCATCGCCATTGCGTCGGGTGCGCTGGTCGGCCGCTACGTCGGGGCTCGGGATCTGGTGGCCGCCGCGCGCAGCCATCGCTCAGCGATGCAGCTGGGGCTGCTGTTGGCGACGCTGGTGGCGCTGCTGTTCATCACCGCCCCCGACATGTTGCTGAGCATCTTCACCAGCGATGCGACGGTGATCGCGTTGGGCCGGCCGTTGCTCGCGATCGGCGCGCTGTTTCAGCTGATCGACGCCGTGGGGATCATTGCCGGCGGCTCGTTGCGCGGCGCCGGCGACACGCGCTGGCCGTTCGTGGTGCAAGCGTCGCTCGCGTGGTTCCTGCGCTTGCCGCTGGTGTACGGCTTCGGCGTCGTCCTCGGCTGGGGCGTCACCGGCGCGTGGTTCGGCGAGCTGCTGTTCGTCGCCGCGCTCGGCTCCGCCTGGCTGCTGCGCTTTCGCGCCGGCGTGTGGCGAACGGTGCGGATTTGAGTAGGCCGAGGTCGGGGGCCTTCACCGAACGCACTCGCTCGAGCTTGTGAAGCCAGCATCTCCGGTCGGAAGGGATGACGGTTGCGCCAGCTAGTTGGCTTCCCTCGTCGAGGCTGAAAACATCCGTAGGTGTTCCCGGCGCGGACAGGATCGGAAGGCGATAGGGTGGTTCCATGACGACAACAAACACTCGGCAGATCCGGTCGCGCCAGCGATGGATGTGGGGTGTGCTCGTTGCTGGCGGCCCCGCTTACATGGTCCTCGGGTCCACAGGCAGCGCTGCCGGAGCTGGATCGTGGTGGGAGGACTTTGTCGTCGCGTCTATTCTCGTGGTGTGGGCGGTGGTCCTTGGGCGCTTGTGGGTTGCGCGGTGCCCCAGTTGCGATGGACTCTTCTTTGAGGCGGAGTGGGGTATCGCTCCCTGGCGTCGCTCCTGCGGTCACTGCGGTCTACCACTCAAGAGCCCATCCGAGGCAATTCACTTCGCGTGAATCGCGCCAGAGCCTACCGCGGGTACGCGGTGTTGCCAGGATCCGGCCTTACGCGCCAAGCAATGGCCGCAGTTTGGCGGTTACCTCTGCCAAGACGCTGGCGCTCACCTTGCCGGCGAGGCGCGCGCGCCGTGCCTGCCAGTCGGCGCTCTTCAGATGGTCGGCCAACACGACACCCCCTACGGGAAACCCCTTCGGCAACTCGACTTCGAATGGGTATCCCTTCACCTGACTCGTGATCGGACAAACGAGGGCCAGACTTGCTCGTCGGTTGTACGCTGCTGGCGACAACACCAGCGCGGGGCGGCGGCCTCCCTGCTCGCGACCGGCGTGCGGGTCAAACGTGAACCACACGATATCGCCGCGGTCGGGAACGTAGCGCGTCCTCACCACGACTCCTGGCCGACAGGCGCACCCCAGTCCGTCTCGCTATGCCGGTTCCGTGGCGTGATGCCTGCGACGAGCTCCTTCAGCGTGTAACGCCGCACGGCCGGTGTGATCAGTAGGCCGCCGTTCGCCGTCACCATCTCGACGGTCGTGCCCGGCGTGAGTCCCGTATCGTGGGCTACGGTCTTTGGAATCCGAACCGCCAGGCTGTTACCCCACTGGGCCACTTGTGTGCGCATCGTCTCCTCCCTTGCGGATCTACCGTGGATATACAACGCCGCCGCAGGTTGCAAGCCGAGAAGGCCTTGGACGTTGGCGGGGCCAGAGATGCAGGGAAACTAGAAACTCTTTTGGTAGAGCAGGTAGTAGATCAGCCAGCCGCTGGCGGCGACGTAGAGCCAGATCGGCAGGGTGATGCGGGCGAGCCGGCGGTGCGCGGCGTAGTCGCGTTTGCGCAGTGCCAGGTAGATGAGGCGCACCGCCAAGGGGCCGACGGCCATGGCGAGGATGACGTGCGGCACCAGGTTGGCGAAATAGAAGAGGCGCCACCCGCCGCTGCCGGCGAACGGCTTCGAGCCGTACAGCGACCAGCGCGTCACGTAGGCCACCAGAAACAGTCCCGCAAACGTCGTGGCGGTGAGCATCGTGTTCCGATGCAAATGCATGTCGCGGCGCCAGCGAATGAAGTACCAGCCGAGCAGCAGGCTGGCGCCGCTGAGGACGATGCAGCTGGTGCTGATGGCGGTGAGGGCTTGTTGCGACATGCAGGCCTCCGTGCGCAACGCGGATCAGCGGCCCGACAGCGGCCGGCGCACGACCGGCGCCGTCATTCGACCAGCCGGTGACGCAGCCGGTCGAGCGTCGCCGGGCTGATGCCAGCCGCCTGCGCGTAGCTCGTGACCGAGCCATAGCGGGCCCGCAGCTTGTCGAGCAACGCCGTCATCGTCTGCGGCTGCGCATGCAAGGTGTCGGGCGGCAAGGCGGCGAGCATCGCGCGGTAGCCTTCCGTGGAGTTGAGCCGCGCGATGATGGCATCGAGATTCTCCTGGGTCAGCGCGTAGTCGGCGACGATCACCTCGTCGTCGACGTCGAGCACGCCGAGGAGCAGCGCCGAGATGACCCCGGTCCGGTCCTTGCCCGCGGCGCAGTGATACACGGCGGGAGCGGTGGTTTCGGCCAGCGTCGTGATGACCCGAGCGATGGCCATCTTGGCGTACTCGGCGAGCAGGAAGTAGCGGTCGGACAGGTCGAACTCGATCGGCGTTTCCTCGCGGCGCACCGCGCCGTCGAAGAGCGGCACATGGTGGAACCGGATGCGCTGCTGCGCCAGCAGGCCGCGGCCGTCGGTCTCGACCTCGTGGGTGGAACGGAGATCGATCACATCACCGATGCGCAACTCGTCACGCAAGCGCACCACGTCGGCGGCGCTGAGCAGATGCAACGCGTCACTGCGGAAGACCTGTCCCCAGCGCACCCGTCCGCCGTTGCGCGTCGGGTAGCCGCCGAGGTCGCGAAAGTTGAGGCACCCCTCGAGTTGGACCGTGCGTGTCACGTCCCACAACAAATCAGAAGCGGCGCGTCGATGCCAGGCCCCTTTGACGTAGCGGGTGCCGGATGAGATGGTGCACCCGCCGCGCGTGGCGCGCGCAGGGAGGGTAACGGCATGGCAGAGCGTGTGACGGTGAGCACGAAGGACGGCGTAGCGGACGTGCGGATGAATCGGCCGGACAAGATGAACGCGTTGGATCCTGCGATGTTCGAAGGCCTGGTGGAAACGGGGCGGAGGTTGGCGGCCGACCGCTCGCTGCGGACCGTGGTGCTGTCGGGTGCGGGCCGCGCCTTCTGTGCCGGGCTCGACTTCGCCAGCTTCATGGGCATGGCGACGAGCGATCGGCCGGCGCCGAACCTGCTGGAGCGGCGCAGCGATAGCGCGGCGAACTACGCGCAACAGGCGGCGTTCGTGTGGGCCGAGCTGCCCGTGCCGGTGATCGCGGCGGTGCACGGCGTGGCGTTCGGCGGCGGTCTGCAGATCGCACTGGCGGCGGACATTCGCTTCGTCACGGCCGACGCCAAGCTGTCGGTGATGGAGATCAAGTGGGGGCTGATCCCCGACATGACCGGCAGCCAGACCTTGCGGCATCTGGTGCGGCTCGACGTCGCCAAGGAGTTGACCTTCACCGGCCGCATCGTCAGCGGCAGCGAGGCCGTGACGCTCGGCTTGGCCACCCGTGTGAGCGACCAGCCGCTCGAAGACGCCCTGACGCTGGCGCACGAGATTGCCGCCAAGTCGCCGGATGCCATCCGCGCCGGCAAGCAGCTGCTCAACAACGCCGCCCGCCTCGCCCTCGCCGACGGCCTGCAGTTGGAGGAGCGCCTGCAGCGGTCATTGATCGGCCGGCCGAATCAGATCGAAGCCGTGCAGGCGAATATGCAGAAGCGGGCACCGCAGTTCAGCGACCCCGGGGACGAGGGGTAGTCTGCACGCACGCGCTCGTATCTCGTCACCCATCTCGGCGCCGGCGTAGTTCATGTCCACAGTGCGCTTGCGACTACCCTTGTACTCACTCTGAGTACCGCGCGCCGTGCGGCGGCGCACGGTAGAGAGCAGCGTCGCAGGAGCCCGG
>Ga0335082_10000336_pt1 | contig 47856 bp, 35 predicted proteins | sample Lox_Sample_41_FD_206718 | JGI IMG/M metagenome (GOLD analysis project Ga0335082, IMG submission 206718) | Soil microbial communities from Loxahatchee National Wildlife Refuge, Florida, United States - Lox_Sample_4.1 | ecosystem: Environmental > Terrestrial > Soil > Wetlands | place: USA...
CCGACCTCCCGCAGGAGGAGGTCGCAACCATGGGGATGACCCCGGCCCGGACGATGGACGAGGCGATGACGGTTGCTGCGGCGATGCTCCCCGCCGATTTCCGGGCGTACGTGATCCCGGAAGGCGGAACGGTCCTGCCGGTCATGAACTCCGTACCAGCCTCTCTGTGACAACAAATCGATGTTGAAAAACCGTACCCTTGAACAAAGAACATAGAACGTTGAACATAGAACATAGAATGCAGAACGAGGTATTCATGCTCGACTCGCGCATCATCGAACAAGTGAAGCAGATCGTCGGCCCAGAGAACATCGCCACCGACCGTCAGGACCTGATTTGCTATGGGTACGACGCAACGCAGCTGGAATTTCTCCCCGATGCGGTGGTCCATCCGGCGTCGGCCTTGGAAGTCTCGCAACTCCTCAAACTGGCCAATGCCGAGCGTTTCCCCGTTTTTCCCCGCGGTGCGGGAAGCGGCTTTACCGGCGGCGCCCTCCCGAAGGGGGGAGGGATTGTCCTCGTCACCACCCGCATGGACCGCGTTCTCCGCATCGATACGGAAAACCTGATCGCCGAGGTGGAACCAGGGGTGGTGACGGAGGAGTTCCAACTCGCCGTGGAGAAGCTCGGGCTCTTCTATCCTCCCGATCCGGCATCCCTCAAGTTCTCGACCCTCGGGGGGAACGTGGCCGAGAACGCCGGCGGACCCCGCTGCGTCAAATACGGCGTGACGCGGGACTTCGTCATGGGTCTCGAGGTGGTCCTCCCCACGGGCGAGATCATCCGCACCGGCGGCGAGACGTACAAGGGGGTCGTGGGGTACGACCTGACCCGCCTCCTCTGTGGCTCCGAGGGGACACTCGGCATCATCACCAAGATCATCTTCAAGCTGTTGCCGCTCCCCGAGGCGAAAAAGACCATGCTCACCATCTTCGATTCCATCGACGGCGCCGCCCGGGCGGTCTCCACCATCATCGGCGCCAAGATCATCCCCACGACACTGGAATTCATGGATTACGCCACTCTCCAGTGTGTGGAAAAGCGCTTCAGCCTGGGGATCCCGCCGGAGGGGCGGGCCGTGCTCCTGATAGAGGTGGACGGTGACCGGGACCTGATCGAGAAGCAGGCGGAACGGATTCGCGAACTCATCAAGCCGCTGGGGCTGGTCCAGTTCACCGTTGCGAAGGATGACGCGGAATCCGAGGCCCTCTGGAAGGTGCGCCGCCTTGTCTCGCCGTCACTGCGGGATGTGAACCCCACCAAGTACAACGAGGATATCGTCGTGCCCCGGAGCAAGGTCCCCGACGTCATCCGCCTGATCGAGAAAATCCAGGAGACATATGCCATCCCCATCGTCAATTTCGGTCATGCGGGGGACGGCAACATCCACGTCAATGTGATGATCGACAAGGATATCCCGGGGATGGAGGAAAAGGCCCACGAGGCGATCCGCGAGGTCTTCCAGGCGGCCCTCGATCTCGGGGGCACCATGTCGGGGGAACACGGCGTGGGCCTCGCCAAGCAGCCGTACATCAGTCTCGAACTAACGCCGGACCAGGTGGCGGCGATGATGGCCATCAAGAGGGCCCTTGACCCCAACAACATTCTGAACCCGGGAAAGATGTTCCCGGCGGCATAATAAACCAGTTCAACGTTCAAAGTTCAACGTCCCGAGGTGAACAACGCTGCGAAACCTTGAACCTTGAACATAGAACATAGAACGTTGAACATCGAAGAAGGTTCCATGGACCCATTGAAGCATGTCGAGCAGGAACTGAAAAAATGCGTCAAGTGCGGCGCCTGCCGTGCCCATTGCCCGGCATTTGCCGAGTACCGGCGCGAGCCGGCGGTTGCCCGGGGTAAGGTGGCCCTGGCCCAGCACCTCATGAAAGGGGACATCACCCTCGACGACCAGACCTACCTGGCCATGTCGAAGTGCCTCCTCTGCGGCAGCTGTGTGGAGAAGTGCCCGAACGACGTCCCCACCGACGAGATCGTCATCGCCGCCCGGGAGGCGCTGGCCGAGCGGCGGGGGCTCACTACCTTTCACCGGGCGGTGGGGCGCGTCATCGGGAACCGGAAACTGATGAAGATGGGTGCTGCGGCCGCCGCCCTCCTCGGCCCTCTCTTTTTCCGGAAGGTTCCGGCCACCTCGGGGCTGAGGCTCCGTTTCCCGCTCCCCTTCGTCGGGGGGAAGCGCCATATCCCGCAGCTGGCGAAGAAACCGTTCATGGACCGGCACCCGGAAGTGATCGACGGCCTCCCGGGAAAGCCGCGGATCGTCTACTTCGTCGGTTGCATGACCAACTTTGTCTACACCGAGATCGGCGAAGCGGCCCTCGCCCTCTTCCGTCACCTGGGGTGTACGGTCATCATCCCCAGGGAGCAGCAGTGCTGCGGGCTGCCGGGGATGTCCGGCGGCGACCTGGCCACCGTCCGGGAGCTGGCGGAAAAGAACCTGACGGCGCTGGAGAAATACGAGGCCGATTATGTCGTCACTGCCTGCGCCACGTGCGGCGGGGCGCTCCACAAACTCTACCCCCTCGTGGTCGGCAAGCGCCATCCTCACCTGAAGGCCCGCCTCGAGGCCCTGGCGGCGAAGAACATCGATGCCTCGGTCCTTCTCCAGAAGCTCGGTCTCAATCCGGAAGAGACCGGCGCCGGCGAGTCCCTCAAGGTAACCTACCACGACCCGTGCCATCTCAGGACCAGGGCCGTGACCAGGCAACCCCGGGAGCTGCTCGGGAACGTAGCTGGCGTGGAACTCGCGGAGATGGAAGGGGCCGACAAGTGCTGCGGCCTTGGCGGTACCTTCAATGTCTACCACTACGACAGCTCCCGGCGCATCAATGCCCCGAAGACTGCGGCCATTGTCAAGACCGGCGCCGCGGTCGTCGCTACCGGTTGCCCTGGCTGCATGATGCAGTTGAGCGACGGGTTGCAGCATGCAGGGGCGAAGACCCGTGTGATGCACACCCTGGAAATACTGGCCCGCAACATCCGCTAACGTCATATTCCCCCGGTGTGGACGAGGAAACGCCGCTGCTTTTTCCCGTACATGAGCGGTGATTTTTAACTTGGAGTAAACATTCCCCGCATCGGGGGACTATGATAAGCCGTTCTAAAAACATCCTGGCAGCCCTTTTCTCTCTTTCCCACCCCCTCCGAACTCTCCCCGAATCATGCTCGATTTACATCGGTTTTTGGCAAATAAATTTAGCCTGACTAAAAAATAATTTTACGGTAAATAAAATTTTTTTTATTGACATTAGAATGTAAATTGTTTATTTTCTGGCGGAAAATAAAAATCAGTTCTATTTCTTTCGGAGCGTTGGATGACCGATTACAATATCGGAGCGAAGATCAAGAAACTCCGTATTGCGAAGAAAATGACCCTGCAGGCGGTGGCCAGGGAAACCGGCTTCTCTCCGGCCCTCATTTCCCAGATCGAGAACAATAACGTATCTCCCCCCATCGCCACGCTGTCGAAGATTGCCAAGTTCTTCGACGTGAAGATCGGCATGTTCTTCACCGAGGACGAAGAGGAGTACCGCTACGAAGTGGTCCGCAAGGGAGAGAGGAAGCAGATCCCGCGGGTCATTTCCCGCTCCGGGACCAGTCAGGGCTATTCCTACGAATCGCTTTCCTTTCGCAAGCAGAACAAGAAAATGGAGCCGTTCTTTCTTACCGTGACGGAAAAGGCTGCCGAGGAGAATACCTACAGCCACGACGGGGAGGAATTTCTCTTTATCATGAACGGGACCGCCGAACTCCTGCTGGACGAGGAACGGATCACCCTGGAAGAAGGGGATTGCGTCTATTTCGATTCTTCCCTGAAGCACCGGCTTCTTTCCAAAGACGGGTCGGAAGTGAAGGTTCTTGCCGTTGTAACACGGTAGCAGGTCTGATGACACCCCACGGGGCAGAGGAATCCCATGCCCCTGTTTTTTTATCCTGTAGCGTATACATTTCCCGGCGAGCGTTTACAAATTCGTGCCTTTCGAATTTTCCCTGAAATGTCTGAAGGCAACCATAATTATGATGCAGAGCACTTTATGACAGGAGGAGTGGTGATGAGGAGGGGTGGACGAGTCGAACAGTTGAAAAAATCCCATATACCGGAAGGATGGCGGAGACCTCTATGAAAGCGATTAAACCTGTACTGAAAAATCCATTTGATCCACCGGAGAAAGTCGAATTTACCATTCCCGGCGAGATTTCCCGGACAACCGGCGGCTATGAAGAGGCGATGAAGGAAGGCTACGATCTGATTCAACGTCCCATCAAGTCGGTCAGCATCGATCAGATCGAGAAGCAGCACTTCAAGAAGCGCATGACAGTCTGGGAGCGGATCAGGGTGCTTTCCGACAAGGAGCCGAATGTCCTCTACCAGAACTGGGGGAAAAATCTGGACGGTGCCTCACTTGTCACCGCCATCCTCAACATCGGCGGCCGGGACGTCGCGGTGTACGGCCACGATTTCACGGTGCGCGCCGGATCCATCGACGCCACCAACGGCAGCAAACTGGCGCGGCTCTTCAATATGGCCGGCGAGAAGGGCATCCCCCTGATCGGCATGAACGACAGCGCCGGAGCCTTCGTGCCTGCCGGCGTCGGCGGATTGGACGGCTACGCCGAGGCGTTCACGGCGTTGCGCAAGATCAGCGGCGTCGTCCCTTCCATCATGTGCATGTTCGGCTTCAACGCCGGCGGCGGTTCCTACCTCCCCCGCCAGGGGAGCTTCGTCATTCAGCCGAATGATACCTTTTTCGGTCTCACCGGCCCCGGGGTTGTCAAGTCGGTCCTCGGCGAGGACGTCACTCCCGAAGAACTGGGTGGTCCGAAGGTCCACGGCAAGTCGGGCGTTGCCGACCTGACCGTGAACGACGAGGTGGCAGCCCTGAGGACGGCGGTGCGGCTCCTTTCCTATGTTCCGGACAACAACAGCGTGATGGCCCCCTTCCAGGAGACCAGCGACACCCTCGACCGGAAGACCTGGGAGATCAATACCCTGCTGAAAAAGGCGTTCAATTCTCCCACCGGGTTCAATACCCCCTTCGACGTCTCCATCATCATCCAGCAGATCTGCGACCATGGCGACTACTTCGAACTTCAGCCGGAAAGGGCGAAGGAGGTGGTTACTGCCTTCGGCCGGCTGGGAGGGCATGTTGTCGGGTTCGTCGCCAACAACTCGGCAGTGGCGTCGGGGCAGATCGACTGCGACTCGGCCGTCAAGATCGCCCGTTTCGTCCGCTTCTGCAACATCTACAACATCCCGATCGTCTTCATGGAAGACACCACCGGCTTCCTGCCGGGGCGCGAGCAGGAGGCCCGGGGCATCGTCCAGGCCGGCCGTTCCATGCTCGACTCCATCGTCGATGTCCGCACCCCGCGTATCCTGCTGATTCTGCGCAATGCCTACGGCGGTGCCTACGCCTCCTACAACAATTACCCTACCGGCGCCGACCTGGTCCTGGCACTCCCCACCACCCGCCTGGCGGTCATGGGGCCTGCGGGAAAGGAATTCGTCTACAAGGACGAGCTGCGCAAGGTGCGTTCCACCGCTGCCGACATGGTCAAGAAGGGGACCGAGGAGCGGATCAAGGCCGGCATGGAAGGTGTTGCCGCCAAGAAGGACGCCGAGAAAGAGGCGGCGGAGTGGCTCAAGACCCAGGAGGCCGCCCTGAATCTCCGCTACGAAAAGGAACTGATGAACCCGAAAGAGGGACTGGCACTGGGCTCCATCTCCTCCATCGTCATGCCCACCGATCTGCGCAAGGTGCTGGGCGAGAACCTCGCCTTCCTGCTCAGGCACTACAAGCCAGGCCCCATGATGGGGCCGCAGCGCGAATTCCACTAAATCACACTTACGATGGATTGGAGATAGAGACCCATGAACGACCTGTACATGAACAATCCCCTGATTCACCGCGACCGCCGTCTCGGCAGGTCCGACTCCGAGTGGGTGCGCTCCTTCGCCTGCGAGGACCTGAAACCGCTCATCGTCTGCCGTGGCCCCATCCGCAAGGAGGCCATGGATGTCTTCGAAGAGATGGGAATGGCCCACTTCGGCATTCTCCTCTCCGAAAAGGATTCTATCGTCTACGCCAACGCCCTGGCCCCGGAACTGCGCCAGCTGACCGATTCCAACCGGGTCCACCGCGTGCCCGACTACACCGGCGCCAGCAAGGAAGAGCGGGTGGAGCGCATCGGCCAGATCATCCAGATCGCCAAGGACAACGGCTATGACTCCATCTTTGCCGGCTACGGCTTCATGGCCGAAGACGAAGAATTCGTCGCCGCCATCGAGGATGCCGGGCTCTCCTTCATCGGCCCCAACTCCCGCACCCAGGCCGATGCCGGCAAGAAGGACGAAGCCAAGCGGACCGCCCTGCAGGTCGGCGTCAGCGTCACTCCCGGCATCAACAACGTCACCGCCCTGACCCTGGTGAAGAAATGCGGCACGAGGGAAAAACTCCTGGGGCTGGTAAAGTCCCACGACCTGTCGGTGGACGCCAAGATTCTCAACGACAAGAAGCTTTCACTCGAAGACCTTGCCGACCAGATCCTCTACGCCTCCTATGAAAAGGGGATCGACCTGTACACCATCGAGGAACTCAGCGCCCAGGTGCAGGTCGAGGCGGACAAGATGTTCCGGGAATATCCGGGAAGCCGCATTCGGCTCAAGGCGATCGGCGGTGGCGGCGGCAAGGGACAGCGCATCCTGGGCGCTTCACTGCTTGCCCTCAAGAAGGCTTCCGACAAGCAGATCAAGGACGCTGCTGCCGAGGCCCCTACCCTTGTGCGGGAGGTGCTGAACGAGGTCAAGGCCACCGGTATCGGCGACAACAAGAACGTCCTGATCGAGCTGAATATCGAGCAGACCCGTCACAACGAAATCCAGCTGGTGGGTAATGGCGAGTGGTGCGTATCCCTGGGTGGACGTGACTGTTCCCTCCAGATGCACGAGCAGAAGCTCCTGGAGATTTCCGTCACCCAGGAGGGGCTGGCGCTCGCCATCGACAAGGCCAAGAAAGCCGGCAGGAAGGCCGAGGTCGCTGCCCTGGAAAGCGATCTCAAGGTCCTCAAGCGGATGGAGGATGATGCAGCCAAGTTCGGCCAGGCGGTCGGGCTCGATTCCGCCTCCACCTTCGAGTGCATCGTGGACCGGGATCGCTACTATTTCATGGAGGTGAACACCCGCATCCAGGTCGAGCACCGCGTGTCGGAGCTCTGCTACTCCCTCAAGTTCACCAATCCGAAGGACAAGAACGATTTCTTCATCGTCGAATCTTTGGTGGAGGCGATGGCCCTCCTGGCCCGGCACAAGAAGCGCCTGCCGAAGCCGGAGCGGATTCCCCGGTTCGTGGCCGGCGCCGAAGCGCGGCTGAATGCGACCGACAGTTCCCTTTCGCCCCATGCCGGCGGCATGATCCGTTTCTGGTCCAAGCCGATCGAAGGGGAGATCCGCGACGACCAGGGGATCAGCCTGGTCAACCCGGATACGGGCATGTTCATGCGCTACAAGGTGGCCGGGGCGTACGACTCCAACATCGCCCTCCTCCTCACCAAGGGCGGGGATCGCCTGGACAGCTATCTCCACCTCGCCAAGGTGCTCGGGCAGACTACCCTGCGCGGCACCGACCTGGCCACCAACCTGGAGTTCCACTACGGGCTCGTCAACTGGTTCATCGGCCAGAACGTGATGGCCAAGCCGACGACCCGGTTTGTCGTTCCGTACCTGACCCTGATGGGCCTGTTGAAGGAGGAGTCGAACAAACTCGACACGGTCTATGCCTTCATTCAGATGAAAAAAGCGTACGCCAAGAAAATGGCGGAGCAGTTCCCCGACGATCCGGCCATTGGCAAGACCATGTCCCAGATCCTCGACCGCAAGGGGACGCTGGTGACCCGTCCCATGGACAGGCTGCTGGCAGACCCGCATCTCCTCTCCGGCTGGCTTTCCGTGAACCGCAGGAATTTCACCATCGAGAAGGGAAAGGTTGTCTGGCACGACAACCCGTTTGTGATCCTTTCAGATACCTACGACTACCTGAACATGTCCTTCGATCCCCAGGCGCCTGCCGCCGAGGTGATCTGGAGCCATGACAACGACCTGCTCCAGAAGGGGCTCCGTTTCTACCGGGCGCTTTCGGAGCGGTTCAAGCTGGGGATGCACGAATTCGACAAGCTCTCCGCCCTGCTGGCCAAGGACAAGCCCCATGGAGGCCTCTCCTCAGCCGAGTGGGAAGAGGTCCAGGCGGCCCATGTCGGCTTCGAGGCCGGTCTGGAACTCCTGGGCATGCTGTTCCTCATCGCCGAGCATGTCAAGTTCTGGGACTTCCGGGTGGAGGATGATCTGGAGGTTACCATCCCGGCGTATCTCCATGACGCCGAACTCCAGGGGCGGATGAAGAAGGTACTGGTTCCTCCTCCGGCCACCAAGGCAGACGAGATCGTCGCCATCTGCGGCGGCATGTACTATGGCCAGGAGGCGCCCGGCATGCCCCCGTTCGTCACGGAAGGGATGCACTTCGAAAAGGGCCAGGCACTCTATATCATCGAAGTAATGAAAATGTTCAACACTGTCAGGGCGACCTTCTCCGGCACGATTGACAAAATCATCATGCAGGGGGCAGACGGTACCATCGTCCAGAAGGGGCAACCACTCTTCAAGGTGACTCCCGACGAGAAATTCGTGGAGGTAGATCCGCAGGTAATCGAACGGGAGAGGCGCGAGCGAACTGCCGAGTACCTCAAAGCCGTTCTCTAGGCAGGGCAGTCGGAGCAGTTCGGGCTCCATGGCATGAGTCGCTGCCATTCCACCTGGCCCTGCCCGAAAAGGCGGGGTCAGTCTGTTTGCCGGTCCGGTCGGGGAAGACCGGACGCCGACTGGCGCTTTCGAAGCCATCCGATGCAGCCGGGCAGGGTATGCCGGGAAACCAAACTTTCAGCACAGGAGGATACAGTGAGAAAAGGGAAATTCATCGTTCTTGAGGGTATCAGTGGTTCCGGCCATCAGGTCAAGACCGGGATAGTCGCCCTGCACAAGGCTCTTGCCGAACTTAAATATGATGTCGTCGAATGCGCCAATCCCGACTCCGGCCGGGCGAAAGAGCTGGGGATGGAAACCGTGCTCAACTGGCCGTTCGGCAAGGACATCCGTGCGGATTTCTTTTTCGAGTGCGCCGTACGCTCCGAAATCTTCACAAATGTTGTCCGTCCGGCGCTGGATGAAGACAAGATCGTCCTCTGCAAGCAATCGAGCATCTCGTCACTGGCCAATGCGTGGGTCAGCGGCTATACCCGCCACTTTGACGTGCTGCGGCACCTGGAAAAGATCTCCCGGGGCTTTCTCTGCGACGACGAAATCTATCCCAATCTGACCGTTTTCTTTGATGTTCCTGCAGAAGAGGCGTGCGAGCGGATCGAGGACATTCTCCAGATCCACCACGAGGGGGGGATCGAATACTACCAGAAGATGCGGGATTTCTACCTCAAGGAGATTTCGCGATGGAACGGGGTCAGGATAGACGCCTCCGGCAACAGGCCCCAGGAAGAGATTTGCGCCGAGGCGCTGTACCTGATCAAGAAGGTCCTCTGAACGCACAGCAGGAAAGACGTCATTTACCGCACCCGAAGGAGTGAGTAATGAGCATCAGCGAAAAAAAGAAAGTCTGGCAGGAAAGCGTAGTGGCAAAAAATATTGCAAAGGCACCGGAACGAAAACATGAGTTTCGTACGACTTCTGCAATCGAGCTGGAGCGCTGTTTCTCCCCGGACTTCGACTATCCCGGCTACGAGGAAAATCTCGGTTTTCCCGGCCAGTATCCCTTTACCCGGGGGGTGCAGCCGACCATGTATCGTGGCCGGTTCTGGACGATGCGCCAGTATGCCGGTTTCGGCACTGCCCGGGAGTCGAACGAGCGGTACAAGTACCTTCTCTCCGCGGGGCAGACGGGGCTCTCAGTCGCTTTTGACCTTCCGACCCAGATGGGGTACGACTCGGACGCGGCCATGAGCCAGGGGGAAGTGGGCAAAGTTGGGGTGGCCATCGATTCACTGGCCGACATGGAGATACTGTTCGACGGCATACCGCTTGACCAGGTCTCCACCTCCATGACGATCAATTCGACTGCTGCCATCCTCCTCTGCATGTACATCGCTGTCGCCGAGAAACAGGGGGTGCCGGCGGAGAAGATTTCCGGCACCATCCAGAACGATATCCTGAAGGAGTATATGGCCCGCGGGACCTATATCTATCCTCCCAGGGAGTCGATGCGCATCATTACCGATATCTTCGCCTACTGCAAGGACCATGTACCCAAGTGGAACACCATCAGCATCTCCGGCTACCATATCCGCGAGGCCGGCTCATCTGCCGTTCAGGAGGTGGCCTTCACCCTGGCCGACGGCATCGCCTATGTCGACGCTGCCATCAAGGCAGGGCTCGATGTCGATGAGTTTGCCCCGCGGCTTGCCTTCTTCTTCAATGCGCATAACAATCTCCTGGAAGAAGTGGCCAAGTTCCGCGCTGCCCGCAGGATGTGGGCGAAGATCATGAGGGAGAGGTTCAAGGCGAAGGACCCCCGTTCCATGATGCTCCGTTTCCACACCCAGACTGCAGGGTGCACCCTGACCGCCCAGCAGCCCGACAACAACATCATGCGGGTCACCATCCAGGCGCTTGCCGCGGTCCTTGGCGGTACCCAGTCGCTCCATACCAATTCGCGGGACGAGGCGCTGGCCCTTCCGACCGAGGATTCGGTGCGGATCGCATTGCGCACCCAGCAGGTCATCGCCTACGAATCGGGGGCGGCCGACTCCATCGATCCTCTTGCCGGGAGTTTTCTCGTGGAAGCCCTTACTGACCAGATTGAAAAAGCCGCCTTCGACTATATCGACAAGATCGACCAGCTGGGCGGCGCGGTGGAGGCCATCTCCCGCGGCTTCCAGCAGAAGGAGATCCAGGATTCGGCCTATGCCTACCAAAAATCCATCGAGAGCTGCGACCAGGTGATCGTTGGCGTCAATAAATTCACTATCCAGGAGCCGCCGCCGTCCGACCTCCTCAAGATCAAGGAAGAGGTGGAAATTGCCCAGAAGAAGGCACTGGCTGGTATGAAGGCCGGTCGGAACGAAGAGAAGGTGAGGCAAATGCTCGGCGATCTGGAAAAGGCCGCCAGGGGAAGGGACAATCTGATGCCCCATATCCTCAATGCCGTGAAGACCTACGCGACGTTGGGGGAAATTGCCGATGTTTTCAGGGACGTCTTCGGAAAGCATCGGGAAACAGTGGTGCTGTAACTTCCCACGTGGGGCGTTTCCGGGGCCTGCCAGGGAATGGGCGGGTGCCGGGGCCTCCGCAACCTGTATCGAGGATATCCATGCTTACGAAAATCAATCATATCGGTGTTGCCGTCACTTCTCTCGACGAGGCCATCCCTTTCTACCGGACCAACCTCGGGATGTCATTCCAGGGGGTCGAGGAAGTTGCCGAACAGAAGGTCCGGGTTGCCTTTCTAAGCGTAGGCGAGTCGAAGATCGAACTGCTTGAACCCCTGTCTCCCGAAAGTCCCGTCGCCAGATTCCTCGAGAAAAACGGCCCCGGCATCCATCACATTGCCTATGAAGTTGCGGACATCGAGGTCACCCTCAAAAAACTCGCAACGGAGGGAGTCCGGTTGATCGACTCTACGCCTCGTCAGGGAGCCCATGGGGCACGTATCGCCTTTATTCATCCGAAGGGGAGCGGTGGCGTGCTGACAGAGCTTTGCCAGGCAGGACATTGATAATGAGAATGGCCGCTAATGGCACTGGTTCCAACTCTGTCAGGCATTAAGGGTTGCATCCGTCGATTCTTTGTGGTAATTAATCACGCTAAGGGAAAATTCCCTTGACTTTTGTTTGAAAATCAGTATATTGAACTCTCAATTTTAGAACAACGGCGGGCTTGCTGCGATGAAGTTCCCAGCCGAGCTGTAGCAGAGAGGTCTCAGCGAGAGCAATGGGCATGCAGGCAACGTAATCTTGTCTGAAGCGAAGAAACCACCACTGAGAGGCTGAAGTCGATGCCGAAACTAATCCCCTATATCGTATATGAAATTTCCCGGGATTACAGTTGTTCGCTGTCCAATGGTAGAAGGTTTCCGTCACGAGTACTAGAGCCCTTGCTCAGTCATGCCCGATAGGCATGAGGTGGTGCAAGGGCTTTTTGCTTTTCCAGCAATACATAAAGGGAGCATCAAAACTTGAAATGTGTTAAATGGTTAGCGGCCAGTCCCCTCATTTTCCTTGCCGCTTGTGCTAGCAACAAGGCTTCAACCGGGCCTGGACCCGGATATGTCGAAGTACCCAATCCTGGCTACACCATGAGCCCGAATCAGCCACCCACCATCTGGGTGCCTTTAAATTACGTGGAAAGCGGGCCTCCGCGTGGCAACGAGCTGGTGAGACAAGGATACGAGAAGGTTACCGAGAGAGGAAACGAGCAGGCTCCTCAGGGAGGAGCCCCTCCTGTCGCGGCACCGGGACAAAGCATGCAGCCGGCAGCGCCAGCGGGTGCCCGGCAACAACAGCCTTCATGGCCGGCCCCCGCGCAGGCTCCCAGTGTGCAGTCGTTGAAGAGCCGCATTTCTCTGCTGGAAGTCGGAGACAACGGTCTCCTCCTCCCCTTCAGCGAAAAGATGCGGACGATGGCTGTCGGGGTCATCCTGGATCCCTCCCAGTCCTCCGGGCTGACCAAGTATGCGACGATTACCAACCAGGCGGAGCGGGCTGCCTTTGCCGTCCGGCTTCAACAGGAATACGGCACCACGGTAACCGTGTACATCGGAGCTCCCGACGGACTGGCTCCGGGAAAAGTAGTGAAGGCAGACATCTACGACGGCATGGGTAGCGGCCTGCTCAGTACCGTGTCGGCGGCAATTCCCCAAGTGGCATCTGCGGACGCGGCAGCCCGTGAGTCTGCCGTCAGCAAGGCATTGACCGATGTGACGGCAAAAATCAAGGAAGCGGTGATGCTTTCCCCCTGGTACGGGAAAGTTGCCGCTGTTGAGGGTGACCGGGCTTACATCAATGCCGGCAAGGAGGCCGGCCTCAGGATCGGGCAGCTGCTGAAGGTATACCACGGTGGTAAAGTAATTCCGGGGCTCGGTTTTGCCCCCGGTGACCGTGTCGGGACTATCGAGGTCGGAGGCTTTGTCGGTCCCAACGGCGCTTTCGGCACTATCAAGGATGGGAAGGGAATTCAGTCAGCCGATCTGGTTTCGGCCGAGTAGAATGGATGTTGCACCGGCTCTGTAGCCGGAATAATTAATCGCAGGGGTAGCTGATCTGCACAAATTTTCTACGAAAGGAGGTGGGTTCCACTCATCCGGAATGAACATTGATTGGAAGTTCGTGTGATTTTTTTATTGTCCAAGACTTATCAATGAAGGAGGCAAAGAATGAAGAAAACTTTTGGTGTGCTCGCCGCTTCGCTGCTTCTCGCGGCACCTGTAATGGCTGCGGAACCTCCCGTGTACAACTGCGATTTCAACCCGTCCTGTGAAGTGTCCCCCGGTATTTACGGCGCCATGGGGAGCCCGGTCAAGAGCAAGTTCAACCTCTCCATCGGCGGCTATGTCAAGCTCGACTACGCCTACAACTCCACCGCCATCGGTCCGGTTCTCCCCGGCGCACCGGGCGGCGGCATCCCGGCCAAAGGGACCTCGGCGAACCTGAAGGACGAGTCCATCATGACCGCCAAGCAGTCCCGCTTCTGGCTGAAAACGGCCGGTCCTGACTTCCTCGGCGCCAAGACCAACGCCCTCATCGAGGCCGACTTCTACGGTGGCGGCTCCGCTTCCAACGAGATCGCCAACCTGCGTCTGCGTCTCGCTTATGCTACCCTCGACTGGGCCAATACCCAGGTGCTGTTCGGTCAGTACTTCGATACCTGGGGTCCGCTGGTCGGCAACACCATCGACTTCCGCCAGGGCGGCACCACCGGCGCGCCCAACAACCCGCGCGTTCCGCAGATCCGCGTGACACAGAGGTTCGACCTCGATCCCGACAACTCCATCAGGCTGGTGCTCGGCGTGCAGAACCCGGTACAGGATAACGCCGTCGCCGGTGATGTGTCGGTCGGCGGTACCGGTGCCAGTGGCGCTGCCGCTGCCGGTACCTCCTACGGCAGCGTCGTGAACGGCGTTGCCCAGCTCATGTACGTCAGCAAGGCCCTCGGCGTTGCCCCGGGTTTCTGGGGCCTCCCGATGAACTCCTTCCAGCTCGGCCTCTTCGGCCTGGCCGGCAGCATGAAAGTTCCCGAAAACCACGCTGTTGACGTCTGGGGCTACGGTCTGTACAACTTCATTCCTCTCGTCAAGTCCAAGAACGGCAAGGATCGCACCATGACGGCCTCCCTCGAGAGCCAGGCCTATGTTTCGGCCGGCCTGAACGTCACGGGCGCCAACTCCCTCGCCACTGTCGGTGCTACTCACAACCTGACCGCAGCCAAGGGATGGGGCGCTTACAGCCAGCTGGTCTTCTACCCGACCCAGAGCCTGGGCATCACCGGTGGTTACGGCCGTCGTAACGACCTCAACTACTCGAACTACGTTAAGGGCAACGAACTCTACAACGAGCAGATCTTCGGCAACGTCGCCTACGACCTGAACGCCGCTGTCCGTGTCGCCGCCGAGTACTGCCATGTCCGGACCCAGTACAAAGGAATCCCGACGGGGGCGACCGCTGACCAGGGCCAGGAGAACACCATCCGCCTTGCCGCCTTCTACTTCTTCTAACAGATGTAATCCAATGGGTAGTGCGGGGGCCTTTCCAGGCCCCCTTTTTTTTATGCGAAGTTGCAGCTTGCCGCCTGCCGTGTGATGACGGCAAATGAAAAGGGCCGCCTGGGAGCGGCCCTTTGTTATTGATAATCCGGAGAAACGGAAATCGGCGGTACCAGCCACCCGCAGGCTGCCGGAACCCGCGGAGGCAGACCTGCCGGTTACGGGCAGCCGCAACGGGTGGCCTGTGCCGCCTCATGCCCCTTGTGCAGGAGCCGGGCCACCTCCTTGGCGTGGTAGGTGAGAATCAGGTCGGCACCGGCACGTTTGAAGGAAAGCATCGTCTCCATGGTGACCCTTTCCTCGTCGATCCAGCCGGCACTGGCTGCGGCCTTGATCATGCTGTACTCTCCCGAGACGTTGTAGACGGCGAGGGGGAGATTGAACTCGTTGCGCAGCTCCCTGACGATGTCCAGGTAGGGGAGGCCGGGTTTCACCATGATGATGTCCGCCCCTTCCTCGATATCCATCTCCGCTTCGCGAAAAGCCTCCAGGCGGTTTCCCGGGTCCATCTGGTAGGAGCGGCGGTCGCCGAACTGGGGTGTTGATTCAGCTGCCTCGCGAAACGGGCCGTAGTAGCCGGAGGCATACTTGACCGCGTAGCTCATGACCGGAATGTGGGTGAACCCGTTATTGTCGAGGGCCTCGCGGATTGCCATTACCCGGCCATCCATCATGTCCGACGGAGCGACCATGTCGGCGCCGGCCTGGGCGTGGGAGAGGGCCTCGCGGGCCAGAAGCTCGAGGGTGGAATCGTTGTCCACGTCATTGTTCCTGATAACCCCGCAGTGTCCATGGTCTGTGTACTCGCAGAGGCAGACGTCGGTAATGACCGCAAGGCCGGGCACCTTTTTTTTCAGCTCCCGGATGGTCTCCTGGATGATGCCGTGCTCCGCATAGGCATCGCTTCCCATGGCATCCTTTGTTTCCGGGATGCCGAAGAGGATCACCGCCGGCACGCCGAGTTCATAGGCCTCCTGGGCCTCGGCAACGATGTGCTCGATGGATTGCTGGTAAATCCCCGGCATGGAGGATATCTCCTTGCGGATTCCTTTTCCGAAGGAGGAGAACATGGGGTAGATGAGGTCATTGACCGCCAGGGACGTCTCGCGGACCATGTTTCGGAAGACTTCCTTCCCTCTGATGCGCCGCGCTCTGAACGTGGGGTAGAACATGGGGAACCTCCAAAAGGATTTTGCAGACGTAAATTCAGCGCCTGTAGTACTGTTCCAGATCGGTGTCGTCTGGACGGGGGCAGGACGGCGATGTGCGGGGAGCTGACTATTTCAGGAAGAAGACTGAAAGTACCGGACGATCTCCCCGGTCAGGCTTTCCAGGGTGAACTCCCGGGGTTCGACATGAACCGCAAGCCCCAGTTCCCGGCAGGTTCTGGCCGTCACCGGGCCGATGGCAGCGACGGCAACCCCCTCGAGGAGGTGCAGAAGCCGGTTCTCTCCCACTATGGCCGCGAGGTTTTCCGCCGTGGAGGAAGAGGTAAAAGTGACACAGTGAATCAGCCGCTCCTCAAGGGCGCTCAGCGCATAGCCCGGCAATGTTTCCGGCACGATGTTGCGGTAGGCAACCGGAGAGAGGACGGCAGCACCGAGATTGGCCAGACCGGCGGGAATGACGTCCCTGGCCTTGTCCCCCCTCGGGAAGAGCACCGTTGATCCGGCAAGGTCGAAGGGAGCGAGGGCTTCCACGACCCCTTCGCCCTTGTAGTCCGCTGCGACGAGATCGGCCCTGATGCCGTAAAGGGCAAGGGCACGGGCTGTTTTCGGGCCGACCACGCAGACCCGGCAGTTGCCGAGGGCCCGGCTGTCGCGGCCGAGTGCCGCGAGCCGCTCGAAGAAATACCTGACGGCATTGGCAGAAGAAAATACGCTCCATGAACACTCGCCGAGCCTGGCGATGGCGCCGTCCACCTCTCCCCAGCTTCCGGGGGGGGCGATGGTGATGGTCGGACATTCGACGACACGTGCCCCGAGAGCGGAGAGCATGGCGGAGAACTCCCCTGCCTGATCTGCTGCCCTGGTGACGAGGATGCCCCGGCCGAAGAGGGGACGGTTGTCGAACCAGCGGAGTCTCTCCCGAAGCTGCACGACCTCACCCACGATGGTCACCGCCGGTGCCTTGAATGCGGCCCTTCTGGCCTTTTCCGCTATGTCTGCCAGTGTGCCGAGGAGAACTTCCTGTTCCGGCCTGGTCCCCCACCTGACCAGCGCAACGGGAGTTTCCGGCGAACGGCCGTTTACCATGAGATTGGCGGCAATCTGGGGAAGATTCTTCATCCCCATGTAGAAAACAACGGTGCCGCTGCCGACGGACAATCTCTCCCAGTCGATGGCCGAGCACTCCCTTCCGGGGTGTTCATGGCCGGTGACGAAGGCCACCGATGTCGTTACGTCGCGATGGGTGAGGGGGATGCCGGCATAGGCCGCAGCACCGATACCGGCGGTAACTCCCGGCACGACCTCGAAAGGGATTCCGGCGGCGACGAGTGCTTCGCACTCCTCACCGCCCCGCCCGAAAACGAATGGGTCGCCACCCTTGAGGCGGGCCACCACTTTCCCTTCCCGTGCCTTTGCCACGAGCAGGTCGTTGATCTGTCGCTGCTCCCGGTTGTGGGCACCCCCTACCTTGCCGGCGTAAATCAGCTCTGCGCCCGCCTGGGCATGGCCGAGCAAATCGTCATTGGCCAGGTAATCGTACAGGATGACGTCGGCATGTCCGATGCATGCCTGCCCCCTGACGGTGATGAGACCTGGGTCGCCGGGGCCGGCACCGATCAGGTAGACGTAGCCTCTTTTCTGGGAATCGGTCATAGGACATAAACGAGCGTACAGGCAGTGGGTGATGATCTGTCGAAACGGCATGACAGACGGGCATCGTACCTGCTAACCCGTCTGTTCGTCAGTTGCCGCCGTGCGATCCGGGATGCCGAATCTTAGACGGGGATCTCTTTTTCCCGTGACACCTCACGCTGGTACACCTCGGCGAGGATTTCGTGGGCGCCTTCCTTCAGGAGCCGTTCCGCCAGGGCTATCCCGAGTTTGTCGCACTCAATGGCAGGTCCAGTTATGCTTGCCCGGACCGAGCGTTGTCCGTCCACTGCGGCGACGAAACCGACGAGGTGCAGCTCGGAACCGGTCACCTTCCCGTGGGCGGCGATGGGCACCTGGCAACCGCCCTCGCAGCGCCACAGGAGAGCGCGCTCGGCGCGAACCGCATGGGCGGTATCCGGGTGGTTGAAGAAGGCAATGGTCTCCCGGACTTTCCCGTCATCGAGGCGGCACTCGATGCCGAGGGCGCCCTGACCGATGGCCGGAATGGAAATGTCCGTGTCGAGGTACTCGGTAACGACGTCGGTGAAGCCGAGACGCTTCAGTCCGGCTGCGGCAAGGATCACGGCGTCGAGACGGTCTTCGGTCAGCTTTCTGATGCGTGTTTCCACGTTGCCGCGAATGACCACCATTTCCAGGTCGGGGCGGATCTTGAGGAGCTGTGCCTGGCGCCGCAACGCCGATGTCCCGATCCGTGCCCCGCGAGGGAGATCGGCAAATTTCACGCCGTTGGAGATCACGGCGTCTCGGGGGTCTTCCCGCTCGGTGATACAGACGAGGCCGAGCCCTTCGGGAAACTCGGTCGGCACATCCTTCATGCTGTGGACGGCGATGTCGATATCGTCGCGCAGCATCGCTTCCTCAATCTCCTTGACAAAAAGGCCCTTACCCCCCACCTGGGCAAGGGGGACATCGAGGATCTTGTCGCCGGTAGTCTTGATCTTGACGAGGGAAACCTCCATCCCGGGATAGCGGCCTTCCAGCTCCGACTTTACCCAGTTGGCCTGCCAGAGCGCCAGCTGGCTGGCGCGGGTACCGATTCTCAGCTTTTTCAATGGCATGTATGCGTGTCTCCTTTTCAGGTGTATTACTGCGTGAAGAAGTGTCCCGGACAGGTTGCCGGACCGGCCGTAGGCCAGCCGGTTACTCTTCCAGGTCTCCCAGCTCTTCTTCCCCTTCCGGAGCCTCGGCCTGCAGGTCGAAAAGTTGGCGCAGCGCGTCCACGTAGAGGTCGGTGCGTCCTCCCTGACCTGTTCGCTTCAGCACCGACGTCGGTGGGTGAAGGAGTTTGTTCATGATCGCCGTGGTCATGGCTTCAAGACGCTTCTGCCCATCGGCAGAGAGGTCCTTCCAGGAACCGATAGTCTTTTCCAGCTCGGCCCGGCGGACCTCGTCGAACTTGCTCCGGAGGGCGACGATGGTGGGGGTGACCTCCAGGGAAGAGAGCCACTTGAAGAACTGGCCGATCTCCTCGTTCACGATCCCCTCGGCCTTCTGCGCCTCCTTGCCGCGCTGCTCCAGGTTGGACTGGACAATGCCGTTCAGGTCGTCAACGGTGTAGAGGTACACGTTGTCCACGTCATTGACCCGGGGATCGATATCGCGGGGGACCGCGATGTCGATGAAAAACATCGGCTTCTGTTTCCGGCGGCGAATAACCTCCTCCACATCCTTGGGGCCGATGATGAAGTGGGGGGCACCGGTCGACGAGAGGATGATGTCGGCCTTGTGGAGATGGTCGAAGAAGTTTTCGAAATCGACCGGTTTGCCGTCGAATTCCTCGGCCAGCTTCACCGCCCGCTCGTAGGTCCGGTTCGTGACCATGACCCCCCGCACCCCGTTGTTGAGGAAGTGCTTTGCGGCCAGTTCGCACATCTCTCCGGCGCCGACCAGCATGACGGTCTTATCGGAGAGGTCCCCGAAGATTTTTCTCGCCAGCTCGACCGCTGCAAAAGCGACCGAGACCGCGGACGAGGCGATGCGGGTCTCGGTCCGCACCCGTTTGGCCACGGAGAAGGCTTTGTGCAGGAAGCGGTTGAGAATGATCCCTGAACTCTTGTACTCGGCAGCGTAGCCGTAGGCGGTCTTGATCTGTCCGAGGATCTGCGGTTCTCCCACCACCATGGAATCGAGGCTGGATGCAACCCGGAAGACGTGCCGGATCGCTGCTTCTCCGTGATGGGCGTACAGGTGCGGATCGAGGGTGTCGAGAGGGATGCCGTGGTAATCGGCGAGGAAACGCTTGAGCCGTGCCGTGCCGCCGGCGATGTCGCGGGTGGTGGCATAGAGTTCCACCCGGTTGCAGGTGGAGACAATCACCGCCTCGGTAACATCCGGCAGGGCAATCAAGGCATGGAGAGGCTTTTCCATGCTGGTGGGAGCGAAGGCCACCTTCTCGCGTATCTCGACGGAGGCAGTTTTGTGTGACAGCCCCACAACGATTATATTCATAGAGCTTGTGCCTCTTTCCTTATTTGTAACTGTGCAGTCCCGGCAGGAGGAGATTCACGCCGAGGAAGGTAAAGAGCATGATGAAGAAACCGACAATCGCCAGGACCGCCGCCCGTTTCCCCCGCCATCCCGTAGTCAGTCGGCCATGGAGGAGGGCGGCATAGACGAACCAGGTGACGAGTGACCAGGTCTCCTTGGGGTCCCAACTCCAATAGGTGCCCCAGGCGGTCTCCGCCCAGATGGCCCCGGTGATGATGGCGAAGGTGAGAAGGGGGAACCCGAAGGTGAGGCAGCGATAATTGATGTCGTCGAGGGTGTCGAGGGAAGGGAGTTTCTGATACATGGCCCCCAGACGCCTGCTTTTGAGAAAGTGCTCCTGGATCAGGTACATGATTCCAGCACCAAAGGCAACGGCAAAGGTTGCATAGCCGAGGAAGGCAAGGGTGGTGTGAACCGCCAGCCAGTTGCTCTTGAGGGACGGATTGAGAGGTGTGATGGCGGCGGGGAACAGGGAAGAAACGATCATCAGAACAAGGGCGAGCGGGCTGATGAAGGAGCCGAGGATACATGCCTTGTAGCGCCGCTCGAAGGCGATGAAAATCCCCACGAGGGCAAGGCTGAAAAAGGAAAGGGACTCGTGGAGGTTGGTGATCGGTGTCCGTCCGGCCTCCAGATACCGGTTGAGGGTGAAGATGCAGTGAACGAGGAAGCCGATGGAGATGAGCCAGTGGGCGGTGCGACCGACAAAATGTTGCGGTTTGACGAGAAATGCAAGGTATGTCACGGTGGCAAGAAAATAGATGCCAAGCGTTACATAAAACAGGGTGGCGTTCATGCGGGATCCTTTACCCTCACCCCCAGATCGGCCAGGGAAAAGCCGGGGCCGAACAATTCCAGCAGGAGGCGGTCTGTGTCGTCGCGAGTCAGTTGCCGCAGCAATTCGGGGAGGTGCTGATCGATGAGAACGTTTAAAAGACTTTTATTGTAAGCGCTATTCCCCTTTTCCGTCAATAGCTTTTCACGAACTGCTCCGATTATCTCGACAACTGTTCCATACTCGGGGCCATATCGGACCCGCAGTTCGTCACGGATCGCCCGGGCGAGGGCAGGGCTCCTGCCGCTCGTGGAAACGGCGATGACGAGATCCCCCCTGACGAGCAGTGCCGGGGAGGTGAAGCTTCCCAGCTGGGGACTGTCGGCGATGTCTGCGAGGATGGAGCGGGAGCACGCCTCCGCCGCCACCTGCCGGTTCACGTCGCCATCGTCGGTGGCGGCGAAGACGATCGCCGCTCCGCCGAGATCGTCCGGGAGAAACCTCCTGGCCACATGCTCTATTTTCCCCTGGCTGGCCAGCCCCGTCAGGGTGGGGGTGAGGGTGGGGGCGACGAGCCTCACCTTCGCTCCGGCGGCGAGCAGTCGCAGGCATTTGCGACAGGCCACGGAGCCGCCACCGATGATGACTGCTTCTTTGCCGGTGAGATCGAGATTTATCGGGAAATAGCGCATGGCCGTTACCTCGGAAGAAACCGCAGTGCGTGCGGGCAGGAGGAATAATTCCTTGATTTTTTCCCTTGCTCGGTTATTATTATCATCAATTTACCGGCGAGTAGAAAGCAAAAAAGGAGAAATCTACTATGGCAAGTGACAAAGTTCACGCGTTTGGCGACGCCAATTTCGATTCTGAAGTCCTGAAGTCGGGAATTCCGGTCCTCGTTGATTTCTGGGCGACCTGGTGCGCCCCCTGCAAGGCCATTGCGCCGCTGATCGACGCCGTGGCCGAAGAGTACGAGGGGAAGGTCAAGGTCGGCAAGGTGAATGTGGACGAGAATCCTGCGACACCGGGTTCGTACGGGGTACGCGGCATTCCGACCGTCATCCTCTTCAAGGACGGGAAGGTCGTGGACCAGGTGGTGGGAGCAGTCCCCCGGGCCCAGCTCGATGCCCTCATCAAGAAGGCCCTGTAGGGCGCGGAAAGAGATAGAACCATGACCAGACTCCGTCATCTGTCGGTACTGTCACTGCTGGCTGCAACCCTTCTGTTCACCCACGCGTCGCCGGCCTTTTCCGCCCTGCAGAAGGGGCAACCCGCCCCGCCCCTCAAGGTGATGACCACATCGGGCCAGAAGGTGACCCTGGCAAATTACAAGGGGTACGTGCTGGTGATGGACTTTTTTGCGACCTGGTGCCATCCCTGCCAGAAATCGGTGCCCTACCTGACCGCCCTGTACCGCAAGTACGGCAAGCAGGGCCTGCAGGTTCTCGGCCTGAGCCTTGATGATACCGAGAAGCCGGTGCGGGATTTCATCGTCGACAAGAAAGTCAACTATCCGGTTGCCGTGGTCGGAGAGGAGTTCCAGGAGGAGTACGGCATCCGCTCCATTCCCACCATGTACGTCATCAACAAGAAGGGGATCGTCGTCGAAACGTTCCGGGGCTATTCCGACGAAGCCGAGAAGTCGATGGAATCGCTCATCATCAAGCTTCTGGCCGAATAGGGGGGTGGCGCACGTTTCACGAAATATCAGGCCGTGTCCCACGGACCCGGCACCGGAAAGGCGATGCATTTACCCCGATGCGTCGCCTTTTTCATTTCCGTGCAGGTAACGCCACACCGCCTGTGCCGCCGGCCCGGTCATTCCCGGCACTGCGGCGATCTCCTCCATCAGCGCTTCCCGCAGCCTCTTCAGGCTGCCGAAATGGCGCAGCAGCGCCGTGCGCCTCTTCTCGCCGATCCCCGGCACCTTGTCGAGGGTGGACCCGGTCATTCCCTTCCCCCGCAGGTTGCGGTGGTAGGTGATGGCGAAGCGGTGCGCCTCGTCCCGTATCCGGGCCAGCAGGAGGAGAGGGGGCGAGTTCTGCCGGAGAACCACGGGGTTCTTGCGGCCCGGAAGAAACACCCTTTCGTCGCTGCGCTCCACGGTGGCATTTTCCATTCCCTTGTCCACCCGGCTCTTGGCCAGCCCCACCGCATCGACTCCCTCGACCCCCAAATCCCTGAGAACGGCGGTCAGGACATTGAGCTGGCCGATCCCGCCGTCAACGACGATCAGGTCCGGCAGGCCTCCGGAAGCCGCGTCACCCCTGAAGCGGCGTGACAGCACTTCGCGCATCATGGCGAAATCGTCGGCACCGGCGACGGTCCCGATGCGATAGCGGCGATACCCCCCTTTGTCGGGCCGGCCATCGGCAAAACTGACCCTGCTTCCCACGGCAAGCTCCCCTTGAATGTTGGAGATGTCGTAGCATTCGATGCGGCGTGGCGTTTTCTGCAGGTGGAGTCGTTCCCTGAGTTCCGCCAGTGCCGCATCGCCGCTTTCCTTGGCGCTATGCGCTTCCTGGGCGGCGATGGCGGCATTCTTGCCGGCAAGCTTCACCAGGTCGCTCTTGATGCCGCGCAGGGGTACAGAGACCACGACCCGTCCCCCCCGCTGTTCCGACAGAAGTTCCGCAAACGCCTCCGGTTCGGCAATCCGGACCGGCAGGAGCACTTCCTCCGGAACGGAGACGTCGCGGAGGTAGTACTCGCCGAGGAAGGAGGCGATCCCCTCTGCGTCGTCCAATTCCCATGCCAGGGTATAGGTGCGGCTGCCGATGAGTTTGCCGCCGCGGATGAAGAGGAGTGCCAGGTCCAGCCGTTTCCCGTCCCGGTGGTACCCGAGCACGTCCTTGTCTCCCCCTGGCGTCACCATCTTCTGCTGTTCGATGGTGATCTGGATGGCACGGATCAGGTCCCGGAACTTGGCGGCCTCCTCGAAGCGGTGGGAGGCAGAGGCTTCCTCCATCTTGCGTTGGTAGAGCCTGACGAGGTCCCGGTTTTTCCCGTCGAGAAACAGGGCTGCGCCTTCGGCGAGCGAAGCGTATTCCTCCTTCGTGATGAGACCGTGGCAGGGAGCCGAGCACTGACGGATCTGATAAAAGAGGCAGGGACGCTTCCGGCGACGGCACAGGTCGAGGGGGTAGTGACGGAGCGGAAATATCTTGGAGAGCTCCTTGAGCACTTCACGGGCTGACGAGGCAGAAGAATAGGGGCCAAAGTACCGGGCACCGTCGCGGCTCACCTTGCGGACGATGGTGAGGCGCGGGAATTCCTCTGCCGTGTTGAGACGGAGGGAGAAATAGGTCTTGTCGTCGCGCAGGTTGAGGTTGTACCGGGGGCGATAGCGCTTGATCAGGGTGTTTTCCAGGATCAGCGCTTCTTTTTCGGTGTCCGTGACAATGACTTCCAGATTGGCGGCCCGCTCCATCAGGAACCTGATGTGCCAGCGGGAGTCGCGGCTCGGGACAAGGTAGGACCGGACCCGCTTCCGCAGGTCTTTAGCCTTGCCGACGTACAGAACCGCTCCGTCGCTCCCCTTCATGAGGTAGACGCCGGGGGAGGAGGGGGTCGAGGTGAGCACGGAAGCATCGATCATGGGGAGAGTATAACGGGAAAGGTGGATATTGGGAAGGGGGCAGCGGCTGCCGTACCGTGCCGCACGGGACCGGCGATGCAGGCTTGTGCCGAAGATGCACCGGAGCCGGCGTATTTCTCCACTACAGCCGTGTTTATCGGGACGTGTGAGGGCTTTCGGGCTGGGGCGTGGTGTCCGGGCCGAATATTTTCTCCCGGAACCGGTCTATTCCCATCTCCTCCACCAGTCGGCCGAGCCGCACCTCCCTGCCGGAACTTCGGTAGAAAGCGATGATCTTCTCGACAATGGTCAGCACCTCTTCCTCGGAGGAGGCGTTCTCCACGAGCATGTCCGCAAGACGCGGCCGGGCCCCGGCATTTCCGCCGACGAAAACCCGCCACCCCTTCGGCGTCCCCATGACGCCGATATCCTTTACTGCCACTTCGGCGCAGGAAAGCATGCAGCCTGAAACCCCCATCTTCATCTTGTTGGGGAGTTTCATGGCGTGGTAGATTGCGTCCAGTTTCAGCCCGAGAGAAACCGAGTTCTGCACTCCCCGTTTGCACCAGGTGGTCCCGGGGCATATTTTCACGCTTCGGACGCACAGGCCGATTGCTGCCCCCGGTTGCTGCTCCAGCTCGTTCCACACGGCATCCAGGTCCTCCTCCCGCACACCGACCAGGGCGATGCGCTGCGCCGAGGTGAGCTTGAGCTGTAACCGATAGGTATCCGCCACGTGGCAGATCTTGCGCAAGGTGGCTGTATCCGTGAAGCCGCCGGGAATGTGGGGGGCAATGGCGTAGGTTTCCCGGTCGTTTTGCAGGATTGCACCCTTTTCCAGAATGTCCTTTTTCACACGTCCTCCATGATCCTGTAGCCGCCAGGTCCCGATTGCCTGAGAGCTACACGAATAGCCAAGAACAGTGCCGATGTCAAGACATATGATGGAGCGCGCCAGGTGGGGGCGTGGCGGAAAGTCCTACCCGTTGGTACGGGGGGAAGAATTCGCGGAGCGATATACAGGAAGAGAGCTTTTGACGGGGGTCGCAGGAGGGCCCGTTTCAGTGGATATGGACAAACTTCGACCCTTCCCGCGACCATGGACGTTCGATGGCGGAGATTCCGCAGCAGGGGCATTTGATGAGCGGCACCCGGACATGGAGATAGGTGGCATAGTTGAAAAAGTTGTCATGGTGCCAGGTTTCGTATTCCGCTTCGCAGGCCTCTCCCTCCATCCCGCACGTGGGACAGGTGGACTGACGACAGTGGACAACATCGATGGTGATGTCCATCCTCTTTTCCTCCTTGGAAAACGAGATGGCCGAGATCCGCCAGGGATGGGAGAGGCCGAGGGTTGCGGAAAAAATCGTATGCTGTTCCATTGGGCCTTCCTTCAGTCTGGGTGGAGGCGAGAACCGGATAGGGAAGACAGAGTATCCACGCACTGCCGCAGATGAAACAACATCCATGCCAATAGTGCAAAGAGAGTCAACATGTTTAAATTACTAGTTTCTGCCGAATTTTCCCGTGCGGGAAAGCAACCGACCGGTGTCGGATGCTTTCCCGCACGGGGCGGCACAAAACCCGCGATGGCTCATCACCAGGTGCGGGAGGATGTGCTGCGCCAAATTTAGCAGTTGCAAATATTTTTGCACCCTTTTATTATTTTCGTGAGTTTAGACCCGTGGTGTTCTCCTGTCCGACGCACATGTCGAATGCGCCGATCGTCGCGCTGGCGTGTTTCGCCCGACTCTCCGGTGTGTCCGGTGCCGCACGACAAGGCCAGGCATGTCTATGACGACTCGCCACAATTCCCCTGCCGACCAGGCCGCATCAACGCGGTTCATTTTTCTTCTGCTCCTTCTGGCCATTTTCCTGACGGAAATGGCGGTAATGCAGATATTCTCGCCCCTTTTCTCCCGGATGGGACCGGTTAAGGGAAGCCTGGTCAATGCCGTTGTTCTGACGCTGGTCTCTGCGTTCCCTTCCTGGATCCTGATCATCCAGCCTCTGTATGGCGACGCCGACCCTGCAGTGGGTGCTCCGCGTCCCTCTGCCGGCATCTTGCTTGTCAAATGCCTCTCCTGCATCTTTGCGGCGGAATTCCTCGTCATGCTGGCAGTCACGACTGCCTTGCCCAGCGTCGATGTCACGGTCCGCAATCTGCTCGATTCCTGCATTTCGTCCATCCTCTGCGTTCTCCTCCTCCTGCGGGTCCTCCCCCGTGAGCAGCGCCGCAATGTCGATGTGCTGGCCGATCTTGTGGGTACACCGGTGAAGCTGTATATCATGTTGCTCTGCGCGGTCTTCCTGGTGGATATGCTGGAAACCCCCCTCAACATCTTCCTCGCCGGGGAACTCCATGTGTCCGGTCAGTTAATTGATGCTGTCCTGACGACCTGCACCCTCTCTCCCGTTCTCTGGCTGCTGGTTGTGAGGCCTCTCCAGAGGACTGCCCTTTTTGAGGGAAGTCGCGCCAGCATCGTCAGGAACCAGGTGGTGGATGCCGTTGTGACCCTGAGCCGGGACGGGACCATCGAGTCATTCAACCCTGCCGCCGAGGAGATCTTCGGCTACCGGTCCGGGGAGATCGTCGGGAAATCGGTGGCGGTCCTCTTTCACAATCATCCCGGCTTTTCTGACATGATGGAGCATCTGCACAGTGCCGACAGCTCGAGCAGCATCCCCCGGCCGCGTCACGAAGCCGCCTGCCGCAGGAGTGATGGTTCGCCGCTGACCATGGAAATTTCCCTCAGCCGGGTCTTCATCGCCGGCCGCGAGCAGATACTGGCGATCATGCGGGATATCAGCAGCCGCAAGAAAATCGAAGAGGCCCTCAGGGAGAGCCAGGAACGCTTCGATATCGCCGTGAATGGGGCCAACGACGGCATCTGGGACTGGAATATCCGGACTGGCGGCGCCTACACGTCGCCCCGTCTCAGAGAACTCCTCGGGTATGAGGACGAGCCACCGGAAAGCGTCATCGGGTCGTTCGCGGACCTTCTTCACCCGGACGACCGCGAACGGGTGATGGCGGCGATGAGGGACCATCTGCGGGCGAGGGCCCGCTACGACATCGAATTCCGACTGCAATGCCGGTCGGGGGAGTATCGCTGGTTCAGGTCCCGCGGCCGTGCCGTCTGGGATACTGCCGGCCGGGCCATACGCATGGCCGGCTCCATCAGCGACATTACCCGGTACAAGGAATCGACAGAAGCCCTGCACCAGAGCGAGGCGCGGTTTCGCCAGATTTTCGAACAGAGCGAGGATGCCATCATCTTTTTCAAGCCCGGTTCATGCTCCATCATCGACGTCAATCAGACCGCTGAAGTATTGTACGGCTTCACCGGCGCCGAATTGAAGAACCGTGGGATCGACTGCTTCTGCAGGCCCGAGGACCGCGGGAGGTTCAGCAGCATCATCTGCAGCATCATGACCAACGAGATGCACCATATCGACAAGATGGTCAATGTCCGTAAGGACGGGACCGAGATCATCGTTTCGGTGCGCGGCAAGACGATCACCGTCCAGGGGGTTAACGTCATCTTCTGTACGGTCCGGGACATTACCGAGCGCATCCGTATGGAGGAGGAGGCGCGGAACATCCAGGCCAAGCTGATCCAGGCGAACAAGATGACGTCCCTCGGACTCCTCGTCTCCGGAGTTGCCCACGAAATCAACAATCCGAACAATTTCATCCTGGCCAACTCCCAGATATTTGCCAAGGCGTGGAAGGACGCCCTGAAAATCCTCGAAGACTTTTACCGGGTGAACGGTGATTTTCAGCTCGGCGGTATTCCCTATTCCGCATTCGCGGAGAATTCACCGCAGCTGCTGGCTGGCATCACCGACGGTTCCCGGAGAATCAACGAAATCGTCAACAGCCTGAAGAAGTACGCCCGTGACGATCGGAGCCTGGCCGACACCCGGGTGGACGTGAACCAGGTCGTTGTTTCGGCCGCCACCATCATCCATTACCAGCTGGTCAAACATACGGAACGCTTCTACCTCGAACTGGGGGAGAGCATTCCCCGCATTAGGGGGAGCAGCCAGCAGCTGGTCCAGGTAGTGATCAACCTGCTCATGAATGCCTGTCAGGCCATTCAGGACAAACGGTGCGGCATTTGGGCAGCGACCGGTTTCGATCCGGATGCCGGCGAGGTGACGATCACCGTCCGGGATGAGGGTCAGGGGATTTCGGACAACGTCAAAAAGAGGATCCTGGAGCCTTTTTTCACCACAAAAGTGGATAGCGGCGGCACCGGCCTCGGACTGTTCATCTCCCAGTCGATCATCAAAGAACATGGCGGTTCCCTGGAATTCGAATCCGTTGCGGGGCAGGGGACCACATTTGTCGTAAGAATTCCGGCAGCAGACCTGCCGCAGAGGAGCGTGCCGCGTGAAACAGTCGGATAATTCCCATGTTGCAGTCCTCCTGGTGGATGACGAACCCCATATTCTCACGATGTCCGAGATGTCTCTCGCCACGTTGGGCATCACCGGGGTCCATTCCATCGGCGACAGCCGCGAGGTCCTCCCGTTCCTCGCCAGCCGGACGGTAGGGGTGATCGTCCTCGACCTGCACATGCCCCATGTTTCCGGCCTGGAGCTGTTGCCGAAAATAACCAGGGATTTCCCCCAGATTCCCGTTATCCTCATGACGGCGATCGATGAAGCGGAGACCGCGGTGACGTGCATGAAGGCAGGAGCGTTCGATTACCTGGTGAAACCGGTGGAGGCGGAACGGCTGGCCAGTTGCGTCCGCAAGGCCCTCGAACGGAGAGAGCTCTCCCACGAAGTGTCGTCCCTGAAAAAGCACCTGCTGCAGGACACCCTCGATTGCCCGTCCGCCTTCGCCGGCATCATCACCGACGACAAGAAGATGCGGGCCATTTTCCACTACGTCGAGGTGGTTGCCGGTTCCCGGCAGCCGGTCCTGATAACCGGCGAAACCGGGTCGGGAAAGGAGCTGATCGCCCGCGCCGTCCATGAGCTGAGCGGTTGCAAGGGTGATTTCGTGGCCATCAACGTGGCCGGTCTCGATGATAACATGTTTTCCGACACCCTCTTCGGACACAAGAGGGGGGCATTTACCGGGGCCGACCAGTCACGTGACGGGCTCATATCCCGTGCCGCCCGCGGCACCCTGTTCCTCGACGAGATCGGCGATCTCAATGAATCCTCCCAGCTCAAGCTGTTGCGCCTATTGCAGGAGAGCGAATACTACCCGGTAGGTGCCGACGTCTCCCAGAAGAGCGAGGCACGGATCGTGCTCGCCACCAACCGGGACCTGCAGAAGCAGATAGCGGCCGGCAAGTTCCGCAACGATTTGTACTACCGGCTCAGCACCCACCAGATTGCCCTTCCTCCGCTGCGGGAAAGAGTGGAGGATATTCCCCTCCTGCTCGAACACTTTCTCTCCAGCGCCGCGGCCAGTCTCAACAAGAAAAAACCGACTGCCCCTCCCGAACTGGCGGTGCTCCTCTCCCTGTATTCGTTCCCGGGAAATGTCAGGGAGCTGGAATCTCTGGTATTCGATGCGGTAACCCGCCACAGCGCGGGGGTCCTGTCGATGGAGAGCTTCCGCGGGGTGATCGGTGATGAGCGGGGAACGGACCCAGCCGGGGGAATTTCCTCCCAAGCCACGGGAGATTCCCCCCTGACCGGCATTTTCGGACGTTTCCCGACGATCGATGAGGTGGAAAGCTTCATGATCAGCGAGGCGATGCGGCTGGCCAAGGGTAACCAGGGAATTGCCGCCAGCCTTCTGGGGATGGGACGCCAGACCCTGAATAAACGGCTGAAGTCCTCCATGTAGAGATATTCGTCTCGTCACCGCCGTGCATGCCGCAACCTCATTCCCCGGAGGCTTGTCATAAACGTATCGCCGGCAATTCGGGAGCAGGGGGAGGTGAGCCTGATTAGTCCGAATGCCACACTTATCCGCGAGGCGGAACCTCTCTCGGTGAGGAGAGGGGTCTTTCTTTCACTATGTCGGCATTCCCCGGCGGTTACTCTTTTCACAAGCGTGTACGTGCAAATTTACCGGAGATGACCGTTTGCCACGGATGTTCACGGATAATCACGGATTATTCAGGTGCCGGCATGCCGATGGTTCTCTGTGGCTCTGGGAGAGAAAAGTCATTTTCCGGTTCTGGGCATTGAGAACCGTTCGTTGCAGGAGAAGTATCCGGGTAAATCCGTAGGTAACAGTGGTCCTGAAAAACGGTTATTTGTTACAAAAAGACCCCAAGAAATCAGCACGAACCGACTCTGCCAGAGAAACGGTCATTGATCGGGCGATGGGAGGTGTTTCTATTACAAATCAGTTTCGTTAGGTTATCAAAAATGTAATTTGGATTACTTAATGGGCCGGGTTTTGCCGTTGACATAATGGGTTAGAAGTGATAGAGATGATTTACTTATTTTAATAGAGGCATGGGAAATGTTTCGTTGTCTTTCCGTTATGACCAAATGCATCCTTGTCGCCTTCTGCTGTCTCCTCCCTGTTGGCTGTGCCCCCTACAGTGATCTCCCCGCTGGTACCATACAACGCATAGAACTCTCGCCGGTCGTGGAACGGCAGGAAGTGACCGTTCCCGCTGTTGAAGCGGAACCGGCCCCTTCCGCCGATTACCTTATCGGACTTAACGATGTCCTCTTCATAAATATCAATGGCAGGCCGGAATTCCAGGTTGCGCCGGGAACTGCCAACAGCAGGGTCCAGGGGAGCCGTGTGGACGGCAACGGTGATGTCCATATCCCGCTGGTCGGAGCAGTGCAGGTAGCAGGTTTGACCGTCTCCCTAGCCGAAGCCCGGATACGGGAGGCGCTCCGCAAATACCTGAGGGATCCATGGGTGGTGGTGGAAATGGCTGAATTCCGGAGCCAGCCCCTCTACCTCCTTGGGCAATTCCGCAATCCGGGCACCCAGTACATGGACCGTCCCCTGAACCTCCTCCAAGGGATCGCCCTCGGCAACGGTTTCGACGTGAGCGCCAACCTGCGGGGCGCCCGGCTGCTCAGAAGCGGGAAGATCATGCCCGTGGACGTCTATGATCTGATAACGAGAGCGGACTCCCGGGCCAATGTCTGGCTCAGGGCGGGGGATGCCATCTATATTCCCGATAACCTCTCCCAGCAGGTCTTTGTGTTCGGCGCGGTGAAAAAACCGGGGCCGGTCATGATGCAGCAGGGGGGGCTGAACCTCGCCCAGGCCATCGCCAATGCCGAGTTGCGGGAGACGGGGTATGACTTCCATCACGTGCGGATCATCCGCTCCCTCTCCACCACCCGCGGCGAGCTCCTTGTGGTAGACTTCGACCGGGTTCTCCGCGGCGAGGCCCTTCCCGTCCAGTTGATGGGGGGTGACATCGTGTACGTTCCCAAGAGTGCCTTCGGTACCTGGAACGATGTCATCGCGGATATCCTGCCGACCCTGCAGGCCATCAGCGCCGCCCTGCAGCCTTTTGTCAACATCAAGTTCCTCAACCAGTAACAAAATGTCGACTTCGCTACCATCGCAGGATCTTTCATGAACCCCACTTCCTGGAACCCAAACGTGCCGTCCCGTCAGCAGGTCGAGGAAGTCCATCTCTTTGACTACCTCAACGTCATTCTGCGGCGGCGCAAGGTATTCTCCGTCACCTTCCTTGCTGTTTTTCTCTGTGTCGCTCTTTATACCTTCCTGGCCACCCCCATTTTCGAGGCAAATGCCACCCTCCATGTGAAAGACGAAAACAAGGCCAAGGGAGGCATTCTCGGCGAGCTCTCGCTCCTTGCCAGTACCAATGCCATCGACGCCGAGATCGAACTGCTCAGATCCCGTACCAATGTCGAAAAGGTGGTGAAATCCCTCCATCTTGACTGGAAGGTCAAGATGATGGCAAATGACGCCGGGTGCCAGATCCTCGAATTCACCTCATCGGCCGCCAATCCCGAATACCTCCTGAAAATCACCGGTGCGGGTACCTACAAGCTTCTGGAAAAGGAGGATGGTAAGCTTGTCGGCACTGGGAGAGCGGGGGAACTGTTCAGGGGGAACGGGGTATCGCTCCTGGTCAACAGCCTCAAGGGGAAGCCGGACGACATGTGCGAACTTGCTATCCTTCCCTTCAACGAGACCGTTGAGAAACTGCAGAAGAAACTGAAGGTGGCGGAAGTCGGCAAGAAGACCAACATCATCCGCGTCGTCTACCGCAACAAGAACCCTTACCTGGCCCAGGAACTGGTGAATACCCTTGTCAAGGTATATCTGGACCAGAACGTGGCCTTCAAGACCGAAGAGGCGGCGCGGACCGTCGGCTTCGTCGAGATGCAGCTGGAAGATCTGCGCAAGGAGCTCGACAAGGCCGAGGCGGACCTTCAGGGGTACAAATCATCCAGCGGAGTGGTCGAACTCGACTCCGAGGCGACTGAGCTGATCGGCAAGCTGTCCGAGACTGAAAAGGGACGGGCTGCCGTCACCCTGCAGAAAAAACAGGTGGAGTTCGCCCTTGCCTCCCTCAACGACGCCGCCCGCAAGGGGACGGTCTACTATCCCACCGTGCTCCGCGACGATCCCGTCCTGACGGGGCTGGCGAACAGGCTGGCCGACCTGGAAGTGCAGAAACGGGCGCTTCTCGCCGATTACACCAAGGATCACCCGGCAGTGAAAGCTCTCCAGGCCCAGGTCGACGAGGTCCTGCAGAAAATCCGGGTCACCTACGAGAGCGCTCTCAAGGACCTCACCAAGCAGGAAGGGGATTACACGGGAAGGCTTGCGGCGTACGAGGCGAACCTGAAACGACTGCCGGTCGCGGAACGGGACCTCGCCCGGTTCACACGCCTCGTCAAGGTGAATGCCGACATCTACACCTTCCTCCTCCAGAAGCACGAAGAGGCCCGCATTGCCCAGGCATCCACCATCAGCAATATTAACGTGGTCGATCCGGCGATCGTTCCCGACAAACCGGTCACCCCGCAAAAAGCCAGGAACATCATCCTTGGTTTTGTCGTAGGGATAATGCTCGGCATCGGGCTCGCCTTTTTCCAGGACTACCTGGATGATACCATCCGGAACGAGCAGGAGGCGAAACGGCTGCTCGGCTTCCCGCTCCTCGGCGTCATTCCTTTCCTCAAGCCTGTTGTCGATGAGAAGACCTCCACGATAATCTCCCACGCGCAACCGAAATCGGTGGCTGCCGAGGCCTTCCGCAGCCTCAGGACCAGCATTCACTTCAGCAGCAGCGCGAAGGAAAAAAAGGTCCTCCTTGTCACCAGCACCCTTCCGGGCGAGGGAAAGAGCACCATTTCCACGAACCTGTCGGTCATCAAGGGGCAGACCGGGGCCAGGGTCATCATTATCGACGGCGACCTGCGGCGTCCATCCCTTCACAACCGCTTTGGCTATCCAAAAGAACCGGGGCTCAGCGAGATCCTCATCGGCGATGCCGACGTCTCCTCGCTGGTTCACAATACGGGGATCCCGGGGGTGGATTTTATCAGTTCCGGAACGACTCCACCCAATCCCTCCGAGCTTCTCGGCTCGGAAAAGATGCGTGAGTTCCTGGAGAGTCTGCGGGCCGTCTACGACTTTGTCATTGTCGATGCCCCTCCTGTCCTCGCGGTGACCGACGCCCCCATGCTGACGAATATGGTCGACATTGTGGCGCTGGTCGTGGAACTGGGGCGGGTGCCGGTGAAGGCCGCCCAGCGGACGGTCGAAGTCCTGCGGGACGTGCAGGCCCCCATCGCCGGCCTTATCGTCAACGACAAGAGTGCGCGGAGCGAGACCTACGGATACTATGGGGGAAGGTATTATGGCTACCGCTACGGCTACGGCGGTTACGGCTACTACGGGGAGGAAGACAGAGCTGCCAAGATGAAGCAGTCTTTCTGGAAGCGGTTCTTCAAGAGGTGATTGCCAAGGCATCGGGAACTTTCCGATTGCCATTCGGCCATTGCCTGAGATGACGGTATGATAGACTGGCACTGCCACATACTTCCCGGCCTGGACGACGGTCCCGCGCTGCTGGAAGAGTCTCTGGAGATGGCGGCCATGCTGAGTGCCGCGGGCTTCACCCGGATCCACTGTACTCCCCACTGCATCAGGGGGTATTACGATGCCGACAACGGGGCGGTGCTCCACTCTGTCTCCACCCTCCAGAAATACATCGTCGATCGTGGCATCCGCCTTCGCCTGCTTCCCGGGCGGGAATACTACCTCGATGAATTCTTCACTGCCTACCTCCATGACCCGATTCCCCTCGGGGAAACCAACCTCATCCTCATCGAAATACCCGATCAGGCCCCGCACGAATTTATTAAAGAAAGCTGCTTCCGTATCGTCACAGCCGGATACCGTCCCCTCATCGCCCATCCCGAGCGCTGCGCCCACTTCGCGCTGCCGGGCGAAAAACCCGCCGGGAAATGGGACGCGATGCTCTCCCTGTTTTCCATGAGACGTGACACGGTGGAGAATGGGGGGGATGACCGCTTTTCGCGATCTTCGGCGGAATCCCTCCTTGCCTATCTGCGTGACATCGGCTGCTTCTTCCAGGGGAATGCGGGTAGTTTCCGGGGGTTGTATGGCCCCCGTAAGAAAAGGTATGCGGAAAGGCTCGCGAGGGCGGGAGTATATACCCACTTCGGCACCGATGCCCATTCTGCAGGGCACGTGCGCGATCTCTTTGCCGCCCTACCCGAAGGAGAGTATGGAATGCCGTTAACGCTCTCCGCCATGTTCGGCGAGGATTGTCCCGGATCCGACCGTAAGACAGGAACTGAGTATAGATAAGCGCTTATTTGAGAATGAAATATCAATTGAGGACGGGAGTTGTTCACGCGAAGACACGAAGGCACTAGGAAAAGCAGGATATAATCATGGAATAACCGGTCATCAACTTTGGGTACAAATAATAGTATTATCCTTTGCGGTCTTTGCGGCTTTGTGTGGACAACTACTTTTACAATATCTCTGTCATTAAAATTCGTATTGATCTGTAAGCACTGGTGATAGGAGGGATACAACAGGATGAATCGCAAAGTTTCCGTCATAGGGTTGGGGTATGTGGGGCTGCCGGTTGCGGTGGCATTCGGGAAAGTGGCAAGAACCGTCGGGTTCGACATCAATGCCCGAAGGATCGAGGAGCTCCGGCAAGGGCGCGACCATACCGGCGAAGTGGCTCCGGAGGAGCTTGTCGCGGCCGACATTCTCTTTACCGACCGGATAGAGGAACTCCGACTGGCCGACTTCCACATCGTGGCGGTTCCTACCCCTGTGGACGAGGCCAACCAGCCCGACCTGACTCCCGTGCTGCGGGCTTCGGAGACTGTCGGGAAGGCCCTCAAGAAAGGTGACGTGGTGGTGTACGAGTCGACCGTCTATCCCGGCGTTACGGATGACGAGTGCGTGCCGGTCCTCGAGAGGGTGTCGGGGCTCACGTGCGGTTCGGACTTTACGGTGGGCTACAGCCCTGAGCGGATCAACCCGGGGGACAAGGAACACACCTTCACCCGGATCACCAAGGTTGTTTCCGGCCAGGACGCGGAGACCCTGGAGATCGTCGCCGCCACGTACGGGTCGGTGGTGACCGCGGGGGTCCACCGGGCATCGAGCATCAAGGTCGCCGAGGCCGCCAAGGTGATCGAGAACACCCAGCGCGACCTGAACATCGCCCTCATGAACGAGCTGGCCCTTCTCTTCGACCGGCTCGGCATCGATACCAATGAAGTGCTGGAAGCTGCCGGCTCCAAGTGGAACTTCCTCAGGTTCAAGCCCGGCCTGGTGGGGGGGCACTGCATCGGAGTCGATCCCTACTATCTCACCCACAAGGCGGAAAAGATCGGGTACATCCCCCAGGTCATCCTGGCCGGCCGGCGGATCAACGACGGGATGGGAAAGTTTATCGCCCAGCGTGCCGTGAAGGAGATGATTCATGCCGGGCACAGCATCCTCGGCGCCACCGTTACCGTCCTGGGACTCACCTTCAAGGAAGACTGCCCCGACCTTCGTAACTCGAAGGTGATTGACATCATACGGGAGCTGGAGGATTACGGAGTGCGTGTTCAGGTGCACGACCCCCTTGCGGAGTCGGCCGAGGCCGAAAAGGAGTACAGTGTGAAGCTCCTCCCGTTCGAGGCGCTGAAGCCGGCGGCTGCGGTGGTTGTTGCCGTGGCCCATCGGGAATACCGGTCCTTTACCATTTCCGACCTGACGAGGCTCATGGGAGAACATGCCGTGCTCGTCGATGTGAAGGGAATCTACGACCGTGCGGCCGTCCTTGGTAAAGGGATCCGTCTTTGGAGGCTATGAATACTGTTCAACGTTCAATGTTCAAGGTTCCAAGCTCAAGATTCTAGGTTCTAAGTTCAATGTTCAAGGTGTTTACCCCAAAGTACTGTGTGTTACTCCGCTTGTCTTTAGAATAAAATTTTATGGCCAGCTATCTATTTGTTGGGGTGGACTTTGAAAATTGAAAATTTCGAGGACATTGATGCTTGGAGGGAAGCGCGAAAACTGGTGAATGAAGTATATCGGCTTTTTGCCAGCAATAAGGACTACGGTTTCCGTGACCAGATACAAAGGGCTTCTATTTCTGTGATGACTAACATTGCCGAAGGTTTTGACCGAGGGACTAATAAAGAATTTTTCCAATTCCTTCTCATTGCACGTGGCTCTGTCTCCGAGGTAAAAAGCCTGACATATACCGCCTTGGATATCAGTTATCTAGATCAAGAAGCATATGAAACCATTCATTCCACGTGCCATAAATTGACAAATCTTATTAACGGCTTTATTCGCTACCTGAGAAACTCTGACCGAAAACGCTAAGACATTACAAGGGAGTAGAACTTTTAACTTAGAACCTAGAACCTAGAACCTAGAACATTGAACAGGATTTCCCACATGTCATCTGCCTACGAAGCACTGAAACTTGAATTACGCGACAACCCGAAAACCTGGCTTGTCACCGGCTGTGCAGGGTTTATCGGCTCGAATCTCCTGGAGCACCTCCTGGAACTGGATCAGGCGGTGGTCGGCCTGGATAACTTTGCCACCGGCAAGAGGAAGAACCTCGATGAGGTGCGGTCATTGGTGAGTAGTGAGCGGTGGGGACGGTTCCGGTTCATCGAGGGTGATGTGCGCGACAAAGAGGCCTGTGGGAAGAGCTGTGACGGCGTCGATTACGTCCTCCACCAGGCTGCCCTCGGCTCCGTGCCCCGTTCCATCGCAGACCCCGTGACGAGTACCGAGTGCAATATCAATGGTACCCTGAACATGCTGGTCGCCGCCCGGGATGCCAGGGTGAAACGTTTCGTCTACGCTTCAAGCAGCTCGGTGTACGGCGACCATCCTGCTCTCCCCAAGGTCGAGGAAAACATAGGGCGCCCCCTGTCTCCCTATGCGGTCACGAAGCATGTAAACGAGTTGTATGCCCATCAGTTCGCAGCCCATTACGGATTGGAGTGTATCGGGCTCCGCTACTTCAATGTCTTCGGCCCACGGCAGGACCCGGATGGACCGTATGCGGCGGTGATTCCCAAATGGGTTGCGGCCATGATCAAGGGGGAGGCGGTATACATCAACGGCACCGGGGAGACGAGCCGGGATTTCTGTTACGTCGCGAACGTGGTACAGATGAATCTTCTCGCGGCAGCATCGAACGGTTCAGAGGCTGTCGATCAAGTGTTTAACGTTGCCTGCCATGAACGGACCAGTCTCAATAAGTTGTACGGGATCCTCCATTCCCGCCTGGGTGAGGAATATCGGCATTTGAAGGAAGCAGCCCCTGTCTACCGCGAATTCAGGGCAGGCGATGTGATGCATTCACTTGCCTCTATCGAAAAGGCGCAACGCATACTGGGGTATGCGCCCTCCCATGATATGGTGCGGGGACTGGATCAATCTCTCATATGGTACAAGTCTAACGTGATCTGAATCGAGCGGGGACAGAAGAAAAGGGGAACGAACATGAACAACGATCCTGCGTCAAGAAACTTCGCTCTGATCGGGGCCGGTGGTTATATCGCTCCACGGCACATGAGGGCGATCAGGGATAGCGGCAACAGGCTGGTGGCTGCCGTGGACAAGTCCGACTCGGTTGGCATTCTCGATAGTTTTTCGTTCGATGTGTCATTTTTTACAGAGTTCGAGCGGTTTGACCGGCATGCGGAGAAGCTGAAGAGGATGGGAGCTGATAAGCGGCTTCACTACGTCAGCATATGTTCTCCCAATTACCTCCACGATGCCCACATCCGGTTTGCCCTCCGCATCGGGGCGGACGCCATCTGCGAAAAGCCGCTGGTACTCAATCCGTGGAATCTGGACGCACTTGCCGAGATGGAAAAGGAAACGGGAAAGAAAATTTACAATATCCTTCAACTGCGCGTGCACCCTGCCATCATCGCCCTGAAGGAAAAAATCCTGAACGATACACGTCCCACGAAGCACAACATTGACCTCGCCTACATCACCTCACGGGGAAACTGGTATTTTACCTCCTGGAAAGGGGATCTCCACAAATCCGGAGGGGTCGCCACCAATATCGGTGTCCATTTCTTCGACATGCTCATGTGGATATTTGGCGGGGTACGACACCATGAGGTGCACCTTGCCGACGACCGTAAGATGGCAGGCTTCCTGGAGCTGGAGAAAGCCAACGTCCGCTGGTTCCTCTCCGTTGACAGTGAGGACCTGCCCGAATCCGTCAGCTCTGCCGGGAAAACCACCTACCGCTCCCTCAGCCTCGACGGGGAAGAATTCGAGTTCTCCGAGGGATTCACCGACCTCCACACGGTGGTATACAGGGATATCCTGGCAGGCCGCGGCTTTGGCATCGAAGACGCGCGTGCCTCGATTAACCTTGTGTACGAACTGAGGAACTCCGTGCCGGTGCGGTGCGGCAACTGCCATCCTTTTGTGATTGGTGGCCAGTGAACGGTGATCGGTGGCGTAACCACTGATTGCGATGGAGTCCTGTGATGATTTGTGACTTTAAGGAGTTGGAGGCCTGGAAAAAATCGGTTGATTTGACCGAAACGATTTATCATCTCAGTGCCAGTTTCCCGAAAGAGGAAGTTTTCGGGTTAACCAGCCAGATGTGCCGCTCTGCGGTTTCCATTCCTTCGCACATAGCGGAGGGAAGCTCGCTTCGGATCAAAGGAATTACTGCAATTTCTCTCTATAGCCCGTGGTTCTGCCGCAGAGCTCGAAACACAGATCACAATAGCAGGGAGGCTGGGATATATCGCCGATGCTTCGGAAGTCATGGCAAGCCTTACCACGACTCAAAAAATGCTGAACGCGCTTATACGTTGACTCAGGAGCAATAAATGACCAAGCAACCCTCAACTACCGACTACCGACCAGCGACTACCGAATACTTCGTCCACGAATCATCCTATGTCGACGACGGAGCGATAATCGGCAAGGGAACAAAGATCTGGCACTTCTCCCATGTCCTCTCCGGGGCGAAGATCGGCGAGCGGTGCAGTTTCGGTCAGAACGTCTCGGTTGCGGGCGGTACGGTCATCGGCAACAACGTGAAGGTCCAGAACAACGTCTCCATCTATGAGGGGACCATCATCGAGGACGACGTCTTTCTGGGCCCTTCCTGTGTCCTGACCAACGTCACCAATCCCCGTTCACAGGTGCTGCGCCGTTCGTTGTACGAGACGACCCTGCTGCGCCGCGGGTGCTCCATCGGCGCCAATGCCACAATAATCTGCGGCATAACCATCGGCCGCTACGCGTTCGTCGCCGCCGGCGCGGTGGTTGCCGGGGATGTCCCCGATTATGCACTCATGGTCGGTGTTCCAGCCCGACAGAAGGGGTGGATGAGCCGTCACGGCCACATGCTGAAGAATCCGGACTCTGACGGCATCATGACCTGCCCGGAAAGCGGGTTGCGGTATCAGCTCCAGACGATTCGCGATTCGCGACCAACGAACACTAATGCCCCATCAACGGAAGTCCTCCGGTGCCTTGACCTGGACGAGGACGCTCCTCTTCCTGTGGAGATGGCGGTAGGGAAGGTTTTTTACGACGAGTTGAAAAGGTGATAGTGAATGGTGAACGGTGATCGGTGGCGAGCGCAAGGTGTATCGACCCCTGTCATGTGCCCATTTTCATCAATTACGCCGGCCGATCACTATTCTCTGTCTCTTCATCTGCAACCCTTATGTACCGAGACTGGCAAACAGGATGGGAGTTTTCGCAATCCCAAAACGGTAGCAGAGATGGCTACGTCCTCGTCAATGTGTCCATGTCTGCGGAACAATGGCCGGACAGAAATCGTTGATGCCGGCTGGTCTGAGAAGCGGGAGACAATGAAGTGAAAATAGTTACAGTAGTCGGCGCGCGGCCCCAGTTTGTCAAAGCTGCTTCCGTGAGCCGCGCCATCGCGGAACATAACGCAACTATTACCGACGAACATTCAGCGATCACCGAGATCATCGTCCATACTGGCCAGCACTACGACGCCAATATGTCTGACGTCTTCTTTGAGGAAATGAGGATTCCTAAGCCTGATTATTTTCTGGAGATCAACTCGCTGAGTCATGGTGCCATGACCGGCAGGATGCTGGAGAAAATCGAAGACGTGTTGGTCAAGGAAACGCCGGATTATGTGCTGGTGTACGGTGATACCAACTCAACGCTGGCTGGCGCTTTGGCAGCAAAAAAGCTTCACATTAAGGTAGTGCATGTGGAAGCAGGTTTGCGCAGCTTCAACATGCTGATGCCTGAGGAAATAAACCGGATACTTACCGACCGTATCAGCGACATCCTTTGTTGCCCCACGGAGACCTCAGTAAGGAATCTCCAGAACGAAGGATTTCCCCTACCGAATACCCAATCAGCGGCACACAAGTTGCCGCTGATTGTAAACACCGGCGATGTTATGTTGGATGCCGCCATGTATTACGCAGGCTATTCTGCTGATCGAAGCACCATTATCAAAAGATTTGGCCTTCTCGACAAGCCGTTTGCTTTGTGCACTATTCACCGCGCGGAAAACACTGATAATCATGAACGCCTTAGCAATATATTTGAAGCCCTCGTAGAGATCTGTAAGGAAATGCAGGTGGTACTACCGCTTCACCCACGGACGAGAAAAATTATCGAATCACGATCCAGCCAGAACAAATCGCTCATTGATCCTTCAGTTTTCACAAACCACCGTTCTCTGATTATTTCCGACCCGGTTGGATATTTTGACATGCTTGAATTACTAAAACATACATGCCTTGTGCTGACTGACAGCGGGGGTCTTCAGAAAGAGGCTTATTTTTTTCACAAGCCGTGCGTCACACTGCGTGATGAAACGGAGTGGGTGGAGTTGGTGGAGAATGGGGTAAATGAGCTTGCTGGAGCATCGAGTAGTAATATACTATCCTGCTGCAAATCTATGCAAGTGAAAAAAATGGTTCAGAATCAGAATCTCTATGGTACTGGAGATGCAGGGAAAAAGATAGTTAAGGTACTGACCGTTGCATAATATTATCAGCAAGCTTGCTCAAAAAAGTTCAACACTTGCTAATGTGTCAACGCTGGCAATTGGAATTGCTTTTTCTCAAGCAGTTCCCTTTTTCATTTCCCCGATTTTAAGTCGACTATATTCTCCAAGTGATTTCGGAATATTGTCAATATTCACTTCGGTTGTGACATTGATCACAGCTGTTGCAACTGGTAGATATGAATTGTCTATAATAATTTCTAAAAATGATCAAGAAGCTGATCGCTCACTTTTATTGGCACTTCTACTGTCATTCCTTACAAGTCTATTTTGCTTATTAACAATTTGTATAGCAAGAAAACAAATATCAGATTGGGTTATGTTAGATAATAGCTGTCTTTATTTATTGCCGCTTACTGTAATGGCAATAAGCATTAATCAGTCATTTTCCTTTATGAGTACTAGAGAAAAAAATTACAGACTGATCACAGGTTCGCGTATAACTGCAGTACTGGTTACAGCACTTATCACCATTACTCTTGGTTTTATAAAAATATCGGTCAGTGGTTTAATTATAGGGTCAATATGTGGCTATATCGCGTCAGCAATATTGCTTGGTAGTCATAGTAACATGAAGTATTGTAGAATATTTGAACAATTTAGATTAGGACAACTACGTGATCATGCATCACTCCATTCAGATTTTATAAAATTCAATACTGTTCATGCGTTATCAGATATCATTCAGTCAAGCGGGATCGTGTTCTTGATCTCATATTTTTTCGGAAAATCTATATTGGGTTCGTATTCGTTCGCATCGAGGGTTATCTTGGCCCCCGGTGTCGTAATATCAGCTGCATTTGCACAAGTATTTTTTCAAAAAGCTGCCGCACTTCATAATGAAAATGGTGATGTTTATAAATTATTTAGACAATCGTTTCAGGCCCTCTTCCTCTGCTCATTTCCTTTATTCCTTTTTGTTGGTTGTTTTTCAAGGCCTTTGTTTATATGGTTTTTTGGACAAGAATGGTCCACGGCAGGGGAGTTGGCTCAATATATGGCACCATGGGCTTTTGCCAAATTTTTGGCATCGCCACTATCCAATATTCCAATTGTTCTAGGAAAACAAAAGGAAGCCCTCTATATCAGTATATCTTATAATTTTCTGGCCCTTAGTGCTGTGTGGATTGTATCGCTTGCATCTGGAACAATGGTAACAATACTTCTTGTTATTGCCATTATAATGTGTGCTTTTACTACATATCAAATTGCCTGGTATAGGTATATATGTAAAGGGGCACGAGTGTGTTGACTTTAGCTTATTTTATAGAAATATAATTATGAGAAAACTAGCAATATACATCCTAAGTATTTACGTGTTTTTGCTGCCGCTAGATTCGATACTTGTGATGAGTGGTGAGGAAACCGGTGCAACTTATACTCGATTGTTAAGTATTGCTACTATAATTATAGTTTACCTGTATGTAACTGCTAACAAGCTCCCTTTGCCAAAGATGCAAACTATGTTTATTACAACTATATTCATTGTGTATGGACTTCTTTCTTATTTTTGGGCAACTGATCCGGAATTGTTAAAGGATAGGATTTTCATTTTCTTAAATATGCTCCTATTTTACTTGGCCGCGTCTGTTTTACCAGTGAACAAGCGTGACTATCAAACCTTGGTCACAGCACTGAAGTCAGGATCATCATTAGCTGTGCTCTACCTTCTCAAGATTTACTTTATTGATGGGGTGACATTTGCTGGCGATAGAGCCTCAATGATTTATGAAAATAGAGAAACTGATCCAAATCAATTTGCCTTTTCTTTATTATTGCCGTTAGCACTAACTCTTGATGCTACAATAACATCAATTGAGCTGAGGTCTAAAATGATTTACACTGGATCTCTAGTATTAATTGCAACTGGTATTGTAGTAACTGGATCAAGAGGTGGAATGTTGGGCATGCTCACAATTTTGTCAGTATATTTACTTTCCTCACTATCAGCTAGGCGAATAGTCATAATATTATCAGTTATTGCATCATTAACATATGTTTTCGAAGAGATCGTAAAAAATCGATTTGAGGTCGCCCTCGCTACAGGCGGTGCTGGAAGACTTGACATTTGGGAAGTAGGTATCATGGCGTTTATACATAAACCGATCTTGGGATATGGTCTTAGTAATTTCCCAGCGGCGTATGATATGTATAGGTATATTAATTCGTTACAAGGTGCTTCGAGGGCTGCTCATAGTATTTTCCTGAGTGCGCTTGTTGAGCTTGGATTAATTGGGGTTTTGATTGTAACTGTGATGCTTATAAGCCACTATAAAACGATATCAAAGATTAACGATGATTACTCTTTGCCACTCAAGGCGGCATTTTGTGGAATGTTAGTTCAGTCATTGACACTCGATGTGTGGTGGAGAAAATCATTTTGGATACTATTGATATTCATAAATATTGCATACTTTATGTCACAGAGAACAGAGAATGAGTAATAGAGTTCTTGTACTCTCGCATATGTTTCCTAAAGTGAAACAGCCATATTCCGGAATTTTTGTGCTTGAACAAGTTAAAAGTCTGGCAAGGCTTGAAGTATTCGAGATTATGGTTGTTTCTCCGATGCCTTACTTGCCAGGTTTTGTCAAAGAGGTCTATCGCTGGAGCAAATACTCAGATCAGCCAACAAATTTAAACGAAGAAGGCATCGATTGTTACTATCCACGATATGTTGTTGTCCCGGGGAAGCAGTTATTTCCTTTGCAGAGTTTTACGATGTACTTGTCTGTAAGGCGACTTTTGAAGCAATTGAGAGATAAAAATAAACTGCCAGATATAATACATTCACACTCGCTATTGCCTGACGGTTGGGCTGGCCATCTTTTGTCACAAGAATTTGGATGCAAACATGTTTGTACGTTACATGGATCTGACATAAATATATATCCTGAGCGTACTCTACTGACAAAATATCTTAGTTGTTTAGCTATTAAAAAAATTACACATTTAATTACTGTCAGTGAAAAAATATCTCAGCGTGCAAGAGATTTGGTTACTGGGGTTACAACTAACACTATTTACAATGGAGCTGATAATAGACTTTTTTTCCCCCATGACCGTGGACTTGCGCGGAGCAAATTAAATTTGAAATCTGATAAAGTGTATCTGCTTTTTGTTGGCAATTTAGTTGCCGTAAAGGGTGTCGATATTTTGCTTGATGCATTTGCATCTGTCCGATGTTCGAATGCTGAATTGTTGATTGTAGGCGAAGGTAGTGAGCAAAATCAGTTGGTAGCACATGCACGTAACCTTAACGCTATAGATAGAATTCATTTTATCGGCCGTGTTCGGCACGAGCAAATCCCGTTATGGATGAGTGCATCAGACATATTCGTATTGGCAAGTCGCAGTGAAGGGTTTCCAACTGTTGTACCAGAGGCGATGATGTGTGGCCTCCCGGTAGTCGCAACGGACGTGGGAGGTGTAGAAGAGGCTGTAATTACAGGCAAAACCGGTGTGTTGGTCTCACCTAATGATATACTCCAACTAACGGCGGTTTTTGAGAATCTATTAAGGGACAAACAACAAGTAGCTTGTTTGTCAAATGGTGCAAAGCAATTTGCAAATAAGTTCACATGGGATTCTATTGCAGTACAAATAAGTGATTTTTATTCCAAAATATTAGCATCTAGCAAGGCATAATCATATGAACAACGGCTATATAATTGTCCACATGTCTACTGTGCACAGCCATGATGATATACGCATTTTCCACAAAGAATGCTGTTCGCTAGTAAAGGCGGGATATGAGGTGCACTTTGTGGTTCCAGATGCACCAAACATAAAAAGTCACGGTGTTTTCTTGCATGGAGTACCCAAGAGCGGTAGTTGCAGATTGATTCGGATGACAAAGACAGTTTATTTTGTTTATCAGGCGGCCCGAGCAATAGAAGCAGATTTATACCATTTCCATGATCCAGAACTGCTTCCAGTTGGTCTAATTCTGAAATTATGTGGGGAAAGGGTTATTTTTGATGCACACGAGGATTTGCCACGCCAGTTAATGTCTAAACCATGGTTACCCTCTTGCATAAGGAAACCTATATCATGGCTAGTTGAAAGATTTGAAAATGCAATAACCCGGAAACTCGACGCTGTTATAACAGCGACACCACATATTGAGGCTCGTTTCAAGAAAGCGGGTTGTCATGCTATCGCCATCAACAATTACGCTAAATTGGATGAGTTTTGTATTGTTGAAAGCAGTTGGATGGTAAAACAAAATGCGGTCTGTTATGTAGGTGGTATTACGATAATTAGAGGGGTTAAGGAGATGGTGGTAGCAATAGGCTTAACGAATACCAAATTGTACGTTGCAGGTTCTTTCGAGTCTTCAAAGTTAAGAGATGAAACTACCTCATTACCTGGCTGGAAATCAGTGGAAGAATGTGGTCAAGTTGACCGCAAGGCAATAGTTGATCTGCTGCTCCATTCGTGTGCTGGTCTTGTTGTGTTTCATCCTGTACCTAACCACGTTGATGCCCAGCCAAATAAGATATTTGAGTACATGGCGGCGGGCATTCCAGTAATTGCTTCTGATTTCCCTCTCTGGAAAGAAATTGTAGAGGGTAACAGTTGCGGCATCTGTGTAGATCCGCTAAAACCGGAGCAAATCGCTGAGGCAATACGATGGATTGCTGACCATCCAGTAGAGGCGAGGCAGATGGGCGAAAACGGAAGGCATGCCGTCGAGGAAGAGTATAATTGGGAGCGGGAAAGCAAGAAATTGATTTTGTTATACGAAAGCCTGCTGCGCCAGTGAATTTGTCTGTCGAGCATAGGAGGCTAGAGATGGTAGATTTGGTTAGGATTGCATCACTGCTAATTATTGCTTTCATTGTACAAGTTTTGTTTATTTCAAACGGCAATGCGGCGACAGATAATCTAGCCGTATATATTGCCAAGTTTGACAGCATGGATCGGGCTCTTCAGGAAGGAGAAGGTTACAGCAACTACACCAACGAAAGCGGCGCCCTCGCTTGGGGTGAGAGTTATATTTTGGAAGCTTATCTCGATATGTACGAGGGGACCAAGGAGCAGAAATTTCTAGCTAAGTTTGTCCGGCAAACAGAGCGAATACTCGAAAACACCGACCAGAAGAGAGGGTTACATGATTACAAGGGTCGGAGTGTTGTAGGATGGGGGGCAGATAGGTACAGCAGGAACGGTGAACGAATTATCTGGCTAGCCCATACCAGCATGATTACATACCCAATGGCTCGTTTTGCATGGTTGGTTAATAAATATAAATTAAAAAAATACAAAAAAACAGCCGAACACTATGTTGGTGTAGCTAAAGTCGCTATGGCTTTTTTTGACAAGAATTGGTTTTATGATGAAACTGCTGACAAAAGTTACTATTTGTTTGAAGAAGATGAGCCGCAAAACGACAATTCACCTAAACCGCCGATGCCTGTTCCATTTAACCAACAACTTGCTGCAGGCAGGACAATACTGATGTTATATCTTGTGACAGGAGATAAATCATATTTAATAAAATCGCGATCTTTAGCAAAACACTTTAAGAGCAACCTTCAAACAGGTAGAGATGGCTCATATTCTTGGAATTACTGGTATGGAAAGGGATATGATAAGTATAAAGCGGTAGAAGATGTGTCGCATGGCGCCATTGATGTTGATTTCGCGATACTTGCTTACCGCTCAGGAATAGTATTTGAAAAACAAGATATGTATTCCTTCCTACAAACCTTTAATAACAAGATCAGCCAGAAGGGCAACTTTGCTGATAAAGTTGACGGAACTGGAGCAAATACCTACAAGGATTCCATTGGCCGTTGGCTGGAGCTTGCAGGATTTGATTGTAGGCCGTGGAATG
>Ga0335082_10000337_pt1 | contig 47826 bp, 51 predicted proteins | sample Lox_Sample_41_FD_206718 | JGI IMG/M metagenome (GOLD analysis project Ga0335082, IMG submission 206718) | Soil microbial communities from Loxahatchee National Wildlife Refuge, Florida, United States - Lox_Sample_4.1 | ecosystem: Environmental > Terrestrial > Soil > Wetlands | place: USA...
TCTTTTGCTGTCAACGTCGTGCACGACGGCGAATCCGCGCACGAGGCGCTCCAAGCCGGCAAGTACGACCTCGTCATTCTGGATTTGAACCTTCCCAAACTGGACGGAGTGTCACTCCTGAAGAGAGTACGTCCTGCCCTGCCGCGCCTTCCGGTGCTAGTCCTGACAGCTCGCAGCCGGGCGGAAGACCGCGCGTTGTCACTCGATACCGGTGCCGACGATTGTATGGTCAAGCCATTCTCATTTGTTGAGCTGCACGCCCGGGTGCGAGCTCTTTTGCGGCGAAACAGCGGACCGGTATCCCGGGTGTCGCGCGTGGCGGATTTGACGCTCGATCGCGAGGAACACAGGGTGGAGCGCAATGGCCGCCGCATCGATTTGACCGCACGGGAGTTTGACCTGCTGGAATACTTGATGCGCAATCACGGGCGCCCCGTTTCCCGCACAACTCTTATGGAAGAGGTCTGGAACATGCCCTTCGATCCGTCGACCAATGTAGTTGACGTGTATGTGAAATACCTGCGCGACAAGGTGGATCAGGGTTGCGAATCCAAACTGATTCGCACCCTCCGCGGAGTGGGATATGTGCTTGCCGATGACTAACCACAGACCCCCAGATTTCCGGAATACCGTCGATGGGGCCTCGCCACACCTCTTAGAGGCAATCTCGGAAGGTATGCATTCGATGGCGCAGCCGCTCACCGTGCTGCGAGCGACGCTTGAGGTAGCGTCCGGCAACGCTACCGAAGTCAGCCACTTCCAGCGCGCCATCGACAGCTCCCTCAGCGAAGTTGTGCGAGTCGCCGAAACGATGGCTTTCGTGCAGGAACTGGTGCGGATAGCCCGGTACACGCCGACACCCGCCGCAATCGAGATCCAACCGGTCCTGGCGACGGTTCACGAAGATTTGGCGCGGATCCTGGAAGACGCAGGAATTTCCTTGCGTCTGCACATTCCGGATTACATTCCGCCGGCGCTGGCCTCTCCTGGCGGGCTTCGTCAGTGCTTGTTCTATCTGCTGCAGCAAGCGCAAACGGAGGCAGTCGCCGGAGACATCGTTGAAGTTTGTGTCCGTGCCCGGGACGACAGCGTGGGCGTTCTCGTGCGTCATGAAGCGGCGTCGGAAATCCCTTCAGCCCAGATCACACGCCGATCCGATGGGCTTGCAGTCACCATGAGACAAATGGCTCTGGCGGAGGCTGTCGCGGCTGCCGAACAAGGCAGGCTGTGGTGGCAAGCCTCTCCATTCAAGGCGTGCCTCACCCTCCCCGTGGGGAGGCTCGAGCTAGATCAGAGACAAGGCCGTGGCTAATCCACTTCTCATGCGATCTGGTAACGCTTCCGGTTTGCGGATGACAGGTGGGAGTTGATGATGAGCCTTTCCAGGGCCATTCCGCAGGAGTTGCCGATCCGCGCAGCGGCTGGGATTCCGGTGATCGTCGTCAGTGCCAACTCCAGCTTGCGCCAGGAACTGATTCGCCGCCTCGGATCGTCTCATTGGACGGTAAGCGAGGCCGAAAGCGGTGCCGATGCACTGGCGAAGCTAGAACGAGCCGGGGGCGAGTTGCTGCTGTTGGACCCAGAATTGCCCGACCTGGAGCCGTCGGAGTTTCACTCTCTGGTTTCCGACAGCTTCCCGCAGATTCACATCGTCACCGTAAATCCCCATACCGGCCAACCATTGTTGCGCTCCTCGTCTCCCAGTTCTCTTGCACTGCAGGCGGTGGAAGACTTGGAGCGGGGAGGGGCGTTACAGGGTATCCCGGCACAGACATTGCGTAGCCGCAGTGAATTCGTAGAGACTCAGTCGGGGCTACCCGGCATGGTCGGCGATTCCGAAGTGATGCAGCGCGTTTATGCCTTGACCCGACTGGTGGCGCGACGCAACACGACCGTCGTCATTCTGGGAGAGAGCGGCACCGGCAAGGATCTGGTGGCGCAGGCTATTCATCTGGTCAGCCAGCGTCGGTCCCATCCCTTTGTCGTGATTAACTGCGCGGCAATTCCCGAAGCGCTCTTGGAGGCGGAGCTTTTCGGCTACGTCAAAGGAGCATTCACCGGCGCAGTGCAATCGCACATGGGGCGAATTCACGCCGCACAGGGAGGCACATTGTTTCTGGATGAGATCGGAGAGATGCCGCTGGCGCTGCAATCGAAGCTGCTGCGTTTCCTGGAACAAGGGGAGGTTCAACGGCTGGGCAGCAACGACAACTTTCGCGTGGATGTCAGGGTCATCGCTGCCACCAACGTGGAACTCAAAAAGCGTGTAGAGGAACGAGCATTCCGGGAGGACCTCTACTATCGCTTGGCGGTGTTCTCCATCAAATTGCCGCTGCTCAGTGAGCGGCTCTGCGATCTGCCACTGCTGGCGTCCAGTTTCGCGCAAAGGTATTGTCCCGGAGTCGTGGTATCAGAGGCTGCGTTTTCGGTGCTGCAACAACATACCTGGCCGGGAAATGTGCGGGAGTTGCGCAACGTGATTGAGCGGGCCAGCATCCTGGTGGAAGACGGCCGCGAGATTAAGCCGGAACACATCATTATCTGACTTGTAGCAGTGTGGCGTGGGGCCTGCTGCTTTGGCAATCTTCGTGCAGTGGAACTAGGCAGATGTTGCCTAGTTCTCATCTCGTTCCAATCCAACAGCCGCGCCAAGGGATGCGCGGCGGAGCCGAAGCGCTTGCCGATGCGTTTTCGGATTTCAGCCTGGCTGCGGGCCGTCTGGAAACGTCCTATCAAGAATTGCAGAAGGAAGTTGCGCAACTGCGCGCCGTCCTCGCCGCACGCAGTCAGGCGCTACGGTCCAGCCAGGCGGAAAACACACAGGTGAAACTGGCGTTGCGGCGGATCGTGGATTCGCTGCCCTGCGGCGTCATTGTTCTGGAGGAGCAAGGGCACGTCAGCCTCATTAATCCCGAGGCGCAGCGCCTGCTGGGACTTGCCGGGGAGAAGATCGAGTCGCTGGCAGACACTCCGCTGCACCGGCATAGGTCGCTCGCGGTGGCGATGGAGTCGCCCACAAGCGACGAATCGGAGGATGAGCTTTGTGTGACGACTCCGTCGGCGGCGCGCTGGCTGGCGGTGCGCAGCCGCCATTTTCTGCAAGATTCCCGCGGCAGCGTGACTGCCGCAACGCCATCGTATCCACGCCAGCAAACGATCCTCATTGTGCGAGACATTACCCACCACAAGAAGCTGGAGGAGGAGCGGGAGGCGGCTCGCAGGGTTGTTGCACTAGCCGAAACGTCCGCAGTCCTGGCGCACGAGGTACGTAATCCTCTGGCCAGCCTGGAGCTGTTTGTCGGATTGATCGGCGAAGGCGGCATGGAGGCTACGGAGTGTGTGCCGCATCTTCGGGCAGGACTGAGAAAGCTGGCAGCGACCGTCAACAACGTCCTGCGATGGCAAAGCAACGGTTCCCTGCAGCTCTCGCCTGTCGTTCTCGCGGACGCGATGCGAAGTGCGGTGGAGTTCGCCCGCCCACTGGCCCAACAGAAACAGATTGAGTTGGCGTTGACCGACCGGGCCGGGGACATGGTGATCGCCGGAGATGAGAACGCCATCCAGCAATTGGTCCTCAACCTGGTGCTCAACGCCTTGCACCACACTCCGGCTGGCGGCGGCCTACAGATCACCGTCACCCGCTTGGAGAGCGATTCCGAAGTGAAGGCGACAATTGAATTCCGCGATACCGGATGCGGTATTGCTGCAGAGATGCTTCCCCTTTTGTTCAAGCCGGGCTTCAGCGCATCGGGCCGTAGCCCCGGGTTGGGTCTAGCGGTGTGCCAGAAGATCACGGAGCAACATGGCGGTAGCATTCGCGTGAGCAGCCGTCCGGGCGAAGGAACTTTGGTTGTAGTGGAGATACCAGCGGCACGATGAATACGACACATCAATCCGTATTGGTGGTGGACGATGAGCCGGGAATGCGGATGGCGCTGGTCGCAAACTTCCAGCAACACGGCTGGCAGGTGGCGAGCGCAGCCGGGGCGATGGAGGCCATGCGGAAGTTCAGCGAGACCGGATTTCCCCTGGTGGTGACCGACATGCGCATGCCCGACGGTGACGGCCTGAGCATCATGCGCCGGGTCCGCCAGACCTCGCCCTCGACCGCGGTCATTCTGCTGACAGCATTCGGCTCGGTTCCGGAGGCGGTCCAGGCCATGCAGAGCGGAGCCTGTGACTACCTGCTGAAGCCTTTTAGCTTCGAACAACTACAGGCTTCCATCGGCAGGGTGATGACGGGCAGTGCAAGAACCTGCATAGGAGACAACGCCGGCAGGGTGCAATTGACCGGCGAATCGCCTGCCCTGCTGCGGACCCTGGAAAGGGCGGCCGCCGCGGCCCAAACCGACGCTGACGTACTGATTGAAGCCGAGAGCGGCACCGGAAAAGAGCTTTTGGCGCGATTCATCCACGAACGCAGTGCCCGCCGCGATCAGCCATTCGTGGCGGTGAATTGCGCCGCCGTCCCGGAACAGCTTTTGGAAAGCGAGCTGTTCGGCCATGCGCGGGGGGCCTTCACCGGAGCCGTCGCAGCCAAGGCCGGCAAATTCGAGGTCGCACACGGGGGCACACTGCTGCTGGATGAAGTGGGCGAGATGCCTTTGTCGTTGCAGCCCAAGCTGCTGCGGGTGCTACAGGAGCGGGAATTTGAGCGCGTGGGCAGCACCCACCCAGTAGCCTTGCGGGCGCGGATCGTTGCGACCACCAATGTCTCCCTGCACAAGATGGTCGAATCGGGCACCTTTCGCGCCGATCTTTATTACCGCCTCAACGTCATTCCGTTATCGCTGCCCCCGCTGCGCGCGCGCCGCGAAGACATTCCAATCCTGGCGGAATACTTTGCGCGGCAAATTGCAGCCCAGGCAGGCACGCCCGTTCCCCGCTTGAGCGCGGGACTCCTGGCCCGTCTGCAGGAACATTCCTGGCCCGGTAACATACGTGAGCTGTTCAATTTCATGCGGCGCGTTCTGGCCCTGAACCCGGCGATGGACCTCGACACAGACATTCTGCAGGATGAGGTCCTATCGCCGCTGCCTGGCACCACGCAAGCGTTGCCGGCCACCGGCGCGCTGTTGGTTCCCGGCACAAACATGCGCAGCATGGAGCGCCAGTTGCTGGAGAAGACCCTGCTGGAGACCTGCGGCAACCGCACGCGCGCAGCCGCCATGCTGGGCATCAGTGTACGCACCATTCGCAACAAGATACGCGAATTTGGGCTGCCGCCCCGGAGGTATGCGTAGACCATGACGACCCTGCCCATACTCCAATTGCTCGAAGGCTACCTTGGCGTGGCTTCGGCACGGCATCAGTTAATTGTGTCGAACATGGCCAACATTGACACCCCGGGGTACCACACGCAAGACATCGATTTCCGGGCCGAGCTGCGGCGCGCCATGGATAGCAGCCAGACACAACTGGCGCCGGCATCGCATTCCGTTCCGGGATTGCTGCAACGGCCCGACGGCAATGACGTGAATCTGGATCGGGAGGGCCTGTTGCTGGCCGAAACCCAGATGCAGTACCAGATAGGCGTGCAGATCATGAAGTCGCAATTTCACCGGCTGTTGACGGCCATAAACGAAGGGAAGTGAGTATGGGACTGTTCTCGACCCTGGAAGTCAGCGGTTCGGCGCTGGCCGCCGAACGGGCGCGGGCGGAAGTGATCGCCAGCAACATGGCCAACGCGGAAACCACCCGCACGGCCCAAGGCGGCCCGTTCCGGCGCAAGATGGTAGTCTTCTCCAGCGCCGGCGCTTCGGCCTTTCGTCTGCTCCTGGCGGGTAACAACCGGCTGGCAGGACGAGCGCCGGGCGGGGTGCGGCTGGTGCGGGTCGTGGAAGACTCGGCTCCCCCGATCATGCATTACGAGCCGGGACATCCCGACGCCGACGGATCGGGGTTTGTAGCCTACCCGAACATCAATCCGGTGCAGGAAATGGTGGATCTCATGGGCGCGGTGCGGGCGTATCAACTCAATGCTTCTGCTGTGACGGCGTCCAAGCAGATGATCCAGCAGTCTCTGGAAATACTGAAGTAACCAAGCTGCCGAGCGGTGGAGGTGGAACGTGAGCAACACAATTACCGGCACTTCTGTCCAGCCGTTGATCTACGAGCCTCGAACTGGCGCGAAACCGGCACTGGAGCCGCAGGTCGGGTTTACCGACGTGCTGCGCAGCGCGATTGACCAAGTCGATGAACTGCAAGCCAGCTCCGATCAGCAGGTCAGCTCGCTTCTGGCAGGCGACCGCTCCGACGTGCACAACGTGATGATCGCGATCGAAAAAGCCGACGTTGCCTTTCAGTTGATGATGCAAGTGCGCAACAAGATTGTGAATGCGTACCAGCAGGTCTCGCAAATGCAGTTCTGAGGGCGGTCTAGCGATACATGGCGGACATTCGCAAAGCGATGCAGCAGATCAGCCAGCTCTGGCAGCAGTTGAGCGCCAAGCAGCGCTTACTGGTCGTGGGAGGGGGGGCGCTGACTCTGATCGTGTTGCTGTTGTTTGTCCGCCAGATCGCGACGCCAACCTACAAAGTGTTATTCAGCGGACTCAGCCCAGCCGACAGCCAGTCGATCACAGCGCAGTTGGCCGCCAAAAACATACCTCATCAGGTGGATCCGGCAGGAACATCGATCAGCGTGCCTGCGGACCAGCTCGACACTGCGCGGTTAGAGGTGGCCTCGCAGGGAATGCCGCACAGCGGGCGCATGGGTTTCGAAATCTTCGACAAGACTTCGTGGGGACAGACCGAGTTCGACGAGAAGGTCAACTACCAGCGGGCTCTGGAGGGTGAATTGGAGCGCACCATTCAGGGATTGCGGGGTGTGGAAAGCGCTCGCGTGCACCTGGTGCTGCCGTCGGATTCGGTCTTTATCGACCGCAAACGGACGGCCAAGGCGTCCGTCATCTTGAAACTCCGTCGAGGGGCGATCTCCCCGGAGGCGCAGGTTTCGATTGCCCGTCTAGTGTCGGGTGCGGTGGACGAACTGAGTCCGGACAACGTGTCCGTGATCGATGCTGACACCAACCGCCCCTTGGGAGCGCCCAGCACCGAGGCCGCGGTCTCGGGGAGCCTGGACGAGCAACTGACTCAGCGGCTGCTGGCGACCCTGGCACCTATCGTCGGATCAGACCGCGTGCGGGCCAGTGTGAATGTCGAATACGACCCCAGCACTTTGGAAGAGAGCCAGGAACGTTACGACCCCACAGCCACGGTAACCCTTAGCATGCAGCGGTCCGAGGAGAGGATTGGGAGCGCGGGAGTGGGAGGAGTACCCGGAACAACCAGTAATGTACCGGGAGCCAATTCGGGGACCAATGCGGCGACGAGCGCTGAGGATAGCAATCAGAATACCAAGTCAGAGAGCGCCACGTACGGCGTTAATAAGATTGTCCGGCATACTTCACAACCGGCCGGACGGATCCGGCGGATCACGGCTGCGCTGCTGCTCGACGACCTGCTGGAGATAAAGCAGGAGAACGGCCGGACGACGCCGGTGCGGCGGAAGTGGTCGTCCGACGAGCTCAACCAGATCAAGGACATGGCCCAAGCAACGTTGGGACTGGACACGGCACGAGGGGACCTGGTGAGTGTGCAGAATATCTCCTTTGATCAACCACCTCCCCAGGCGGTGACGCCGGTATCGCTGATCGAACGCGTCCGCACCCTGCTCAACGACTGGTCCGCGGCGCTTCGCTATGCCCTGATACTGCTGCTGTTCCTGGCCACCTACCGGTTGGTCATTCGGCCCATCAAGCGTCAGGCGATTGCGACGATGAAAGAATTACCGGCACGCAGCCAGTTCGCCGCGCCTGCAGCCCTCGCCGATGGCCTCGCGCAGTCGCCGGAAGCCGAAGCCGCGGCCGCCTTGGGCGAGGTGCCACAGAAGGCCAAATTGCTGAAGAAACAGGTGCTGGATAGGGTAAAACGAGAACCGGTCAGCAGCAGCCGGCTAGTGCAAGCCTGGCTGCGCGAGGACTGAACGTGGCCGATGGACAGATAATGCAGCGAATGACGGGACCGCGCAAGGCCGCGATCCTGATGGCTCTGCTGGGGGAAGAAGGCGCCTCCGCCGTGTTTCGCAATCTTGGCGAGGATGACGTGCAGCGCATCACCGAGGAATTGAGTTCGCTGGGACATGTCTCGGTGCAGACCTCGCAGCAGATTCTAGAGGAGTACTACCAACTCGCGCTGACGCAGGAATATCTTGCCCAGGGCGGCCCCGAGTATGCCAGCCGGTTGCTGGTGAAGGCGTTTGGCGATGACGGCGCACGGCAATTGCTGGAGCGGGTCTCGCAAGCACAGGTCATCAGTGCCAGCAAGGTTGAGTCGCTGCAGAAGGCCGACCCACAGCAGCTCGCGAAATTCCTGGAAGGCGAACATCCGCAGACCGTGGCACTGATTCTGGGGCACCTGGAGTCGAAACAGGCGGCCACTCTGCTGATGAAGCTGCCGGAGGAGGTACGTGCAGAGGCCGTCAAGCGCCTTGCCCATTTGCGCCAATTCTCGCCGGAAATGGCGGAAAAGGTGTCAGTGATCCTGAACCGGCGCCTGCAGTCGCTGGGCGAGCAGAAACGGCAGACCTATGCCGGTTTCAAGAGCGTCGCCGAACTAATGAACCGGTTGGACACCGACGCGGCCCATACCATTCTGCAAACTATTGAGCAGGCTGAGCCGAAATTGTCACTGGAGATTCGCGGCCTGATGTTTACCTTCGAGGATTTTCTGCAGGTGCCAGAGCAATCTCTGCGTGAACTGATTGGCCAGGTTGACAAGCGGGTGCTCGCCATGGCGTTGAAGGGCGCGACGGAGGAGTTGCGTAACTGCGTCTACCATACGATGTCTACCCGCGCCATTGACATGATGAAGGAAGAGATTGAGGTCATGGGTCCGGTGCGGGGCAAGGACGTTGCCAAAGCCCAGCAAGAGATTGTGAGCCTTGCGCGCCGATTGGAGTCGGAAGGCAAGTTAGTCCTGAAGAACGATGGCAATGACGAATACATTGTGTAGGTCCAATGCGGCAGAAGTTGACCCTTATCCCGTGACCGTGCTCGAGTATCGGGATGTGCTGCGCGATTTGTCCTGCCCGGACGCCGTCCTGGAATCCAGCCCGGTCGGCGTACGCCAGGGAGACAAGGCGCCTCGCATCTCCTTGACCGACGAGGAGTTAGCGCAGCGACTGCTGGAAGCCGCCGCCGCCGCCGAGCAGGAGACTGAGGCCAAATTGCGCAAGGAGTATGAGAACTGCCTAGCAGCAGAGCGCGGGCGCATCGCCGAGGTGGTGGCCAAGTTTGAGTCGGAACGGGCGGAGTATTACTCGCGGGTCGAGCCGGAACTGGTCAATTTGATCCTTGCCGTCGCGGGGAGGATCCTCCATCGTGAGACGCAGGTCGATCGCATGCTTCTAGCTGCGTTGGCGAAGGTGGCAGTCGAGAACCTACAGCAGCGCTCCCACGTGGTGGTGCGGGTGCCTCCAGAAGCCTGCGGGGAGTGGCTCCAATATTTTGCCAGCCATCTTTCCGGAACCAAAGTTGAGGTGCTGGAGGATTCCCAACTGGGGCCCAACGGCTGCATTTTGGAAACCGAACTAGGAACCGCCGATATCAGCATTGACGCACAACTGAAAGAGATTGAGAGAGGGTTTTTCGATCTACTGGCAAAGCGCCCGGAGCCCTGATGAACCCCAGCCCGCTGAAGCCGTATGAAAACTGGCTGCACCGATGCTCGACCCTTCGCTGGCAGGGACGAGTGCAACAGGTGCTGGGAAGTCTTATCGAATCTGCCGGGCCGTTCTGTTCCGTGGGTGAATCCTGCGAAATTGTCAGCGCCCAAGGGGACCGTTACGCGGGCGAGATTGTGGGTTTCCGCGGCTCGACCATCCTGTCGATGGCCGTTGGACGGCCGCAAGGTATCCGCTTCGGCGACCGCATAGTCACCTGGGGTACGCGGCCGTCCATGCGGGTGGGGCCAGACATTCTCGGGCGGGTCATCGATGCCACGGGACATCCATTGGATTCGTTGGGAGACTACCGCGCCAGCAAGACAGTGCAAGTCGATGGATCGGCGCCGTCGCCACTGCTGCGCGTCCCGATTCGCGAACCATTGAGCTGTGGGGTACGGGCTATCGACGGATTCGTGACCTGCGGGCGTGGACAGCGCCTGGGAATATTTGGCGGCAGCGGCGTAGGTAAAAGCACCTTGATCGGCATGATGGCGCGGGGCACAAATGCTGACATGACAGTTCTGGCCTTGGTAGGGGAGCGGGGTCGGGAAGTCGGGGATTTCCTGGAGATCCTCGGAGAAGAGGGCCGGCGGCGCTCTGTGGTTGTGGTGTCGACCTCGGACCAGTCGCCACTGCTGCGAATCCGTGCTGCGCTAACGGCGACTGCTATCGCGGAGTACTTCTGCAGCCAGGGCAAGAATGTCCTGTTAGTCGTGGACTCGGTGACCCGGTTCGCCATGGCGCAACGGGAGATAGGACTGGCAGCGGGTGAGCCTCCTACGGCCAAAGGCTATACGCCCTCAGTACTCAGTATGCTGGCGCGTCTCGTGGAGCGGGCAGGCCGCTTTTCGCACGGCAGCATCACAGCTTTCTACACGGTGCTCATGGAAGGCGATGACCAACAGGACCCGGTGGTCGATATCGTGCGGTCTCTGCTGGATGGACACATCTTGCTTGACCGTGGGCTGTCCACGCGCAACCACTATCCGCCCATTTCAATACTCGACAGCTTAAGTCGGCTGATGCCCAATATCACATCAGTCGGGCACATGGAGCAAGCGAAGGCCTTGCGCCGCTTGCTGGCTACCTACACCCGCTCGGAAGACCTGATCCGTATCGGGGCTTATCAGAAGGGGGCCGATGCGGTGCTGGACAAGGCCATTGATGTTCTTCCCTCCCTGAACACATTCCTGCAACAGCGGCCGGAAGAGTTGCCGGGTTTCGACGAGTCATTGAAACGGCTGCTATCCCTCCCGATCTGAGACATGGCGTTCAAATTTACGCTGGCGGCTGTGCTCCGGCTACGAGAGAGCATCGAAGCACGTGAGTTGCAGGTTCTGGAACAGACACAATACGAAATCGCCCATACAGTTCATCTACTGGAGACGCTAAGGGACCAAGATGTGGCCCAGCATGCGATTCGCGAGCGCGAACTGGGCTCAGGAACGCCCGGCGCCCACCTGTGTGTGCTCGAGGAAGCCAAGCGATTGCTCCGTCAGCAACGGCGGTCGTTGGAAGAACTGCTGGTGAAACTTCAGGTCCGGCGGGAGCAGTTGCTTGCCAGCTACGAGGCAGCTCGGCGCGGACGGAAGGTCCTCAGCGAGCTTCGCGAACGGCAACGGGAGGCCTACGAACTTCAGGCCGAGCGGGCACGGCAGCAAGTTGCCGATGACATGTTCCTGATGCGCCATCGCAAGAAATAGGCAAAGTTTGCCTGCAAGGGTGCGGCAAGCTTTGCCCAGTGTGCCCAGGGTTCTAGGCACGATGCATAACACGTAATCGGCAGATCCCACACAATTCATTAGGCGTCAATCAATTGCGGTTGCGCAGCGCGCGCTGCGGAGTATCGGGGAGTTGGCAGCTGGCGTGCATTCCTCCTGGAGTCATGCTCGTCAGCATCGCCAACAGAAACTCTGGCATTCCGGCAGTGGCGTCTCTGACAACCGGCGGGGACCCTGGGGGGACTTTCACGGATGCGCTGCACCGGGCATGTGGGCGGGAGACAAAGGGACCAGTCTCATCTCCGCACGTCCGGCGGCAGAACCCAGTGAAATCAGCAACGGCAGAGAAGAACCCGGCCAGCAAGCGCTCTGAGCCGAAGACTCAAGCTGAATTAACACGGGCTGATCGCAGAGGTGCGTTGCTTGCAGACTTGCCGTCGGCAAGCTCGGCGAATACGAATCCTGTGACAACCCCGCCAGCCGACAACGGCACAAAACCACAGAAGGAGGAAAGCACCCCAATTCCCGCAGCGGGGCTTGCCCGACCTTGCGGGATCGGGTCGCTCGATGTGCGAGTAGTGGCTGAAGCCGAAGTGCCAGCACCATTGAGTCCAACCTGCGAGCCTGGGGGAGTTCTTAGCGGGACGAAGAAGCAGCCAGAAAGCACCTTGGCCGGCACGCAGATCTACAACAACTCCTTCGCGGAAAACGTATCGTCGAAATCTCCAGACGGAGTTCGGGTGCCTGGGGAAGACAGCACGCTGGACGACCGGCAATCGAGACGAACAGACGGCGAGTCTGTGACTAGCAAGACCGCGTCCGACACCGCGAATGGAGATGAAACAATTGCGGGCACATCCGCAGGCTCGACACAGCTCTTAAAGCAGCAAAACGGGAACCAAACAGAATGGGTCGCGCCGGCGGTGCAGGTTCCTGTGGGCACTGAACAGCTGCCGCGAAATGACGTTGGTGACGCGAACGCTGAGGACACCGGCTCAGCAGAAAAGGTTTCACCTCTTCCCCCATTGGCAATTGAACTAGAGGAGCATCGCGGCGGCCAAACGGCAGAGCGAAAGGACGGACCCAATCTCCAAATCGCGCAATTCGTCGTTTTGTCACACCCTCCGACTGATCCAACATCTGGTGGAAAGCAGAACGGGGATGACGTCCGCCCGCCGAATCCGCTAGTCGGAGATGCCAAGGCGCAGAACCAGCGACGGCACGGAGAAGGAGCATCGGGACGCGCCGAAATGCCCGTCGACAAGTTGCACGCGCGGTCCGGCACTGACTCCTCGAATCCCAACGGAGAGATCAGCGAACAAGCAACATTTGCAATTGCGCGGACAGCGGACAACAGCGTGCGCGGTGGCCCCGCGAGCGTCGTTGGTGTCCCGGAGCCAGCGCACAAGACGGCAGATCCCTCGGGTCCGGGCGAACGGCACCACGCCGACGACACCACCCAACTGCAACCGCAATCTCAGGCGTCAACGGATCGGGAAACCGGGAGCCGCTTGAGCGAAGAAGTTTCTTCCGGCGGAATCGTTAACACCGCTCGTTTGGTGGAGCGGCTGAAGGAATCTGAAATCAGTCTGAATATGCGTTCCCCGGACTTTGGCAATGTCGCCATTCACACGGCGCTGAGCCACGAAAAGCTTGCGGCGCAAATCTCGTTGGAACGGAATGACTTGAGCAAGGCACTGGCAAACGAGATCCCAAGTTTGCAGTCGAAGTTAAGTCAAGAACAGGGCATCCATGCCACGATTGAGATCCAGCAACAAGGCTCGTCTTTTTCAGCAGGTTCCGGGCAGTCACAGTACCAGTCATCCCGGCCACAGACGATCGCAACGCAAGTCTTTCCAGAGGAACCGAAGGCCGAGGCAACCAACATGATCCCTGTGATCGCAGACGGGCGTCTAGACATTCGGATTTGAGGAACGGTCAGGACAGCAAGAATTGGAGGAGTAATGTCCGTCTCAGCAATCTCGCAGAGTTCGTCCACCAGCGCCAGTGCGACGTCTGGCAGCTCCGGAAGCGCGCTAGGCAGTATGGACGCGACCTTTCTAAACCTTTTGATCACTGAATTGAAGTCGCAAGACCCGACTGCACCGATGGACGCCAACCAAATGGTGGGGCAAATGATCGCTCTGAACCAGCTTGATCAGCTCATCGGAATCCATCAACTGCTGCAGACGGCCGGTTCGGACGCAGCCAATTCCACCGCGAGCCCGGCCAATGGAGGCTACTAATGCCACTCTTCTCAATTCCGCTCTCCGGATTGAACGCCCAGTCGAATGCGCTGTCTGTGATTGCCAACAACCTAGCTAACCTGAACACCAACGGCTACAAGGACCAACAAACCACGTTCCGAGACTTGTTCTACCAGACCGTAGGCGCAACCGGGGGCGGCAACCCCATGCAGGTTGGAAATGGGGCCCAGGTAGAAACCATTTCCTCGGACTTTAATGACGGGAGTCTGGACAACACGGGCGTAGCCACCGACATGGCGATCACCGGCGACGGCTTCTTCATCACGCAGCAGGACGGTGGCATGCAATATACGCGCGCCGGCAACTTCACGGTCAGCAAGACAGGCGAGCTCACGACGCAAGACGGACAGATTGTTCTGGGCTATCCGGCAGTCTCAGGAGTGGTCGACAACGGCGCGGCTTTGGGAGCACTGCAGGTGGGCAACGGGCTCACCAGTCCGGCGAGCGCCACGTCTTCGGTGGAATTGCAATCCAATCTCAACGCGGCCGCGAGTGTCGGCGACCCGCCATTCAATACACCCGTCACGGTGTTTGATTCGCTGGGAACGCCGCATGTGCTGAGCTTTCAGTTCACCAAAACTGGCGCGGACACCTGGAATTACCAAATATCGATTCCGGCAGCGGATGTTGGTTCTCCGGGTCCGGGCCCCGTTGTCATTGCTGGCCCGTCTCCCTTGGTCTTCGACGGCAATGGAAACCTCACAACCCCGACCGGGAATGTTACTGGCGTCACCGTGACGGGACTTTCCGATGGCGCGTCCGACCTGAAATTCGACTGGAACCTGTATGACACCAGCGGCAAGCCAACGATTACACAGATGGCGGCGTCCAGCACGACTTCCTCGACGAATCAGAACGGATACAGCAGTGGGACGCTGCAGGAGTTCAACGTCGACTCCGCAGGCGTGTTGCAGGGAACCTTTTCCAATGGCAAAGTGATGGCCCTGGGCCAGGTGGCGATCGCTAATTTTGCTAACGAACAGGGGCTGCAACGGATGGGGTCCAACGTATACGCTCCGACGCTTTCGTCGGGGGCGGCCGTCGTGGGAACGCCCGGCAGCGGCGGGCGCGGAGCGATCAACGGCGGAGCGGTGGAGCTGTCGAATGTCGATGTCGCCAAGGAGTTCGCCAAGATGATCATTGCTCAGCGCGGCTATGAGGCGAATGCAAAAGTGGTAACGACTTTCGACTCGATCTCACAAACAACGATCAGCTTGATCCGCTAGCCAAGAGGTCCGGGCCGTACAGGCTTAGCCTCCCATTAGAAGGATCCCGGTGCATGCGAAGTGGCTGCGCGGGGACACGACTGGCCGTCAATGGTTCTCATTCGGGTCTCATCCCGAGGCCACGCCCGGGTTCGAAGCGGGCGAGGTAAGCCCTGCGAATACGGCCAGTTCTCTCTCCACAACGTCAATCTTCGCGGTTCAGCGCCACCAACCGCATAGGCAATGTAATTGCACGGCATTCTCATCGGAAGGGTACCTAACACCGATGAATGCCTCGAACACGGATCCGACTTTGACCTTGGGGCCGAACGAGACTGGGGGGCCGGATCTTCAGCAGGCGGTAGCCGACAATGCGGTGGATGTTGTGCCCTGGCTTCCCTGCACGGTGAGCGTGGACATTCCGTTGTCACGCTTCACCATCGCTGACCTAACCCGAATCGGCAAGGGGTCAGTAGTGACTACTCCCTGTCCTCACCTGAGCGAAATCCCTCTGTACGTCAATGGACAACTGATTGGCTGGACGGAATTCGAAGTCATCGATGAGCGACTGGCAGTGCGGATCACAGAGCTCGCATGAGACGAAGGACGGTAACGACGATTTCACGGCCAGGCCGGATGCTCGGCACACGCGGATGGAACTGGCGCGTGCCGACCGGCAGCGCGGCACGGCCGAAGGGAATCGCCCCCTCGAGTTGGGTGGATGTCTTTGTCGCGCAGGTCCGGAACCTCCCGCCGGTCATCATCGCGCTGTATCGCCAGGGGTGCGAGTTTGCCCGAAACGCATGGCAGCGGGTGCAAGCGCGCCGGCAGTTGCAACTGGCGTCGAAGCGGCTGTGTTTGTGCGAGAGTATTTCGCTCGGGGACAAGCGATTCCTCGCAATAGTCAGAGTCGACGGTCAGCATTTTCTCGTGGGGGGAGCACCCAGTAACGTATGCATGCTGACCCAGCTTGCCGGCGACCGCAAGTTCGCGGAACTGCTTCAGAAAAGCAGCCCGGGCGAGAGATTGCAGGCATGAACATGGCTGGCGCCAACATCGTGCGGTGGCTGATGGTAGGGCTGTTTCTCACATGGGCGGCTGTAGGGTACGCGGCTGCTGCGCCTGTGCTCGCTCCGGGGGCCCCCGGCAGCCAGCCAACCGCGACCACTACCACCCCACAGGGCCCACAGGGAAATGAGATACGTATCTCCGGCCTGGGCAATGGATCAGTGCCCTGGACCATCGTGGTTCTGCTCACACTGCTGACGCTGATACCCTCCATTCTGTTGTGCATGACACCGTTTGCGCGGCTACTGATCGTCTTCCATTTCTTGCGGCAGGCGTTGGGACTGCAGAGCACCCCTTCCAATCAAACGCTCATTGGCCTTGCCCTGGTGCTGACGTTCTTTCTCATGCAGCCGGTAGCTACGGAGATTTACCGCTATTCGATTCAGCCATTGCAGAAAGGCCAGATGACGGCGTCGGACGCACTGTCTCAGGCGTCCGTTCCGCTGCGCAAATTCATGGTGCACTACGTCCGGGAAAAGGATGTTGCGCTTTTCGTCGAGTTGGCCAGGGAGCCGCAGCCGCGTAACCCGGAGGAACTCTCGATGCGAGTTGTGGTGCCCAGCTATCTGCTATCGGAACTGAAAGCCGGGTTCCAGATAGGCGCAGTGCTATTTCTTCCTTTTCTTGTCATTGACATGGTCGTCGCTTCGATCACCACGTCGGTCGGCATGATGCAACTGCCGCCAGTGGTGATTTCAACACCGCTCAAGATCCTGTTGTTCGTAATGGTGGACGGATGGAACCTGCTGGTGGGATCACTGATGAGGAGCTTCGGCTGAGATGATGCCTTCCGATCAGATCGTAACTCTGGTTCGCGCGACGCTGGAGGAGGTCGCCGTACTCACGCTCCCGGTGCTAGCCGTCGTGGTGGGGATCAGCCTGTTGATCAACATTTTTCAGGTGCTCACATCGCTGCAGGAAATCACGATCTCGACAGTGCCAAGACTGTTTGCAACGGGCGGCGCGCTGTTCCTGCTCATGCCCTGGATGTGGCGTCACCTGAGCCAGTACACGGTCCGGACTCTGGCGGACTTGCAGCAGTACCTGCGGTAAAGGCGATGGAACTGAACCTGATCAATCTGCTGAATCCGCTGCTGACAATCGGACTCCGCGTCTCAGGTTTGATGCTGTTCGCGCCCTTGTTTGGCAGCGCCGCCATACCGACCCGGATCAAGGCTGTTCTGGTGATTGCAGTGACCGCAGCCCTCTACCCGGCACTGGCGTCACGAGTCGGCAGAGTGACGGCGGCGCAATGGCCCTTGGTGGTCATTCACGAGCTGGGAATCGGGATCGCGCTGGGCGTTGCAGCCAACCTGTTGTTTGACGCGATGCAGGCAGCGGGCCAGGTACTGAGCATTCAGATGGGATATTCGCTGGTCAACATTTTGGATCCACAAACGCAGGCCGAATCGACAGTGGTGGCGCTGTTTCACCAGACCGTCGCCCTGCTGATCTTTCTCAGCTTGAATGTCCACCATGCACTGCTGCGCACGATGGCCGGCAGTTTCGACTACCTGCCGGTTGCGGCGGCGCAATTCAGTCCGTCGTTTGTGACGGCCACGCTCAAGATCGGTGCAACCGTTTTGGGTTTGGGGCTGAGGATTGCTGCGCCGGTGCTGGCGGCCACTCTGGTGGCCGATCTGACCATCGGTCTGTTGGGAAAGGCGTCGCCGCAGATGCCGCTCATGCTGCTGGGACCAGCCATCAAAAGCCTGCTGGGAATTGCAGTGCTGTTGGGACTAATGAAGTACTGGCCGAGCCTGCTGGAAGGCTGGTTCCTCGACTCGCTGGCGTATGCCGAGCGCCTGTTGCGTCTGGCGCGGTGAAAGGTAATGGCCGATTCAAATAAGACCGAGAAGCCCACTCCCCATCGTCGCGACAGGGCGCGCAAGCAGGGCCAGGTTGCGCGATCGCGCGATGTGTCGAGTGCGCTGGGGCTGGCGGGTGCAGGCGCAGTCCTGCTTTGGCAAGGGCACGAATGCGTGGCCCGCTGGGGCGATTTATTGCGGCGCGCCCTCAATGCCGGGGCAACACAGCAATTGACTGGAAGCAGTCCGTTGCTGCTATGGAGTTCGGCAGAAGTGTTGCGCGGCATGGTACCCGTGCTGGGGGCGAGCCTGGTGCTCGCGGTAGGAGCGGGCGTTATGCAGGGTGGCATGGTCTTCGCCGGCGAGGCACTGGCGCCGAAATTCGAGCGTCTCAGCCCGGCCAAGAAACTGCAGCAGATGTTCTCGTTGACAGGGCTGAGTGGATTGTTGAAGTCCTTGCTTCCATTTGGCGCAATTCTGCTCGTCGGAATTCAGGTAGTGCAGTCCCATTGGGAAGCTTTGCAGCGGGCCTCGTTCCTCAATGTGCACGCGTTTTCTGCGCTGCTGCTGGCTCTGCTCGTGGAGGTGGGCTGGAAATCGACGCTGATTCTGCTGGTTTGGTCGGGGATCGATTACTTCCTTACGTGGCGAAAAATGGAGGGAGATTTGCGCATGACCCGGCAGGAGCTGCGCGACGATTACAAGGAGACGGAAGGCCATCCCGAGATCAAGATGCGCATTCGGAAGCTGCAGCGCAGCTTGCGCCGCCGACAGTTGTTGAGAGCCACGGAAACGGCAACCGTGGTGGTCACCAACCCGACACACTTTGCCGTGGCCCTGCGCTACGAGATGGAGATGGAGGCCCCGGTCGTGGTAGCCAAGGGGCGCGACCTGTTAGCGCAACGCATTAAAGAGGTTGCGCGATGGCAGAACATTCCTGTCATGGAAAATCCCCCGCTGGCGCAGGCCCTGTACCGCGCCGTCGAGGTCGGGCAGGCCATTCCGGCCAAGCTGTATGCCGCGGTGGCGGAAATCCTAGTGCTGGTGTATCGGGCCCAAGAGAAGGTACGGCGGCAGGCAGCAGGCAACCCACATGAGCCTCCGCAGGACACGAACGGTGGTCATCGATGAAGGGCAAAACCGGCTGGCTGACGGCGTTTCGTGGCATGGGCTCGGATTGGCTGCTGCCGGCGGCGGCAGTGGCGATGGTCTTCGTGATGCTCGTACCGTTGCCGAGCCTGGTGTTGGATCTGCTGTTGGCTGTCAGCCTCACCGCCTCGGTCCTGGTGCTGCTCACCGCCCTCAACATATTGAAGCCAGTAGAGTTTTCCGTCTTCCCCAGTTTGCTCCTGCTGCTGACTCTGCTCCGGTTGTCGTTGAACCTGGCGAGTAGCCGCCGCATCTTGCTGCACGGTAGCGAAGGTTCCGGCGCCGCCGGGCGGGTCATTGAGGCGTTCGGCCAGTTTGTGGTGGGCGGAAACTATGTGGTCGGATTTGTACTCTTCCTTGCCCTCATTGCCATTCAGTATCTCGTGGTGAGCCACGGCGCGGTGCGCACGGCAGAGGTCACGGCGCGCTTCACACTGGATGCCATGCCCGGAAAGCAGATGGGCATCGACGCCGATCTGAACGCCGGCTTGATTAACGAAGAACAGGCCCGTAAGCGTCGCGAAGCGATTGCCCGCGAGGCAGAGTTTTGCGGGGCAATGGATGGAGCGGCCCGTTTCAGCCAACGCGATTCCCTGGCCACGGTGCTGATCACGGCCATAAACATCGTGGCCGGATTTTCTATTGGCGTGTTTCAGCAAGGGATTCCGTTCCAAGAGGCGGTGAAGACGTACACCGTGCTGACGGTGGGAGACGGACTCGCGACTATCCTTCCTTCGCTACTCGTCTCCGTCGCCGGTGGCATGGTGGTAACGCGAGCGGCCTCGGGCGAGACCCTGGGCGAAGACATGGGACAGCAACTGTTTGGTAGCGCTCGTCTGTTGTGGATTGCCGCCGGTGCTCTGGCGGCTCTGGCGCTGATTCCCGGCCTACCCAAGTTCTCGTTTTTGGCACTGGCGACAGGGCTGGGACTGCTGGCCCGGAAGATCAAGTCGCGCCCGCGCACACAGGAAATGAGCGACACGTCCGTGCCTGGGTCTACCCCGGTCAAACAAGGCGCTGGCGCAGATCCGATGGATTCCATCCTCAAGCTGGACGAACTCATGCTGGAGGTCGGACTGGGGCTGGTCTCCCTAGTCGATGCCAAGCAAGGCGGGCAACTGCTGAACAAGGTCAAGTCTCTGCGGAAACATCTGGCTCTTCAACTTGGGTTTCTGGTGCCTGCCATCCATATCACCGACAATCTTGCGCTGCCGGAACGCCAATATGTGGTCTATCTACGCGGTGTCGAGATCGCGCGATGGGATTTGCGTGCGAATTGCCTGCTGGCCATCAGCTCGCAACTGGATGCACCCGACTTACCGGGCCAGGAGACGCGAGAACCGGCATTCAATTCCCCGGCGCGGTGGATAGTTCCGGAACTGCAGGCCCAGGCCGTGGCAGCGGGCTACACCGTGGTTGACCAGGTGTCGGCACTCGCTACCCACTTGGGAGAAGTCATCCGCAAGAGTGCCCATGAGCTTTTGACCCGGCAGGAGACCAAGCGACTCATTGATCGGCTGAGTGACTCTCATCCCAAGCTGGTAGAGGAATTGGTTCCCAAGCTGATGACCCTCGGCGAGGTCCAGAAAGTTCTGCAGCAACTACTCCGCGAGCAGACGTCAATCCGCGATCTCGGCACAATTTTGGAAACACTCGTGGAAACGGCGCCCTCGAACAAGAGCACCGTGGCACTGGTCGAGGCGGTGCGACAGGCACTGGGACGCGGCCTGATTCGTCCCTTGCTCGACGAACGGGGCGAATTAAAGGTGGTCACGTTGGACGGCGCCATCGAAGAGGAGTGTTTCCACGCCGGCAATCCACAAGCGCAGGCGGCCGTCTCCGGCGCGCAACAACTGTCGGCTGCGCGCAAGGTGCTGGAGGGGCTTCGTCGGATGTTTGGCGACCAGGTCTTGAGCGCGCCTCCGGTCTTGCTTTGCTCTTCTCCAGCCAGGTATTACCTGCACCGCCTTCTCGAGCCCTTTGTCCCCAGGTTGGTAGTGATCGCACCCACCGAAATACCGCCGCTGACGCCCGTACAGTCCTTGGGAGTCGTGCGATGAAATCTAGAACGGAGTTATGAGATATGACTGCCGCCGAACGTGCCTACGCAGTAAGCGTTGCAGATCACGACGAAGACCGCCGCCAGGCCCTGATTCTGGAGCAGCTCCCGCAGGTGTATCACATTGCCACGCGCATCCATGAACGCCTGCCGAGACATGTCCCACTGGAAGACCTGGTTCACGAAGGGGTGTTAGGCCTCATGGCAGCCTTGGCCCACTTCGACAACTCGAAACAAGTACAGTTTCAGACGTATGCGAGTTTCCGAATCCGAGGCGCGATACTCGACAGCCTGCGAAAGATGGACTGGGCCTCGCGGCCGCTGCGGGCGAAAGGAAAGCGCATCGCAAATGCGGTGGCGGAACTGGTCGCCACCCTGGGGCGACAACCCACCGAACAGGAAATTGCTGACCATGCGGGCTTGACGATTGAGAAACTGCATAAGCTTTTAGCCGACCTTGATGGGCTGATGCTACTGGGTCAGGAATCGCTGGCTCCGTTCGACCCCACCCAAACCCAGGACCTGATCGAGACCGCGCCCAGCAAGGATGACGATCCATTTGAACAGTGTTTGCGTGGCGAGATGCAAGCAGAACTGGCCAAGCTGATTGCCCAGTTGCCGCAACGCGAGCAGTTGCTGCTCTCGCTGTATTACCGCGACGAACTCACCATGCGCGAAGTGGCGGAAGTTATCGGGGTCAAGCAATCACGCGCCTCGCAGATTCATTCCATGATTCTGTTGAAACTCAAAGCTGCGATGGGCCGCGTCCGGCAGCCGTATTTGCCTTGCCAGCGAGCAACAGCAGCAGCAACCGAGACAGTCAACACGGTGACCCATGCCTGATGTCAACGTAGGACCTACCCCAATGAGTCCGGTCGGGCCTCTTGCCCCCCCGATGTCCACTGCCCGGCCGACCAGTAAGCCGATGATTGATGTGGGCCCAGCCGACGGAGCAAATCTCAGCTTGGTGCTCGACGTGGAGTTAAATGTGCTGTTGCGTTTTGGCCAGCGGCAGCTCACTCTGCGGGAGATTCTGGACTTGACGTGTGGATCGGTGATCGAGTTGGATCGGCGGGTGGACGATCCGGTCGAACTGCTGCTGGACGGCAGAGTAATCGCGCGGGGAGAGGCTGCAATCGTGGATGGCAATTATGGTTTGCGGGTCACTGAGATCGTTCAGCCCGCCTCCCCGGGTTAGTTTCCTTTCAGGCACGCGATCTGGGAGCCGGAGATGAGCGTTTTCAGCATGGGTTACTTGTTCGACTGGAAGAAGCTGCGGGAAAAATGCACCCGCGAAGGATGTTCGGCCACCACCCTGCGGCATCCGCTGGCGGGGCGAGGGACAGGAATCCTGCTTGGGCGCGACTGGTACTGTGGTGGCAACTGTTTTGGGCACGCGGTGAAGGAGCGGGTGCGGCGGCTGATCCACGGCGCCGACAGAACGCCACCCCGGAAGACCAACCGCTCACCATTGGGATTGCTTCTGCTATCCCGCGGCCGCATCACTCATGCGCAACTCCAGTTTGCCTTACAGCGGCAACGCGAGACAGGGGTGGCGCTCGCGGAAACTCTATGTGAGATGGAGCTTGTCTCCGAGCAGGACGTGGCCGAGGCCGCAGCCACCCAATGGGGATGCCCGGTGTTTAAGCCCAAGTCGAAGGTGAGCGAAGTTCAAGCGCGCGTGCCCTGCGCACTCATGCGAACATTCTCGATGGCGCCGGTTCATTACACACACCGCACTAACAGGCTTCTCGTCGGGTTTGTGCGTGAAATTGAGCACCAGGCGCTCCTGGCAATTGAACGGATTACTTCCTGCGCGGTCGCTCCCTGCTTCATCACCGCCAGTGACTGCTGGCAGAACATCCATGTCCGAGCAGGACAAAACCACGACGTCAGCTTCGAGCGGATCTCCTCGCCAGCCGAGGTGGCCGCCATTGTCCAGAGCTACGCATTCCAAATCGGCGCCGAGGACGCCCGACTAGAAATATGCGGCCACTATCTTTGGGCGCGGCTGAACTGCGAAGGAGTGCCTACCGACCTGACTTTCTCGCTTGGGCCGGACCTGCCGAGGGGCGCGGAAATGTGAATTCCTGCGTTGACCGTCGGGAGCGAATAAATCCGAAGCCGCTGGTGCCGATATGTATTCCTGCAGGCGGATTACATGCTCCCCACGGGCACAACGGACACGACGGAACTTGAATTTGGACGCAGCCGACCATTCCTGCTGTCGGTCGTGCGCACTCGGACACGAGTCTTTGGCGACCAGCCCTCATTGCCGGTACTGCCAGAGACTCTGCTTCAGCTTGATTTGCTGCTCAGTCAGCTGACCTTAGATCCCGAGGCAGTCGCCGAGGTACTCCTTGGAGACGTAGGGGCGGCACTGCAGGTGCTGCGTGTAACCGCCGGACATCGTACGTGCTGCGAGCAGCAGGAAGTCCGCGTCGAGGATTGCGTGGTCCAGTTGGGACGCAAGGGATTGTGCCGGGCATTGACGCGGGTACTTTCTGCAGGTCGAGACTGCGACAATGCAGGAACGCTAAAGATCTGGCAACGGGCGCGGCTGTGCGCCGAACTCGCGCGCCTGTTGGCCAGAAACTGTCCCGAAGTAGTTCCGGAAGCGGCGTGTTTGGCGGGGCTTCTCCATGAAGTCGGGCGCCTGCCGAGAATGTTGGGATGGGCTGTCGAGGGAATCGATCTGGCCGATCCTGGAGCCGTGGCACGTGCCATCGCCACGGAGTGGCGTTTGCCGCACCTGGTGCTACCGGTACTCCCAACTTCCGCTGGCGAGGACAGATCTCACGTAATCAGGGCAATCGTTACTACGGCATGGGAAACGGCGAATGCGATCAGTGAAATCCACTGTAGTGGTCGCCGGCAGTGGACCCGAGCAACAGTTTCGCAATTCTGCTCGATGCCGATGAGTCGGATGCAGCCGCCGCAACACTCGTTCCCTCGCTCGCATTAGGTCCCCAGCCAAGCTGCTCGCCCGCAACTCCGGCCCTGAATTTGCCCCCCGTTAGAGCGCTGCCTCGTATCTTATACAAGGGTCCTTTCGTCAGCCGGCAAGTTAACCCGGTTCTCATCTTCCAGGTCACTTGTCACGCAAAAGCCGCAATCCAAGGAATCACTGGCCGCGATCAGATGGTACAAGGCGTGCATGACAGTGGTTGAGGAAGCGCCATGGACAGCGGATACTATGCCGCCTGTACTGCCCTGATGTCGCGGATGCAGGCCCTCGACACCATTGCCGACAATTTGGCGAATGTCTCGACTTCAGGCTACCGGGGCCAGCGCAATGTATTTCAGTCGGTGCTGGCGGGAATGCACAACGCTCCACCATCACCTCTCAATCGCGCCGTGAACGACTACGGAGTGTTGCGCGGAACACGGCTTGAACTGTCGCAAGGATCGCTCCAACACACCGGAAACGACCACGACCTAGCAATCGAGGGACCGGGGTTCTTTGTCGTGCAAACGGGGAGCGGAAAGGCGTACACACGAAATGGTAACTTCCGCGTTTCGTCCCAGAACCAATTAGTAACGGCGGGCGGAGACCCGGTTCTGGGACAGAACGGGCCAGTGACCATCGTGAACGGTACTTTATCGATCAGTCCGGATGGGACGCTGTCGGTCAATGGAGCGGTTGCGGGGAAACTGAGCGTGGTGGAATTTCCCGACGGCACGGCGCTGCAGAATCTGGGCCAAACCTACTATTCGGCGCCTTCCGGAAGTGCCGTCGCGGCGCAAGCGTCAAGGGTGCGTCAAGGCATGCTGGAAGGAGCAAATGTCAGTCCCGTATCCAGCGTTATGGAGTTGATCGCGGTGCAGCGCTCAGCCGAGATGATGCAGCACGTACTGGCGCTGTTCAACTCCGACATCAACAAGGTCGCCACGCAGGACCTTCCGCGAATCAACCCGTGAAGGAGTGACGAAATGTTTCGAGCGCTGTTTACCGCTGCCAGCGGCATGATCGCCCAGCAACTCAACTTGGACAATATCGCTAACAATCTGGCAAATGCGAGCACGGCGGGCTTTCGCAAGCGGCGGCTGCAGTTCGCCGACCTGATTTACCAGAACTCAGTCATGCCGGGTTCGGCGGCAACCGAATCGACCACGGTCGCTGCTGGTTTGCAAGTCGGGCTGGGAGCGCGTCCCAGCGCCAGCGAGATCCTGCAGACCCAAGGAGATTACACCAATACGGGCAACCCCCTCGATCTGGCGATCCAAGGGCAGGGTTTCTTTCAAGTGAAGCTCCCTAGCGGGGAAATCGCCTACACACGGTCAGGCACGTTCCACATGGATGATCAGGGCAATATCGTCACTGCAGACGGCAATCCCCTCGATCCGCCGATCACGGTTCCGGCGGGCGCTCTCAGCATAACGATCGGCGCCGACGGCAGTGTCTCCACCACCCAGGCGGGACAAACCCAGGCGCAGCAGATTGGAAACATCCAGCTCGCCATGTTTACCAACCCGGGAGGACTCAACAGCATCGGCAACAACTTGTTTCTCGCCACCACCGCATCGGGAGACCCGACGGTAGCCACCCCGGGCGGGACCGAAGGGCTCGGGACCTTGCAGCAGGGCTGGCTGGAACAGGCCAACGTCAATGTCGTCGATGAATTCATACAGATGATCTTAGCTCAACGCGCCTACGAGTCGAACTCCAAGGTGGTTCACGCCGCGGATCAGATGTTCCAGCAGCTGAACCAACTAAGCCAATAGGTGGGTGAGGAGCCAATGAAGCGACGAACAATGTTGTTATTGCTGATTGGCGCGCTGGCCGCTGTCAGTGGTTACGCCTCCCCAACAGGTGAGAAGTTTCCCGTCGATCCGCGACAGATCTCGGCCCTGTTGTCTGCGGTCGGTGTTCGCACCTCACCCGAGCAAGTGCATCTTCTGAGCGCGGTCCACGCCAACCGCGATAACGCGGCGCTGGAAATAGTTTCGGCCGAGCCCTGGCAACGGGCAGGTGCTCAGGTTCTGTTGCGCTGCCAGAAACGCCAGGAGTGTCTGCCATTTTATGTGCTGGTGAGCTGGCCGACCCCGCGGGCAGCGGAGACGCTCCTACGCCAGTTTACCGACGCCCATACACGGGCGGTCGCGCCTGTCTCCCCGCAGCGCGGCCCCTTGCTGGTACACCGCGGCGAGCGAGCGACCCTGGTCATTCGTAGTGAGCACATGCTGGTCAAGCTTTCAGTAATATGCCTGGCAAGTGGCGACGCAGGGAAGCACGTACGGGTCAGCAGCACCGACCGCAAAAGGACTTTTGAAGCCGAAGTCGTCGGCAGAGGGCTACTGAAAGGGGCTCTATGATCACAAAGTCTCCGTTGCTGCCATGGCCGGTCCGTTCCGCTCTCATTCTGCTGGTGCTTGTCTGTATTGTGCTGCCCGCCTCATCAAAGTCCAAACCCACACCTGAGGAGCTGCGCCGAGCGTATATCGCTAGCGTGCAGCAACTTCCCGAGGCGCCCTCAGAAATGCGCACCCTGGGAAGCTTGTGGTCGCCCAGTGCGCCCCTGGGCCAATTAGCCAGTGACTACAAGGCTAGAGGCGTCAACGACATCATTACCATCCTGGTGGCGGAACTGACCTCGTCGCAATCGACCGGCAATGTCACAAGCCAGCGCACGTTTTCTACGCAATCCGCGATTACCGGCCTAGCGGGACAGACCTCCACAGCGAACGTAAATCCGCTCTTTGCCGCGAACTCCTCCACCGGGCTGAAGGGCCAAGGGCAGACGGCCGCCGGCTCGCAGCTAACGACCCGGCTTACCGGACGGGTAATCGCTGTGCTGCCCAACGGGAACTTCGTGGTGGAGGCGCAACGCCTGGTGCTGATGAACAACCAGCACGAAACCATGATTATCAGGGGGGTCGTACAACCCACCGACATTACGGCCAACGATACGATCCTCTCCACCTCCATGGCGAACCTGCAAATCGAGATGAAGGGCAAGGGAATCATCTCCGACAGCACTCGTCCGCCCAATGTGGTTATGCGAGCAATTCTTCGGTTGATTGGTTTCTGATGACCATGCCCGACATGCGCCAGCGAAAGGTGTTGCACCAGGTCAAAGCGGGCTGTTGGGTGGGTGTACTCGCGCTCGCAGCAGCGCTGACCGCCGCAGGCGACAACACGCGCCAGGTGTTGATCCGTGACATCACATCGATCGCCGGGGTGCGTGAAAATCAACTGATCGGATACGGCGTGGTGGTAGGACTAAAAGGTACCGGCGACCGCAGTCAGACGCAATTCACCACCCAGACGCTGGCCAACGTCATGCGGCGCATGGGCGTGTTGATTTCCCCGGCCACGGTGAGGGTGCAGAACGTGGCGGCGGTGTTCGTGACCGCCTCCCTGCCCCAGTTCGCCAGGCCCGGGATGACGGTGGACGTGACGGTATCGTCCATCGGCGACGCCAAGAGCCTGGAGGGAGGAATCCTGCTGCTGACCGGCCTGTCGGGCCCGGACGGGCTGGTTTATGCCAACGCCCAGGGGCCGGTAACACTGGGCGGATACACGGCCGGTCGCGGCGGCAATGTGAAGGTCCTCAACTTCCCCAACGTGGGGCGCATTCCCAATGGAGCCATCGTGGAGCGTGACACCGCCATCGATCTCGACCGCATGGCCACAGTGTCTTTGATGCTTCGCGACACGGACTTCACCGAGGCCTGCGATGTGGCGGCGGCGATCAACCACGATTTCGCGCGCGAGATCGCGCGGGCAGTGGACGGACGACGGATTGACATCAACGTGGCCGCGGCCTCCTCCATGCCGGTGACCGCGCTGGTAGCGCGGGTGCAGAACCTGGCCGTGAGCTATCGTCCGCGGGCGAAGGTGGTGATCAACGAGCGCACCGGGACGATCGTGATGGGGGGCGACGTGAAGCTCTCACCAGTGTCGGTTATCCACGGCAGCCTGTCTATCGAAGTCACGACCTCGTACGCGGTGGCGCAGCCGGCCCCCTATTCCCATGGCCAGACCACTACGGTCCCCCAGACCGATGTGCAGGCGCACGACGAGCCTACCCGCAGTGTCCGCCTGAGCCATGGGGCCAGCGTCGAGGAACTGCTCCACGCGTTGCAGGCGTTGGATGCCAACTCGCACGAGATTGTGGCCATCCTGGAAGCGATCAAAGCGGCGGGTGGGCTGGCGGCCGATCTGGAGGTGATTTGAGGTGTCTGGCGCAATGCAGTCCACGATGGTATCCGGCGCGGTGGACCTCGGCTCGGCGCGGGAATCGCAGTTGCTCTCCGCGGTGGGGGCGGGAGCGGACCGGCACAATCGGCAACGGATCGAAAAAGCGGCGAATGACTTTGAATCCATCCTTCTGGGCCACTGGCTGGAAGAAGCGCAGACTTCGCTGGCCAGCGCACCCGGCGGGAGCGACGATGACGACGCCGATCCGGCACGGTTTCAGCTGCAGGGCATGGGCATGCAGGCGCTGGCCGCGTCCATCACGCAATCGGGCGGGATTGGCATAGCAGCGTTGATCCAGCGGGAACTGGAACGTTCGAGTGGAGACCCTCCTGTGTCCGGAGGACCCCCAGGGGAGGGCCTTACCGGGAAACGGAGTCTAACGAATGAGCGAGTTATGGTTCAAGAAAATTCTTCGATCAACCCCTAAACATTTTTCCCTATGTGCCGATAAGAAGAAGGCCGAAGGAAGGGATCCCGAATGATGATGATTGATGCAATTGGATCTGTCACGCCCGGAATCACAACTCAACAAGATTCCCGGCAGATCAACGACAAAGAGAGCGACGCTGCGATTTCTGTGGATAAGCCTGGCATCCGCACCACGCTTACGAGCGGTGCTGCTTCAGTGAGCTCATTGGTTGCGCAGGCGATGCAAGTGCCTGCAATCCGGCAGGGCTACGTCGAGGACCTGCGCCTGTCTATCCGGGGTGGACAGTACAGAATCGACCCAGGCGAGATTGCGGCTTCTATATTACAGGAACAGGCCAACCGAGCGGCATAGGGCCGGTTGTGGGTTCAATGCAACTCCAAGCTTCCAAGACATCGTGCTTCATCGCACCGTGTCGCATAGGTAATTCTAGCGACTACGTGGCCGTTCTGGTAGCGCTTATTGATGCTGTCGAGGACGGAATTTGGGCCGTGGCTTCAAACCGTCTGACGGAGTTTAACCGGCAACTGGCGTGGCAGGAGGAACTGTGTGCACGACTTCAGGACGGGTTGCAGCGCAGGGCGGCGGTTGGTGCCGACGGCCGGAGGCCGCCTATGACATGGGACCCAACCCTGGAGGAGAGGATACGAACCGAACATAACCGGCTAACGGACCTGAGCCGGCGCTACGCGGCTTTTCTGCGGCATTGCAGCCGCACGGTCCGGCTGCTGGCGGCGCACTGCCAAAGCTGTTCTGATGAACTTGGGGCGACTGGTGGCCGCGAGCCGGGTGCGCACACCTGGCTCGCGAGGTATTGACCGAAAATGCCAGGACTAAACACATCTCTGTTGACCGCGATGCACGCACTGATGGCGCAGCAAGCGGCCATGGACGCCACTACCAACAACATCGCCAACGCCAACACCCCGGGCTATTGCCGTCAGGTTCCAGTGCTGGTTGAGAACCAGCCCACGCGCGACGGTTCGCTATTGTTTGGCAACGGGGTCCAATTGGAGAAGTTCCAGAGCATCCGGGACGAGCTGCTGGACTTGAGAATCCAAGAAGAGACTTCCCAGCAGAGCAGCGCAGAAGCGCAGGCGAACGCAACCCAGCAGATACAGCCGCTGTTCGTCACTAGTGGTCAGGACATCGGCAGCCAGATTTCTGCATTCTTCGGCAGCATCTCCCAACTGTCGGCTGACCCTGCCAACCTTACGCTGCGCACCGGGATGATCACCGCCGGCCAGAACCTGGCCACGTCGTTCCACACTGCGGTGTCGCAACTAACCCAAACTCAACGCGGCTTAGACGGCAGCGTGGTGCAAGATGTCGGGAAGATCAATCAAATTACCCAGCAGATCGCCGACCTGAATGACCAGCTCATTTCACTGCAGGCGGACGGCCAGGATGGAGGCACCGTCAAGGACCAGCAGACCGAGCTAATCCGACAGTTGTCGCAGCTCACAGGGGTCACGGTGATTCAGACTGAACGGGGCATTTCCGTCACGACTGGAAACGGCACCGCTCTGGTCGTAGGGGGTCAGCCATTCGCTTTGCAAACGGCAGTGGGCAGCAGCGGCTTCCAGCAGGTACTGTCACAAGGACAGGACATTACGGCAACGCTGAACACAGGTGCGCTGGGCGGGACCCTTGCGGTCCGTGACCAGATGGTGCCGGGAATTCTTAGCCAGCTTGACACTCTGGCCAGCGACTTTAGCAACAGCTTCAATGCAGTCCACCAGTCCGGGACGGATTTGAACGGCAACACGGGAGGCGACTTCTTCACTCCAGTGGGTTCCGTCTCCGGCGCAGCCGCACAATTCAATGTAGCGATCAGCGATCCCGCGGCGATTGCAGCCAGCTCGGATGGGTCGACAGGCAGCAACGGCAACTTGGCCCAGCTTTTGGCTTTGCAATCGAGCCCGCTGACGTCAGGACAGACTCCAACCGACAGTTACTCCACCATCGTCTTCCAGGTAGGCACGCTGGCAGCGAATGCTCAAGCGGAATCGGATGCCAGCAGCATGAGCCTGCAACAGCTCACGGACCAGCGCTCCGCCCTTTCCGGAGTATCGATCAATGAAGAGTCCGTCAATTTGATCCGGTATCAGCAGGCATTCGAGGCGGCAGCGCGTGTTATCACCACCATTGACCAGTTGAACCAGATCGCGCTCAATATGGGGGCGTCAGGCGGAGGCTTTTGAAAGAAATGCGAGTGAATCCAAACATGGCGCCCGATGTACTGGCTGCGATCGCGCAGGCCCAAGAGGCCCAGGCCATCGCCCTGCAGCAGATCGCAACTGGCAGGCGGGTTAACCTGCCTTCGGACGATCCAGGCGCCGCCGCTGCCCTGGTTCAGAATCACAACCGTTCCGACGTCGTAGACCAGTACACCCAGAACGGAAACACCGTGCTGCAGATGCTGCAAACGGCCGATTCAGTCTTAGCCTCGGTGGTAAGCGAGGTGAGTCAAGCGATCAGCGTCGGAGTGCAAGGCGCAAATGGCACGCTTTCCGACGCCAATCGCGAAACCCTGGCGGAGCAGGTGTCGGGAACCCTGGACAGTGTGGTCTCACAGGCAAACATGGCCTATCGCGGCATTCACTTGTTTGCCGGCACCGCCACCACCACAGTCCCTTTCACGCCCGATACGAGCTCGCTGTCAGGCTACCAATACAACGGCAACAGCAACGTGAACGCAGTGACCATTGGCGATGGCTTCGCGGTCCCCGTCAATGTTCCTGGCGACCAACTTTTCCAGCACACCGGCGCAGATCTTCTCGGCTCCCTGCAACAGCTCGTGACGGCATTGCGTGGTGGCGACACATCTGTAATCGGCTCGGCCACCAACCAGTTGCGGCAGGCGTTCGATTACCTGACCCAGCAACGAGCGTTCTACGGCAACGTCATGAGCCAGATCAACTCGCAGGAATCGTTTCTTCAGAGTGAGTCGACAAACATCAAGTCGGAAGAGAATTCATTGGTTGGAGTCGACATCGCCACCGCCGCCACCAACCTCTCCCAGGCGCAGACCGCGACGCAAGCCACCCTGGCGGCAGCGGCTCGACTGCTGCCCCAGTCGTTGCTCGACTACCTTCAATAGCCATGGGGTGAAAGCTTGCCTGGGTTGAGTGCGCCTGCGGGGAGGCTACTGGCCGTCGAAGCTGCCGATCAGGCCGACCAGTTCGTGACAGCCTGCGCAAGCAGCGAATTGGCGTTGCCTGCCGAGGCACGGGGTGGTGCAACAGAGTCAGGGGCCCCAGGCGGTGTGTCGGAGAAATCAGCTTGCCGCCATGCTTCCCTGACATCGAGGATCAATGCAATCTGCTCTTCCAAAATCCTTTCCGCGCGGCTGAATTGCGCCGCGAGGATCTGACTCCGAATGTGGGCATAAAACCGCGAAAGCATATGGGCAGCGGAGCCGCCCTGTTCCAGATCCAATATTCCTTCCAGGAGTTGTAGCGCCAGCAGTCCGTGTTTCAGCCACGCACAGCGCTCTTCGATCTTCCCGCTTCGCATGGCAGCGATCGCCTGCCGGAGGTCGCTTGCCAGAATGTCGTAGACGATGACCACCAAACCAGCCGGAGAGGCCTCCTGTACCGAGGCCCGGCGGTAGCTGAGCTCGGTCTGGTTGGGTTTGATCAACTGTTGCTCCCGTTGTTGTAGCCCAGCATGGCGTCGATCTGTTTCAGTTGTTGGGGCATCTGCAGCAGCACGATGTTCGCCAGATTGTATTCGTTGGTCAGGCGGGTCTGTTCAGTGGCGAGATAGGTTTCGAAGTCATTGATCTGGTTCTGCAAGTCGGTATTCTGATTGTTGTAGCTTGTCAGGTCCACGGTAAATGCGCCCTCGGTGGGATCGGCAAACGTGTTCAACGCGCTCTTCAGATTGGCGGCAAATCCGTTCATGGACGTGCCCTGAAAAAACCCCTGCACCGCGCCCGGATTGTCCTGGATGGCCGCGCTAAGCGCTCCGCTGTCCACGGTCAAGGTGCCGTCGTCATTCATGCTGATGCCAAGCGACCGCAGACTACCGATGCCGCTGCCACTGGTCGAATAGCTGGGTGCTGATAACAGCTCGCTCTGTAGCATGCGCACTGTACTATCGCCGCTCAGCGGCCCGGAGGACTGACCGAGCGAGTTGTAGGTGAACTGAGCGTTCACCTGGGTGACCAGTGTGTTATATGCGGACACAAACGCATTGATGGCCTGCGAAGCGCTGGTCGCGTCGGGTCCAACCGACAGGTTCACCTCAGTATCGGGCGCCTGGCCATAAAGGTACAGGGCCACGCCGTTGATGACGCCCGTCACCGTGTTGGTTGCGCTGCTGACCGGCACCCCATCGACAGTAAGCGCAGCGTTGCTGCCGGTCGAGGCCCGGGTGAACATGTTGTCGGTCGAGGTCCCCGAAGGGGCGATGCTGAAATCGCTTGCGCCTCCAGAGCTGTTACTGAACAACGCCACACGGGTACCGTTGGCGTCGGTGACCAAATTGGCGGTGATCCCCAAATTAAGCCCGTTAACGTACTGGACGAGGTCTTGCGGGGTATTCACGCCATTTCCGATGGTAATCGTGGTTGTCGTCTGCGAGCTACCGGTGCCTACCGTCAAGTCGAAGCTGCCAGCGGCAAATGGCGTACTGCTGTCGGTTACCGCATCCGAGTACCACGCAGCGGTGGTAGCCAGATGCTGCACCACGACAACATGGTTTCCGGCTGCAGTTCCCGCGGCCGCTGTGGCAGTTACTACGCCGGGCTGCGTGGAGGTCGCGTTCATCGCCATCAGCGCCCCGGCTGGATCCTGCAGCGCGTCGAGGCTGCTGATCAACGAGGATGCGCCTGTGCTCAACTGGTTCAGCGCCGCCGTCTGTTGGGCAATCATCTGTTGCTGGGCCTGCCACTGCTGTTCTGGGGCGCGCTCGGCAGCCAAAATCTGATTGACCGCGGCAGCAACATCGATTCCGGAGGAAGTGGATCCCGCGGCGGCATACAGAGCGTTCAGATTAACGGAGGGCAACGAGCTCATATCCGACTCTTACCTCGCAGCATAACTCGAACGACCGAGCGTTTTCTGTCCGGCTGGCATGAGTTACCAGTGCCGGGCAAAGTGTGGATCCCGGCTTCCGCCCGATCGACCGTGGCAGCCAATGCGTTGGCGAAAACTGGATGGTGGAGTTCCGCCACCCCACCATCCACTTCAGTTATTGCAGCAGCTTGAGGACCGACTGCTGAATCTGGTTGGACTGCTGCAAGGCAGTAATTCCGGTCTGCTGCAGGATGTTGTACTTCGACAGGTTGGCGACCTCCTGGCCGATGTCCGCTGCCCGGATTCCATCTTCGGCGCTCGACAGATTCTGGAGCTGATTGGTGATGACGTTGGAGGCGCTTTGCAGCCGGTTGGTCACAGCTCCCAGATTGCCGCGGTCGGCAGCGACGTTGGAGATGGCGGCGGTGATATCGGTCAGCGCAGCCTGGGCATTGGCAGCACTGGTCAGGTCATCAGTGCTAAGGTTAACCGGTGTGCCGGTGAAGCCGATGCTCGCGGACGACAAGGCGCCGATCGCCATGGTAATGGGACTGCTGCCGGTGGCTGTCCCGTCGCTGAGATAGACTGTCGGATTTCCACCTCCAAACACAGCACTGCCGTTGTACTGGGTGTTGGTGCCGATGCGGTCGATTTCCGCCTTGATCGAGGTGAATTCCGCGTCGAGCGCGACGCGCTGGGTATCGTTGACCGTTCCGGTCGCCGATTCCGTGGCCAGCGTCACAGCACGATTCAGCAGGGTGGTGACCTGCGACATGGCGCCATCGGCGACCTGGAGCAGACCCACACCGTCAGTTGCATTGCGCGCAGACTGAGTAAGTGCCGTAACGTTCGCGTTCAGTCCGTCAGCAATGGCCAGGCCTGCGGCGTCATCCGCGCCCGAATTGATTCGGGAACCAGAAGATAGCCGCAGCAATGTAGTTTTCAGCGACGCCCCGGTCATCGATAACTGGTTTTGCGCTACCAGGGACGCGATGTTGTTCAGAATGCTCAATGCCATGGGAAAACTCCTTGCATTTTGATCCCGCCCGCCAGCAAACGCGTTGCATTCCGCTGCATTACCGCTGCGTGGAGCAGGTGGTTTATTGCATCGGTGAAGTTATCGGCAATTCGGGGAATTTCATCAACGCCAGCATGATCGCGACCACTGCGTCAGCCGTTTGCTTCCTTCTGAAGGCGTCGGGCCGCCCACAGACTGGCAGGCTGGCTCGCTGATTCCTTGCAGGACAGGTCCCTTGGTAGCAAAAGATCGAGTTTTTCATGCTCGTGGCCCGCAGTGCCGATGAGATAGGACGAGCACCCGGAACAGGGTTGCACATTCGTTGCATGGACGAACCGGTGATCCGACTGACCCGCATCAATAAAACCCCCCTGGCCGTCAATGCCGACCTGATCAAGTTCGTCGAGTCGGCGCCCGATACTGTCATCACGTTAAGTACGGGCGAGAAGCTGGTAGTCATAGAAGGTGTAGAACAGATCATCGAGCTGGTTATTAAGTACCGCCGGTCGCTGCTGACAGGGCTTTCCTGTCCGCTTCTCGGCCTTTGCTTGCCGACGGGTTCGCTTGTTCCCAGAGGGAGTCAGCGGTGTGAGGAAGCTTCCCAACCGGGAAGATGATCGTAGGCGGAAGGGGCCTGGCCGTGGACAAGAGCAGCGTTGGCGGCATTACTCTGGCGATCGGCGGTATCACTTTCGGACTGCTGCTGGAGGGTGGCCGGGTATCGCAGATCCTGCAGCCGACAGCAGCCATCATTGTGTTCGGCGGTACCATCGGCGCAGTCATGCTGCAATTTCCGTTGCCGGTCATCGCACAAGCCACCAGACAACTGCGAAACGTATTTCGCGAGCGCGGAATGAACCCGCTGGATACGGTTGATCAACTGGTCGGCTTCGCTCACCAGGCGAGGAGGGCGGGAATTGTCTCGCTCGACGACGAGTTGGATGCAATCCAGGATCCCTTCCTGAAGCGAAGCCTGATGCTGGCAGTGGATGGTACTGAGCCGGAAGAACTGCGAAAGATGATGGAGTCAGAGCTTAATGCCCGTGCCGAGGACGAGGAATTGACGGCCCGGGTTTTTGAGTCGGCGGGTGGGTTCGCGCCCACCATCGGAATCATCGGTGCGGTTCTTGGACTCATTCAAGTTATGCAGCACCTGGCCAACATGGAAGAGGTCGGAAAAGGAATCGCCGTTGCATTCGTGGCAACAATCTACGGGGTCGGCGCCGCCAACCTTCTGTTTCTGCCTTGCGCCGGCAAGCTCCGGATTCGCCTTCGCCAGCAGCAGGCCCTGCGGGAGATGACCCTAGAGGGAGTGGTTTCGATCCTCGAAGGGATGAATCCCCATGTACTCGAAGGCAAGCTCCTGGGCTACCTGCAGGAAAATGTCCGTAATTACCGAGGGGGCGGCCGCACGGAGGTCCGGGCATGACCCGGCATCGATCTGTTGCGCAGCATGTCAGCCATGACCGTTGGCTGGTTTCGTACGCCGACTTTATTACCTTGCTGTTCGCCTTCTTTGTCGTACTGTACGCCTCGGCGGAAATGGACAAGAAGAAGGTTGTTGAGTTGTCGGCTGCCATTCATGGCGCTTTCCAGCAGATGGGGGTCTTCTCCAAGACATCGCCTGCAAATCTGAAAGAACTCGGAGACGCGGGGTATGCGCCCGCCACCCAAACAGCGACGGCGCAGACAACAGAATCCAACGCCGGCGGACCTGCCGAAGCTTATGCGCTGCAGCGCGAACTGGAGAGCCTGCTCGGAAGCGAGATCAGGCATCGCGAAGTCAAGATGCGGGTCACACCCGAAGGCTTGGTGCTTAGCTTAAGGGAAGTCGGCTTCTTCGACAGCGGACAAGCGCGGCTAACGGCAAATGCGCTCCCAAAGCTCGCCCGCATCGCACAAGTGCTCAATTCCCACGGGTTCGACATCCGAGTAGAGGGGCACACCGATGACGTGCCCATCCACACTGCTGCATTTCAATCGAATTGGGAACTGTCCACGGCTCGCGCCACTGAGGTGGTGACTATTCTGGTCGAAACCTATCATCTTGATCCGCTAAGGATTTCAGCGTCGGGTTACGGGCCTTATCGTCCAGTGGCCTCCAACGCCACGGCACAGGGACGCGGGATTAACCGGCGTGTCGATCTGGTCATAGTCTCTCGGAGAGATCCCCCAGCGGCTTCGCCAAAACCGGGAAGTGCCGACCCAGGCGAAGAAGACGAAATCAAATAAGCCACTCAGGCAGCGTCAGGCGATCGTGCGGCCAACCATCGAGATGATTTGGATTGCATTGGATGCCCTCCCGACATCCTGTGCAGCGGTCTCGTTCCGAGAGTACAACGCGACATCTGGAAATTCGCGCAGCAGTTTTTTCGGGGCCTTGAGGCGAAAAATCACACCTGATGTGCCGATGAAAGAATACGTCGTGCTGTTAGTGAAAGTGGCCAAGGGGAGCGCTCGGCCAAGAGTTGATGGATGACCCGGACCTGGAAGTGTTTGGAGTGCACTTGTTTCGTTTGCCGTGTCGACAGTTGACTCTTTACGGACGTAAGACCGCCTGCCCAGGCAAGAGGGCTGACTGAACATGTTTGCTGTAATCGGAATCCTCGTCGTCATTGGTGCTGTGGTTGGCGGGTACCTGCTGGAGCACGGTCAAATAAAGGTATTAATGCAACCGGCGGAACTGCTCATCATCGGGGGAGCAGCGGTTGGAACGTTGCTGATTGGTAACTCGCCGCGAATTCTGAGGCGAATTGTTCATTCATTCAAGGGAATCATTTCCGGCTCCAAATTCAGTCGTCTCCACTATGTCGATTCATTGAAGATGATCTTCGAACTCCTGAACAAGGCCCGGAAGGACGGACTGGTGGCTTTGGAGTTGGACATCGAAGAGCCTGACAAGAGCGAGATATTCAAGCGATTCCCACTGTTTCTTAACGACCACCAAGCCAGAGACTTCGTCTGCGACACGCTTCGAATGGCGATCACGGGAAATCTGGACCCGTTCGACGTGGACCAGATGATGGAGGTCGATATGGAAGTTCATCATCAGGAGGCCAGTGATTCAATCGGAGCATTGACAACCATGGCGGAGTCGCTTCCGGGACTCGGCATTGTGGCGGCGGTGCTGGGTGTTGTCATCACCATGGGTGCGCTGGGAGGACCGCCAGAGAAGATCGGGGAAAAGGTGGCGGCCGCACTGGTTGGCACCTTTCTGGGAGTTCTGCTTTGCTATGGATTTGTCGGCCCATTGGCGAGTAATCTGGCCAAGCTGGCAGAAGAAGAACGAGCTTATTATCACGTCCTGCGCGTCGCCATCGTCGCCTACATCAAAGGCACTCCTCCCATCATGGCAGTCGAAACTGCCCGCCGGGCTGTGCCGACCTACGTTCGGCCGTCGTTCTTGGAAGTGGAGCAGGCTTGTAAGAACCGGGGCAGCAGCGTCGTTCCGAGCCCTTCTGAGGCTGCTGAGGCCCCTGTAGCTGACTAGAGATCACGTATGACGGAAGTTCGTCCCGTAATAATACTGAAGCGCAAGCGATCGCACGGACATGCTCACGGCGGAGCCTGGAAGGTAGCGTATGCGGATTTCGTGACCGCGATGATGGCTCTCTTTATCGTGCTCTGGCTCATGAACTCAAGCAAGCAAATCCAGGAAGCCGTCGGAGGATACTTCAAAGACCCCAGCGGCGCAACCAAGCCAGTCGGTAGCGGACAAACGGCGCCAGGCCGAGACTTAAGCATAACCAAGGACGACATGCCAAAACTCAAGGATGAGCTGGAGAAGGCCGCTCGCCAGGTACCGAATTTCGAAAGCATAAAGAGCCACATTGAGATGACAATCACCAACGAAGGGTTGCGCATAGAGCTCACAGAATCGGAATCGGGAACATTCTTCGATAGTGGCAGTTCGCGTCCGACTCCGAGTGGCCGCGAGATGCTGACTATGTTGGCGAAGGAGTTGGGGAAGCTTCCCAACAAGATCTTCATCGAGGGTCATACCGACTCGCGGCCCTTTGCCAACGGCGGCAACTACAGCAATTGGGAGCTGTCCACCGACCGGGCCAACTCCTCGCGCCAATGGATGCAGGCAAGTGGCTTGCGACCTGACCAGGTGACCCAGGTAAGGGGCTTTGCAGACCAGGCCCTTCGGAAACCAGACCATCCCGAAGATCCCAGCAACCGGCGTATTTCGGTCATCGTCGGCTACCTGACAGCGCAGAACAACGCACCGTTGAATGATCCGCCCCCCGCGCCCAACCCATAAGCTGCTTTCTCGCTTCGAACAATGCGGGGCCCACCCGGATGTGGCATCCTAACGCGTAGCCTCGGAGTTCACCGCCGGTGAGCATGAGAAATTCTCGTTTAGCGTAATTCACACAGGAGAGAGCACCGAGTCGAGTGTCCGAATAATCCCTGGATCTGCGGGCGTCGTTCCTAACGCTTTGATTCTAGGGTAAGGCTCCCGGCGATTTTCGGCCGGCGTCCGCCAGACACGGCTTCCGATACCCAATAGCCCCTGGGAAGCGCACCAACCGGAATTGATCGTCCACCTGAAACAATGACTCTGCGTTTCCTAAAAACAGATATCCCCCCGGAACCAGATTGCGGAAAAAATGACGAATAACCCGGCGCTTGGCATCAAGATCAAAATAAATGAGCACGTTGCAACAAAAGATGATATCCATGCCCTGCATGGTACGCATGGTTTCGTCATTGCATAGATTGAGCCGTTCGAAACGCACGGCTCTCATCAGTTGATCATTTACTTGCAACTGGTCCGCACCGCGGGGTCTGAAGAACGCCTTTCTCAGTGACTTGGGCGTGCTGCGCAGCGCATACTCCCCATAAATGCCTGATCGGGCGGCAGCAAGCGCATCGTCGTTCACGTCGGTAGCCACAATCTGAAAAGTCCAGCCTGCCAGTTGCTGTCGACATTCTCCGAACAGGAACATGGCCAGAGTGTACGGTTCTTCCCCGGTCGAGCATCCGGCACTCCAGACGCGAAGGTGACTTGTGCTGCTTGAGCCCTGGCCTTGCACAATCTGTGGAAGAACGATATTCCGCAATGCCCGCAATTGCGGTGCGCAGCGAAACATATATGTTTCACCGATCGTAATTTCGTTCAGCAGGTGTTGCAGTTCAGTTTCGCGACTGCCGGGGGACGTGAGTTTCGCGAGATATTCGGTCGGAGTCTTTGCACCAACTGCAGCCATACGGCGCACGCAACGTGAAGCCAGCAGGTACAGTTTCTCCTCTGGGTGATAAATCCCTGAGTCTTGACAAACCAAGTCGCGTATCTTTAGGTACGAAGGATCACGGAGGTCTTCTCTGGCTGGCTCCATGTTTGCAATGTCCATGGTCATGATGAAATGTATCTTTGCCAGGAACCGTCCGTTTCTCATAGGGTGACCGGTAAATCGCCCCAGACAGACTTCAAACCCCGCGTGCCCAAACCCTCCGCATGATTGCGGGCCCAATTTCCGGCAGCGTGCACACTTGGTCCACTACTCCGGCGCTTACCGCGCCACCAGCCATGCCCCACACGACGGAGGTCGATTCGTCCTGAACAATTACGCCTCCCCCTCCCTCTCGAATCCGCGCGGCTCCGCGGACGCCGTCCGAGCCCATTCCCGTCATTACTACCCCTAGGGCGCCAGGGCCGTAGACCTGTGCAACGGAATGAAATAACACGTCCACTGCCGGACGGCAGGAGTTTACAGGCGGATCCTGACTGAGGCGAAGCACGATGTCGTTTCCGGCTCGTGCCACGGTCAAGTGGCGGTCCCCAGGTGCGAGCCAGACCTGTCCCGGTTCCAGAATCCTGCCATCCACTGCCTCTTGCACGGACAAGGCTGAGCAAGAATTCAGCCGATTCACCAGCAGCGGCGTGAAGAGTGGCGGAATGTGCTGCACAATCAGAACCGGCACTGGGAGGTCGCGCGGAAGTTTAGGGATGATGAATGCCAAGGCGTTGGGCCCTCCCGTAGAGGCACCCATCGCGAGCACTTCAACTCGTTGGGTGAGTCGACTAGTCCGACTGATGAAATCGTGCGGCGACACCGGACTATGCGCTCGCCGCCGAATCAGTGACGTGATTTTCGTTGAGAGTTCATCCCGGATATTCACTATTGCATTCGCGGGATTCATGCTGTTACTGGGCTTAGCGACATAGGCGGACGCCCCCAGCGACAATGCCTTGTGTGCCATCGCCTCGCCCCGCCCGGTCAATGCACTGCACATGATCACCGGCAGACCTGGATATTGTGCCCGGATCTCGACAAGCGTCTGTATCCCATTGAGCCTCGGCATGTCTACGTCGAGCGTGATTACATCAGGATTGAGTTGCGGTATCTTTGCCAGTGCGATCAGGCCGTCGGCAGCCGACCCGGCTACTGTAATTCCGGGGCTTGCGGACAGCGCTTCGCGCAGTAGCTTACGAGCGACTACCGAATCGTCGACAATCAGGACCCGCACCGGAAGCATAGTCGTTTGATGACAAAAGGCTTCTCCTGCCGAATTATCACTCATACGTACTCGAACCGATGGCGGATGCGGCGACTAAGCTGCTGCATTGGAATGAACGATCCTCACCACCGACGGTTTGATTTCAGTGTCAGCTTGAGTGCTGTCGGTCTTGAACTGCGCCACCAGCTCTCGCAGCGTGCCCGCCATCTCGGCCAGAGACTGGGCCGCTCTAGCGGAGTCGTTGGCCCCGTGCGCCGTGTTCCGCGCGCCGTCGGCCACTCCGGCGATATTGCGAGTGATTTCCGCCGTGGCGCGAGCCGCCTCACTAACATTGCGGGCCATCTCATTGGTGGTCGCGTTCTGCTCCTCAACAGCCGCTGCGATAGTGTTCGAGATGTCGTTTACCTGGCAGATCACCTCACTGATATGTCCGATCGCGGACACCGCGCTTTTGGAATCCGCTTGAATGGCTTCGATCTTCCGACTGATGTCCTCGGTCGCCCGGGCAGTCTGTTTGGCCAGTTCCTTCACTTCGTTGGCAACCACCGCGAATCCTTTGCCTGCTTCGCCCGCACGGGCAGCCTCGATGGTGGCGTTTAACGCCAGCAGATTGGTCTGCTGTGCGATCGAAGTAATGACCTTGATTACTTCGCCAATCTCTGTGCTGGAAGTCCCAAGCTTGCCAACTACCTGATTGGTCTGTTCTGCTACCCGGACGGCCGAGGTGGCAACTTTTGCCGATTGGTGTGCATTCTTGGCAATTTCCCGTATGCTGGCCCCCATCTCCTCTGAAGCCGTGGCGACGGTCTGCAAGTTCCTATTAACTTGCTCACTGGCGCATGACACGACCTGAGCCTGTGCCGACGTTTCTTCCGAGTTGGATGTAATCTGCTGGCTGGTCGACGACAGTTGTTCGCTGGCGGTGGCGACCAACTCAGCGGTTCCAGCAAGCCGGGCTACAACGTCCTGCAATTTGTCCATGAAGGTGTTGAACCAGTGGCAGAGGCTCCCGATCTCATCCCTAGCGTTGAGAGGCAGTCGCCTGGTCAGATCGCCTTCTCGCCGAGCCACATCCCTTATCTGCTGCGCCACACGCCGCACCGCGTGTGAGATCGAGCGGGCAATCAGTCCGGCGATGGCGATCGCTGCCACCATTCCAAAAATCCCCAGCGCCATCATGACTTGCTTGCTGGAGTTCACGATGGCGATTTGCTGTTGAGCCGCCCGTTGCTCGAACTCCGTTTCCATCTCCTGCAGTTCGCGAATGTCACTTTGCACGGATCTGCTCAGTTCGCGAGTGTGTGGACTGGATGCCAGAGCCACTGCGTCCTGCTGGTTGCCGGCGCGGCGCAACGCGATCTCCTCTTCCAAAATCGCCTGGAATTCCTGGACGTGACGCTGTGCCGCGGCAAACACAATTCGGCTGTGCTCGGTCGCCAAATTCGGCTCCAGCTTCTTCATGCCTTCGGCCTGGATTCGCTGCGCCTCTAACCTGCGTTCTAACTGTCCCTCCTCGCCTGTCAATAGGAAGGCGCGTGTGTCGATAACGGCTGTTTCAATGCCCCTCTCGACGTCCTGTGCCAATCGCCGATTATTGGCGGCGGCAGTGGCCAGGTTCGAGGCGTTGTCTAGTTTGCTCACTGTGTAATAGCCGACAGAGGACAGCGCCGCCACAAACCCAATTAGGGTTCCAAAGCCTAGGGCCAGCTTGGTCCTCAGAGTCATTTTGTCGAACATGATTCCTCCAGACTGTCACGGGTCTCCGACAGATCACATGCCTTGATTGGATCCAGAACATGCATCAACCCGCAGGCGAGTTTGTACACTCCCACCAGCAACCCACTCTCAGAAGAAGCCAACGCAATGGGCGAGTTCTCGAAGTCGCAATCGTGGACCTCAACCACGTCCCCGATGCTGTCGACCAGCAGGCCCACGAGGCCATCATCGGTACGGACGATGACATTGCTAAGGGGTAAATTAGGCGGGCGTTTGTCCATCTGCAGCCGCCGCCGCAGGTCGATTACCATCAGAATCTGCCCGCGGAGATTCATCAGCCCGCCGACAATGTCTGACACCAGCGGAACGCGCGTGATCACCTGATGGTGGACCACCTCCTGCACCGAGGTTACGGGGATGCCGAAAAGGTAATCCTGCAGTAGAAACGTGCAGAATTGTCTTGTATGCGCCAACAATTAATCTCCTTAGGAAGTCCTGCTCACTTCCTTTGGACGGATAGCCGCTTTCTCGGCCATTCCCTCCACGTCGAGTACTTCGGTGGAGTGCGATTGCACAACAGTCGTGCCGTGCACGCCGGTGCGACGAATTGAGAGCTGAATCTCGCTCGGCGCCTCGACGATATCGAGGATCCGGTCAACGACCAGCCCGATGTAGGCGCCGTCATTTCGACAAATGACTACCTGCAACGGGCCGGCGGCGGTGGTCGTGGGGAGTCGGGCTCGGCCTAACAGTTCTGTCACCCAGACGAGTGGGATAACTGTTCCGTGGTATTGCACTACCTCACTATCACCAACAACTTCGACATCGCTATACGAAAACTGCTCGATCCGTACCACCTCCGAAAGTTCAATCGCCATTCTTTCGCGCTCGCCGTTTTGAACGAGTAACACTTTGTGAAGAGGTACTTGTCCTTCAGAGTTGGCGCTCGCGAAGCGTTCCACTTTGGAATGCGTATGCCGATCTTCGCCGGTCAAATGCAGGTGCTGAGCCAAGCCCAGTACGTCGAGAATCAAGGCAACTCTGCCGTCACGCAGGATCGTGGCTCCAGCCAAGGCAGTGACACCCTTGAGACGGGTGTCTAGAGGCTTGACAACGATCTCGCTTGTGTCAACTACTCCGTCCACAAGTATTCCGAACTTCTGGCCGTTGGCACGCAGGACGACAATATTCATCGCGCTCGCCGCAGCCGCATTGATACCTGGCGGCCCCTCCGACATGGCCCCGTCGCTGCACAATTTGGCGGCCTGCGGAGACGGAGCCCATCCGAACGCCTGGCCCAAGTGCAGTAGGGGCAGAAGCGTACCACGCAAGCGATAGACTGGAGCCCCCTGCACCGATTCGATACGCCAAGGTGCCTCAGCGAGATCCAACCGCACGACTTCGAGCACGTGAGCTTGCGGAACTGCAAGCCGTTCGTCACCGGTCGCGACCAGCAAGGCGGGTAGTATGGCCAGGGTAAGCGGTATGACAATTCTGACTGTGGTTCCTTGACCCGGCCGGGTCTGCAAATCCACAGATCCGCCAATCTTTTCAATATTGCTTCGGACAATATCCATGCCAACACCGCGACCAGAAAGGATGGACACTTTGTCTGCCGTGGTAAATCCGGGGCAAAACACCAGGTTCGTTGTTTGTTGGTCGTCCATGACTGCGGCTTGATCGGCGGTGACCAGACCCATAGCCAGCGCCTTTTCTCTGACCCGCTCCACATCGATTCCCGCGCCGTCGTCGGAGATCTCCAGGGTGACTTGTCCGCCTGCATGGAACGCGCGAAGAGTAATACACCCCTCCCGTGGCTTGCCTGCAGCCTGACGCTGCTCCGGGATTTCAATGCCGTGATCGACTGAGTTGCGGACCAAGTGAGTCAAAGGATCCTTGATCGCCTCAAGCAGCGTCTTGTCGAGTTCAGTGTCGTTGCCGTCCATGACCAGCCGGATTTGCTTGCCTTGCGCTGCGGCCAAGTCACGTGCCAGGCGGGGAAGGCGCATCCAGACGCTGCCGACAGATTGCATTCTTGCCTTCATAGCCAGCGCTTGTAATTCTGTGGTGATGAGGTTGAGGCGCTGGGAGGCGCTGGCAATGACTTCGTTGTGCTCCGGGTTGGGATACTCGACGATCTGATTCCGCGCCAGCACCAGTTCGCCGATGCGGTTCATGAGACCGTCGAGTGTGGCGACATCGACCCGAATACTGCTGCCGGAGATGCTGGGGGCTCGCGTCTCGCGTTGAAATTCCACGACGTTGCGCATCACGGATGGGCTTACCATACCCCGCTCCACCAGGATTTCGCCTAGTCGACGCGTGTCTCCCTGTTGTTGGGTTTCCAAGGCAGCCTGAATCACCGCCGGATCCACTCCCACGTTCTCAACAAGCAACTGCCCCAGCGACTTGGTACTGTCGCCGGAAGCCGATTCCGCTTCATTCGCAGAATTGGCAGAAGTATCGGCGAAACCCTGTCTAACTGGCCCCCCGCCGGCCTGTTCTGGTGGCAGATGACGCGAGATCGCTTGCAGCAGGTCACGGTCCTGACCATCCCCCTCCCGCCCGGTCGATTCCAGGTTCGTCAGAATGGCACGGAAGCGATCTACTGTGGCAAGCAGCACAGCAGTAATCGCGGGATCGAGCCGAATATGCCCCTCGCGCATGCGGCTCAGAAGCCCTTCGCCGGCATGCGCCAAGGTCTCCAGCCGACGAAGCGCCAGAAACCCGCTTGTCCCTTTGACGGTATGAATTGTGCGAAAAATGCTGGCGAGCACACTCTGAGATGACGGCTCCTTCTCAAGTTCGACGAGATCAGTTTCCAGTCGATCGAGGTTTTCCCTGCTCTCGATCAGAAACTCATTAACGATTGCGCCCATATCGCTCATGGTACCCATTACAACTGGTTACGCCTCTGTCCTCACCCACAGCGTCGTTTACTTTGGCGTCCACGCCGGTTTCCGCACACCGGCTCTAGGCTGGGGGCACCGGCGTGGTAGTGATTGCATCTGTGCGTGACCTGATGCGGAATCCATCCGCTGATGGCAGCGCGGGTTCGGTGACGCCCACACGCCCTCGTGCGCTGCTACTCGCGATCGTCGCGATCAACGGCGCCGATCACTTCGGAGAGGGCGTAGGCTGGCGGGTCAGTCGCAACAACTGTGCCGCGCGCTGCTCGCCGCTGCGCACGGGCGCAGCCTCAAAATACTCCCGTCCGCCCAAAATCAGCGCCGCCGGGTTCTTCATCGGCAGGCGTAGGTCAAGAACGCTGCCCGGCCGCAAAGCCACCAGCTCACGCAGAGGAACTCTGAGGTTAGCAATCCCCACGGTGCCGCTGAAGGTGCAGGCGAGAACGCGTTCGCGAAGTCCGGTTCTTCGCCCGGAACGGAAACGTGGCTTTTTGCGCGGATCTGCGGAGATTTCTCGCAGCATAGCGCTCGCAAACGAAGTCGGAAACGTCAGTGTGACCGCCCCCAAGATCTCATTGAGCTTGATCTCGAATGTCAGGATTGTCAGCTTTTCGTTCGAGGGAAAGACGTTTTGCACCTGAGCCGTTTTTTTGTGGTCGTCCGAGCGTATCGAGATTCCCATTGGCTGCCAGGTGGCTTCCAGTTGTCGGCAGATGATCTGCGCCACCCCATCCATGATCTCCTCATCGATCTCGGTCATGTCGCGTGATCGGGGCGGGGGCGTACCAAAACCTCCCAAGAGTACGTCAATGATGGGAAACACCAAAGAGGAGTCGACTTGCATCAGAACCGGAGTATTGTCCGGCTGAAGCGACAGCACATCGACAAAGCCCGATTCTCGAAATTCTCCCAGAAACTCGCGCACTGGCATTTGCTCGACGGAGACCAGGACCATCTCAAACCGGGTACGCAAATACGCTCCCAGTGAATTTGAGACGTTGCGAGCGAATGCCTCGAAAAGGTTGGTTATGAACCGGGCATATCGTTCCGACATCTGGCCGGCGCTGCGGAAGTTACAGGGCTGAATGACTCTCTGATCGGCGCTGCTCTGCTCCCTGCCTGGGGCGCAGGCCTTTCCTAAGATGGCGTCGATTTCAGTCTGGCTCAGCGTCTTTTTCACATTACCTGCTCCCTGTGTGCCGCCCGATCGCCCCATAAACTCACTCACCTGCCGAGCTACAGCGATTCCGCGCGGCATGGACGGTTAAAGGCGGGTTAGCGGCGACTATCACTCCGTAGGGTGCGTGCAAGGCGCTTGCCAAATGAGAACAGGGCGCCTGAGCGAGAATCAGAATCACTAGAATTGGAGGAAATTTAGATCAGAATCCGCTCCGAAGCGCCGAATCCCAGGTGATTACGTAGGCAATCCGCGCCTGTCTTTCACCCATTCTCATCAAATGCTAATCCTGAGGCATAGGCACTTCGTTCTGCATCGACGCTTGAGCTCCTGCCTTGATAAGCGGCGCGATCTTGTCTTGGATTTGTGCGGGAGTGAACGGTTTCTTGATGTAACCCGCGGCACCCATTCTGATCACGCCAACCACCAACTGGGAGGCGGCCTCAGTCGTAAGCATCACTACAGGAATCGAAGCCAAACGACGATCCTGCTTCAAGGCTGATAAAAGCTGGATCCCGTCCATTTTGGGCATGTTAATGTCGCTTAGGATGAGATCTGCAGTGCGTTCCGCCAGAACCCCCAATGCTTCTTCCCCGTTGCCAGCCTCCCAAATCTCACCGATCCTTATCTCGGCTTGCTCCAGGCAGCGGCGGACGATCAGTCGAACAGCGGATGAGTCGTCAACGATGAGAACACGAATCGCCATAAGAACCTGGTGGCGCAACCCAGTAGCTCAAGAGCTCCAGCCAGCCTCGCTCGCCTGCATTCCGGACTTACACTCCAACGGCCGCATCGCTAGCCGAAACTCTTACGTTGGTTGTGCGGTTGTCCGCCGGAGGGGCTCCAACGACCCTCATTGGGTCCGTCCGGGAACCTTAA
>Ga0335082_10000339_pt1 | contig 47561 bp, 44 predicted proteins | sample Lox_Sample_41_FD_206718 | JGI IMG/M metagenome (GOLD analysis project Ga0335082, IMG submission 206718) | Soil microbial communities from Loxahatchee National Wildlife Refuge, Florida, United States - Lox_Sample_4.1 | ecosystem: Environmental > Terrestrial > Soil > Wetlands | place: USA...
GGGCAGCGTCTTCGGGGGAATGATGACAGGCACACAGCTGGTCTCGATCGTACTGGTGGTGGTTGGCGGGGTGCTGTGGATGGTGCGGGCCAAGCCGGCGACGAAGGCAGTAATGGCCTCGAGCAATTAGAGCGGTTAGCAGTTAGCCTGACGAAAGCGTGCAGGGCTAAACGCCAATCGCTAATTGCTAACTGCTCTTTTACAATCCGGCCAGATGTCGGATCCCCCGAAATCCTTCTCCGCGACCGGCGAAGACGCCGGCAAACGCCTGGACCAATTCCTGGTGGCGCAACTGCCGGAGGTGAGCCGGGCGCGAGTGCAGCAACTGATCGAGCAGGACAAAGTCCGTGTGGACGGGGCGTCCGCAAGAGCCTCGCTGCGCCTGCGCGGTGGCGAGAGGATCGAGGTGCTGGGTGCGGCGAGAGTGGCGCCGCTGCGCGCCATCCCGGAAGACATCCCGCTCGACATCGTGTACGAGGACGATTGGCTGGCCATCGTCAACAAGCCGGCGGGCATGATGGTCCACGCCGGAGCGGGCGCCAGCGACGATGAGCGGAACCGGGGCACGCTGGTCAACGCGCTGCTCCACCGCTTCCAGACGCTCAGCGGCGTGGGCGGCGAGGCCCGGCCCGGCATCGTGCACCGGCTGGACAAGGGAACCAGCGGGCTGATGGTGGTGGCCAAGGACGACGTCTCGCACCGCAAGCTGGCCAAGCAGTTCTCGGCGCGGTCGGTGAAGAAGACCTATATCGCCCTGGTGCACGGGTGGCCGAAGCAGGAGCGCGGGACGATCGAGAGCGCGATAAGCCGGGACCGGGTGCGGCGCACGCGCATGACCACGCGCCGGTCCGAAGGGCGGGAAGCGGTCTCGCACTACAGAGTGCTGCGCCGGATGGACTCGCCGTATGGAAAGTTCGCGCTGCTGGAGGTCAAGATCGACACCGGGCGGACGCACCAGATCCGGGTCCACATGGCGTCGATCGGACATCCCGTGGCCGGCGACACGCTCTACGGGGCGCCCCGGGAACTGCGGGACGGAAAGGGCAGGCTGCCGGCCCTCAGCCTGGAGCGGAACTTCCTGCACGCGGCGGCGCTGGAACTGCAGCATCCACGCACGGGCGCGCTTCTGTCGTACACGCGGCCCTTGCCTCCGGAACTGGAGGACTTCTTGGCCAGGCTGAGGCCGACGTCATGACCCTGTCCTTTTCCGGAACGGTACAAGCACCGTGGTGCAGGGCGCGAGGCCGGAGCGACGGTATAATGAAGATTCCGATGAGAAACCTTTGTTCCCTCCTGTTGTTCATCCTGCTGACCACGGCCGTGTGGGGCCAACAGGCGGCGCCGCAGCCATCGCCCGCGCCCACTGCAACGGGGCAACAGGCGGCGACCGATCCCGCCCCGACGAGCGAGACCGGCATCACCATCAAGAAGATCGTGGACGAGGTGAACGTGGTGTTCACGGTCACCGACAAGCACGGCAAGTTCATCCGTGACCTGAAAGAACAGGACTTCAGGATCCTGGACAACAAGAAGCCGCCGCAAGCGGTCAAGGATTTCCGGGCGGAGAGCGACTTGCCGTTGCGGGTGGGGCTGCTGATCGACGCGTCCAACTCCATCGCGCTGCGCTTCCGCTTCGAGCAGGAGGCGGCGATCGAATTCCTGAACCAGATCATCCGGCCGAAGTCGGACCAGGCGTTCGTGATCGGGTTCGACACCACGGCCGAGGTGACGCAGGATTTCACCGAGAACACCGAGCAACTGTCGAAGGGGGTGCGCATGCTGCGGCCGGGGGGCGGGACGGCGCTCTACGACGCGGTGTACTTCGCCTGCCGGGACAAGCTGGCCAAGGCGGCGGTGGCCGGGCCGGTGCGCCGCGCCATCATCCTGCTCAGCGACGGGGACGACAACCAGAGCCGCGTCACCCGCGAGGAAGCCATCGAGATGGCCCAGCGCGCCGAGGTCATCATCTACGCCATCAGCACCAACACCGCGGACATGAAGGGCCTGCCCGGGGACAAGGTGCTGGAGCGGATGGCGGAAGCGACCGGCGGCCGCGCCTTCTTCCCTTTCAAGATCCAGGACGTGTCCAACTCCTTCATCGAGATCCAGGAGGAATTGCGCAGCCAGTACCAGGTCGCGTACAAACCGGCCGACTTCCTGTCGGATGGCAAGTACCGCAGCATCGAGATCCTGGCAGACAACAAGAAGTACCGGGTGAGGGCGAGGAAGGGGTATTTCGCGCCCAGGCAGTAGCCGGGAGTCAGGAGCCGGGAGTCAGGCGTGGCTGACGGCTATCTCGTCGGCGCGTAGTAGCCCTTGCGGGTCTGGACATGGCTGCCGGACTTGGAATGGATCTCGACCCGGCGGAAGGTGCCGTCACGGGCGGCGTTGGTGGGGGTATAGCCGAGGCTGTACTGGCTGCGAAGCTCGGCGGCGATCTGGTCGAAGGCCTGCTTCACTTTCTCGTATTTGTTCCCGACTTCGATGAGGCGCCCGCCGGTCTGCTCGGTGACACTCTTCATATCGCGGTCGCCGGAGTAGCCCATCGACCCATAATAGAAGCCGCGGTCGGCGATGAGCAGGACGTACACAATGGTGTCGGCCTTCTGGGCGGCTTCGACGGCGCGCTTGAGGGTCATCTGGCTGCCCTGGTCCTCGCCGTCGGTGAGGATGATCATGGCCTTGCGGCCGACCTCGTTCTTCAGCTTCTCGTCGGCGGCCAGGAAGATGGCGTCGTAGAGCAGGGTGCCGCGGGGATTGGAGACCGGCACCGGGCCGCCGCCGATGCCCGGGATCCCGCCCGGGGAGCCGGCATTGATCTTCACCCGCAGCAGGGCTTCACGCAGATCGCGGGCCGAATTGGTGAAGTCCTGTTGCAGCTCGACGTTGATGTCGAAGTTGATGACGAACGCCAGGTCCTTGGGATTGAGCACTTCCTTGAGGAAGGCGGAGCCGACCTCCTGCTCCATGGGCAGGACGCGCTGCTGGCTGGCGCTGGTGTCGATGAGGATGCCGAGCGTGAGCGGCTGATTGGTTTCGGCGGAAAAGTACTTGATGGTCTGCTGTTTCCCGTCCTCGAAAACCTCGAAGTCGTCCTTCGACAGGTTGGGGACCAGGGCGCCGCGCTTGTCCTTCACATTGAAGAACAGGTTCACCACGTTGACGTTGGCACGGAAGGTGGGCAGCTCTTCCTGCTGGCCTGTGGGCTGCTCAGCCGGAGCCTGCTGGGTCAGAGCAAGGCCGGAAAAGAGCACGCACACAGACAGCACCAGGGCAAACCGCGCGAGCGAGCGGGTGAACATACTTTTCTGAGCCTTTTGGGTAGTCTAAACTATCTTGGATGCGGGGACTCCCGACATCGTTACTTTAGGCGCGGTTCCAAAAAAGGTCTGATGATGCGATCCGTACGCGCGGTGGGTTGTGTTCTGTGGTTGGCTGTGGGCCTGGCGGGACAGCAGAATCCGCCGGGTGCACCGTCTGCGTCTCAGCAGTCGGGGCAGAACCTGCCGGACAATCCCGAACCTCAGCAGCAGGCCCCAACATTTTCCAAGCCGGCGCCGGCGGGCCCGCCGGGCGAGGAGCCCCAGCAGCCTGCGGCTCCGTCCAACCGGATCCAACCGGCCACCACCCCTCCGGAGCGTTCCAGCGGCGTGGATTCGCGCGAGCAGATGTTCACCCTGAGGACGACGGTCAATCAGGTATTCATCCCGGTCACGGTCAAGGACGAGAACGGCCACATGACCGAGGGACTGCTGAGGCGGGACTTCACCGTCTACGAAGACGGAGTAGCACAGGACATCAACTTCTTCACCAGCGACCCTTTCCCTTTGAGCGCGGCGGTGGTGCTCGACGTCAACATCTCGGAAGGGGAGATGCAGAAGGTGAACGCCACCATGAGCGCGCTGGTGGGGGCCTTCAGCGAATTCGATGAGGTGGGCCTCTACACCTACGGCAACACGGTGCGCAAAGAGCTGGACTACGGCGCCATGACCGACCGGTTCGCGTCGGCCCTGCGGCGAGTGAAGCCGAAGGGGCAGACGGGCGGGGTGCCGGTGACGACGGGGCCGATGGCGGGTGGTCCGGTGGTCAGCGGAAGGCCGGTCGACCCCAGCACGCCGCACGTGTACACGCCACCGCGCCAGTCCGACGTGCTGAACGACGCCATCCTGGCCGCAGCCAAGGAACTGGGCAAACGCGAGCGGGCCCGCCGCAAGATTATTTTCGTGATCAGCGACGGCATGGAGTACGGCAGCCGCGCCGGCTACGACGAAGTGCGCAAGCTGCTGCTGTCGAGCGAGATCGCGGTCTACGGGGTGCAGGTGGACGAAGGGGCGCTGCCGGTCTACCGGCAGGCGCAGAAGATCCATCTTCCGCGTTCCGGCAGCAGCCTGTTGTCGCGTTACGCCAAGGACACCGGCGGGGAGGTGTACCCCGAGTTGAACCGCGACGCCATCGAAGCGGCGTACGCGCGGGTCACGGAGACGGCGCGCAACCAGTACACCATCGGATACCGGGCGAAGAAGACGGCGTCCGGGACCTATCGCAACATCGAGGTGGTGGTGCACCGGGGCGGGCTGAGCGTGACGGCGAAGCCGGGGTACTTCCCGCTTCCACCCGGAAGCTAGAGCTCTGGCGCGTGCCGCCGAGAAACACGGCGCGGGCGCGGGACGATGTGGTATAAGAACCGAGCAGGAACCAGCACGATTGAATCCTCGCGCGCAGCGATTGTCTGCGCGCTTCTACTGAGGCAAGGCTCTTGAGTTTCATCAACTTCGCCGCCCGGGAAATCAACTGCAAGATCGTCTATTACGGGCCCGGCCTGGGCGGTAAGACGACCAATCTGCAAGTCGTGTTCGATAAGACGGCCGACAAGCAGAAGGGCAAGATGATCTCACTGGCCACGGAGACGGACCGGACCCTGTTCTTCGATTTCCTGCCTCTGGACCTGGGCACGGTGCGCGGCTTCAAGACCCGCTTCCACCTCTACACCGTCCCCGGACAGGTGTTCTACGACGCCAGCCGCAAGCTGATCCTGCGCGGTGTGGATGGGGTGGTGTTCGTCGCCGACTCCCAGGAAGAGCGCATGGACGCCAACATCGAAGCGCTGGAGAACCTGAACGACAACCTCAAGGAACATGGCTACGATTTCGCCAAGATCCCTTACGTGCTGCAGCTCAACAAGCGCGACCTGCCCAACGTGATGAGCGTCGACGATCTGAAGAAAGACCTGATCAAGAAGGGCGAGCCAGTGTTCGAGGCGGTCGCCTTCCAGGGCGTCGGGGTGTTCGAGACACTGAAGGAAGTGGCGCGGCAGGTGCTGATCGAGCTGAAGAAGGGATAGCAGCGCATAGTACATAGCGCATAGTCCAGAGAGGCACAGCGAGACGCTGCGCCGTTGGTGTTTTTGGACACGAGGAAGAGACAAGTAAGAACGCAGCAGTCAGATTGCAGAAGTGTCTTTTCCCTCTGACTTCTACAATCTTACTTCTTCCATCCGACTTTGATTCTTCTAGAACTTCAGCCCCGCAACGCAAACTCTCCAGTACCGCGCTCGACGATCTGCTTGAGCTGGGGGTAGTGGTGCAGCAGCGGCTCGGGGGCCTTCACCTTCCTGCCGCTCAGCATGTGGCGCAGTTGCAGGCTGTTGACCACGGCTTTGCCTTCGAAATGGTTGTTGGCCACGACGAAGGTGACCTCGGCCCGTTTGGCGATGTTCTCCACCTTGGTCTTCCAGCGCGACAGTTCCTGCTCGGAGTAGAGGTAGTTGTAGCGGTCGTGGGCGTGCTCGTGCTCGAACCACTGCTCGTAATTGCGGCCGTGGAGGCGCACGTAGGCGAAACGGGAGGTGACGTGCTCGGTTGGGCGGATGGACTTGCCGAGCGCGGGCTGGTCGATGTTGCAGAAGCTGACGCCCTTCTCCGTGAAGTAGCGCAGGATGCCCTCGTTGTTCCAGCTGTCGTGGCGCACCTCGACGGCCAGCGGGTACTCGAGGAAGCGGCGGATCAGCAGCTCGAGGTAGTCACGGTTCTCCAGAGTGTTGCGAAAGGAGATGGGAAACTGGACGAGCACCGCGCCCAGCTTACCCTCGGCGGCGAGGATGTCGAAGCCCTCGCGGACCCGGTCTTCGTCCTCGTCGGCCGGGTCGAGCGTGGCCGCGGAGGTGGATTGCACGATGCCGCCGGGCGCGTGGGTGAAGCTCTTGTAAAGCTTGGCGGTGAAGCGAAAGTCCGGATTCACCGCCGCCACTATCCGGCACCACAGCTTGGCGTGCTCGGGCTTCAATGGCGCGTAGAACGAGGTATTGATCTCGATGAGGTCAAAGAACTGCGCCAGGTACTCGGCGGGATGCTGCGAGCGCTTCAGGCCGGGCGGATAGACGATGCCGTCCCAGTCCTTGTATGACCAGCCCGCGGGGCCGATGAGGACCTTGGCATCCATGGCATCGAGGTTAGCAGACAGATTCAGTAGAAGGCGACCACCACCCAGTTGGTCCCCTCGGGATAGTCCTCGGTCTTGCCGAAGCAGGAGCCGACGGCGAAGCTCTTGGCCTCGGGCGCGGTCTTGATCAAGCCCTCCGGGATCTTCTGGGGCTCGAAGATGGTGAAGGTATAGACCGAGTGGACCGCGGCCATCTTGCGGATGATGGCGGCGGACTCAATGTGCCCGTCCGAGGCCATGCGGCAGGCGGCGGTGTGGACCTCGGGAGACTTGACCAGGGTGGGCGTCGAGGCCCCGGCCTGGGCGCGGGCGCGCGTGAGCTGGGTGGCGATGATGGTCTCCACCTCTTCGTCCGACATGACATCCTGGCGGCGGGCGAAGTCCTGCACGGCGTAGAGCTGATCGCCGCGGCGCACCACGCCGATGCCCACGGCGTTGTACCTGGGGTCGAGCAGGTTGGCGCGATGGGGCGCCGAGAGCATCCAGTCGGCGTGCAGCGTGTCCACGGTGGGGGCGAGGGCGACGTTCTCGCCGGAAGAGCTGAAGCGCAGTCCGGCGGCGATGAAGCGTTCGCGCACCGCGGGCTCACCCGGGAACTGGTGGGAGAGCCGCTTGCGCTCGGCCATGAGCTGGGCGTGCTGGACGGCGACATCGGCCAGCTTGTCGTCCCAGCGCAACTCGCCGACGGCGGCCTTCGAGCGCTCCTGGTTGAGACGATCAAAGAGCTGGCGGGCGGCGTCTTCGTCCACCTGGGCGAAGGCGGCGGCGGACACCAGCAGGAGCACGAGATACGTGCTGATCTTCACGTCCCGGGTTAGATGCCAAGACATGGCTGCCGGCTGCGCCGTTAAACACAAGGTCACCCGGAGCTGAAGCTCCTCGGTCGGGATGACAATCCCATTGTCCCAAAATTGTCATCCCGAGCGAAGCAAGCGCATGCGAGCGGAGTCGAGAGACCTTGTGTCACGCGGTCTTGCCGCTGCGGCGGGACTTGACCTCGGCCAGCAGCTTGTCGATCTCGTCCTCGCGCTCCAGCTTGGTGAGACGCGCTTCGACGTCGTCGCCCAGCAACTCGTGCTTGGCCTCGCTGATGGCCTCGTTGCGCGCGACCTTGGTCTTCATGCGGTCGAAGGCGGCCACTTTGGAGCCGTCCCCCATGGCCATCTGGGCGTCGGCGGCGCGGGTGGCAGCGCGGGCGCGGCGCTGCTTGGCGATCAGCAGCTCGCTCTTCGATTCGGCCTCGGCCATCTTCTGCTCCAGCTTGTTGAGCGCCGATTTCAGGTCCTCGACCTGCCCCTTCTGGTCGGCGATCTGCTGGTTGAAGCTCTCGGCCATCTGCAGGCAGCTCTTGTGGCGCTCCAGGGCGGCGCGGGCCAGGTCGTCCTGCTTCTTGTCGACGGCAAGCTCGGCCTTGCGCATCCACTCCGTCGCCTTCTCCTCCTGCTCCTTCTGCCGCTTCTCCAACAGGTGCAGGTCGGCGATGGAGATGGCGACCTGGGTCTTCACCTGGAGAAGCTGGTTCTGCATGTCGAGGATGACCTGCTTGATCATCTTCTCCGGGTCCTCGGCCTTGTCGATCAGATCGTTCAGGTTCGCTCGAACCAGGGTTGAGACTCTTTCCAGTAATGCCATGACGACAGCTCCTTCCTAAAAACCACTCTTGGCGTTTGGGTCCTGGCCATTGTGTGCGACCAGGTTGTTCAAAGCGGCGGCGAGCACGAGCCCGACCGCGGCGCCGGCGGCCAGCCACATCGCGACGGATGCGCTGGTCAGGGCGAGCGCAGCGCCGGCGCCGATCACCAGGGCCGCCAGCACGCTCGCGTTCTTGTGTTTCCGTTGCATGTTCTTTTTCTCCGCTGCGAGGACGGGCGAGAGCGCCCGTCCCCACACAGTCCTGCTACTTGCCTGCGCCCTTGGCCGGCTTGTCGTCGTCCGGCTTGGGGCCCTTGTCGCCGATCTGGCGGACCTTGCCCATCAATTCGCTCATCTTCATGCCGCTCAAGGCTTCGAAGAGCGCGGGCACCTGTGCCGCCATCTCGGTGACATCGCCGGTGATCTTGTGCGCGCCGGCGCTGGAGCCATTCCCGGTGGAGACGATGGTGATCTTGTCCACCTTGGAGAGCGGCTCCGACAAGGCGCGGACAACGTCGGGCAGGCCGGTGAGCAGCTTGTCCACCACCGCGGCCTGGTTGTATTCCTGGAAAGCCTCGGCCTTGACGTTCATGGCCTTGGCCTCGGCCTCGCCCTTCTTGAAGATGATGTCGGCTTCGGCTTCGCCCTGCTGGCGGATGGAAGATGCCCTGCCCTCCGCTTCGGTGGTGAGGCGCTGACGCTCGGCTTCGGCCAGGGTCATGATGCGCTGCTTCTCGATCTCCGCCTGCTTGAGCACGGTGGCGATGAGCTCCTTCTCGCGGCGCAGGATCTCGGCCTCCTGCACTTTGACCTGCTGCTCCTTCTCCACCTGCTGGACCTTCACTGCCTCGGCGGTGAGCTGCTGCTGCATGACCTGGGTCTGGATCTCGTAGGACTTGTCGGCCTGGGCCTGCTGGCGCTTGGTGATCTCGAGGTACTGCGCCTTCTTGACCTCGAGGTCGCGGGTGGCTTCAGCCTGCTTGGCTTGGGAGAGGGTCTCGGCCAGCACCCGCTCCTGGTCAGCCTGGGCGCGGGCGACGGCCGCCTCGCGGGTAGCCACCGCGCGCTTGATGGCGGTGTCACGCTCGGCTTCGGCGGTGGCCACGTCGGCGTCGCGCTTGATGCGGGCAACGTCGGGCCGGCCCATGTTGGCGATGTAATCGTTCTTGTCCTTCACTTCCTTGATGGTGAAGGAGACCACCGCCAGGCCCATCTTATTCACGTCGTCGGCGCAGGTGGAACGCATGCGGTCGGCGACCATCTCCGGCTGCTTCACGATCTCTTCCACCGTGAGCTGGCCGATGATGCCGCGCAGGTGGCCTTCCATCACCAGGCGGATCAGGCCCTCGCGCTGGGGCGGGGTCTTGGTCAGGAACTGCTCGGCGGCGGTGCGGATGGACAGCGGGTCGGATTTCACCTTGATCTGGGCCACCGCTTCCACCATCACCGCGACGCCCTGCTTGGTGTACAGGTCCTGCTGTGGGGCGACGTCGAAGGACATCAGCTCCAGCGACAGGTCCTGCGCCTGCTCCATCAGCGGCCACACGATGGTGCCGCCGCCGTTGATGATCCTGGTCCGGCGGAAGCCGGTGACCACCAGGGCGCGGTTCGGACCCACGATGCGGTACAGCCGGGTCAGTACGGTGGTGGCGAACAAGAATGCCGCCACGCAGACTCCGATGATGACCCACACTTTGATCGAGAACTCCATATCGCCTCCTATTCAGAACTCGACTTCTTACTTTGTGGAATGCCAGCTTCCTGCGCCAGTTCCTCCCAGCGGCGCACCGACGCGATCCCCTTGGCATAGCCGGTGATCACCACCTCGGTCCCCTTTTCGATCGGGCTGCCGTCTTCACTGCGCGCCGCACATACCTGCCGGGTGTCCTCGACGGTGTACACGATCTCGCCGGTACCGCCGGCCCGGATGCCGCTGGTCACCTGGGCCAGCAGCCCGACCGGGTCGTAGTCGGATTCGTGCATGGTGAAGTCGTTACGCATGAGGACCTTCGCCAGGAACAGGAACACCAACATGGCGCCGGTGATCCCCGACAGCATGGAGAGACCGAGTGCCATGATCGCCCACACGTGCCAGACGCCGGTCAGCAGATAGCCCGCGCCGCCAAACCAGGCCAGGAACGCCATCAGGCTGGAGAAGTTAAGGGGCGAGATGCCGCCTTCGGTGTTCGCGTCCCCAGCGCCGTGTGCTGGAGTACCGGCGTGCCCGTGGGGCACGTGAAAATGCCCGTGGTGCAGGTGCGGCAGGTGGATGTGGTGGTGTCCCATCCCCGGGAGATGCAGGTTCAGCGCGCCGGCCAGGAACGACAGCAGGCTCAGCGTGAACCCCACCGCGAAGCAGATGAAGTAGAAATCTGACCAGGTCATGGCTCACTTCCCTTCCGCCGCGGCCCTGAGCTCGGGGCGCAGCACGTCGAGCAAGCGCTCGGCCAGCCCGGGGTTCTCCAGGATCTCGCGCATCAGCATGAGGCAGCGGCGCGAATCGCCGTGCTTGGCCAGCGCCAGCAACGCTTCGTGGACCTCGGGATCGCGGCGAAAACGCTCAGCGCCACTGATCAGCCACAGGTCGAGCGTGTCCTCGCTGGCCCGCAGCTCCGACATCAGCTCGGCGTGGTAGCCCTCCGGGTCCTCCACCAGGTAGCCGGGGTGGACCTTGAAGAACTTCGCCAGCAGGAGTCGCGTCTTGTTGGTCAGGTGCGGCCGTGCGCCGCTCTCGATCTGCGAGAGGTAGGACTGGCTGAGGCTGGCCCGCAGCTCCTTCTTGATGGCGCGCACGATCTCCTGCTGGGTCATCTCGCGGTCCAGGCCGCGCAGGGTGCCTTCGACCCCGCGCAGGTAGCGTATTTTCTCTCCCAACGTCATATTACGATTTGCGATATTAATATCGCAAATTGCGATTGTCAAGGGGAATACTTGCCCTGCTTTCAAGGGTTTAGCTCAGGTGCGGGGGACACGGGCAGCAAAAAGCCCCGCTTGGGGGCGGGGCTCACCTTCGATCCGAGCTGAGAACTACTGGTTGGCGGTGCGGTCGTTGTGCTTGTCGCGGTAGATGTCTCGCGAGGCCCGGTTCTGCATGCGATTCAGCTGAGCGCGTTCCTGGGGCGTGACCGTGCCGTCGGCCTTGTCCTTCTGCTTGGTGGCCTGGATGCGGCCCTGCTGGCGCTCGAGCCGGCGGGTTTCCCCGGCGGTCAGCTGGCCGCTGTTGACGCCCTGCCCGATGCGATGTTGCTGGTTGTGCTGCCGGTGAGTGACGCGGGGCGTCTTCGTGCTGGTGGTGGTGTTCTGCGCCGCTGCAGGGATGCTGAGCGCCGCTGCCATGCCCACGAACGCGAGTGTGCGTTTCCAATCCATAGATATCTCCCCTGCTCCTCTGTTTGGGTCCCAGTTCTGGTTTTGCGACTGGTTGGTACTGTGAACCCGGTGGGTGTGGACAATGTTGCGGCAGGCGGGGTGACGACACAAATTACTAAGGTACTCGGCTCCTTGTCGGCTTTCCAAAGACATCCCGAACGAAGTGAGGGAGCCCTATCCCCTCCACAAATCATCGTGGAGGTAGCGTTCCCTCGCTGCGCTCGGGATGTAGAAAAAAACTACAGCCCCGCTTCGATGCGCGACCGTGGGTCCATCAAATCCCGCAGCGCGTCGCCGATGAAGTTGAAGCTCAGCACGGCCAGCATGACGGCGGCCGCCGGAAACAGCACCAGGTGAGGGGCGTCGAACAGGTGGGAGCGGCTGTCGTTGAGCATGGAGCCCCAGCTGGCGATAGGGGGCGGCACGCCCAGGCCCAAGAAGCTCATGGTGGCTTCGGCCAGGACGGCGCCGGCCATGCCGATGGCGGCCTGCACGATGACCGGCTGGATGATGTTAGGCAAGATGTGGCGCAGGATGATGCGCCGGTCTGAGGCGCCGACGGCGCGCGCCGCCTCCACGAATTCCTTTTCCCGGACCGCCAGCACCTGGGCGCGCACCAGGCGCGCGTAGCCCACCCAGCCTCCCAGGCAGAGCGCCAGGATCAGGTTGAAGATGCTGGGGCCCAGAAAGGCGACGAAGGCGATGGCCAGCAGGATGCCAGGAAAGGAGAGGAACGAGTTCATCACCACCACGTTGAAGAAGCGGTCGAGCTGGCCGCCGTAGTATCCGGCGATGGAGCCGAAGACCAGGCCGAGGCCGAGCGAGCCCGCCACCACGCAGGAGCCGACCAGCATGGAGATGCGGGCGCCGTAGATGACGCGGGACAGGATGTCGCGGCCCAGTTCGTCGGTGCCGAACCAGTGGGCGAGCGAGGGCGGCTGGAGGCGCGCCGGGAGATCGATGTGCGCCGGATCCTGCGGGGCCAGCAGTGGGGCGAAGATGGCGCAGAGCGCGAACACGATCACCAGAACGACGCCCGCGGTCGCCAGCGGGTTGTGGCGGACGGTGCGGGTGGCGCGTTCGAGCGAGATGGCGGGCGTAGCCATAGTCAGTCGTCAGTCGGTCGTAAGTCGCACGTCGCAAGTCGCACGTCGCAAGTCATTGGCGGATCCTTGGGTTCGCGAACGAATACAAGAGGTCGGTCAGAAAATTCATTGCGACATAGGTAAGCCCGATGGCCAGGATGCAGCCCTCCACCAGGTAGTAATCGCGGTTGTTGATGGCCTGGATGGTCAGGCGGCCGATGCCCGGCCAGGAAAAGATGGTCTCGGTCACGATGGCGCCGGCCAGCAGCGCGCCGAATTGCAGTCCGACGACGGTCAGCACCGGGATGAGCGCATTGCGCAGCGCGTGCTTATACACCACGGCGCTTTCCGGCAGGCCCTTGGCGCGGGCGGTGCGGATGTAGTCCTGGCTGAGCTCCTCGAGCATAGCGGTGCGCACCATGCGGGTGAGGATCGCGGCCAGCGCGCCGCCCATGGTGATGGCCGGCAGCACCAGGTGCATCCAGGTACCGGAGCCCGAGACCGGCAGAAGCCCGAGATAGATGGCAAAGAACAGAATGAGCACAGGCCCGAGCGCAAAGTTGGGGAACGAGAGCCCGAGGAGGCTGACGAAGCTGAGCAGGCGATCGTCCCAGCGGTTGCGGCGGCGCGCCGAGCGCACGCCGGCGGGGATGGACAGCAACAACGCCACCAGCATGGCCGCCAAGGTCAGCTGCAGGGTGAAGGGATAGCGCTGCCGGATCAGTCGGGTGACGTTCTGGTTGTAACGCAGCGACTGTCCCAGGTCGCCGCGCAGCACACCCTTCCAGTAATTCACGTACTGCCGCGGGATGGGAACGTCGAGGCCGTAGGCGTGGCGGGCGGCGGCGATGTCGGCGCTGCCCGCGCCCTCGCCCAGCATCTGCTGGACGGGGTCGCCGGGGACCAGGTGGATCAGCAGGAAGACGACCGAAACCACCAGCCACACCACCGGGATGGTGTACAGCAGCCGGGTTAGGATATAGCGAAACATGAGTCGTCAGTCGTCAGTCGCCGGCATCAGCTGGCGCGCTTGTCGCCGACCGGAGTGTTCTCCGCCGGCTCGATGCGGACGGAGGCGACGCGACGGCCGTCCATGGCCAGGACGGTGAAGCGGCGTCCCTGGAATTCGAAGTGTTCTCCGCCCAGCGGGATGCGCTGCAAGCGCGACAGCACGAAGCCGCCGAGGGTCTCGAACCCCTGGTCCCGGGGCAGCTCGAGATGGTATTGCAGGTCGAGGTCGCGGATGTTCTCGCCTCCGTCGAGCACCACCGGCATCCTGCCGATCAGGGCGGGGGCTTCGGGCCCGACGTCGAACTCGTCCTCGATCTCGCCCACCAACTGCTCCAGCACGTCCTCGACCGACACCACGCCGGCGGTAGAGCCGAATTCGTCGACCACCACGGCGAGATGGCGGCGGTTGCGCTTGAAGTCCAGCAGGAGATCGGAGATGGGCTTGGTCTCCGGCACCACCAGCACATCGCGCATGATGTGGCGGATGCGGGTAGAACCGCGCAGCACCGCCGGCAGCCCCCCGGCGCTCATGGAGGCGTACATCAGGCGCGTGAGGTCCTTGGAGTAGAGCACCCCGATGATGTGTTCCGGTCCCTGTTGCGGGTCGTAGATGGGGATGCGCGAGTACTGCTGCTCGACCACGCGGGGCACCGCTTCCTCCACCGGCATCTCGGCCGACAGGGAGAAGATCTGGGGGCGGGGCACCATGATCTCGCGCACGGTGATGTTTCCCAGCTCCAGGGCGCGATGGATCATGTCTTCCTGGATCTCGGGCAGCAGGCCGAGGCGGCGGCTGGCGGTGACGATGAGCTTCAACTCCTCGGGGGAATGGACGTTGCCCTCGCGCATGGTGACCGAGCCGAAGCCCCGCAGCACGATGGAGGCCGACTTGCTGAGAAGCCGGAGGAAGGGCCGCCCGATGGTGACGAACACGTCCATCGGCCCGGCGACCGCCAGCGCCACCCGGTCGGCACGCTGGAGGGCGATGGACTTGGGGACCACCTCGCCCAGGATCACGACCACATAGGTGATCACGACGAACCCAAGGCCGATGCCGATGCCGTGGGCGTACACCTTGATGTGCGGGACCTGGGAGAAGGCGCGCATGAGCAGGTCGGCGACGGTGGCCTCGCCGATCCAGCCCAGGCCGAGGCTGGCCAGGGTGACGCCGAGCTGGACGGCGGCCAGCAGCTCGTCGAGGTTCTGGTGGAGCTTGAGCACGGTGCGCGCGCCGATGCGGCCCTCGGCGATGAGCTGCTGAAGACGGGAGTCGCGGATGCTGACCAGCGCAAACTCGGCCGCCACGAAGAAGGCATTCGCTGCCACGAGCAGGATCACCGCAGCCACCCGCAGCAGGACGACGGTCACCATTGAAGGAAGATTGTACCGAAAACGGCGGTCTTGCTCGCAGCAGAAGGGGCGTGCCCCGTGAGACATGCCCAGGAGAGAGGGTGTCCCCCTGGCTTGAACTAATTAAGCCCGGATTGGGTCAGTTTCACGCCGCAACCCACGCCGCTGGCTCCGTTGCACGAAGTCGTGGCCGCGGAATTGGCGATGTTGGTGAAATAGATGTTGGACGCTTGACTGGAGCCGCTGACGTTATCGATCACGAACCCGCTGGTCGCTCCGGTATTTTGCGCGGCCGGAGGAGGCACGGCGAAGACCGCGGCGGCGGCCGCCGGGAAGGCGCCGGTGATGTTGAACGAGTAGATGCAGGCGGTGGCGCATCCGGTGAGGGCGCCGCTGCCGCCGATACTGAGGAAGATGCGGTCGGTGGCTCCGTTGTTGATCTCGGTGATGGGCGAGCAGGCGCCTCCGGACGCGCTGCTGGTGATCAGCTCGAGAGGCCCGGCATTGGTCGAGGCGTTCATCACGCCGGCGCTGTTGAACCCCACCCGGAACAAGGCCTGGTGGTCGACGTGGCCAGGCTCCCGCGCGCACAAGTAGAAGAAGCCGGCGATCGAACCCGGCGAGCTGTTCAGATACGTGTTGTCGAAAGCCCCGCTGTGCATGTTGTAGACGATGGGGCCGTTCCCGGTGAAGGAGATGGCCACCTTGCCGCCCAGCGCGGTATTGGTCTGGATCAACTGCCCGGTGGTGGTGCTGGTGACGGTGCCATCGGTGAAGCCATTGAACCAGAGCACGCGTCCGGTGGAGCTATCGACCACGGGCGGGTCGACGATGCTTCCGCCCGGTGAGAGATTCGTTCCGCCCAGACACGGCGGGCTGCCGGCGGCGCAAGTCCCGATGCCGCTGCCCACCTCGCGCACGTAGCTGGAGCGGCCCGTGCTATCGCCGATGAAGATGTTCCCCGAGGTCTGGTCGAAGACCGGTCCGGTGAGGATGGCGCCGGCATTGACCGCGATCGGCCATCCCGATGTCACTTCGGCCGGAGTGCCGCTGAAGACGGCCGTGAACTTGTGCAGTTGGCCATTGTCGTCGCCAACGTAGAGGACGTCGTGCGTGTAGTCGTAGAACGGGGACGAATTGGTGTCGGGCTGGGCGCCGTTGAAGGTCAGGTTGATGATGCAGGAGTTGCCGGCGGGGCACGCGCCCCAGGAGGCCACGACCTGGTCCGGCGAGACTGCCGCGGCGGCGCTGCCCTGCCCGGCCTTCCACTTCAGGATGTGCAGGATGGAGCCGCCATTGGCGTTGGTCCGCGATTCGACGTAGGCCACCTTACTGCCATCGAGGGAAAGAACCGGCGAGGTCACGGTGGTGCCGGTGGCATCTCCCGCGGGATTGGTGTTGTAGAACCACAGGATCGAAGGGCCATTCTGGTTACACAGCCCGCCGACGCTGCCCTGGGTGGAATAAAGCTGGTTGAAGGCGATGATGCTTCCGGTGGCGTCCAGGCCGCCGGCGAGCGTGCCTCCTGCCCAAGTGAAGTTGCTGAGTCCCTCGGCCAGGGTGATGCTGTTGCCCTTGGCCCCCGCGGTGATGGCCTTGACGGTCACCACGGCGCCGGCCGAGCTGCCCGACACCCCCACGCCCGCGCCGTTGCGAGTGATGGCCGAGGCCAGATTGGCGGCCGTGATCGAGCTGACGCCGGTGAACTGGAAGTTGGTGCCGGTGTTGAGGGTCGCGCTAGCGGTCAGGACCAGCGTGCCCCCGATAGTGACCGTCTGGCCGGCGGTCGGGCTGCCGGTGAACGTCCCTGTCCGGCTCGCCTGCACGGCCGCCTGTCCTCCGGTGAGGCTGGAGGTGTAGACGACGAAATCGTTGGCGCAACTGGGGGCAGCGTTGATGTCAAAGTTGAACTTCGCCGGAAACATCCCCACACCCGAGGTGCCGGCCGCACCCAGTGACATGCCCCAGTCGCGTTTGAGTAGTTCCCAGCGCCGCGGGTTCCGGGGTGGATTGGCAGCGGGCGGAGGGGCAACCTGCTGTTGCAGGGCTGCCGCCTGGCGCAGCATCGCCTGCTGCCGGTATCGGGGAAGCTGGAGGAGTTGCAAAGCCTGGAGATCATTGGCGGGAGCGGAAAAGACCACGTGCCGGTGGCTCCAATCGATGCCGGCGTGCAGCGGGACGCGACCGATCGGCGCTCCGCCCATCCCGCCGGCGGGCATAAGGACCAGAGGGATCCCCACGAGCAGCGCCAGCTTGAGGGCCAGCGACCGGCCCTTCGCCCGTTTGCGGGTCCCGGTTGTGTCCTGGGCCGAGTCTTTGAGCCGAACCGTTTGCCCGTTTGGAGAGTTCATTCCCAGCCCCCGCGGAATAGTATCAGTCAATCTTCGCCGAGTGGACAAAGAGTTGAAGGTCAATTGTAGGTGTGAAAAACAGGGCCAGACAAGAGCCAGGAAGACGGTCAAAGTTACTTAAGTCTCTTGGGCATTCCTCTTCCGCACCAAACGCCCGGGGCCGGGCGGCCAAGGTGTTACAAACTAGTAAAAATCACCTGCACTGCTCACTTTTCGACCGGTCTGTTGTCTAATGGACGGGCCGAGCTAAGAACCGCAAAAACTCAGGGAACAAAGGGCGGCCCGGGCCCGTATCAAGGAGCAGACCGGGGCAATCTGCCGTAGGGAGGCAGTAACGTGGCAAACGGAAACGGCAAGAACAAGCGCAAACGATTTTTTTTGACCCTCGGCTCGGTTGTCGCGCTCCTCGTGATCGTGCTGATCGTCGTAGGGTTCACACGCGGCGGGGCGAAGATCGATCCTTCGAAACTGGCGAAGGTCGAGAAGGGTGACCTGGCAAAAAGCGTGGTCGCCACCGGCAAGATCGAGCCCATCACCAAGGTAGAGATCAAATCGAAGGCCAGCGGCATCGTGAAGAAGCTGTACGTAGAATACGGCGACCACGTGAAGGCCGGCCAGTTGCTGGCGGAACTGGACAAGGATGAGATCCAGGCGCAGGTCAAGCAGTCGGCAGCGTCGCTGGCCGCCGCGGAGTCGAACCAGGGGGCGGCGGAGGCCGATCTGGTGCGCGCCCAGGCTGACGCCCAGGGTGTGGAGGTACCGACCTTGAAGCGCGCTTACGAGCGCGCCCAGCGCATGGCGAAGGACGGAGTCGTATCCGCCGCCGCGCTGGACGATGCCCAGAGAGCCTTTGAGATGGCGGTCAACAAGCAGGACATCGCCAAGGCCCAGCTGGTGACCGACAAGGCCAAGATCGCGCAGGCCAAGGCGCAAGTCGCCCAAGCCAGGGCCACCCTCGACCAGCTCAAGGAACAGCTCAACTACACCACCATCGTGGCGCCCATCGACGGCATCATCCTCTCCCGCGACGTGGAGATGGGTGACGCGGTCAGCTCCATCCTGGTGCTGGGCTCGGCCGCGACCCTGGTGATGACCATCGGCGACACCCACGAGGTGTACGTCAAGGGCAAGGTGGACGAAAGCGACATCGGCAAGGTGTACCTGGGGCAGCCGGCGCGCATCAAGGTGGAGTCGTTCAAAGACAAGACCTTCACCGGCAAGGTGACCAAGATCTCGCCCATGGGGGTGGAGAAGGACAACGTGACCACGTTCGAGGTCCGGGCGTCGATCGACAATCCGGGCGGCGAACTGAAGGCCGCGATGACCGCCAACGCCGAGATCATCCTGGAAGAACACAAGGGCGTGCTGATGATCCCCGAGGGGGCCATCATCTACGACAAGGAAAAGAAAGCGTCGGTGGAGATGCCGGACAGCAGCGGCAAGGACGGCAAGAAGAAGCTGGCCATCAAGATCGGGATCTCCAATGGGGCCAAGACCGAGGTGCTGAGCGGGCTGAAAGAAGGCGACCAGGTCGTGCTGCAATAGTTCGTGCCCGCAATGCCTCCCTTTGCGGGATCTCGAAGGCGCGAGCAGCCCGGCTCGTGCCTTTGCTGTTTCAGGAGCGCGGGGCGCAGCGCACGGCCGACGCGGCCGGGCCACCAGATCTACGGAGGAACAAAGCGATGAGGCGTGTATCCGGCGTAGCAATCATCGTGACACTACTTGCTTCTCTGCCGGCGGTTGCGGCCAGCACCGGCTCATTCGAGCGCACGCTGAAGGTGAGCGGTGCGGTGCAGCTTGAGGTGAAGTCCGGCTCCGGCGACATCACTATCCGCAAGGGCGATGTGGGCTCCGTGCGGGTGTACGGCCGCATCCGAGCCGGCGAGGGGTGGTTCGGCGGCGGCGATGCCAGCGAGAGGGTGCGACACATCGAACAGGACCCGCCCATCGATCAGGCCGGGAACATCATCCGCATCGGCCATCACAGCGAGTCCGAGTGGTTCAAGAACGTGTCCATCAGCTACGAGATCGTGACTCCGGCCGAGACCCAGGTGACCGCCAGCAGCGGGTCGGGAAACGTCCAGGTGGAGAATGTGCGGGGCCCGGCAGAGCTGCACGCGGGCTCGGGCAACGTGACCGCAGCCAACATCGGCTCTGACGTGCGCGCCGACACAGGCTCCGGCAACATGGACCTGAGCCTCATCCAGGGGAACCTGTTCGCCCACGCGGGGAGCGGCGAGATCAAAGTGGAGCGGGTGGGAAATGCCGATGTGCAGGCGGGCTCCGGCAACATCCGCGTCACCGACATGAAAGGGCGGCTGCGCGCCCACGCCGGCAGCGGGAACCTGAAGATCGATGGCATCCCGACCGGAGATTGGTACGCGCAGACCGGCTCCGGCAACGTCACGCTGCGCCTGCCCAGCGATGGCGGGTTCGACGTGAGGATCCACACCGGATCGGGCGGGATCGAAAGCGATCAGCCGATCACCATCCAAGGACGGCAGGGCAAGCATGACCTGGAGGGCAAGGTGCGCGGCGGGGGCCCGCTGGTCGAGGTGCACACCGGGTCGGGCGAAGTACATCTGCGGTAGAGCAGCATTCGAGGTGTCCCACCCCGGTCTGGCCAAGGGCAGGCGAGACAAGGGTGGGGCAACCGCATGGCTTGGCCCCAAGAAAAGTCCTACCGAACGTCCGTTTGACCCTTTGTTTCCGGCATGTTATAAACTCTGGGTCTGTCATGTACTGGCCCGATGGCGATGCCGGTCCGGTACTGCGGGGCGCGGCCAAACCTCAAATTTCACTTTTCTTGAAGTGGAAGCGTGATCCCCGACGGTAGTCTCAAGGGAGCGAGCTGTTTCAGACTCCCGTATCCCGAACCAGGGACCCCAATCATTGTTGTGGAGGAATTTATGCGTAGCCCACTTGCCACCACTGTGTGGCAGGGACATTCGCTCAATCCCCCGGCGTCGGGGTCCGCGCTGCGTGCGATAGCGCGGGCCGCCTGCCGGACCATGAAGATGCTGCCGGCCGCGCTCAGCTTCGTGGTGTTGCATTCAACCCTGGCGCTCGCTCAACCAGAGGCCAGCGGCGAGGCCGCGCTCAAGCTGCCAGACCTGTCTTCGGTGAAGTTCCTGGGCGGGATCAACGGCCACAGCCTGCTGATGATCGGGCTGGCCTTCTGCGTGGCCGGCCTGCTGTTCGGCCTGGTCATCTATCACCAACTCAAGAACCTCCCAGTGCATCGCTCGATGCGGGAGATCTCGGAACTCATCTACGAGACCTGCAAGACCTACCTGGTGACGCAAGGCAAATTCATCCTGATCCTGTGGGCCTTTATTGCGGTGGTCATCGTCCTGTATTTCGGGGTGCTGTCGCCGGTGCCGGACAAACCGCTGGCGGTAACGCTGCCCATCATCATCCTGTTCAGCCTGGTGGGCATCGGGGGCAGCTACGGCGTGGCCTGGTTCGGGATCCGGGTGAACACGTTCGCCAATTCGCGGACGGCGTTCGCCGGGCTGCGGGGCAAGCCGTGGCCGATCTGCGCCATCCCGCTGAAGTCGGGCATGAGCGTGGGCATGATGCTGATCTCAGTCGAACTGCTGATCATGCTGTTCATCCTGCTGTTCATCCCCGGTGATTACGCCGGGCCGTGCTTCATCGGGTTCGCCATCGGCGAATCGCTGGGCGCGGCGGCGCTGCGTATCGCGGGCGGCATCTTTACCAAGATCGCCGACATCGGCTCCGACCTGATGAAGATCGTCTTCAAGATCAAGGAAGACGACGCGCGCAACCCGGGCGTGATCGCCGACTGCACGGGCGACAACGCGGGCGACTCGGTGGGCCCGACCGCCGATGGATTCGAGACCTACGGGGTCACCGGCGTGGCCCTCATCACGTTCATCCTGCTGGCGGTGAAGAACCCGACGGTGCAGGTGCAACTGCTGGTCTGGATCTTCGTCATGCGCATCATGATGCTGGTCTCCAGTTCGGGCGCCTACTTCCTCAACCACCTGGTGGCCAAGGCGAAATACGGGAATTCCGACGACTTCAACTTCGAGAATCCCCTGACCTCGCTGGTGTGGCTGACCTCCGTCGTTTCCATCGGACTCACCTACCTGGTCTCCTACTTCATGATCCCGGACCTGGGGGGCAACGACACCCTGTGGTGGAAGCTTTCGACCATCATCTCGTGCGGGACGCTGGCCGGGGCGCTGATCCCGGAACTGGTGAAGGTGTTCACCTCGACCGAGTCGTCGCACGTGAAAGAAGTGGTCGCGTCGGCCGAAGAAGGCGGCGCGTCATTGACCATCCTGTCGGGATTCGTTGCCGGCAACTTCTCCGCGTATTGGCTGGGACTGGCGATGGTCGCGCTGATGAGCATCGCGTTCGTGGTCAGCACCCAGGGCCTGGGCGGGATGATCCTCGGCACCCAGATCCCGCTGATGCTGGCGCCGGCGGTGTTCGCCTTCGGCCTGGTGGCGTTCGGCTTCCTGGGCATGGGCCCGGTCACCATCGCGGTGGACTCCTACGGGCCAGTCACGGACAACGCGCAGTCCGTCTTCGAGCTCTCCCTGATCGAGCAGGTCCCAAACATCGAGAAGGAGCTCAAGAAGGATTTCAACCTGGACGTGAATTTCGAGCGGGCCAAGCACCTGCTGGAGGCCAATGACGGCGCGGGCAACACCTTCAAGGCGACAGCCAAGCCGGTGCTGATCGGCACCGCCGTGGTGGGCGCGACCACGATGATCTTCTCCATCATCATGGCGCTCACCAATGGCCTCACGGAGAACGTCAATCATCTCTCGCTGCTGCATGCTCCGTTCGTGCTCGGCCTGATCACCGGCGGCGCCATGATCTACTGGTTCACCGGCGCGGCCACACAGGCGGTGAGCACGGGCGCGTTCCGCGCGGTCGAGTTCATCAAGGCCAACATCAAGCTGGAGGGCGTGGAGAAGGCTTCGGTGGAGGACAGCAAGAAGGTGGTGGCCATCTGCACGCAGTACGCGCAGCGCGGCATGTTCAACATCTTCCTGGCGGTGTTCTTCGCCACCCTGGCGTTCGCGTTCGTCGAGCCGTTCTTCTTCATCGGCTACCTGTTCTCCATCGCTATCTTCGGCCTGTACCAGGCTATCTTCATGGCCAACGCGGGCGGCGCCTGGGACAACGCCAAGAAGATCGTCGAGGTCGAGATGAAGCAGAAAGGCACCGAGCTGCACGCTGCCACCGTGGTGGGCGACACCGTGGGCGACCCGTTCAAGGACACTTCCTCGGTGGCCATGAACCCGGTCATCAAGTTCACCACGCTGTTCGGCCTGCTGGCGGTGGAGCTGGCAGTCAGCCTGACGGCGAAGTCGGGCACCACACTCACCTACGTGCTGGCGGCCCTGTTCTTCCTGGTGTCGGTGGTCTTCGTGCACCGGTCGTTCTACGGGATGAGGATCGGTTCGGTGAGAGCGGCGGCGTCGAAGGAAGAGGAACGAGTGCGGCTCAGCGCCGACTGAAGTCCTTTTGCAAAACAGGAACGCCACCGGAGACGGTGGCGTTTCTTGTTGGCGTTTCTTCTTCGTGGCGGGGTCACTGCATCGGCTGGCCCTCGTAGATGAGGCCGCGCTCATCGCTGAAGAAGGCCCACCGCGACTCGGGTGGCGTGTCCGCGATGACGGAAACCTGATAGGCCTTCCCGTCGGACGAGACGGTGAGCCTGCAGGTCACGCCGGGGATAGGGTGAACGGGATCGGCGGAATTGAAGTCGCTCGGCCAGATCTTGCGGGTGATGTCGGACTTGTTGAGGTATCCGCCGGCGGCCAGGTCGGCGAAGGAGCCGAATCTTCCCTTCTCCGACCGGTACTGTTGCTCCGCGGTGTTGAGCACGCGGGTGAGCTGGACGGCGTTCCGTTTCTGAGCATGCTGATCCGGGTTGTCGGCAGCGGCCAGGGCGGCGGCCAAGCCCAGAAGAAGGGTCCCTGCGACGATGACGCTCCTCATGGGAGCACTCCTTGAACACTCATTCACGCTGTCGCTGCAATACCAGGAGCGACAACAGCGAGGTAGCCGTAATTCTAGCCGAAGCTAAAGGCTGAGAGACGCCCTGCCGGGAGTCTCTACCGAAGGTGGCCGCTCAGCCCTTCATCTTGTTCTTCACGTCCTTGGCCAGTTTCTCGATCTGTTCGGCTTTCTTGATGACGTCGAGCGAGAGCGTGTGCTCGCCGGCGGTGTCCACCTGCTGCTTGAGCTGGGTAGCGAGAGCGAGCAGGCGTTCGGAATCGCTCTTGATGTCCTTATAGCGCTGCTTGCCCAGCTCCCTTTCGGCGTGTTTTCGCATATCGATGACGCCGGGGTCGGGTGGCTTGTTGTTGGGCCAGCCCTGCTGGCCTTCATCGTTCGGCTGGGGACGCGGGTGGGCGCTGGGCGCCTGCGCCAGGCAGGCGAAGCTGATGGCGAGGATGAGAACCGAGACTTTCCGCAACATGCTATCCCTCGTGTACCGAGGATTATACGGCTGGGACCGGCTGCTATAATCGCGCCGCCCAATGAAGCTACCCAACATCCTGCAGGACTGGCGTGCCGATTGGTACTACTTTTTCCGCCACAGTTTCCCCAAGATCCTGGTCGTCCTGCTGGTGGCGTTCGTCCTGATTCGGACCCTGAGAGCGGTGACGCGGCGGCTGGAGCGCCTGTCGCAGCGCCAGGACCTGCCGGTCCCGATCCATCCACACCGCGCGCTGCAACTGCGCACCCTGGCTTCGGTGGTGTACAGCGTAGGGGTGGTCATCGTTCTTTTCCTGGCGGCCATGCAGATCCTTCCGCTGGTGGGAATCAACATGGGCCCGCTGCTGGCCAGCGCGGGGATCGCGGGGCTGGCGATCGGGTTCGGGGCGCAGACCCTGGTCAAAGACGTCATCAACGGCTTCTTCATCCTGCTGGAGGACCAGTATCACCTGGGGGACGTGGTGCGCATCAGCGGGATCGCCGGGACGGTGGAGGAAATGACGCTGCGGCGCACGGTGCTGCGGGGCGATGACGGCGCGCTGCATTCCGTCCCCAACAGCACCATCACGGTGGTCTCGAACCTGACGCGGGATTGGGCCCAGGTGCAGCTGCACGTGGCGACCGCGTACGGCGAGAACAGCGACCGCGTCATCGGGCTGTTGCAGGAGGTGGCGGCCGAACTGCGCAGAGACCCCGGGTACTCCGAGCAGATCGTGGCGGAGCCGCAGGTGCCGGGAATCGAGCGGGTCTCCGGGGGGGAAACCGATTACCTGCTGCTGGTGAAGACGCGGCCGGGGGCGCAGTACGCGGTGAGCCGGGAGCTGCGCCGCCGCATCAAGGACCGATTCGAGCAGGACCACATCCAGGCCGCACCCGCACGGATGTTCGTGGTCGAGGGCGACGCGGGCGGGAAACACGAAATCAAGTGAACGAATGGGAGGACCGATGCGCCGACGCTCATTCCTGAAGTCCGCCACCCTGGCAGCCGTAGCCACGCCCGAACTGGCCCGCGCCATGATGCAGGCGGAGAACAAGGCGGGGGCCATGCCGCAGAAGTCGTATCCGGCGATCAACGGACCCTTCCGCCTGCCGGTGGAGTGGTACAAGGCGACGACGGCGCGCTTCCAGCAGAAGCTGGCGGAGAAAAAGCTGGAGGCGGCGGTGCTGTCCGACGCCAACAACATCAACTACCTGACCGGCTCGTTCGCCATCACCACCGAGCGGCCGATCTGGCTGCTGGTCCCCGCCAAGGGAGAGCCTGCGATCTTTCATCCCGGCCTCGACCGGGACATGTGGGGCACGTGGTGGGTGGCCGACCACGAGTGGTATTTCGACTATCCGCACTCCGGACCGTACGGCAAAGTGCTTCACGACGCGGGCCCAGAAGCCGACCTTTTCTCCTGGACGGCGCCGGCAAGCGTGGATTCGGGAAGGCGCGGCTGGGCTTCGACCGCCGGCCCTCCGACGACCAGATCCGAATTCTGAACAAGCGCGGCATGCACCCCGAGTGGACGATGACCGGGCCGCTCGCGCTGCACATGCGGGAGGTAAAGACAGCTGAGGAGATCGCGCTGGCGCGGGTCGCGCTCTTACTGCACGACCGCATGATGGACTTCGCCCGCGATTACATCCTCGCCCATGGCACCGATGCCACGGATTTCGAGGTCGCCCACGCGACCGAGGCATTCGGCACCAGCGAACTGATGAAATACCTGAAGCTGGATGGCAAGCCGCATCACGGGGTCGGGATCGACCTCGGCTTCTATTGCCGGACCGGGACGTCGACGGCGTATCCGCATCCCAACCAGTTCTTCTACGCACCCATCCAGCGCGGCGACTCCATCCAGATCTCGGCCGACATCAAGATCGGCGGGCACGGGGGCGAGGGCTACCGCGCCATGCAGATCGCCGGGCCCAAGGTCACCGACCTGCACCACAAGCTCTGGGACGTGCACACGGAGATGACGGTGGAGCAGCAGAAGCAAAGCGTCGCCGGACGAAAGTGCAATGAGGTCGGGGCGGCGGTGCTGAAACTCGCCCATTATGCGGGCGTCGACAAGTACGTCTATCACCGGCCGGCCCACGGCGAAGGCAGCGAGGGGCACCAGGCGCCGTATCTGTCGCTGGGCGATAACACAGTGCTCGAGGAGAACATGTGTTTCTCCAATGAGCCGGGACTCTACAACCCCGAAGCCGGCTTCGGCTACAACCATGGCAACCTGGTGAGGATCACGAAGTCCGGCGGCGAGCAGATGAACCAGACCCCGCTCACCAAGGAGTGGTGCTGGATCAAGATCTAGCCCGTAGTCGGCAGACTGAAGCCTCGAGCCGTAGCAGCTACGGCTCTACCGCGAATTCTTGGAGTCAAGGACGAACTTGTATCCGACGCCGCGGACGGTGAGCAGGTAGCGCGGCTTGGCGGGGTCGGGCTCGATGTAGCGGCGCAGGCGCACGATGAAGTTGTCGATGGCGCGGGTGTCGGTGTCTTCGCGCAGGTTCCAGACATTCTCCAGGATGGCCTTGCGAGCGACAGTATGGCCGCTGTTGCGGATGAGGTAGCGGAGCAACTCCGCCTCCATCAAGGTGAGCCGGTAGGTGTTCTTGCCGGAGCGGAGCTCCAGGTTCTCGAAATCCACCAGCTTGCCGTCGAACTTGAAGGTGTCGGCGCCCTGCTCGCGCTTGGGTCCGCCGGAACGCTGCAACCAGTTCGTGCGGCGCAAGAGGCTGGTGATGCGGGCGATCAGAATGTTCAGGTCGAAGGGCTTGGGCAGATAGTCGTCGGCGCCGGCCTCGAAACCCTTCAGCACGTCCTCGGGGCGGGAGCGTGCGGTGAGCATCAGCACAGGGATGTAGTTCTTCGCCTGGCGCAATTCCTGAGTCACGGTGAAGCCGTCCTTGCCGGGCAGCATGATGTCGAGCACCACGGCGTCGAAGCTCTCACGACGGTCGAGCAGGCGTGCGAGGGCGTCCTCGCCGCTGTCGGTGGTCTGGACGAAGTGGCCCTCGGCCTCCAGGTTGAAGCGAAGGCCTTCGGCCAGGTGGGACTCGTCCTCGACCACGAGAATGCGGCTCATGCGCGGTAGACCCTGGGAAGGCGGATGGTGAATGCGCTGCCACGGCCCTCGCCTTCGCTCTCGGCGACGACGTCGCCCCCGTGGCGGCGGGCGATGGCGCGCACGATGAACAGTCCCAGGCCGGTGCCCTTGACCTGGCGGCCGGACACCGCCGTGATGCGGTAGAAGCGCTTGAACACCCGCTTCAGCTCCCCCTTGGGGATACCGATGCCCTGGTCGCGCACCCGGAGCAAAACGGTGTCGATGTCGGGAGTGAGGACATCCACGACAATGTCTTTCTTCTCGCCGGAATACTTGACGGCGTTGTCCAGGAGGTTGGCGGTGGCGGTGCGGAGTTCCTCCTGGTTGCCCTTCAGCAGGATCTGCTCGATGGGCTCGACGCCGAAGCGAAGGGCGTCCGGGGGAAGATGATGGCGGATGCGGGCCAGTTCGAGAGAATCACGGACCAGGGCGGAGAAATCGATCTCCTTCCAGTCCTTGCGGCGCTCGCCGTGCCGGGCCTCGCCCGCTTTCAAGACCTGCTCGACCGTGCCCAGCAGGCGGTCGGTGTCTTCCAGCATGATGCGATAGAACTCCTCGCGCTTGGAATCGTCGACCGAGCGGTGCTGGAGCGTCTCCAGGTAGAGGCGGATGGAGGCGATGGGCGTCTTCAGCTCATGGGTGACGGCGTTCAAGAAGCTGTCCTGCTGCTCGTTGCGCCGGATCTCGCGCACCAGGAAGATGGTGTTCAGGACGACGCCGGCGATGATGAAGCCGAAGAAGATGACGCCGAGCACCAGCGGCACCACCTCGCGCCACTTGAGGACGATCCAGGTGATATTGAGGGCGATGGCCGCGCCGACCAGGGCGGAACCCAGAGTGACAAAGAAAGCGATCGTCTTGGCACGACTGGCTATGCGCATCGCGGGATGCGTGGAATTGTAGTGGAAGATGGCGATTGCCTACCACGGATCCACACCGATGACACAGATCAGAATCGCTGCTTGAATCCGCGTTATCCGTGGAAATCCGTGGTAGAGACTTGGGCCGCCGGCCCTGCGGAAACTAGTCTCCTGAAAGCACAGCGAGTTCTTCCTCTGCGGGAGCTCCCGCCGGGAGGGCGGTGACGGCAGGTGTCTCGGCCGGCTTGAAGCGCGGCAGCTTCACGTCCCAGGCCAGCCCCACCATCTTCAGGAACGAGATGCAGTACCAGTTCCAGTCGATCTCCCACCACACCAGGCCGTGGCGCGCCGACTGTGGATGGGCGTGGTGATTATTGTGCCAGCCCTCGCCGAAGCTGAGGATCGCGACCCAGAAACTGTTGGTGGACTTATCGCCGGTCAGGAAACGTTGCGAGCCCCACATGTGGGTCGCGGAATTGACCAGGAAGGTGAAGTGCAGTCCGACGGAAGTGCGGAAGAACGTTCCCCACATCAGGTAGGGCCAGCCACCGATCAGGAGCAGCGCCAGCCCGAGGACGGTCAGCGGCACCCAGTGCCACTTGCTGATCCACATGTGAAACTTGTCCTTGCGGAGGTCGGGCACATAGGGCAGGAGCTCGGAATTGTCGTTGTGAATGGTCTTGCCGGTGAGGATCCATCCGATGTGCGACCAGAAGCCGCCCTCGAGCGGCGTGTGCGGATCGCCCTCTACGTCGGTGTTCTGATGGTGGACGCGGTGCGTCGCCACCCAGTAGATGGGGCCGCCCTCCAGCGCCAGCGTGCCGCAGGTGGTCAGGAGATACTCCAGCCACTTGGGCGTCTTGTAGCCGCGGTGGGTCAGCAGCCGGTGGTATCCCATGCCGATGCCGAAGCTTCCGGAGACGACCCACAACACGGCTGCCACCGCGACCGCCTTCCAACTGAAAAAGAAGAAAGCCGCCACGGCGCCGATGTGAAACGCCACCATGAAGAACGTGGTGACTGGGTTCAACTGCTCGCGGAAAGTCCTGTCGCCTGGCAAGAAACTCATGAGGCTCCGTCGGTCAGAGGGATTTCACTGATGACAACCTCATGAACTTATCAGGTAGACGGAGAGGTGTTTGTAATAGTTGTGTAATTGGTTGAAACCAAAGGGTGCAGCACGATCCCGCGACGCACGCGGCGGCCGCGCCACGTGACTGCTTGGGATGGGCGAGCCCGCGGCGGTCTAGGCGGGCACGCCGCCTTTGACTTCCAGTCCGGCCCACTTCTGGAGCAAGGTCAGGGTGGCGGCGTAGTCGAGGTCGTCGAGGCCTTCCTCGCTGGCGACTTCGTAGATCTCTTCCACGGTCCTCAGCGCCGGAAGCTTCACCCGCGCGTCTTTGGCGGCTTCCAGCATCAGGCGGATGTCCTTGTACATCAGCCGCAGCGGGAAGTTCGGCGAATAGTCGTTCTTCAGGACGAAGGGCGCCTTGTAGTCGACCACGCCGGACTTCACCATGGTCATGCCGATCAACTCGACAAAGTTTTCGGCGTGGACCCCTTGCTTGGTGGCGAGGGTAAGGGCTTCGGCGAAGCCCTCGAAGATGAGCGCGATCATCAGGTTCATGGAGATCTTGGTGGCCTGGCCCTTGCCGGTATCGCCCATGCGCTTGACGGCTTTGCCCATGGCCTCGAATAGCGGGCGGATGCGCTCGAGGGTGGGCTCGGCGCCGCCGACCATGAAGATAAGCTGGCCGGCCTCGGCCCCGATCTTGGAGCCGGTGATGGGAGCGTCGACGTAATCGGCGCCGTGGCCGCGCACCCGTTTGGCGAACTCGAGCGTCCTGGCCGGCGAGATGGTGCTGGAATCGACGACGATCATGCCCTCGCGCAGCGAGTCCTCGACGCCGTTCTCGCCGAACAGCACCTGCTCGACGGCGACGGTGTCGGAGACGCACATCCAGACGACCTCGGCGCCCTGGGCGGCTTCGGCGGGGGTGGCCGCGGCGCGCGCGCCCTCGACCTGCTTGGGCGTGCGGTTCCAGACTGCGACTTCGTGGCCCTTCTTCGCCAGGTTCGCCGCCATCGGGCGGCCCATGATGCCGAGACCTAAGAACGCGACTTTCATGACCCCTCCAAAATCCGATTAGAAAGGAATGCAGGGCTGGGGTCAAATCGGAAATCCGAATCTTTCCCACGGCAGAATGGTCTAATCTAGATACAGATGTTGAACCCAGGTCTACGTCGCAGGGCGCGCCAATTCGGGCGCCTGGTCCGCCATTCAGCTCTGGTACGCCGCACCGGAGAGGTCCACAAGCCCGTCCTTGCCGGCAACGGGGAGCTGGGCGTGACCTTCATCGGGCACTCGTCTTTCTTTCTCCAGATGGCGGGGCGAAACATCGTGGTGGACCCGAACTTCGCCCGCTGGCTGTTCGTGCTGAAGCGGCTGCGGAGGCCAGGGCTGCGCATCAAGGACCTGCCCGCGATCGACCTGGTGCTGGTCACGCACGCTCATTTCGACCATCTGCATCGCCCGTCGCTGCGGGCGATCGCGCGTCATACCCGCAGCCTGACCGGGCGCGGGCCTATCCTGGTGGTGCCCCGCAACGTCACCGACCTGGTGCGCGACCTCGGATTCCGGAGGATCGTCGAGCTGGACTGGTGGCAGGAATCCCGCTTTGACGGCGTCACCGTGACCCACACCCCGTCGCGGCATTGGGGGGCGCGCGTGATCAAGGACATGCACCGCGGCTACGGCGGGTACGTCATCCGCTCGCACAAACATTCGGTCTACCACGCGGGCGACACCGCGTATTTCGAAGGATTTCACGAGATCGGGCGCCGCTTGCAGCCGGAGCTGGCGCTGCTGCCGATCGGCGCCTACGAGCCCGCCTCGTTCCGCAATGTGCACACCAACCCGGCGGACGCGGTGCAAGCCTTCCTCGACCTGGGCGCGCGCTGGATGGTCCCCATGCATTTCGGCACCTTCCGGCTATCGCACGAGCCGGTGGATGAGCCGCCGCGCTTCCTGGCCCGTGAAGCTGCCAAGCACGGGATAAAAGACCGAATATTCCTTTTGAAGGAAGGTTTGACGAAATTCTTCTAAACTTTCCTACCACGGATCTCCACGGATGACACGGATTCATGAGAGTTCTTCCTTGTCCGTGTGATCCGTGAAAATCCGTGGTAGGCCCTTCTGTTCAGTAGGCCAGCAGGATGCGCAGATCGCGCACGTTGTTCCCGGTGGGACCGGTGACGATGGAATCGCCTAACCTCTCGAAGAGCGAGCCCGAGTCAAACTGCTCCAGGGATTTCTGAACGTCGATCCCGGCGGCGTGGGCGCGGGCCGTGGTGGCGCCGTCGGCGACTGCGCCGGCCGCGCGGCTGTTGCCGTCGATGCCATCGGTCCCGGCGCTCAGGACGCAGACGTTCTCGCCGGCGATCTTCTGGGCGCAGTACAGCGCGAAGTGCGAGTTGCGCCCGCCGATGCCCGCCGGTCGCGACACCTGGACCGTCACCTCGCCGCCGGAGATCAGGCACACCTTCTTTGGCCCCTTGCGCAACTCGTGAAGCCGCTTGAGCAGGTAGTCGGCGGCCCTGGCGTAGTCCCAATCGTCACACTGGTTGTCTACTTGCACGGCGAAGCCGTGGGTCGCAGCCCGCGCCGTCGCCGCTTTCTGCGCGGTCGCGCTCGACAGGACCGGCCACCAGCGGGAGCGGTGGAAGAGCGGGTCGCCGGGCTTGGGCGTCTCCTCCAGCGCGTGGGTCTCGAAGAGCTCGCGGACCGAGGGCGGGAATCTCTTCAACAGGCCGTACTTGCGAACGATGGCGTAGCAGTCGTCGAGGGTGGTGGAATCGCCCATGGTCGGCCCGGAGGCAAGAGAGTCGAGCGCAGCCGGCGGGACGTCGGAGACCATGACCGAGACCTGCTGAGCTTCGCGCGCAGCCAGCGCCAGGCGTCCGCCCTTGATGGCGGACAGGTGCTTGCGGATGGCGTTGATCTCCGCGATAGGAGCGCCACAGTGCACCAGTTCGCGATAAGTGGCGATCAGGTCGTCCAGCTCGATCTCGGGATCGATGGGCCGCTCCAGCACCGAGGAACCGCCGCCGCTGATCAGGTACAGGACCAGCCAGCGCGCCGTGGCACCATGGAGCGCCCTCAAGACAGCCCCGGCGGCACGGACGGACTCGGCGTTCGGCGTCGGGTGGCCTCCCTGAAAGTAACGGAAGCCGGGTATTTGGGACGGAGGCGCTTCCGGGCAGACCACGATGCCGGCCATCCCGCTGCCAACCTGCTCAGCCAGCGCCCCGACCATGGTGTGCGCGGCCTTGCCGAAGGAGAGCACGAAGACGCGGTTGTAGGCGCCCAGGTCGTACAGGTCTTCGCAAACCTGCAGCACGCCGCGGTTGAAGTTGAGGTTCTGCTCGAAGGCCTTCGAGATGCTGGAGTCTGCCAGCGCGTCCAGGAAGATGCGGCGCGCGGTGTCGCGGACGTTGGCGTCCTGTGAACTGCCGGCGGTGGCCTTCGCTTTCATGCTCAGTTCTCAGTTCTCGGTTCAGGTGATCTTAGAGTCTGCTTCAGCCAGCGCTCCAGTGCCGTCCTCATTTCCGCGAGCTTTCCTTCAAAGAAGTGCCCTGCTCCGTCGATCAACAGCAGTTCCTTAGGCGGGTGGGCCTGGGACGTGACCCGCTGGAGCGCCTCTCGTGGCCCGAAAGGGTCGGCGTCGCCACTGAGGAACAGCTTGGGTTTCTTGCATGATGCCAGGAAACTGTAGCGATACTCGCGGCCGTCGGCGGTGACCGGCGTTCCCAGGGAGATCAACGCCACCGTCCTCGGGTCGGGGCAGCAGGTGTGCAGGCCGACCGACGCCCCGAACGAAAAGCCCGCAAACACCACCGGCAGATGGAAGCCGCGATCGAGCCAGTCGAGCGCGGAGCGGACATCATCGCGCTCGCCGCGTCCCTCGTCGTGGGTGCCCTGGCTGCGTCCGGCGCCGCGAAAGTTGAAGCGGAGCACCGGGAACCCAAATCCATTCAGCGCCTTGGTGGCATGGAAGACGACCTTGTTGTGCATGGTGCCGCCAAACAGCGGATGCGGATGGCAGACAAGTGCCGCATGGGTGGCGTCGGGGCGGCCCGCGTTGAGCAGAGCCTCGAGCCGGCCGGCGGGGCCGTCAAGAAACAGGCTTTTGATCGCGGTCGAAGGTTGCACGCGTGTTCCCCAAGAATAGCAGCAAAGCGCAAGGACCTCCGACTCCAGACTACTGGCTGGCGACCAGCGACGAGCGACTGTTATCCTCCTTCGCATGGACGTGGTCGCCCTCACCCGCCGCCTGGTGGACATCGAATCGGTGACCGGCCGGGAAGGTCCGGCCGGGGAGTTCCTCCTGCAACACCTGCGGGGGAACGGTTGGGAAGCCGCGCCCATTCCCGTCGATCCGAACCGATTCAACGTCTTCGCTCATCCCAAGACTTCCCTGCCGACCATCGTCTTCTGCACCCACATGGACACGGTGCCGCCGTTCATCGCCTCCTCGGAGGACGGAGAGAACGTGTACGGGCGCGGCTCGTGCGACGCCAAGGGCATCGCGGCGGCACAGATCGTGGCTGCCGAACGCCTGCGCGACCAGGGGATCCCGGTCGGTCTGCTTCTTACCGTGGGCGAGGAGCGGGACTCGATCGGGGCCAAGACCGCCAACCAGCATGCGCCCGGCTCGAAGTTCCTGATCGACGGAGAGCCCACCGACAACAAGCTCGCCATCGCCACCAAGGGAGTGCTCAATGTGCGGCTTACGTCGCGCGGCAAGATGGCCCACTCGGCCTACCCCGAGCAGGGCGAGTCGGCGATCGAGAAGCTGCTCGATGCGCTGGCCAAGTTGCGCGCCATGGACCTGCCGAGCGTGGCCGGGATCGGGCAATGCACGCTGAACATCGGGACCATCAGCGGCGGCCGCGCGCCCAACGTGGTCGCGGACGAAGCCCAGGCGGACCTTCTCTACCGTACGGTGACCTCGTCGGACGGGCTCAAGCAGCACGTCCGGGAATCGGTCGAGCCGCTGGCAGCAGTCGAATTCGGCGCCGACTCCCCGTTCATGAAGTTGCGCACCGTGGAGGGCATGCCGACCATGGTGGCCTCGTTCTCCACCGACATTCCCCACCTGCGGAACTGGGGCGAGCCCCTGCTGCTGGGGCCGGGATCGATCCACGTCGCCCACACCGGCCGCGAGTTCATTGCCAAGAAGGACCTGCACCAGGCGGTAGACCTGTATTGCGCGGTGGCCCACAAGCTGCTCGCCTGACTCCCCGCCCAGGCTCCCGCCACGCCATCCGGGAAGACGCGTACACTTGGAGGTTTATGGAGACCCAGACGACGAATTCCCTGGCCAGCGCCTCGTCCGCTTACCTGCGTTCCGCCATGCATCAGCCCATCCGCTGGAATGAGTGGGGCGAGGAAGCGTTCGAGACCGCGAAGCGCGAGAACAAGCCCATTCTGCTCGACATCGGCGCGGTCTGGTGCCACTGGTGCCACGTGATGGACCGGGAGTCTTACGACAATCCGGAGGTCGCGCAGGTCATCAACGAGCGCTTCGTCGCCATCAAGGTGGACCGCGACGAGCGGCCGGATGTGGATTCGCGTTACCAGGCGGCGGTGCAGGCGATCAGCGGGCAGGGCGGCTGGCCTCTGACCGCGTTCCTTACGCCCGACGGCAAGCCGTTCTTCGGCGGCACCTACTTCCCTCCCGACGACCAGTGGGGACGGCCGGGATTCAAGCGCGTGCTGCTGACCATCGCCGACGCCTTCCGCGACAAGCGCAGCGAGGTGACCGAGCAGGCGGGCATGGTGATGAACGCCATCTCGCAGGCGGAAACGTTCGCGGGGCGGTCAGGGCGGGTCTCGCCGCGGGTACTGGAAGCTGTCGTGGCGGCGGCAGCGCGCATGTTCGACGCCACCAATGGCGGCTTCGGCACTGCGCCCAAGTTCCCTCACCCGACCGTCCTCGATCTGGCGATCGACCACTTCGCGCGTACCGGCGACGGGCAGATCAAGCAGGTTGTGGACGTCACCCTGACCAAGATGGCGCAGGGCGGTGTCTATGACCAGCTTGCCGGCGGCTTCCATCGCTACTCGGTGGACGAGCGCTGGGTGGTGCCGCACTTCGAGAAGATGTCGTACGACAACTCGGAGCTGCTGAAGAACTACGTGCACGCCTACCAGGCGCTGGGCAAGCCGCTGTTCTGGCATGTGGCGCGCGACATCATCCGCTGGATGGACGAGTGGCTCAGCGACCGCGAGCGCGGCGGCTTCTACGGCTCCCAGGACGCCGACATCAACCTCGACGACGACGGCGACCACTTTACCTGGACCGTGGACGAAGCCAAGGCGGTGCTGGGCGAGGACGAACTGAAGGCCGCGGCGCTGCACTACGACATCAACGAGGTCGGCGAGATGCATCACAACCCGCACAAGAACGTCCTGTTCGTGCGGGCCGCGGTGGAGGAGATCTCGACTCGGCTGGGCATCGCCAGCGACCGCGTCCAGCAACTGCTCGACTCCGCCAAGAAGAAGATGTACGAGGCACGGCGACAGCGGCCGATTCCGTATGTCGATAAAACGGTCTACGTGGGCTGGAACGCGCTGTGCATCTCGGCCTACCTGGAAGCGGCGCGGGTGCTGCAACTCAAGGACGCGCGGCATTTCGCGCTACGCTCGCTGGACCGCATCCTGGCGGAGGGTTGGAACCCGGAAAAAGGCCTGCGGCACGTGATCGCGTATTCCGATCCGCAGGCTTCGGGGCGCGACGTTTCCGGCGTGCTCGACGACTATGCTTTCACCGCCATCGCCTGCCTGGACGCCTACGAGACCACGTCGGCGCTGAGCTATTTCAACTTCGCGCGGCGCATCGCCGACGCCATGATCGCCCGCTTCTACGACCAGACCTCGCACGGCTTCTTCGACAGCGACGGCGGCGCGCTGGGTGCGCTGGCGGCACGGCGCAAGCCCTTTCAGGACTCGCCCACGCCGGCGGCGAATTCCGCGGCGGTCATCGCGCTGCTTCGGCTCTACGCGTACACCAACGACAAGAGCTATCACGAAAAGGCCGAAGACACTCTCGAGGTCTTCGCCGGAGTCGCGGAACAGTTCGGGATCTTTGCCGCGACCTATGGGATCGCCACCCTGCTGTTCACCAAAGGGCATACGCAGGTGGTGATCGTAGGCAGCGGGGAGAAGGCCGACCAGCTCTATGCGGCTGCGGTCGCAATGTTCGCGCTGAACAAGGCGGTGCTCTGCTATCCGGAGAATGAACTGGTGGCGCCGAACCTGCCGCCGGCACTGGCGGATACGCTGCCCAACGTGCCGGGCGTGAAGGATGCGAAAGCGACGGCGATCATCTGCTCCGGCTTCACCTGCCGGCCGGCTATCCACGACGCCGACGAGCTGACGAAAGCGCTTCGGGAAGCACTCAAGTCTTGACTCTGGAGACCTGCTACTCCAGACTTCCTGCCCATTCGGGAGGGAAACATGGCACGCGTGACGCAATTGCTAGTCCTGGCCGAGCACAAGCCGGGGTCTCTGGCGCAGATCTGCTCGGAGCTGGCGAAGGTGGCGGTGAACATCACGGCGATCATGGCGGCGCACGACCAGCCTGGCGGCATCCGCATGGTGGCGACGCCGGTCGCGGCCGCGCGCAAGGTCCTGGAACAGCTCGGGATCACTTACCACGAAGAAGAGGGCATCGCGGTGCGGCTCGGAGACCGACCGGGCGCCCTGGGCAAGGTCACGCGCAAACTGAGCGACGCCGGCATCAACATCGAGTACGCCTACGGGTCGATCGTGAAAGGCGAGAACCGCGCCCTGATCGTGATGGGAGTTTCCGACGTCGCCAAGGCGGAGAAGCTGGTCTAGTACACGGCGTCGAGCAGCTCGACCACGTGCCGCACTTCCATGTCGAGGCCGCGGCTGGCCACTCCGGCGCGGAGCTGGAGCATGCAGCCGACGTTGGCGGTGGCGATGATCTCGGCGCGGGTCTCGGTGACCTCGTCCATCTTGACCTTGAGGATCTGCGACGCCAGGTCCTGCTGGACAACGTTGTAGGTGCCGGCGCTGCCGCAGCACCAGTCGGGATGGCGCATCTCCACCAGTTCGGCGCCGGCAGCTTCCAGCAGCTCACGAGGCGCGCTGCGGATCTTCTGCCCGTGCGCCAGGTGGCACGGATCCTGGAAGGTGACCTTCCTCCCCAATTTGAATCGAGGCGGGCGCAGGCCGATCCCGGCCAGGAACTCACTGATGTCCTTCACTTTCGCAGTGAATTGTTGGGCGCGCTCCGCAGACGCGGGCTCGTTCGCAAGCAGGTCAGGATATTCCTTCAAGGTGGCGCCGCAGCCGGCGGCGTTGGTGACAATCGCGTCGAAATCGCCGGACAGGAAGACGTCGATGTTGCGGCGGGCATTCTGACGCGCCTCTTCCAGGTATCCGCCGTGAGCCTGCAACGCGCCGCAGCAACGCTGCTCCTCGGGGACGTGGACCTCGATGCCGTTCTGCCGCAACACGCGGATGGTGGCGCGATTCAGGTCGGAGAAGGCGACGCTGGCGATGCATCCTCCCAGCAGTGCGACGGTGGCGCGGCGCTCGCCGATGGCCGGGAACATCATGCCGTATTCGCTGAAGAAGAAATCGTCATCGATGGGCGGCGAGAGTTCCTCCACCTCCGCTAACCCAACCAGTTTCAGGACACCGGACGCCCGCACCAGCCGCTGCAATCCAGAATGCTGGTACCAGCGCAGCAGGCGCGCGGCGCGGACCACTCCGCCGTTGCTGCCGAGCACGCTGGTGTAGAACCAGCGACGCAGATTACGCGCCAGCAACGGACGCTCGTAGTTCTTCTCGATCTCGCCGCGGGCGCGCTCGAGGATGCGCCCGTAATGCACGCCGGACGGGCACGCGCTCTCGCAGGCGCGGCAGCCCAGGCAGCGGTCCAGATGGGTGACGAAGGAGTCGCCGATCTCGAGCCTGCCGGAGTCGGCGAGCAGCACCTGGTAGATGCGCCCACGCGGCGAGTCCATCTCGGTGCCCAGCACGCGGTAGGTGGGACAATGGTTCAGGCAAAGCCCGCAGTGGATGCATTGCGAGTACAGCTCCCACGTCGGGCGGTCCGGAGACGTGAAGCTTGAACCGCGTTGAGGTTCAAGGTTGGTCGCAGGCGCGCTCACAGCAGGAACCTTCCGCGATCGAGGATGCCGCCGGGATCCAGGGCCTGCTTGACGGTGCGCATGAGGCCCAGATCGGTGGGCGTGTCGCCCCAGACGTTGAAGTGGCCCTTGGCCTCGCGGGGGCAGCGCATGACGATGGCGGAGCTGTCCTTGGTCAGCCCGGCGCGGAAGGCAGACGCCGCATTGACGTATTGGATGGCGGCCGGAGGATCGACCGCGAGCGGGACCAACGCGACCAGCAGCGAGCCGATGTTGCAGCGGCCCAGGACCGCGGGCAGGAAGTTGTTCTCGATGCCGGCGCGCTCGGCCGACCCGATCACCGCGCCCAGCGATTCCGGTGGAACGCTGACCTGCATGACCATCGCGTTGTGGTGACGGGCCAGCACCGTTTCCTGAAAGTCGGAGACCGCGCCCCAGAGCCGCTCTTCGTCGGTTCCCTCGAAATCGCCCACGATGTAGTGCCCTAGTTCCGTGCGATAGCGCGCCAGCACGGTGTCGCTGCCGGCGGCGCGAAGCAGAAGGCGCCAGTTCTGCGATTGCATGCCGGGCACGTATTCGGAGGCGCGAGGCGAGAGAATGTCGGCGCACAGGAAGGGCAGCGCGGACTTCATCAGCCGGTCGCGGAACTGGACCGCGCCGCCGCTGAGCAGGAAATCCAGGATGAAGGTGCGTGTCTGGCGCGGCTTGGGGAACACTTTGAAATTCGCCTCCACCATCACTCCCAGCGTGCCCCAGCTGCCGATCATGAGCTTCATCAGGTCGTAGCCGGCGACATTCTTGACCACGCGGCCGCCGCCGCGGGCCAGCTTGCCGTCCCCGGTCACAAACTTCACGCCGATGCAGAACTCGCGAAGGCCGCCGAAGCCGTGCTTGAGCGGGCCGGAGGACGCAGCGGCCATGACCCCGCCCACCGTGCGCCCGGCCGCTTGAGCGCAGTCGATGGGCAGCATCTGGCGGTGTTCGCCGAGCCTCTGGAATATCTCGGAGAGCCTGGTCCCGGCAGCGACGCCCATGGTCAGGTCGCCGGGATCATAGTGCTCGATGCCAGTGAGCCGCCGCGTGTTGAGCACGACATCGACGCGTTCCGGCGGAAATCCGGTGCTCTGATCGCCGAATGCCCCTGCCGAAACCACAGACCACTGGCGCGAGTTCGCCAGTCTCAGGACCGCGGCGACTTCTTCGGCAGAACCTGGCGAAACCACCGCCGCAGGCAGCACACCATCGATGGCGGCCGCCTTCAGGGCCGCTTCCTGGTCCAGAGCATTGGACTCGCCGACGATGGCGGCAAGCTCGGCGGTGATGGTGGCGGCGGGCGTGGCCGAGCTCATGCGTGGGCCTCCGCCGGCTTGGAACGCGCGATGCGGACCTCGCCGCAGCCCAGCGTGGTCGGCAGGATCTTCTGCGGATTGAGCACCGAGCTTGGGTTGAGAGCGACACGCAGGCGCTCCATGACTTCAAGCTCCTCCTGCGTGAACATCAGGCCCATCATGTTCTGCTTCTCGAGACCGACGCCGTGCTCGCCGGTGATGGAACCGCCGACTTTGACGCACCACTCCAGGATCTCGTGGCAGAGTTGGTGGACGCGGTCGGTCTGCTCCTGGTCACGGAGGTCGTAGAGGATGATGGGGTGCAGGTTGCCGTCCCCGGCGTGGAAGATGTTCCCGACCTGGATGCCGTATTTCTTGCCGAGCTGGTCGATGTGGCGCAGGGTCGCCGGGATCATGGTGCGCGGCACCACGCCGTCCTGCGTGTAGTACGAAGGCGAGATGCGGCCGATGGCGGCGAAGGCGTTCTTGCGCCCAGCCCAGAGCAGCGCGCGCTCCTTCTCGTTCTTGGCGACGCGGACCTCGCGCGCCTTCTGTTTCTTGCAGACCTGGCGCACCGCTTCTTCCTGCTCCGGGATCGATTCGCGCAGGCCTTCCACCTCGATGAGCAGCACCGCGCCGGAATCCAGCGGATATCCGGCATGGGTGGCCTCTTCGACCGTGCGCAGGGTCCATCCGTCGAGCATCTCGAGTGCGGTGGGTGTGATGCCGGCCGCAGTCAGAGCAACGACGGTGTTGGCGGCGTCATCCACCGTGTCGAAGATCCCCAGCATGGTGGAGACCGCTTCCGACACTCGCGTCAGCTTGACGGTGATGGCGGTGACGATGCCGAGCGTGCCTTCCGATCCCACCAGGAAGCCGGTGAGATCGTAGCCGGCGGGGTCGAGGGCCTTGCCGCCTACGTTGGCAATGCGGCCGTCGCTGAGCACGATCTCCAGCCCGGTGACGTGGTTCACGGTCACGCCGTAGGCCAGGGTGTGCGGTCCGCCGGAATTCTCGGCGACGTTGCCGCCGATGGTGCAGGAGCGCTGGCTCGCCGGGTCGGGCGCGAAGTAGTAGCCCTCCCGGTTGACGGCGGCGCTCAGGTCGAGGTTGACCACGCCGGGCTGCACCACCGCGCGCAGGCTGGGCAGGTCCAATTCGAGGATCTTGTTCATCCGGGAAAAGACCAGGACCATGCCCCGGTCGCGAGAGATGGAGCCGCCGCTCAGTCCCGTGCCCGCGCCGCGCGGCACGATGGAGACCTGTGCCTCGGCGGCCAGCTTCACGATGCGGGAGACATGTTCCGTGGTCTGCGGGAAGACCACCAGCCCGGGCGTGGAGCGCGCCACGCCGGCGTCGTACTCGTACAGCATGAGGTCCTCAGCGCGGTCGAGGACCGCGTCACGGCCGACGATCTTGCGAAGCTGCTTGGCAACGTCAGACAGGCGCATGAGGGCAGCGCCATTCTAGTCTTTTTCCGACATCCCGAGTGGAGACGTTTCTGGCATCCCGAGCAGGGCGAGGGCCGCTGCCTTCACGAAGATTCATCGTGAGAATAGGGCGCCCTCACTTTGTTCGGGATGTTTGTAAAGACCGATCTAGGAGGAGTGGATGTACGCCTTCAAATGACGCGCTTCTTCTTCCTTCTCCTCGACGTGGTGGGCGAGCAGGTCGCGCAGAGAGATCAAGCCCCAGAGTTTCTTGTCCTCGCAGATGGGCAGGTGACGGCAGTTGTGGTCGCGCATCAGGCGCATGCACTCCTCGTCGGAGCTTTCGGGGGTGACGGTCACCGGGTCCTTGGTCATGATGTCGGAGACTTTGGTGGTGCGGGGGTCGTGGGCCTGAGCGACCACGCGCTTCATGATGTCGCGCTCGGAGAAAATGCCGACCAGCTTGCCGTCCCGCAGCACGGGCACGGCGCCGATGTTGCGCTCGACCATGAACCTTGCCGCCTCGAACACGGTCTGCTCGTCCTGCACCGTATGGGTCTGGCGGTTCTTGATGAGGTCCTTCACCTTAGCCATCACACCCTCCCCTTCTGTCCGTTTTGCTCCTATGGATGCTCGCCGGGCGATTGCGGCGGCTGCTTAGAATCAGCAGCCGCCGGCCGAACTCATTCGCTCAGGTTGAACGCATCCAGGATCTTGCCACTGCTGTCGACCAACATGACCCGGTTGCCGTAAACCACGCGCTCCTGGCCGCTGGGCAGGACCGAAAGCCCGTTTTCACACACCTGGGGCATGGGTTGCACCTTCTTTTGCAGGCCCGGCGGCAGGCTGCCGCCGCGCTCGAGCTGGCGTTGGATGCCCGGTGGGAGGCTCTCGCGTTTGGCCAATCCCGGAGGCAGCTCCGAGGCATGATCGGTGAAGCAGCTGCGGATCATGCGCTGGTCGCGCGAGCTGAAGACCCCCGTAGCGCCGGAAGTGTCGTTGTATTCCTTCGCCACCGTCGTCTTGTTTCCTGCCGCCTTGGTGGACGAAGCCGCATTGCCGTTCACTGGCGTCGAACTGGTCACGTTCCAGGCAAGGATGGCTTCGGATTCGACCGATGCATCCTTCTTCCCGGTCGCCGCCGCCACGCCGGTACCGGCCGCCGCGCCCACGCCCGCGCCGATGGCAGCTCCCTTGCCCCCGCCGACGATGGCTCCCAGCACCGCACCGGCAGCCGCGCCGCCGCCGATCTTGGTCACGTTGCTCTTGGTGTGCGATTTGCCTTTGATCTCGAACGGCTCGGTCTTCAGGTACGTCTTGTGGGTCGCGTCGGACACCGCACTAAGACTCAGCACCAGCACGCCGGGATCGCTCAGGCGGCCCGACGGTTTCGCGCTGACCACCTTGCCGATCACGTCGGCGCCCTTGGCGTACAGCGTCTGGTTGTTGACCACGATCGGTTCGGCCAGGGTGCCATGAAATGTCTGCCCGGCCTGGGCACTGGCGCTGGACAGATTCTCGATGACCCGGACCTGTACGGCGGTTCCGGCCGGGATGGAGGGCGATGGGGTTACCGATGATTTGTGCTGGGCTGCCGCACCGATTGCCAGCAGCAAGGGGAGAAGGACGACGAAACGGTTCCGATTCATGGGCTGCTCCTTGGTTCGAGGGTCCCCTACCAGGGAACGCACATCCGGGCGAATCGTACTCCGGCGAGCGAGCCCAGTACAAGGGCCGGACTGCAGCGCGCAGGTTACCGTTGTTCCATGAAGATGAAGTAAGAGGACGTCCACAGCTGGGTGGGCAGGCTGCCGCGGGGGCGGGCGGTGATGACCACGTTGTAATCGTCGGTCACGTCCAGGTCGTCGAGGACGGAGCGCTCCGACGCAGGGCGGACCAGCGCCAGATAGCGGAGGAACCCGTACACGTCGGAGTTGCTGAAGCCAGGGGCCGCAAAGGTGAGATCGGTGGGCTCCGCCGCAAAGTGCCAGCCCAGGGACGCGGCCAGGGCAACGGCGGATTCGTATGCCTTTTCCGGCACCGCGCCGGGAGCGGGGTTGTCGAAGACGATGCGCAGCTTGCGCTCGTCTTCGCGGGTGAACTCGCGGACCTTCAGCGCCATGGACTTGGCCGTCGCCTTCCAGTCCACGTGCCGGGCCGAGTCCTCCGGCATGTACTCGCGGATGCGGTACAGGTCGTGCCCGCGCCCGCGCACGAAAGCCTCGAATTCTCCCGTGATCATGGGCAGGACTTCGAAGAACTCGTCGGTGGGCTCGACCGAGGGGTACACGATGACCTCACGGGCCAGCGCCATGCGGCGCGTCTTGGTCAGAAAGGCGAAGGGAAATCGGGTGGAGACGCCGAACGCCTCCTGGCGATAGCGTCCCCGCTTCTCGAACTTGAGCTGGACTTCGGCGCCGACCGAGGCCCGCGACGGCAGAAACGGGAAATAGACGGCGCCAGTGAAGATGCTGTTCTCCGGCGCCGCGACCCTGACCAACTGCAACCACAGGTCGGGCCAGCGGACCCATTGCCGCTCCGGTGGCCGGTCCGGCGGGAAGGTGAAGGTCGAGCGCTTCCACCGCCAATGCCGCTCCGCGCTCTTTGACTTCGGAGGAACCACGCTGACCGAGAAAGACGGCACCCGGCGGGTGTTGCGCAAGGTGATCCGGCCCTGGACTGAACTGCCGGCGAACAGGTGGTCGGGAATGGACGCATCCAGTTCGAGGCCGCGCAGCACCCCCGCGGAAGCGATCCCGGAAACCAGGATGGCCGCCAACATCGCCGAGACGATGATGAACAGCAGATTGTTCCCGGTATTGAGCGCGGCAATGCCCACCACCAGGACCAGGAGCATGTAGACGACTCCCTGGCGGGGAACGTCGTAGTCGAAGGCATCGCGTACGCGGCTGATGGCGACGCGTCGCGCCAGGTACGGGACCGTGGTGATGGCGATGAGGCCGGCCAGCAGCAGCGCCAGCGAAGCAAAGACGCCGGTGGCAATGACGTTACCGGCACGCCGGGTGACGGTGGAGAGGACCGCGCAACCGAAGGCCAGGGTCAGCCCGAACAAGGCAAGGAAGAAGCGGACCCAGGCTTCGCGCTCAAAGCCGGAAAACAGCGATCTGAGCCACTCCTTCACGCCCGCAGACTAGCACTTCCGCCCGGTTCATTTCACGGCTGGGCGGGTCATTCCCCGTCATCGGCGCGGCCGTAGCGCAGCCGGATCCACCAGATCAGCACCAGCAATGCGACCAGGACCAGGATCCCGATATTGATGCGATGGAGAATCCGCACCAGCCTTTCCCATTCGCTGCCGAACAGGTATCCGACCAGCGAGATCACCGTCACCCAGGTCACGGCGCCGAGGAAGTTGAAGACCGCGAACTGTTTCCAGGGCATGCGCAAGACGCCCGCCAGCGGCCCGGCGATGATCCGCATCCCGAAGATGAAGCGGGCGAAGAAGATGGTGAGGTGTCCGTGCCGGGCGAAGAGCCGTTCGCCGCGATGGATGGTCCGGTCGGGGATGTGAAAGATGTGCTTGTAGCGCTCCAGCAGCGGGCGTCCGCCGCGGTGGCCGATCGCGTACCCGATGTTGTCTCCCAGAGTGCAGGCCAGGGTGCCGATCAGGATGATGTACGGCAGGTGAAGTTCCTGCTCGGAAAATGCCAGAAAGCTGGCGAACAACAGGACGCTCTCGCCGGGCACGGGGACGCCGGCGTTCTCCAGCAGCAGGGCGACCATGACCGTCCAGTAGCCCCAGCGCTGGAAGTGCTCGCGCAGGATCTCGAAGAACCATTGCGCCATATCGAGTCGGCATAAATGTACAGGCGGGGAGGGCGTCGCGGAAGGGTCAACGGGTAAGGAACTCGATGACCGCCCGATTGAAAGCGGCCGGCACCTCCTCGTACGGCAGGTGACCGGCGTCGGGAAGCATGATCAGTTCGGCACGACGGAAACAGGCCCGCAGCGGCGCCATGGAGCTCTGCGGAACGATCTGGTCCTTGCTGCCCCAGATCAACAGCGTAGGGATGTCGGCGATGGCGGGGATCAGCGCGCGCAGTTCGCGCAGGTCCTGGTTCCAGGTGCGCAGGAGCCGCAGCACGTGGTCCAGAACACCCGGGGTCTCGAAGGGAGCGACGTATCCGGCGAGAGTACCAGGCGCGATACGGCTGAGATCCGCGTACATATGGTTCAACTGGAGCCGGCGAGCCAGTTGGGTGCGGTAGACGGCCGGGACCGCGTAGCAGAGCGGCGGACTGCTGAGCAGGGGCGCCAGCCAGCGGCCCCGCAACGACCACGGATTCGCCGGCGCTGACAGGACCATGCGCGAGACCCGGGCCGGCTCAAGGCTGGCCAGCATCAGCGCTACCGCGCCACCGTAGGAGGTGCCCAGAAGATCGAGTTCCTCTATGCCCAGCTGGTCCAGGAATCGTCTCACCAGGGTAGCGGTGTCGCGCAGCGAACACGGGATCACAGGACGGTCGGAGAACCCCAGCCCCAGAAGGTCAATGGCATAGACGGTGGCGTGCCGCGCCAGCTCCGTGATGTTGAATCGCCAGGAGAAGGAATATCCCAGCAAGCCGTGGATCAGCAGGAGTGGGCGTCCGCGGCCGGCGTGCAGGTAGCGCATGCGATGGCCGTCGAGCGCGACCCAGTCCTCATCGACCGCCGGAAGCGGCAAAGGCGGGCTTGGGGCCTGTCTGGCTTCGGGCACGGTCATGGGGCCGGAATCATAAGCGTTCGACTTCCCTCCAGGCGCGACTCGGTGGTTCCAGGCAACCGCAGCCGCGGCCCCGGACTCTAATGGCTTGTTATCGCCTCTGTCGCCTCTGTTCGGGAGCCCTTTGCAGGGCTCCCTCTTTTTCGCGCTAGTCGTCTACCACCCAGCGGCAGCGGATCTGGCCGCTTCGCATCTCGGCCAGGATCTTCTCGGCAATGCGATCGAGTTCCGAGATCGGATGCTGCTCGCCCTCGTAGTAGATCGCGGGTGGAGAGGCCAACGGTTCAGCCCAGACCTCGTAGGCTCCTCCGCCCGTGGAAATCTCCAGGTAGTCGCCTTCGCGCAGACGACGCTTCAGTTCATCCAGGTTCAGATCGGTCGGCACGGGAGGATTGTAACAATCGACGCTGTGCCAAGCCCGCACGAGATATCCAGAATTTGCTATCAACCATCCAGAATTCAGGATGGCAATTCCAAAAACAGTACATTTCTTCCCCAGAGTTCGCATATAATCCCGTAAGTTACTTCGGGAGAGCGAGTTAGCAGACCGATGTCGACGCCAACGGTGGAAAATAACGTGCTCTCTGCCCCGTCACAGGAACCAGCCCGCCCAAAGGTTCCTCGTCCACCACAGGGACCCATGACCAAGGAGTTCCGAGTCCGATTCTCGGCCATTCTTCTGGCAATCATCACCGCGGCGGCCGCAGTCTTCGCCGGGATCAATTTCGCTAAAGAGCGGGACTTCCAGACCCCCTATGACGGGGTGTGGTGGGTGGAGCACGAGGGTTGGCTGCGGGCCGAGCGGGTGGATCCGGGCGGTCCGGCCGAGCGGGCGGGCATCAAGCCGGGCGACGAACTGAACGCCATCAACAACCGCACCGTCTCCTCGACCGCGCAACTGGTGCGCGCGCTCTATAAGACCGGCGTCTGGAACCAGGCCACCTACTCGCTGGTCCGGCAGGACGTTCCGGTGGAAGTGCCGATCATCCTGGTGCCCACCGACAAGTCGCTGAATGCGGGCTTGCGGCTCATCGCACTGATCTACCTGGGCATCGGGCTGTATGTGCTGCTGCGACGTTGGACGGCGCCCAAGTCGATGCACTTTTACGTCTTCTGCCTGGTGTCGTTCGTCTTCTACTCATTCAAATACACCGGCAAGCTGAACCAGTTCGACGAGATCATTTACTGGACCAACGTCGCCGCCTGGCTGCTACAACCGGCGCTGTTCCTGCATTTCGCGCTGACCTTCCCCGAGCCCAAGGAATTCGTGCGGCACCGGCCGTGGCTGGTGCCCATGGTGTACGTGCCGGGCGGGCTATTGTTTGCGTTGCACACCTGGGTGATGCGGACGCATCCATCCAGCGAACTGCTGCGCTGGAACCTCGACCGGGTGCAGATGCTCTACCTGGCGTCGCTGTTCTGCGGGGCGGCGGCCATCTTCTGGCACACCTACCGGCGGGTGACCGCTCCCATCGTCCGCCAGCAGATGAAGTGGGTGACGCGCGGCACCATCCTGGCCATCGCTCCGTTCACCCTGTTCTACGTCCTGCCCTACCTGAACGGCACTCTGCCCACGCAGATGATGAAGATCAGCGTGCTGTCCCTGGTGTTCCTGCCGCTGACCTTCGGCTACGCCATCGTGCGCTACCGCCTGATGGACGTGGACATCATCTTCAAGCGGGGCATGGCCTACACCATCGCCACCGCGGCCATCGTGGGCATGTACTTCGGGGCGGTGGGCCTGACCGCCGAGCTCATCCGCAAGAATGTGCCCAGCGCGGGGCCGGCGGGGCTGATCGCCGCCATCATCATCACCGCGCTCCTGTTCGATCCCATCAAGAACTGGACCCAGGAGCACATCGACCGCCTGTTCTACAAGAAACGCTACGACTACCGGCGCACGCTGATCGAGTTCGGGCGCGACCTGAGTTCGGAGACCGATCTGGACAAGATGCTGACCTCGGTGGTGGACCGGCTGTCGCGCACGCTGCTAGTGGACCGTGTGGGCATCTTCATCGCGACCGACGAGGCGCCGGAGCGCTTCCTGCTGGCGAAATCGTTCGGCATCACCGAGGTCGCCGACCTCGACCTCAGCTTCCTGACCGAGCAGCGGACCGAGTTCGCCTCCGGCCACCTGTTCTTCGAGAACACCGCGGCGGCGTTACGGGAGACGGCGCCGGCGCAGTTCACCATCCGCCGCCTCGACATGAAT
>Ga0335082_10000341_pt1 | contig 47376 bp, 65 predicted proteins | sample Lox_Sample_41_FD_206718 | JGI IMG/M metagenome (GOLD analysis project Ga0335082, IMG submission 206718) | Soil microbial communities from Loxahatchee National Wildlife Refuge, Florida, United States - Lox_Sample_4.1 | ecosystem: Environmental > Terrestrial > Soil > Wetlands | place: USA...
CTGGCGAGCTGACAGCCGGCGTGCAGCAGGACGATAATCCCAACCCAGGCCGCATCCTCGTCGAGCCGGGCCGGGACGAACAGGCACCGCAGGAATTCATCGAGCAGCACCGTTGGGAAGACCTGGACGATGATGGCTATGCAGAACCGTGGATTGTCACCGTACACCTTGGCAGCAGCCGGGTTGTCCGGCTGCAAGCCAACTACGACCTTGACGCCGCCGATATCGAGGACGGCGAGATTATCGAACTGCCCCGCTACGATTATTTCGTCAAATACGGGTTTATTCCTGATCCGCGCGGCGGTTATTACGACCTCGGCTACTACGAAATCGCCCGCTCGGTCTCCGAGGCCCTCGACACCACGATCAATCAGTCGCTGGATGCATCACATCTTCAAAACGCGGGCGGCGGCTTTATCGGTTCGGGGTTAAACCTCAAAAAGACCCAAATGCGTTTCCAGCCTGGCATTTACCACACGGTGAACGCGCCGGGCGCCGCCATCAAGGACGCTATCGTCCACAACGAATATCCCGGCGCCAGCCAGACCGGCATGGTGCTTTTGGAAAAGCTCGATCAGTGGATGGGCAAGCTGGTGTCCACCGAGGGCGTCGTGCCCGAGCAGGGCGCCGGAAACGTCCCCGCCGCCACGACGCTGGCCCGCATCGAACAGGCCCTCAAGGTTTACGAGGGCGTCTACAAGGGCATTTACCGTTCGCTTAGCAAGGAATACGAATTGCTGGCGAAACTGAATTTTAGGTTTCCAAACGACGGTCTTTATCGTAAGATACTGAACTGGAAGCCATCTGTGGCGGCTGGTTCTGCATTGGCAATTGCCGGTGGCCAGCCTTCCGGTTCTGCTAACCTCGCCGGTCCACAGTCTGGAGGTCTTCTTTCTCCGCCCCCTGCTGGGGTTGCTCCTTTCCCTCAGCAGGGCGGCGCTGCGCCCTCCGGTCTAATTCCCGGAGCAGGCGCGCCGGGGACTCTCGCCCCCGGCATGGCCGGGCCGCCTGTGTTACCTTCAGGCGCGCTCGGCCCTCTTCCCATGATGCAGCCGCCGTCCATGCTCGTCGATTTCGCCCCCGACGAAATCAGCCACGTGACGCCGACAGCCGATCCGTCCGCCTCCACCGATATTCAGGCGCTTATCCGCGCGCAATTCCTGATGGAACTAGCCGCACATCCGACCCTTGGCCCGCTGTTGCCCAAATTGGACGCGATCAAGCAAATCTTGATGGCCGCCAAGGCGACGGACTTGATTGCCAAGGTGCAGGCGCCAGACCAAAGCGGCATGCAGGTACAGCAGCAGCTTGCCGCCGCCAAGGCAGCCGATTTGCAAGCTGGAGCAACGAAGAAACAGGCGGAAGCCGCTCTTGCCGGGGCAAGAATTCACGACATTCAATCCGGAATCGTCAAAACCGGTTTCGATATGAAGATGGGCGCGGCAGGGGCGCACAATGACGCGCTGACGGCTGCCCACACCGCCGCCGTGACGGCCAAGGACGTCGAGCAGTCCCGCGCTGAGGCCGATCACAACCAGCGCATGGACATCGCCCGGCACGGTCTGGAAGTCGCCAAGCATGCGCATAGCGGCGCCCTCGACCTGATGCAGCACGGCCAGGACGCTTTGCAGGCTCATCATCAGCGTGGCGTTGACGTTGCCAATCTTCACCAGCAGCAACAGCAGCTTGACCAGGCGGCGCGACAGGCGCAACAGCAACCTCAAGGCGCGGCACAGGACGGCACATAAACGAAAGGCCGGGGATTAGCCCGGCCTTTTTGATTCAGACTTCAATACCAACATTTCGAAGCTCTTGTGTCCAAAGCTCCCTCACGGGAAGCAGTTCACAGCATAGCTGACAGTCTCCGCATGATCTATTCATAGCCAATTACCCCTTCTGTTTTTTACAATCCAAAAGCCCCATATTCATTATCTCCATGAATTCGGAAACGCTATTTTACTCGCTTTATTTTCATCATAAAGTATATTTTGAAGTTTATCAAAGGCAGATACTTTTTCAGTATCGCTTAAAGTTATATCCGGATTTTGCGGGGGAATAATCCGGAGTGCGAGTACAAGATATTCCCTTATTTTTTCAGCTTGTTCCTCCGGCGCCAGCACCATCACCTCATGCGGCTCAACGCCGAGATGATCCTGCACCACATTGGCCCGCTTGCAGATCGCCTCGGCCCTCTCGCGCGAATACCGCCCTGCCTTCGAAATTACGGTGACATAGCCGCATTCTCCCGGCCCCCACCATGCTTCATGTTCGTTTGACCAGATCAAGTATTGCATCTCACCTCTCCTTTTCTCACATCAAGATTAGGTTAATTAACCCCTAATCACACCTTCGTCAATAATTAACTGATTTCCCAGACACTTCTTTCATGAAACCGCTTATTCTGGCACTATCCGCCCTGTACCTGCTGATGCTGCCAAACACTGCGCAAGCCCGCGATTGCGGAATTGCCAGTTGGTATCACGAAGGTTCCCGCACCGCCAATGGCGAACGCTATAGGCCAGACGGATTAACGGCAGCTCACAGGACTCTGCCCTTCGGGACCATCCTCAAGGTCACAGGCCCGCATGGTAGACAAGTTCTCGTTAGAATCAACGATCGAGGCCCTTTTATCAAGGGAAGATTTCTCGATCTCAGCAGGGGCGCCGCCAAGGTGCTCGGAATCAGCGGCGTGAGCCGCGTATGCATAGAAAGGCTGTTCTAAAATGTCAGGTTCACCTGAAATTCATCTCCACGTCGAGGATTTGCAGCAAATCCTCGTGGCGCTTGCGGCTCATTCCCATCATGAGCATTCGCGCAAGCTGCTTACGATCATTTCCCATGTCGCCGATGCGGGACATAAGCATATCCGGATCGATATTGGCCATTATGGCGACGGCCGGCCGGAAGTCGCAACTCCATCAGTGGACTAACTCCAATGGCCAAATCCAAGAAACCCCAGCCCAAAGTCGAAACTGCCTCGCAGAATCCGGCACCCTCGCCCGCCCCTGCCGAGGGTAAAAAAATCGGCCGCCCCAAGGGCAGCAAGAACCGCCCGAAAGAAGCCTAACCCGAAGGCAAAACCCATGTTTGCCATCCTCAAAGAAATCCAAAAGGAAATCAGAAAAATGTCTACCGCTCTCAATATCGCCACAGCCCAACTTCTCGCCGATGTCGCCACGCTGACAGCCACCGTCAACAAAATCCTGCCGCTTATCCCGTCGCAGGCTGACGTTGACGCCGTTACAGCCCAGCTCGGCACCGTCGATCAATCCGTTCAGCAGCTCAACACCGCCGCTCAGGCGGCACTGACAGCCGCTACGCCTACGCAGACCACCGTTACGGCAACCGCTCCGGCTGCACAGGCTGCTGCGGCTGTGACGGCAACGGTAGCCACCCCGGCGGCTTAAGGTTTACCCGCCAGCAGCGTGTCTGCTGGCTCCCGGATGCGGAGTTGGAAAACGCATCCGGGCTTCTCAATTCCGGGACGGCACGGTAGCACCAGCCTATTCGCGACAGGTAACCACGAAATGGTCCTCCGTTCGACTCGGAGGCGTCCCGCCAAGTCAAACCATAGAAAGATGAAAACTCATGACGAATATTGAACCGACAGTTGGGCGTGTGGTGTGGTACTGGCCCACAAAGGATGAACGTATGCTCCATCATTCTCTGCCCGGTCAGCCATTCAAGGCTGATATCGTCGGCGTCCATAGTGACAGGTGCGTCAATTTGGGCATCACGGCAGCCGATGGTGAGTATTTCAAGCGCACCAGCGTCACCCTCAAGCAGGAAGGCGATGTACTTCCTGCCGAAACTGGTTTCGCCGAATGGATGCCCTACCAGATCGGCCAAGCCGCCAAAACAGAGCAAGCCGAAGCAGACTCTTGCAAATGCAATATCGGCGGCGATGCCGTCAACAACGAATTCGACCTCCCGCAAATCTGCACCGCTGTTTTCTTTACCGGCAGCAACATTACGGTGAACATCCAGCAATGAGCTGTCACATCGACAAAGACGAATTCGAAGTCTGGCGTGACCATCCGGTCACCCAGGCTTTTTTTGCGTTCATGCGCGCCGAAGCGGAAGCTGCGGAGCACAATTGGAAAGCCAACGCCTGGGCAGGCAACCGGAAATATCTGGACTTGACGATCCATGCCGAGATCGCCGGGCGCGTGGACGCTATCAACCAAATCTTAAGCCTTACATGGGATGATATTTGCCATGACGATAAAGACTAATCCTTCCGGCCAATGGCCGCTACGGAATTGGATCATCGTCAAGCCCGAGCCGGTTGAAACCGAAACCGTGACATCAGGCGGCATCATTATCGAGCACGCAGAAAAAACTCGTGTGCGCGATCCCAGAACGGGCAAGGTGCTGAATAAGCTGGACGAAGAGGACCAATACGGCGAATTGATCGCCATGGGACCTTGGGCCTTCCGGGATGAAGACAACAACCTCACCCCAGACGCGCCCCAAATAGGCGGCCGGGTATTTTACGCCAAATATAGCGGGATTGTCTTTGAACATCCTGTTGGCGAAAAATACCGGACGATGAAAGACACGGATACCGTGAACGGCGTATTCCCCAAAAAATGACGAATGACGCAGACAGCCTGATCATCCCCCCCGAGGGGAATCAGGGCCAGCCGCAGCAAAATTCTGACGCTGGCGAGAACAAAACGGCAACAAAACCGCCGGAGACAATCGCCGCTCCCAAAGGGCATGTCTCGAAGGAAGACTGGATAGCCTTAGGCCGCCGGGAAGAAGACTGGCAAAGCCCGGAGGAATTCCAGGAGCGCGGCACAGAGCTGCGCAAGACCGTCAAAAAGCTGGAAGCCGAACTCGCCGCGACCAAAGAGCGGAGCGAGCGCAGCGAAAAGGCGGCATTCAGGGCGCTTCAGCGCATGCGCGAGGAACAGATCGCGGATTTGCGGAAACGCCAGGTGGAAGCCAGCTCGCTGGCCGACACCAATGAAATGATGAAACTGCGGATCGAGGAAGACAAGCTCGTTCAAAGTTTCGCCGACGAAGACCGCCAGCAGCCGGCAGCAAAACGGATTTGGCCGGAAACCAGCGCCTGGATCGCGGAAAATCCCTGGTTCGAAGACGACCTGGAACGCCGCGAAACCGCGCTGGAACATTACAACCGGGCCGTGGAGCTTTCCCCGCTCCACCCGGACCCAATCGAAGACCGCAAGCGCGAGAAACAGCGGCTTGCTTACGTGAGTAAGAAAATGAGCGGCTCGACGGCAGCACTCCCGGCACCTGGCCACATGCCGGATGTCCAGGGCGGAACCCGCAAAGCCACACCGTCGAAAAAAGGCGTACAGGAACTCGATGCGGAAACACTCAAAGTTGCAAAGCGCTTCGTCGCCAAGGGACTCTTCAAATCTATCGACGAATACGCCGCAGACTATTTCGCCGAAGGCTGAACGCATGACGCACCAAAGATTAACCCGCGCTGAAAAAATCGAAGCGCTGAAGGCTCGCCGCGAAAAATACGCGGGCAACAGTAAAGCCACCGACGAATACAATCTTGGCGTCCCATCCAATTTGATGGACCCGAACTTGGATTATCGTTGGGTAAACGACAACCAGAACGGCCGGTTCCACAGCTTGACGAATAACGACACCTGGGACCCGGTGCATTGTGACGAACTCGGGCTGGACGAACGCAATTGCGAGCCGGGCAATACCCGGATTTCCCGCATTGTCGGCACCAACCGCGATGGAACGGCGATGCGCGCTTATCTCTGCTGCAAGCCCAAGGAATGGGTTGCCGAGGACCGCGCGCGCAAATTGAGGCGGCACCGCGAGGTGATCGCGCAGATCGACAAGGACCGGATGACGGGACCCCTCTCCCAGGCCGGTGATAAAGCCTACGCCCCTCGCGAGGCGCGGCTCGGTTAAGGAACTGAATGACCAATCCTACCAACGCCTACGGCTTCAAGCCTGTAGGCACGCTTTCGGGCAAGCCGTGGAACGCCGCGATTCGCCCGGTCTACATCCCTTCGACGAACAGCACGTCTTTTTTCAAGTACGATCCTGTTTATTCCCCTGCCGCCGGGGGGTCGTCCAACACGACGACGCTTCGTGGTTACAAGCCAGGTTCGCTGCCTGTCGTGGATATCGCCACGGCTACGTCCATGATTATGGGCGTCATTGTTGGCTGGGAGCCGCTACAGGGCTGGGACACGCCCATCTACGGCAAGGCGTCCACCGACCGTATCGCGCAGATCGTCTGCGACCCCGATATCATCTACCGCATCCGCGATAACGGCTACACCGCCTTGGGCACCACGGCCGTCGAGCTGAACGCCTACGGCATCGCCGGGACCGGCAACAGCTACACCGGCATTTCCGGCTGGATGATGGACGCGGGCACCACCCACGCCCCGGCCGCCACGCAAGGCGCGCCGCTGACCATCATCAACGCTGTCAACAGCGACAATAACGACGCCACACTCGCTTATTCCGAGTGGCTTGTGCGCATCAACCTGCACCAGTTCAACCCGTACACCGCTGGCGTCTAAGAGGAATTCTGATCTATGCCTGTAATTACTTCTGGCGCACACCCAAGGGCACTCTGGCCCGGTGTGCGCGCATGGTTCGGCGCCAAATATAACGAGCGGCCCAAGGTGTGGTCGCAGTTCTGCGATGTGGTGAAGTCCGACAAGGCTTACGAACTCGACGTTGCCATGACCTCCTTCGGCCTCCTGGAAAAGAAGCCGGAAGGCCAGCCGCTGCAATATGACAGCCACAGCCAGGAATGGGAGCGCAAGCACACCCATGACGTGTACGCCGGCGGCTACATCGTCACCGAGGAGGAGATGGAGGACAACCTCTATGAGGACCGTTCCTTCCAGCGCTCGCAGCTTCTGGCTCTTTCCGCGGCCGAAACCAAGGAATACAAGGGCGTCAACTGGCTGGCGGAAGCGTTCGACACCACGGGCGCTTATGTGGGCGGCGATGGCGTGGCGCTTTGCGCGACGACGCATCCCGTCCAGTATAGCACGGACGGCACGGCCTATCAGGCCAACACACTGTCCGCCGCCGCCGACTTCTCCGAAGCCGCGCTGGAAGACCTGTACATTCTGGCCCGCAACAACGAAAACTCGCGCGGCATTCGTTTCCCGCTGAACATCAAAAAGCTAATCGGCGGCACCAGCCTGACGTTCGAGTTCGAGCGCGTGCTGCATTCGGCCCTGCGCTCCGGCTACGGCACCAACGACATCAACGCGCTCAAGGAATTGGGCCTGTTGCAGGACAACGCCTATGTGATCAACCCCTATCTGACCACGGGTGATTGGTTCGGCAAGACCGATGCTCCCAACGGCTTGACCTGCTACCAGCGCCGGGCGCTGAAGTTCAGCCAGGACAACGATTTCGATACCTCTAACGCCAAGGCCAAGTGTTCCGAGCGCTATGTGTTCGACTTCACCGACTGGCGCGGCATCTACGGCGTACAGGGGGCGTAACCCATGGCGGGACCGCATCAATTTCAGCTCACGCCGGGGGGCGTCCCCCTCGGCGCGGAGTTTGCGCCAGGGCGGCATTATTTTGTCGATCCCTACAACGGCGGCGACGGCAACCGGGGCGACGACGCCAACAAGCCCATCCAGACGCTGGCGCACGCCCTTAAGCTGGTGACGGCCAACGAATTCGACACCGTGCATTTCCTTCCGTACAGCAATACGGCGGCAAACACCACGGAATACCGCACCACGGCGTTGGGGACGCTGAACTTGAACGTGGACTGCGTTCGCTGGATTGGTCACGGCAACGGTTGCCGCTGGTCGCCGCGCGCTCGCATTTCCACCAAGACCGGCGCCATCAACGTCACCCCAACCGTGACGTTGTCCGGCAACGTCAACCTGCTCAAGGGCTTCGAAATCTACAACGGCACCGCGACGGACACTACCGCCTGCGGCGCGCTGGAGGTTTCCGGCCAGCGCAATGTCATTGAGAGCTGTCATATCGCCGGTATCGGCAACGCGGCCGACGACATCGCCAGCTCGTATTCCCTGTGGGATGCCGGGCAGGAGAATGTCTACCGGAATTGCGTCATCGGTCTGACCACCGTCGGCCGGGGCGCGTCGGGCGTCAACTCGGAAATCATTCTGGGCGGCACGCGGACAAAATTTGAAAACTGCGACATTATCATGCGGGCAACTGCTACATCCCATGTGGCAGCCATCGCGGCGGCGGGGTGGAGCGATCTCACCGTTTTTGACAATTGCCGGTTTATGAACTGGGGCACTGCGACGATGACCTACGCCTTTACCTTTACGGGCACGGCGGGACACATCGTGCTCAACAATTGCACGGCCTACGGCATTACCAATTGGGCAGCGGCAACGACGTATACGTTCACCAATCAATCCAATTGCTATCCGACGAGCTAAGCCGCCATGACCCTCCTCACCAACCCTGACGGCTACTCCACCGTCTTCCCCGGCGGCCAGCACGCGAATTTCCCCCGCCCGCTGCCGACGCAGTATCACGAATTCTTCGAGGAATTCGCGGCGCTCCCCGTCCTGGCGGCCAACGGCGGCCGCTGGACTCACACCAACACCAACGGCACCCTCGCCGTCACCTCGCCGACCAGCCTCACCCAAACCCTGGGCGGGGCCTCCGGCGATTTGAGCCAGCTCTACTTCACCACGGCCACACATACCCTCGTGGCGGGCAAGAAGGCGTTTTTCCGCGCCAAGGTGAAGGTGGCGCAGACCGGTGGCACGATTGGCATCGAAAACCTGTTCTTCGGGCTGGCGGCGGCGGAAACCGGCACGAACTTCCTACTGGCGGACGGCAGCGCGCTGGCTTCCACCAACTGCATTGGATTCTTCTCCAACGTCACCACGGCCGCCATTGACCTTGTAGCGCGGGCGGCTTCCGTACAGACCCTGGTTGGCGCTACCACGACTTACGTCTCCGGCACCTCCATGGAGCTTGGCTTCGACTTCGACGGCCAGACGGCGACGTTCTACCGCGACACCTACGTGCTTGGCTCTATCAAGACGAACATTCCCACGGCGGCTTTGTCGCCCATGCTGTTCATCAAAGAGGGCGAGAACCATGCCCGCGTGCTGACCACGGATTATCTGTGGCTGGCCATCGAACGGTAAACCATGGCGCAGAAAACTCCGCTCACCTTCGGTCAGATCACCGGCCTGCATTCCAGCGATTCGCTGTTATCGCGCCGGTTCCTGGCGGCCGTGGGTGATCCCAGCTTACCGGCCTTCTCCGGCACAATTGTGCTGGAATGGCGGCATCCGGAGGAAAATATTTGGCGGCGAGCGGTTGACGCCAGCGGCACAGAAGTCGATCTGACCGGCAATGGGCAATCCATTGCCTTTGAATTTCTGATGCCGGTTGAAGCGCGGTTGACCTGCACTGTCTACACCTCCGGCCCGATACAATATTCGCTGGGCGCGCAGGTGGTGGAGAATCTTGGGTGACACCGGGACCATAACGTGAACTCAGGCCGTAGACCCGTGAATGGCATGGCTACGGCTTTCTATTGGAACTAGAATGGCAACCTTCCAGCGTTTCTACAGCTTCACCCAAGCCCTGGCCGAAAAGAAAATCAACCTCTCAACCGATACGATCAAGGTCGCGTTGACCAACGTCGATCCAGCCGTAGCGACGAACACGCAGTACAGCCAGCTTACGCCGATCACGGCACACAATGGCTATTCAGCGGGCGGGGCAACATCGGCGCAGTCTGTTTCGTCGTCGTCCGGCGTCTACAAGCTCGTGCTGGCGGATGCGACCTGGGCGGCGAGCGGCGGCACGATTGGCCCCTTTCAATACGCCGTCATTTATTCCGACACAGCCACCAATAAAGACCTGATCGGCATGACCGATTACGGCCGCGCTTTGACGCTGCAAAATGGGCAATCATTTACCGTTCAATTCGACGCAACAAATGGCGCAATTACGATCTGAGGCGGGTAAGGCATGACACTTTCCATTTCGGCATATTCAGGGTCGGGAACGATCTCGACGACTGAAATTTCTATGACAACGGGATCGAGTGGCCCTGCCGTGAATACGACGGCGGGAATTTATCAGGCGTACATTGATTGCAACGCCATGACGGCGGCTGATGAATTTCAGTTCGCTGTGTATGAGAAAGCAGTCTCTGGCGGCACACAGCGGCAGGTGCTGAACGTACATTTCCGGGGTGTACAGGCCACGCCTATAGCCGTCTCTCCGTCGCTGATGCTCGGCATCGGCTGGGACATGACGCTGCTGAAAATTGCCGGAACGGATCGTTCATTGCCGTACCGCATCGCGCAGGTGGTGTGATGGGATTGCTCTGGCCGCCTGCAACAAATCCGTCGAATGTATTCCTGCCTCAGCCATCCACGCGCCCTGCTGATTGGCCGTCTATGCCCGCACCGGCGGCAAATACTATCCGCATTTTGGCGGCGGTGTGGAATGCAACCGGCACGAATGGAAATTATTGCGCACTGAATGTTTCAGTGTCGTCCGGCACGTACACGGTGGACTGGGGCGATGGAACGGCGCCTCAGACATATACGAGTGGCTCAAAGGCGGATTATCAATATTCCTATGCATCATCCGGCCTCGCGCCGTTGACGGCTGAGGGGTACAAGACTGCGCTTGTCACGATCACGCCGACGACCGGCGGTCAGACGATCACCGCACTCAATCTAAATGTTCTGAATTCATCGTCAAAAAACGGTGTGCCAAATCCGTGGCTTGATTTGCAGATCCATGCAACATCGCTAACATCTTTGGTTGTATCTGGGGGGAGTGGAAAATCTACATTTTTAAATGCATGTAATATATATAGTCTTGGAAGCGTAACTAATCTATCCTATTGCTTCAGCTATTGCTATTCACTTCAGACGGTAACGTTCCCGAGCGGGTCTTTGGCGAGCGTAACTAATCTATCCTATTGCTTCAACTCTTGCTATTCACTTCAGACGGTAACGTTCCCGAGCGGGTCTTTGGCGAGCGTAACTAATCTATCTAGTTGCTTCAGCTATTGCTATTCACTTCAGACGGTAACGTTCCCGAGCGGGTCTTTGGCGAGCGTAACTAATCTATATGGTTGCTTCATCTATTGCTATTCACTTCAGACGGTAACGTTCCCGAGCGGGTCTTTGGCGAGCGTAACTGACCTATCCTATTGCTTCAACTATTGCTATTCACTTCAGACGGTAACGTTCCCGAGCGGGTCTTTGGCGAGCGTAACTAATCTATCTGGTTGCTTCAGCTATTGCACTTCACTTCAGACGGTAACGTTCCCGAGCGGGTCTTTGGCGAGCGTAACTAACCTATTCTATTGCTTCAACTCTTGCTATTCACTTCAGACGGTAACGTTCCCGAGCGGGTCTTTGGCGAGCGTAACTAATCTATCTGGTTGCTTCAACTCTTGCTATTCACTTTCATCAATAGTAAATGCAGCGTTCCCGATAACGTTTGATGTGTCTAATTGCGCGTTAACGAATACAGCAATAGATGCAATTTTCACAGCATTGCCAACGGTGTCCGGTCAGACGGCAACCGTCACTGGCAATCCAGGAGCCGCAACCTGTACACCATCTATTGCTACGGGTAAGGGCTGGACTGTCGTGCAGTGATGAGGGGCCGAGATGTTTTATTTTGACGCAGCATTGGCGGCTGACCGGCAGGAAGAATACATCTCATTGTCCGTCAGCACCATGGTTGTCAGCGTGGTCCTCCACGATGTCACACTATTGCCGCCGATTGTGCTCAGCGTCTCAACTATGGTTTGTACGCCGGTATTTTACGACGTGAAAATGCGTGTGCCCGGCGGACAGCCGTTCATTGGCGGCTCTATAGGCTTTGGCATCGGCCGCCCGATTGCTCATTCACTTACTGAAAAGTGGGGCTAACATGGGGCGCGCCGATTTCCTCAAACGAGGCGATTTCAACCGCATTTGTGACAGATGCGGAAGAAAGGTCAAAGCCTCCCATACCGCCAAACAAACAGACGGCTGGACAGTCTGCATAGATGGCTGCTTCGACAAATGGGACACCCTCAGCCATCCCCAAAACCGCGTCCGCGGCGTCCAGGACCGGCAGAGTGTTCCCAATCCCCGCCCCGAGCCGCCGGACCAGTTCGTTCCGATCTTGACGTGGGATGACGCAACGAAGAGCTACGTCTGATGACCACCCTTTCCGGCACCGCCTCCTTCGCTCTCACCGCCGCCCAGGTCATCACCTACGCCTTGGGCAAGATCGGCGTCCTGCGCGCCAATACCCCGGCAAATGCCAATGAAGCGGCCGGCGCGCTGATCGAACTCGATTGCATGATGAAGGAATGGGGGCTGACCGGCCCCTATCTCTCCACCCGCCGCGAAGCCGCCATCACCCTGGCCGCCAATACGGCGAGCTACGATTTGGCCTCCCTGACCAATCCTTTGCGCGTCATGCACGCCCGTTACCGCAATTCCTCCGGCATCGACCTGCCGATGGAATGGCTCGACCACGACGCCTATTTCAGCCTGCCGCAGAAGACCAGCAGCGGGCCGCCGACCCAGTATTTCTTCGATCCCCAATCCGCGCACCAGACCTTCTATATCTGGCCCGTCCCGCCGTCCGTCACCACGGAAACCATCCAGTACACCTACCAGCGCCGCATCAACGATATCGGCCTGATCACGGACAATATCGACGTGCCCCAGGAATGGCTGTCCACCGTAGGCTACGGCCTCGCCACCCGGCTGTGCGACGACTACGGCATTTCCGATGCGGTCAGCGAGCGCATCCATACCCGCGCCAGCCAGCTCCGCCAGCTCGCCATGGACTTCGACCGCGAGCCGGTGGTGCAGTTCATGCCGGAGGCGCGTTATGGACGCGGGTGATGCGGCTTTTCTTCTCGGCGCGATTGCTCTTTGCCTCTTTGCGCTCGTAGCCGCATGGCTGACGCCGAAAGGGTGACCGCCCATGGTTTCCATCGACTTCGGTCACCTCTCGAACCCCGGCCGTTCCGGCCAGGCGGGCGCTAGCCACCTCATCAATGCCTACACTGAAAAAGTTGAAGACGGCACCGGCAAGTCCCAGGCCGTCGTCTACTGTGCGCCCGGCCTCACCCGCTGGGACAGCGGCAGCTTCGCCGGCGCCTGCCGGGGACTGCTGACCGTTACGGGCAATGGCCTTTTCGCCGTGCTCGGCAATCAATTCGTCCAATATACCACCCCGGACAATTTCACCGTCTGGGGCGCCATCCCCGGCAGCGATCCGGTGCAGATGGCCTACAACATGCACAATCCGCCGCAGATCGGTATTGTAACGACGCAGGGCGGCCAGTATTACGTCTTCGACATCGCCAGCCAAACGCTGACCAATTGGGCCGCACCTAACGACGGCCTGGGCAACAACCCGGCGACATTCAACACCTCGTTCCCCGCGCCGAACTCGATTTGCTTCCTCGACCGGTATTTCCTGTTTGGCGTAGCCAATGGGCAAATCTGGCAGTCGAACCTCGACGATGCCGCCACGGTGCAGCCGGCGGCATTCGGCTATGCCTCCACCCGCCCGGACGGCCTCGTCCGTGTTGTGGCGCATCGCGGCGCCCTCGTCCAGCTTGGCACGCGCGGCCTGGAAATCTGGGAAGACGTGGGCACGGTGCCCTTCGCCTTCTCGCCGATTCGCGCCGCCATAGAAATCGGCTGTTCGGCGGCAATGAGCGTCGGGCAGACCTCCGAGGAACTGCTGTGGGTGGACGACAAGCGCATTGTCCGCCAGATGCAGGGCAGCCAGCCCACGCGCATCAGCAACCACGGCATGGAACGTGCCCTTGAGGAATTGACCGCCGATCAGCTCTCGCGCGTCCGCGGCGCCGTCTACTGGTTCGAGGGACACCAGTTCTACAGCCTCACCAGCGATCTGTGGACCTGGGAATACGACATCACCACCCAGCTTTGGCACGAACGCCGATCGCTGAACAGCGCCCGCTGGATCGCCAATTACAGCGCGCAGACCGCGGACAGTCTCGCCGTGTTCGGCAATGAAAATGATGGCCGGCTGTTCTACATCGACGGCAATTCGTACACCGACACGGACAATTTCTTCATCATGTCGGCTGTAGGCCAGATGGTGCATAAATTCCCCAACCGGCTTCTTTGCGATTGCATCGACGTGGATTGCGTTCGCGGGCAGGGAACGGTGCTGGGTGTGCCGCACACCGATAATCCGCAGCTCATGCTGGACTGGTCCGACGATGGCGGCAAGAGCTGGCAGGGCGGCCTGACGGCCTCCATGGGCACCGTGGGCGATACGCAGCTTTGGGTGCATTTCCACAAGATCGGCATGATCGAGAAGGCCGGGCGCCTGTTCCGGTTTTCGGCATCCAGCCCGGTGTTGCGCGGGATCATGAATGTGGATGCGGCCATACGCCCGATCAGGTGACTTATGGCCGATCTCCCCTACACCAACAATATGCCCCGCATGACCCAATTGGTGGACCCGAAAACGGGCAAAATCTCCAATGACTGGGTAGGCTTTTTTACCAAACTCCCGGCCCGCACCGGCGGGGCTATCGCAACGGTGTCGAGTACGGATTCTCTGGCCCAAATCGGCCTTAGTGTCAACGCCCTTCTCGCCGAAGCGCGCCAGCAAAATTGGATCAAGGACAGCACCTCCGGCACGGATCAGAATTTTGCCGAAGTCATCAAAGCCGTGACCATGATCCCGGCGGCCGGGGATTTCGTCTACAATACAACGGACATACACTATTACATCTATGATCCAAACCAGCCGCTGTACGGCGGCAGCGGTATAAATGCTTCGCCTACCTATGATTACACCAATTTAACACTAAATACGAATAATGATGGAAGTTATCCGGCCATCAATGCATTGGGATTCGATCCCACTAATTACGATACTGATTTTACGATCTCCATCGCAGAACTTCAAAATGAATTACCTTCCCTGCAGAAGGTTTCGTTATTTTCGGGGTGGTTTGGCAATGACCTGCGCGCCAGCCAGTGTCAAATTCGGCCTGGCATTGATCGCGCCAATAAAATAACCGGCATTGCCAAGGCCGAAGGGAATTTTCAAATGCAGGAATTCCCCTGGAGAGTAGCGGGGTTACTCCGGAATCAAGTGCCGGTTATTTCGGCAACTGTGCAAATGGTCTGGGGCACTGTTGGTTTCGACGACAGCTACACGGGTCTCGTCGGCGACCCGAATCCACAGCCTATTTATGGATGGGTGCCAATTTACACGCCGGCCTATGGCTCGACCCCGGCCGATAGCAGCGTTATCGAAGGCATCCAGGCCCTCAAGGCGGCCGGCTACGCCGTCACCTTCACGCCGTTCATCTTCATGGACATCCCGGCGGGGAATTCGCTGCCGTCGCCCTACGGCGGCACGCAAGCGGCGTATCCCTGGCGCGGGCGTATCACGCTCGATACCGCCATCGGCCTCCCTGGCACATCCGATCAGACAGCCGCTGCCGCTGCGGAGATAGACGCCTTCGTCAATGGCACATGGGGCTACCGCAATTTCATCCTCCATTACGCCAATCTGTGCGCCCAGGCGGGCGGCGTGGACACCTTCGTCATCGGTTCGGAAATGCGCGGGCTGACCTGGGCGCGCTCGGACAAAACCACGTTCCCCTTCGTGGATGCCCTCGTCCAGCTCGCGGCGGACGTGGCGGCCATCCTCCCCAATGCCAATATCGTTTACACGGCCGACTGGTCCGAAAACCTCAGCTACCGCCCGGCGGACGGTTCCGGCGACATCTATTTTCACCTCGACAAGCTGTTCATGTCGCCCAACATCGCCGCCGTGGCCTTCGATAATTACTGGCCGCTCTCCGACTGGCGCGACGTGCCGATGGACGGCACGAACAATGCCGACGAACTAAAATTTCCCGATATCTACGATTTTGGTTATTTAATGTCCAACGTGCAGGGCGGCGAGGGATACGACTGGTATTACGCCACGCCTGCGGACCGCGCCAATCAGGTGCGCACGCCCATCACGGACGGCGCTTACGATGAGCCCTGGGTATGGCGGTATAAGGACATCTGGAATTGGTGGAATAATTCCCACTACAACCGCATAGGCGGCGTGCGCCAGACGGGCGCCACGGAATGGCTGCCCCAGTCAAAACCTATCTGGATGATGGAATGCGGCTGCCCCGCGGTGGACAAGGGCAGCAACCAGCCAAACGTCTTCGTTGATCCGAAATCCTCCGAAAGTTTCTACCCCTATTTCTCCAATTCAAATCGCGACGATCTTATCCAGCAGCGCTATGCACACGCGATATTAAGATTTTTCGATGAAACTGATAGCGATTTTACTCCGGGCCGCAATCCGGAAAGCGCGGTTTATTCCGGGAGAATGGTGGATGTTAGCAGAATTTACCTTTACACATGGGATGCACGCCCTTACCCGATCTTTCCGGATTGCGCCGATATTTGGGCAGATTCCAATAACTACCAAACCGGCGATTGGATCAACGGCCGCATCCCGCCGCTCGCCAATCCGGCGCTGGTCACCGGAGGCAGCTTGACACAGCCGCGCACCATCCTGGCGCCCCGCGATCCGCAGATCGTCACGCCGGCCAACGGGAACATCACCAAGCAATGGTACATTTTCTTTCAGGGACTGGGTTACACGCAAGGGGATGCGATCCCCGATCTTCCAGCGAATCCCTCGGCGGCGGAGATCGCGGCGGCGCTCAACGCGCTGCTGGCGGCCCTGCGCAACCAGAACCGTATCGCATCGTCATAGCCGCGCCGGAAGAGGTGCCGGGCCTCGCGCGCTTTGGCCGCGAATGGTGGGAGGCTGACGGCCTCGACGCAGAACCGTTCGACGAACAATGCTTTGTTCACCATTTGTTCGTACACTTGAAGCTGGGAACGATCCTCGTTTTGAAACGGGCGGGCATCATCCAGGGCTTTATCTCTATCATCCTAGGCCCCAATCCCTTCACGGGATCGCTCTCCGCCTCGAAAGGCTTCTGGTACACCACGCCGGAAGCGGCCGGCTACGGCGCGTATCTCCTCGCGGAGGCCGAGCGCTGGGCAAAGCTGGCCGGGGCACGGAATTTTGAATGTGCGGTGCCGAAAGAGCGTGCCGCCCGGCTCCTCGAACAGCGCGGCTACTTGGCGCGCGAATGGGCATTTCGTAAACCCTTATGGCAGAACTCTTAAGTCTTATTCCGCTGGCCGGCGGCCTGATTTCCGGCTTTGGCCAGCAGGCGGGCGATCAAGCGGCAGCCGCCCAGGCGGCAGCAACTAAAAATTACATTAATAACAACCTGACAACCCAGACGGGTTACCAGCAGCCGTATATGACGGCCGGCACCCAGGCCAGTACGATGCTGTCCAACCTCAACGGGTTGAACGGCGCGTCCGGGCAGGCGGCGGCCGGGGCGGCGTTTCGGACCGATCCAGGCTGGGCGGCGGCGAGTAAATACGCGCAAGACCAGCTCAGCGCGAAAGCAAATGCCTCCGGCAACGGACTGGGCGGTGCGCAAATTGCGCAGCTCTCCCAGTTGGAGGCCGGGCAGATGAATCAGGCATATCAGGACTGGTTTCGCCGCTTGCAAGGGCAGGTTCAGGCCGGGCAGACCGCGACCGGCCAGCTTTCGCAGTTCACTGGCCTCAATGAAAACTCCTACGGCAACGCGGCGTCGGCGCAAGGGTATTATACCGGCGCGGGGATTGCCGCGCCGTATATGGGTCTTGGCGGCGGTCTGGCGGGAGCCGGATCGATGCTGGGCGGCATGTATGGATTGAATGGCGGGTTAGCGCCCAATCAGCGCAGCTTGCAAACGTTGTTTGGCAATAGCAGCACATCTGCTGGAGGGGGCGCGGGCGGCGGCGGTACGGTAGCATCCGGCGGCGGACTTGGGACACTCCCGGCCCTCGCCGGCACATCCCTCAGTTATGGAGTTTAACCCATGTCGATGATGGGCTATGTCACAACCCCGCTGCCGCAGGACCCGGCGAACTATGCCGGGGTGGGGCTGAATATGTGGAATACCATGGAATCGGGCGCCAACCGGTACGACGCCAACCAGCTCCAGCTTGCCAATACCCAGGCGGGCGGCCTGGCGGCGGCAGGGAATTATTCCGGCGCGCAAAATTACATGCTGCAGCATGGCTACCCCGGCCAGGCGCAATTTTACGGCAACCTCGGCCAGATCATCCAGAACCGGCAGGACGAATCGGATAAGGCCGATGTGAACATCGCCGTAGGGCAGGCGCTGGCCCGCGGCGACCGGCAAGGCGCAGCCAATGCGCTCTATAATGCCGGCCGTTTCACCGAGGCGCAAACCCTGCTGACGCAAGGGCAGAATCAGCAAAACACCAGTCTGGGACAGCAGGCAGGCGCCGCCGCGGCGAAGGGCGATTTCGATACCGCCGCCAAGCTGGCCTACCAGAGCGGCGACGCAAAAACCGCCGCATGGTATCAGCAGAAGGCGCAGGAGGCCAAGACACAGCAGCAGGGCGTCATGCTCGATACGGCGCAGAAACTGCGCCGCGCGCTCGCCTCCGCGACAACGCAAGACCAATACGATTCCATCCACGATACCCTCGTCGCCTCCGGCGTGCCGGAAGCCAAGGTACAGCAATACCGGGATTTTTCGAAGAAGGACGAGCACCTGGCCGAACTCGACCGGCATATTACGGTGATGGGGGGAAATCAGCCTGCCGCAGCACAGCCATTGCCAAAACCGGAAACGGGATATCGCTGGAAGATTGATCCGGCTACGAAACAGCCAATTCTTGATAATACAGGGCAGCCTGTAGAGGAGCCAGTTCCAGGCGGCGGCAAAGACTACCAGCCCGATCCGGCAATTGTGCAAGCCATCCGAAGAGGCGCAGTGCTTCCGCAGGAAATCGTTTCGCCGTTTAAACTCGAACATCAAAAGCTTATGTCTGCTGTTTTGGCGGCAGATACTTCAGACGATAAATATAACCAAACTGCGGCGGAAAGCTCGAAAAAAGCATTCGGCCGTTTTAGCGCAATGGGAGCGGACGAAAAAGACACGAAATCGCTCAATCAGCTTTTCGGTCATATCGGTGATTTTTCGAACTCCATTGAAGATTTGGGGCCGTCGAATTTTAGCGCACTGAATTACTTTCAAAACGCAACGTCGCGAGGTGTGGGTTCCGATGCCGTAACGACATTCCTGAATTGGCGCGATACGGTGGGGGGTGAATACGAACGCTTGCTGAAAGGCGGCGTCCCGGATGTGTCGTCAAAAAAGGATTATCAGGATCGCGCTTCCGAAAGAGGATCGAAACAACAGCTAACGACCACGGCCGCAGATACGGCCGAAGCTGCGCTAGCGCGGTTTAAATCCATTGAAAATCAGTATAAAGCTGCGACAGACCCGCGATACAGACAGCCACTGGAATTTTTTAATCCAGAATCGAAGGCAATTGCGTCGTTGACAGCTCAGCGTTGGCAAGAGAATCACCCCGGCGCCGATATACGGAAGAAATATCACGAGCTTTCGGATTACGCACCGGCGGTGATGAATGCGGATGGAAGCGTGAAATACCCGGCAGGGAAGCTTTATACACCGCCTGCACCAGCCGCAGCTCCCGCCCAAGCTGCCCCCGCGCAGCCGCAGGCTCCAATCACTGCAACAGGGCCTGATGGCCATAAAATTATGTTGCAGAATGGCCAATGGGTACCAATGCAATGAACAGCGCGCCCCCGCTGCCGCCAGGGTATACGCTGGACGCGCCAGCGGGTAACGTTCCGCCGCCTCCGCCGGGATATACATTGGATGCAAAACCGGCAGCATTGCAGACGCCTCCCGGCATTTCCGTAACGCCGCCGGTTCCCCCCCCTGCCCCGCCTTCTGTCCCGGCCGCCGCGCCGCCGCCCCCGCCGGGCGGCATCGTCGGCCAGCTCCATGACGCTGGCGCGCGGATGTTCGATCAATTCTCGACGCCATCGCACTATCAGCATTTCTCCGAAGCCGATATTGCGAAAATGTCGCCATTTCAGCAATATGTCCGCCCCTTCGTGGATGCCGGACTAACCACCTACGATATGATCAAGGGCGGCCTCGCCCAGACCGGGCGCGGCCTCGCCGATGCAGCGCGCGGCGGCGGCCAGCCGGGGAATACCGCCGAGGCCATCGCGGGGCAGCTCGTTCCCGGCTTCGGCATGCTGACGGCGCTGGGGGGCGCCCCCTCCACCGTCTACAACCGGATGACCGGCGGCAATGCGCCGGCGCCGGGCCTCGATGTCGCGCAAGGGCTGATGGGCGCCGCAACCGCGCCTGTTTCGGCTACGGCGGAGGTACTGGCGGCGCAGCCCATCGAACATTACACCGGCTCGCCGGTACTCGGCACGCTCGGCTCGCTGGCCGCGCAGGCGGCGGTGCCGATGGGAGAGATGCATGCGCCGGTCCGGGCGGCCGAGGGCGAACGTTTGGGTGCGCCGCTGCCGGGCCGCGCGTTTGATCTGCCGGAATTGATTCCGCATAATGGCGGCTTTGCCGTCGATACCGGCGTACCTTATGGCCCTTCGGACCCCTATGCGGCAACATTGCATCCTTGGGAAAAAGCCGCCCTCGAACCGGAGGCGCCGGCAACAGCGGCGGCGCGCGCCGCCGCCGCGGACAGAGATAATTGGATCGCCACGCCTCAGAGCATCATCGACCGGGCGGAATTGCGCGCCCAGCGCCTGGAGGATCAGGCGGCGGCAGAACGTTCCGGCGTGCGCATGCCGCCGGGGATGCTCATGAGTGCACCTTTGCAAGGCGTAACGCAAACGCTTGGTGAACTGCCCTTTACCAGCCGTCCCATCAGGCAAGCCATAGAGACAGCATACCGCGATTTGGCCAAAAGACGCGAGGATATCGCCGGCGAATTCGGCACCACCTCCGGGCCGGCCGGCCTCGGCGCCGTCGCCAAAGGGGCAATGGACGATACGCAAAAAGCGCTGCTCGAACGGGACAAGGGGGATGCGGAGGCGATTGCACAGAGCCTTGGCCGGTCTGCGAGCGCTCGCGATATGGGGCAAATTGCCAGTGAGGCAATTGAACGATTTCGCGATAAATCGGCGTCTCCGGATGTTATTGGAAAAATGGCAACCGATGAATTGCAAAAATTAAAAGGTGCACCAGCATCCGCCTCCTCATCGCCCTTGCAACTCGCCGCCGCTTACGAACTCGCTGCGCGGGAAATCCCGGAGAATATGTTCAAGGGACGTTCCAAGCCCGATGAGGATCGTTTCATGGGAGGTATGGAAAATACGCGGCAAGTACTGCTAGATATTGCTAAGCGTAATCAGGCAAAATTTTCTCAAACAGAAAAAGATATTCCGCGTCCTGGAATCGGTGAAGGTATCGGGGAAGCAAAAAGCATCAGTGATGCGGCCTATCCTGTTACAGGAAGATCGACGGCCGCGCTTTATGTACGTTCATTGTTAAATACGCCTATCCGTTTTAACATCCAAGCCATGCGCGGCATCCGTACGGACTTTGGCGCCATGGTACGCGCACTGCGTCCGGAAGATGCCGGTACAATTCAGGCGGCCGATCTTGCGCGCATCCAGCAAGCGCAGACGGCTGACATCATCAACTTGCTTGACCGCAATGCCAAGGAGTACGCCGCTAATCCTCAAAAGACTTATGATGTGCAGTACGGCGGCAAAGCCGTAAAAATGACCGGTCAGGAGCTGGCCGCACGCACGCAAAACGCCAAACAGCTCTATTTTGAAGCCGACGCCATGACCAAGGCGAACAAAGAGCACATGGAAACGCTCAAGCGGTTTTACGGCAACGAAACGACGCCTGATCAAATCGGCCGCGCCATCTTTTCCGATGCCACGAGCAAGGCGAGTAATATTGACCGGCTTGGCGCCTTGAAAGCGGCCTTGCGGCCGGCCGAATGGAAGGAGATCGGCGCCGGCGTTCTGCGGGATATGTGGCGCACGAACGAGACGGATTTTTCGCCGGAGGAGTTTCGCAAGGGCTGGCAGCAAATGCCGCCAGAGACTAAACAGATATTGTTCGGCCGCAAAGCCAAGGCTCTCGACGATGTCGCAAACAGCGGATCAGCCGAACAGATCGCGGCGCTCCGGAAAGCCTACGGCAGCCTGCCGGACGAGGCCGTCGCCGGGCGCGTCCTCGCCGATGCCAAAGAGGGAACGCCGGGCAACATCGCGCGGCTACGGCAGCTTTTCGACGCCAGCACACCCCAGCAGGCGAACGAAATTCGCGCCGGCTTGTTCCGCATGCTGGGGCGCGTTACGGGCGATGCCACCGGCATTGCGTCGGAAATAAAATTCAACCCCGGCACTTTTGCCAAAAATTGGAAGGATATGTCGGACGAGGCTAAAAACATGCTGTTCCGGGATACCCCTCACCGGCAGGCTATCGATGATTTTGCGCGGCTGTGCGAGCGCGCTCAGCGTTTTGAAAAAACAGCCAATACATCGCGGTCAGCCTATTCGGCCGCCGGTTTGAGCGAAATGCTAGCACCATTTGCTGCCGCCGGGTCGGCGCTCATGGGACACTGGCAGATGGCGGGAGAAGTGGCTGGCGGCATGGCTGGCGCATATCTCATCGGCAAGGGCTTGTCCAGCACCAGGTATGCCAACTGGCTAACGCGAGCCGTAGAACTGAACGGCAAGGGCGCATCGCCGCTTGCCATGCGGACACACCTCAACACTTTGTATCGCGTTGTCCGCCAGGTGCGCGATCCGGAAGAAAGGGCGGCCGGGATGGCGATGGCAAAAGCTTTTGGCGCCTATCTTCAAGCACACACTCCCGCAGCTCTGCCGGGCGCAGCATCCGCCGGCGCCAACGAACGCAATCGTCAGGCCGCAGCGGCCGGGCTTGGCGCACGATGAACCCGAGGCACACCATCGCGGACATCCCGGCCATGATTCTCAAGAGCGACGGATCGGGGCTGATCTCGAAGACAACGAGCGAAATGATCAATGCGCGCAGCGGAGTCACGAGGCTGGACCGATGAACAAGAGCTGGCGCAATCGAGGCGCGGGCAGAAATGAAATCCCCGCCAGATATGCCGAGGCGACCATCTGACGGGGACCACGCTGAAGGGATTTTGGCAGTCCTCAGCAAGACGGCTTTTAAACCCTGGCGGATAAATGTCAAGGATTTTTGATGACAGATACGGCAAGTGACGACGATTTCCAGGATGCGCTGACGCAGCTCAAATTCCATTTGCAGCAGAACGGCCCGCAGCGCTCCAATTACGCTGCCAAGGGGAACAATGCTTATTATGATGGCGCGGCTTCTCGCGTAACGAGTGTTGCCAAACAGAATTTTCCGGCGCTGACGGTGGGCAAAGACCAAAGACCGCCGGATTATGCCGGGGCGAGCGAGCTGGATTTTGGGCGCCCGGACGCAGCAGCAATGACAATGTCCGAAAACGCTGCGCGCAGTTATTTGTCGCCTCAGGTTTCGAATATCAGCGGCAAGGGGGACCGGGCGGATGTTTCCGGTCCCGGAGCGGGCGCCTACGCGGCCTACTATGGTTCAGTTCCCTTGCGGTACATGTTTCCGCATAAAATGGGTGATACTCCTCTCGGGATGATGGCGCCATCGGTATTCGGCAGTGAAAAAGACAGTCCGCAAGGTAAGCAGGGGATAGGATTGAGTGATATCCTGCCGGGCAGCCTGGGTACAGCAGCCGGAGCGGCCGAGGACCGCTTTCGTTTTGCCTACCCGGATACGGCAGCACAGCAGGATGCGGAGAATTATGCGCGCGGTCAGCAGCCGCAGGATTTTACCGCGATTGGCGTAGGTAGCATCAAATCACCGGGAAAGGGTCTTGGCGGCCTTTTTGGCGGCCTGTTCGGCCGTAAAGTTCAACCGCCCGCCGGGCCGGATTTCAGGTATAATCGCGTCCTTGGCGATGCCGCCATAGCGTTGAAAAACGGCTCGACGATTGCAGACGCGGCAGAATATGCCGGGTTACCGGCTGCAGATTTGGCACGCGTGGTGACGGAAAACCGGGATGCTTTTCAGCAGGCGCATCCATTATCCGATGCGGCCTGGACGCGGCTTGCGAAAGAGGCGCGCGCAATTAAAGCGCAATTGGCATCTAGCCCGGCACCGGCCGCTCCGGCCGCCCCCTTGACGTCATCGGATTTGCCTCCGGCACCTCAAGGCGGCGGATTAACGGCGTCTATCCCCTGGGAGCAAACCGCCCTCGGTAAGCTGGAGGCGACGCGCCGCGCGGAGCAACTGGGCATCGCCGGCACATCCATTGGCGCGGCGCCTGCCGGGCTTCCCCCAGCCGGGCTTGGAGCTGCCGCCAATCCTTGGGGCGCCGAAACCCTGCGCGCACTCGAAGCATATCACGGTAAACCGGAAGGATCGCTGACCTTGAACGATCTCATGAATGAAGACCCCGCCGCGGTGCGGCGCGAGATGGCCAGTTATGCGCCTCCTGCCCAGTCAATGGCGCTTGTACCATCCCCGGCGCCTGCCGGATTGTCCGCATCACTGCCGGTGGACGCCCCGGCGCAGCCGTCCGTAGCGGCACCGCGCACCATCGGCGAGCGCTGGGAGGCGTACTTCAATTCATTGCCCCCGGAGCTGGCCGCACGGGAACGCGCCATGCGCGGGCCAAATTTGGGATCGCAGACCGTACCGCCGCCAATGCCGCCGCTGGAGCGCGCGGCCTGGGAGCGCGTGAATTCGCCGGTCATGAATGAGAATTTGCAGAGCCTGTATCGGCAGGCAGGTGTCACCGATCCGGCGGCATTGGCAGCCGGAGGCCGAGCATCTGTGCCTCCGGCTACTCCCGTGAATGTGTCGCCAAAGCCGGCACCGGCGGCCAAGGTCAGCCCGCCCCCTGGGGATGGCATCAAAACGCCTTCGGCTGGACAAATCAGCCAAGCGCAAACAATCGTGCAAAAACATGAGGAGGCAAACGGCGTGCCAATGAAGCGGTTCACGCCTGCACAACGTCTGGCGGTCTACAATGATCTAAGGCCGGTCATGGGTTCCGTCCCGCCAACAAAGTGGCCGCCGTTTGTGAGGTAGCATTATTTCGCAAACTGTCCCATTCCTGGAATAAATAACCGGTTTTGGTGACCGGCTGCGTAACACGGGCGCGGCGTTGTTCTAATGGCAATGGGCACCGGCCCATCCCCGGCGCCTGCCAAACCCCCGGCTCCGTCTCGTCAAGATCAACAATCATGCCTTTTTCCTTCCGGAATAATGCCACTTCCTTGGAGCGAGAACATCTTCAACCGGCTGACCTTTTCGTAATCTATCGTAAATGGCCTGATATGACATGTCGAGTTCTGCTGCCCATTCCTTGAGGGAAAGGGTGCGGCCATTGAGGGTTAGTTTTGTGGCAGGGCGCCCGTTACGGGCGTACCACCGATGAGGCCGCAATACTTCCTTAATCGGCAATCCCTGACGCAGACGCCACCAAATTGTCGCTGGAGTAACCCCCAGCTCCTGCGCCCATTCTGTCAAGGATTGCTCGCGGCCTTCGAGTGTCAAATATCTCAGAGGTTTCATAAAATTTCCCAGGGTGTTTTAGACACTGATTTTTAACATCCTCCTTATTCTTTATCAAGCCTTTAATGGTTCTTAACTGCCCTTGTGGCATTATATCGGCATGACCGTACTCACCGAATACCGCTCCGCCGGAACGCAATTTTTCACCAGCACGGGGGCGCCCCTCGCGCTCGGTGTGTTGACCTATTACCAAGCCGGCACGACGAATTACGGCGTCACCTATCAGGATAGCGGCGGCACAACGCCGAACGGCAATACCATCACGCTGGATTCGGCCGGCCGCCTGCCGGTCAGCGTCTACTTCTCGACGCTATATTCCTACAAAGAACTGTTGCAGGACGCAAGCGGCGCAACGATTTCACCGTGGCCCATCGATAATATTCCACCAACGCCCTCGGCATCCACACCAAGCAGCTATGCAGCCGCTTATTGGCCAACGGTCACCAAAAGTGCAACGGGAATTCTAACCACCGCCGATCTGCTCGGCAATCTGATCGAAGGCGTTACCACCTCGGCAGGGATCGCCCTGACGCTGCCCTCCGCCGTTACCGCGGGCAATGGTTTTGGCGGCATCATCTCCAAGCCCGTTTCGGCCAATACGCTGACCGTCAATACTCAGTCGGCACAAACCATCAACGGTACATCGTCCGTTGTCATGACGGCGCAGTATGACGCCTATCTGTTCATCTCCGATGGCGCCAACTGGCGCGCCTCCGAATGGATTTACGGCAACTCCATCACGCCGGACAAGCTCGCTGCGACGATTATTTCCGGCATGACGGCTGTCACATCCGTGGATCGCAGCAACGACTATTACATGATCCACAGCAATGCTGCGGGTGCGCCGCGCAAGGCGCTGGTAAAAATGGCGGAGCGTTATCCGGACGCAATGCCGTCGTGGCGTATCCTCAACCAAACCACCGCCACGCCGCCCGGCAGCCCCTCGGAGGGCGATGCTTACATTGTTGCAACCGGCGGTACGGGGGCCTGGTCCGGCTGGGACGGCACGATTGCCCACTACTTTAACGGCGCCTGGAAACAGGAAACGCCCGGCGAAGGCTGGTACATTTGGGATTTATCGGCGCATGCGGAATACATCTACACAGGCGCCGTGTGGACACCAAGCCTTGGCCTAAACGGCGCCACGCTGCTCGCCACGCCGCACGGCGGCACGCTCAAGGTTGGCATGTGGGAGGAATCCCTCACATTGTCGGGAGCCTCCACGAATTCCGTTAACACCTTGCCTAATCAGGGCGTTGTTTTCGGTGTCTCCACCCGCGTGACAACAACCATCACCAACGGGACCGGGGGCACCACATTTGAAGTTGGCACCAGCGGTAACGCCAGCGCGTTCGGCTCTAGCCTGCCTTTGACGGCCGGCACCACCAATCAGGGTGTTTCAGTGCAATCCACTTATGGCGGCAACGTCGTCGTGACACCCTCGGCTGGTTCATTCACTGGCGGCGTGGTCCGGCTGACTTGCTATTACGCCACGATCTCCCCCGCAACTTCGTAAGGACTCCATGCGAGAAACCCTGAAACGGCCTCAGCCAAAGAGCGTGCGGCTGCAAGAGGTGGCAGAAAACCACCGCCACATTCAAGCTCGCGCCCTGCGCGCGGATGCCCATCAAGCGCTTTCGGAGCTGGCTCATGAATTTGGGCCGGATTTCGGCGGATATTCTTTGACGGTTTTCAACCGCCGGGGATGCGTTTTGTCGGCATTCAATTGTGCCCAGACTCCCTTTGACCGGCGGGAGTTTCCCGGCCGCGTCCATAGTGCGCTCAATCAGATGATTGCCGCATCCCTTCCTAAACCAAACGTGGAGTAATGCGTATGCATAAAGAGAAACCTGCCCCTCAAGGAGAGCTGCCCCTATGACGGCCTCGAATTTCGAACGTTCTCTGGCCGTCACTCTTCAGCAGGAGGGCGGCTTTTCCAACGACGCCGCCGACCACGGCGGCCGGACGATGCGCGGCATCACGCAGCGCGAATATAATGCCTGGCGGCGCCGCAAGGGCGAACCGGACGCCGATGTAAAAAGCATCAGCGAAAAGGAAATCCGCGACATCTACAAAAACAGCTACTGGCTCCCGTGCGGCTGTGACGCGCTGCCTCCCGGCCTTGACCTATGCGTTTTTGACTACGGCGTTAATTCCGGGCCATCACGCGCCATCCGGGAATTACAGACCGTCTTGGGTCTCCCGCAAACCGGCAAGCTGGCAGCAGCAGACGCCGCCGCGATCCTCGATCATCGCAACATCTCTGAGCTGGTAGACGCGTATTGCGATGCGCGCGCGGCCTTCCTGCGCCGCATCGGGCACGGCAGCCAGAGCGTATTCCTGCGCGGCTGGCTGTCACGCGTGAGTACGATCCGGCACGAGGCTCACGGCATCCAAGGGCTGCAGCTCGCTGGCGTTCCGGCCGCTCCGGCGCCGTCGTTGAGCATGGGCAGCACCGGCGAGGACGTGAAAACACTGCAAACCAAGCTGCGCGCCCTCGGCTATCCGGCCGGCTTGGTTGACGGCAATTACGGCCCGGCAACGCGCCGCGCCGTAATCCTGTTCCAGGAACAGGAAAAGCTCGACGGTACATCCGGCGAATGGGCGCCGGAAGACTGGGCCGTTCTCGATGCGGCCAAGCCGATTCTCGAAGACCGCGCCGGCGCCACCGCTGCCGATCTCGACAAGGCGGGCGATACGCAAATCGCCCGGCTGCGCTGGATACGTCCCATTCTGACGTTTGCCGGTCTGGGCTGTCTGGCGGGCGGGAACGGGGATGAGCTGAAATCCTTCCCCGAGACCATGAGTGCGGTGCAAGGTGCGATTCAGCCTATCGAGGATGTGCTGGCCTGGGCCGGTCATAATTGGTGGCTGCTCGGGCTGCTCGGCATTGCGGCTATTGCGGCCATTGTCGAACTCTGCATCCGCGAACATCTCGTTGCATTCCGGACAGGCGCTTATCAGGGACCGGCAAAATGACGCCATTCGATTTTTACACACTCCTTTGTCTCGTAGGAGGCTGCTGCGGGATGATAGGATTTTTGCTGGGGATCATCCCCTATATTGCCGTCAAAATCAGGGAGTCTCTCGATGCTTAGTTTTTTGGCCGGCCTGTTCGCTCCTGGCGCCTTCATATCGTCGTTCGGCTCGATTGTGGCCGCCCTTATCACCGGCATATTTTCCGTGATCACGGCCCTGGCATCGAGCGCGGCCGGCCGCTGGTTTCTGGCTGCCTGCTTGGTGTTTATGCTATGGCTCGGTGTGCGGTATTATTATATCCAGGAAGGCCGCGATTTGGAGGCGGCGTACCGCACGGCGCTCGTGCGGGCTGAGGTGATCAAAGAGGTTGCCGCGAAATGCCCAGCAAGTGCCCGCAGACGGTAAATTCACGTAGAAAAACGGTGCCAGAAAACGGAAACGGCCGGGGTGCCTACTTCGATTTGACGAAAGGGACGCTGCCGATTATCACCGCCGTGACATTGATCGTCGGCGCCATAGCTCTCGCATATCAGGCGGGCGGCTTTACAGCGGCCTATACCGCATTTCAACATGAGACTGTTGCTAAGATCGCCGCGATGGAACAGCAGCTCATCAATATCTCAAATGCGATTGAGCAAATGCGCACTGAACAGCAGGGGCGCAAAAAATAAGGGCCGGAAATCCGGCCCTTATCCGTTTCTAGATACCTCGCGGGCATCCGCAATCGCTGCATGAGCTGCTGCTGGACGAATTCCATTTCGAGCAAAATGGACACCACCATCCGGTGGAGAAAAATATTCTCAGTCTCATTTTTCCTCCGGCGCCGGCGGTTCCTGAACGGGTTCCGGAGCGAGTTCCGGAGCTTGTTCATCCGGCGGCTGATGTTCGAAGGGCGGAACATTATGCCCATCGTCCGGTGTATAAAAAGGGTCTTGCTGTCCGTTTCCGTCCGGCTGGCCATTGCCGCCGCTGCAGATGAAATCATGAAATTGCATGTTGCTCTCCTTTTCAATAAAGATGCCCGGTCAAGCCTCGGGAGGGGACATTCAGCTTGACCGGGCCATTATCCAGTGTGGGCTTGGGGGCGATAACACTGGATATTCCCATGGGCAGAGGGAAAATTGCTGCCGGAAGGCGTCCCTCATGCGGAACCCGCCTGACCCGCACGATCTTCCGGCAGCTCCAACCCCGTTACGAGTTGGAATAGGACCTCACAGCGGCGAGCGACCGTTTGTACCGAACAAACAAACCCCCTGGGGTCCGCTGTGAGGGTTTTACGGTTCTGCAGAAAAAGCCCATCGGGGAAGGAGGCCCTGGCCTAGAGAATGTTAGACCACTTTTCCCGCAGTCCGTAAACTGCAAATTGACAAAAAGCTGCCGCTATCCACGGATTGGAGGCCTGCTACTGAAAGGCCAGCATAGAATAGCGGCAGTTGAGTTTCTTACCTGGCACCACAAGAGCTTCCGTCTCTTGGGGTGACACTTTCTTAGCAGATAGTTAATCGCAAGGCAAGGGCAAAGTTTTGCAAATAAAGAACCCGATATCGCCGCATCCATAATCGCAATACCACATCTTGACTTTGTGTCCCGGCAATACCGCTTGTACGATATTGGATGCAGCCGCGTCGTTATCAACCCGGACAATGCCAATTGCCGTAGGCTTTACTTCCGCAGCGAGGTAATCTTCCAGCGTGCACGCAAAGACGGGGATGCGTTCCAGCAGGGCATACGGGCGTTTAGAGGAGTTCAGCATCAGGGTAGCCACCGTAACCAAAAGCCCAACGCCAGTGCTACCACTGCAAAGGTGGCCATAAATGCCCAGACCATGGCCCAGCGGGCCGCCGAACGGGCACCGCGCCATGATTGCTCCGCCTCCGCTTCGAGTGCCTGAGCATTCTCCACATGCCTCATAAATTCAACCATTCCCATGGCGAAATAATTCACGCGAAGCTGTTCAGCCGGCGTCAGCGAAGCGGGCGGTAATCCATCCTCCGCCAGGTCTGGTCCAGTGTCATTGACTGTATGCATTGTCATATTCCCTGCTGCCGTTTCACAATGTGGTTACCAGCATTTCGCCGTAATTTCAGGGCGAAATTGTGGCGATGATAAAATTCCGGTTTACTAGTGAGAGTTTTTTATGCTTTTGAGGCATTTTTAACGGGGAAAATTGGCGACGCTTAATTGTCCGGTAACTCTTCCTATTTCCTAAACTTAGGAAGAATGATTTTGTTAACTAGTTGTTTTCCTTAATTATCATACAGATTTTGAGTCTGCCGCGTATACCAATTCCGCCACTGGGGCCTTATTTTTCAATGGGTTACACCATCATATTTTTGCCGTTTTCCATCCAATCTTCCTAAATCTTCCTAAATCTTCCTAAAATCTTCCTAGGTTCTTCCTAAAAGTCTATTTAGGAAGCGCCTAGGAATTCTATTATCGCCCATACCGGCGCGCGTCAATTGGTAATAGATCATTCATGATACTCGAACATTCGGCCATATGCGCCGGGGCGTATTTTGCATACCGAAGCGTCTGATTGATGCATTTATGCCCCATCCAGATTTGCACGCGCGGGATTTCCACACCATTTTGCACCAGCCGCGTGGCGCAGGTATGCCGGAATGTATAGACGACTGCATCATCTCCTAGCCAAGAAAGATGCTCCCGCAGCTTCCCCCAGAGATCGCGTGTTGCCGGCAATCCGGGATGCGCCCAAGTGAACGGCCCCTGGTTGCGCTCGGAAAGCTCGCCCATCGCCTCTACGGCGGCCGAGGCTGCCTCCGGCATACGCAGGCAGCGGGGCGTCGTGTTCTTGGTAATCGTGCCGTCCAGGTCGCACATCTGCCCTTTGAACGATGCCCATTTGAGCCGGTATGCCTCAATCGGCCGGCATCCCATGATGACCAAAAACGTAAACAGGGCGGCGTGACGGTCAAATTTCCATGCCTGGCATGTCTCAATGATGGCTCGTACTTCCTCGTCGGTAAACCACCGCATGCGGCCCGCGCCAACAGCACGTTTGTGCATCTCTGGCTTTCTCGCAATGATGCCCAGGTGCACAGCCTCTTTTGCCAGAGCGCTGATGGCGGCTGAGTAATGATTGACGGTGTTCCCCGATACCTTGGCATCGTATTCGCGCAGGAATCGCGTTACAGTCACGTCAGAGAGCGCCTCGGCGGCGGGCATCGTATCGCCGCACCATTCGACATATCGCAGAGCATTGCCCGTGGACGCCTTCCTGGCGGTCTTGCCATCGGCATATCGCGCCGATTTATGGGCAGGGTTGCCCGTCCAGCGTTTATCGTCCACGCGCCGGTAAAGCTGCCCGATGGTCAGCCCCGGAGCTTGGCGTAAAAAAGAAGCCGGCGCTATGGGGGGCACCGGCTCTGGATCGGGTTTCTTCTGACGGCATTCCGCCGCGTATTTTTCAGCTTCGTCCCGCTGGCTGAAAGTCCGGTCGATTTTTTGACCGGCAACAGTCACTTTGACACGCCAGCCGCTACCGTTTGGATAAATCCCTTTCATTCTTCAACTCCTTCTTCTTTCTTTTGCCTTTGGCTGCTCTTAAAGCGGGAGGCCGCGCACGAGATGAGGCTTCCAACAGCCGGTTGCGCCAATAGAGATAACGGCCATTGACCCGGCATTCGAACCCTTGCGTGCGCATCTGTTTAATCCATGCTTGAAAGGCAGGCTTCCCGGAAAATCGCAGTAGTACGATTGCCTCTTCTGCCGTTAACATGGGCTGTTCATCTGTCATTCGGCTCTCGTCGAAATTTGCGGTGATTTAGCGTCTTTTGCGCGTTTGTAGGCTAATTTATTCGCCTGCCGCCTGGCAAGGATTTGTTCGTGCGTGACAACAGGAAAAGGGCGGCCGGGGATAGCCGGCTTGCGCGGCGCGGGCAGTTCACCGGCCGCGATGGCCGCTTTTTTGAGGATGCGCTTGCTCTTGGCGATTTTGCCAATGTCAACTTTCGTTTTGGCCTTATGGCAATCCGAGCAGATGTACCATTCGTTTTCCGGCCCATCCTCGCCATCTAGAGCCAGCGGCGTCATGTGGTCCCGCTCGACGGCATCCCGCTTCAGTTCACATCCACATTCCGGGCAGGACAGTTTGGCCTGCCGGAAAATGATGTCGAGCACGTGCCGCTCGGGGCGAGCCTTACGCTGGCGCCCGAGCTTTGATTTCCTCGGCTGAGGCATATCGGCAGTATTCGAAATCCCATTCTTCATCATCGTCGGTTGACCAGCCATCCCCCCTAAAATAAGTTCCAGTGATGCCCTGTATTAGATATACTCCGGGCTCTTCCAGATCGACATATTGATCCATCCAATAGTCGAATCCTACACCTTCATTTATCCACATAACAGAGGACTCGTTATCGTAGCCCAACACTTCGATGTCATAGCGATATACTCCACAATCTGTGCAGGAAAAAATCTCAACCAGTAGCCAGCCTGGATCACTATAGCGTGGCAATGGCGGATCATCCTCGACGGGCTCCGCACTGATGGACAATGATTCAAGCATTGGCGGCTTCCGCATCCCGCTTCACCGCATAATGGAGTAACGCCAGCGCGTCGGCTTCATTGTGGTCCTTTGGATCATGCCCTTTCGCCTGCATGGCGGCGATCATCAAATCCTTGCTGGCGTTCCCCTTGCCAGTCGCTGCCTTTTTTATCGTGCCCACGGCCACACCCTCATAGGGGATCGAATTTTCCTCGCACCATGCAGCGAGAGTCGCCAGGAATCCGCCATAGACGTGAGCATCGCTGACGGCGGCATGCGCACGGACTTCTTCGAACACCACGCGCCCCGGCTTCGGCATCTGGCCAAGCATGCGCTGAAACCGGACAAACCGCATCCCGGCACCCGAGTACCGGTCCGGCTTCAAATCCCAAACGCCGGAGAGAACCTTGCCGGCCGAGCGCATGGCCCAGCCGGTTTTCGTGCCCAGATCGAGGGCGAGTATGTCAGTCACCCGCCGCCTCCCTGATCTCATATTTCGGGACAAACGTGCCCGACACAAACCCGCGCCACGGCTTGCCATATCCGGCAATCTCCACGGCCACGGTCTTGCCGCCGAGAGCGATAGGCCATGCCTCATCATGATCGGCCGCCCGCATGAATTCCGCCAGCGCCCCCTTCATGGAAGTGGCGTGACACGAGAATCCCTGGCCTCTGATGCCCAAATCCTCGCAGGTGATACGGTATGACCGCATGCCGCGGTCCTTGACGTCTGCGCGCCGCTTCTGGGCGCCCTTGATACCCTTAAATGTGCCGTGCATGGATTAATCCTCCCCTTGGTCTTCGGCGTAAACATCGCCATTTTCCAGCGTGCATTCACCGTTTTTTGTATTCCATGACCACGAAATGCAAATGTTGCCGTACATTTCGATGATTGCCTCGGCCCACAGCTTGGCGCCCTCGGCCCGCAGCTTGGCGCCCTCGGCCCGCAGCTTGGCGCCCTCGGCCCACAGCTTGTCGCCCTCGGCCCGCAGCTTGGCGCCCTCGGCCCGCAGCTTGGCGCCCTCGGCCCACAGCTTGGCGCCCTCGGCCCGCAGCTTGTCGCCCTCGGCCCACAGCTTGTCGCCCTCGGCCCACAGCTTGTCGCCCTCGGCCCACAGCTTGGCGCCCTCGGCCCGCAGCTTGTCGCCCTCGGCCCACAGCTTGGCGCGATTCGACCACGCGGCGTGTAGTTGCAATTTGATTGTCATGTCACCCTCCAATCTTGCCGTTAGCGATGGCCCAGTATCCAGCCAGCGCGGTCTTCTGATCGCGGATTTGCCCGTTGAGCAGCAAATCCATGAATTTGGCCGCGGGGAAGCGCAGCACCTGGATGTATTCGCCATTCAGGCCGCCGCGCGCCGGGGTTTCCTGCCCGGCAAACGGCGCGTAAAACACCGTGATGATTTCCGAACTGCCGCCCGGCGAGGAAAAGCATTCGCTGATCATCTCTAGGCCCGCAGGCTCAAGGATAATGCCAGTTTCCTCGCACACTTCGCGAACAATGGCCGTCACGGCGTCATCATCCTCCCTATCGATCCGCCCGGCGGCCAGTTCCAGCAGGGTGTCGCCAAGGCTGCGCCCGGTCACGGCCGGATACCGCCATTGCTTGGTGAGGATGATTTCCCCCGTGACAACGTCATGCAGGAGCGCCGCCACGCTATCGCCGGGATCGAAGGAGATGCGCTTGACCTTCTCAACCAGCCGCCCGGCCTCGTCTTCGACGGTGATCAATCCTTCACGCAGTTGAAACGGACCGAATTTCTGGCAGATTTCGCTGCCGATTTTGTATTTGAATGTCATCTCAATCCTCTGTTTCCTTGGCGGCACGAACTCTCATACGTGCGCCACATTTCAATCAGCATAAAGGCGGCGTCCTTCCGGGACTGCATGACTTGCCAAGCCCCGGAGGCCGTCACCCATTCGTCAAGCGCGGCCTTGTAAGCCGGCGTTGAGCGGGCCGTATGCTGGCGCAACGTCGCCGCGCCATCGGCCGCCACCACTTGCAAGGCTTCGACGTGCTTCAGCATCGCCTCAGCCTTCACCAGGCGCTCGCGGGCAATTGCCATATCGTCTGGCATTCTGTCCGCGAGCCATTGCATATCAATCTCCACGCGCCGGTAAAGCGCATCAATCGACCTGTCGGAAAGCCTCATCTGTACGGCAGCCCGTCGTCATCGTATTCCGGCTTTGGCTCATCCCGGCGTCTGCCATAGTCCCGCGGATCGTCGCGCTCGCTCCGCGGCCGGTCATCGTCCCGGCCAGCCTTGGCGCGGGCGTAGGCATTGCTGCTGCCCCGGCGGTCCCGGTCCTGGTCATGATCCCGGCGCTTGTCATTGCTGCGCTTATCGCCGTCATTCTCTTCGCAGAGACCGGAAAAAATGTCAGTGCCATTTTTGGCTTGCGTGCGCCTATCCCAGCAGGCGATTTTCAGTTGATCACCCTGCCGGAACGTAAAATCCTCGTTGAATGTAATGAGCCCTGTCATTTGAGGAGCTTTTGGGTTGCGCGGCCGGGGATCGAAGAAAATCAGGGCGCCAATGTCCGGCTCTGGATAGTCCTGCTGACGGTTGCCGCCGCCCCGATTCTGACGCTGGTATCCGCTCATGCGGCCTCCATCTTGTTCAAAAGCTGATGCATTTCGTGACAGCGGAGGAATGCGTCTTCCGCCGTCTTGTCCCGGCTCATCAAATGGGCCTCGAATTCGCCGGTCTCCTTCGAAAACCGCACGATCAGCCGCCCGTTGATGGCCTTATCCAATTCTTCTTCAATCGCGATCCCGTAAGCCGCGAGCTGAAGCTTGTGCTCCAGGTAGACGCCCTTGGACGTCTTAAAATCGCCGACGACGAGCAGCCCGTCTACCATGCCGAAAAAATCTGCCGTGCCGGCGAAGTGCCAGCGCTTGGAGTAGACCGGCCGTTCAAGCCCGCCATCAAACGGCGTCACGTCATGCTCATCAAGCCAGCGTTCGAAGGCCATACAGGCATTGACCACGGCGTCATCGGCATTCGCCGGCAGCAGCACGCGCTCATCCTTGCGGGCGATGCGCTGGCGTAAAATCTGCTCGGCATATCCATGCACCATAGTGCCTTTGTCCGCTGCCGCGCGGCTGATCCGGCAGTGCGCGCCGGCCGCCTCGCCGCACAGAGCGGACATTTCGTCGCGGCTCATGCCCTCGCGGTAATAATCCTCGATATATCCAGCCGCAGCGCCCGCAGCCCAGGTGATCAGCGCCGGCTTGTCCAGCCGTTTCAAGATCGTGGTGACGCCGGGGCAAAGCTTCTCGCCGGGGGCGTAGCTTTGTGCATGATTTTCGCCTGCTTCGTCTTCGATCCAGTAGGCATGCGATTTCCGGCCAATAGACCCCCGGCAAATGTGAATATTGCCGTCATAAATCCATTGATCCACATCGCGGGTAATCGTCGGCGCACGCTCGGCTTTCGGGGCGGAGCGGCGGTCTTTGACTGTACTCATCGGGGAATCCTTTTAGCGGGCGTTGCCCGTAGTTTACGCGGAAACTGTTGCCGGAATATTGACAATCCAATCCCCGGCAGCACATGGAATCTACACGCCAAACCCCGCAATTGTCAACACATCTCCGCAAAAAACCGCAAATATGCGTAATTTTCAATAAATCGCACCTTCGCCGGAAATCACCCGCTAACCACGCCGGCAATCCCCCCCCCAGGCGGCAACCACTCCGCAACCAATCCGCGCCATCCTGATCGCTGCGCCCGGCCATATTCCCCGCGCCACAGGACAAACAATCCCCGTCCCGGATATCCATGCAAAACCAGATCGTTGACTGGCAAAACACCATCGCCGCCTCGGCCCTCCCGCCGATGGCCCGGCATCTCGCCCATGTGCTGGCGCTGCATTTCCTGCGCGGCATCCCGGCTGTGCCATCTCAATCGCAGCTCGAACGGCAAATGGGCATCGTCAAAAACACCCTCAAAAATGCTCTTCACGCCCTCGATAAAGCGGGGGTAATTCGCATCGAATGGTCGCGCCCTGTGCGCATATGGCCGGTGTTGGACTGTCAGCCATTGACACCTAACTGTCAGCTCCTGACAGAGGATAAATCTGCCACAGTGTCAGTCACTGACAGTCCAGTGTCAGCTATTGACACCCCTCCCTGTCAGCCGCTGACAGAGGCAGGTTTGCCACAGTGTCAGCCACTGACAGTTAAGTGTCAGTCACTGACAGAGCAAAATCCCCCCTCCCCTTCCCCCCATACCCCCTATCCCCTACCCCCTGAAAAAACATTTTTTTCAGTCGCTGATATGCCAGCCCAAGAGCGATCTGCATACAATCGCCGCGATCCCTTCGAATTGAACCCGGCGAATTGCGACGCCGACAGGCTGCTGTGGTGGGGGAGCGATGGACGCCTATACGCCGCGCCGGCGATGGAAGCCGAGATTTCCGCCGCGCTCCCCGGCCGCCCGCTCCGCAACATCCTCGACGAAATCGCCGGCTGGATACCAGGGGGCTGCCAGGGGCTGACGCTGCTGACCAAGGTGCGATCCCAGATCGCGAAGCAAGCAGATTTCGCCGCCCGGCGGGCCGCCGCTGACCAAGCCAAAATTCAAACACCGGAGAAAAAACGCCGTGATGCCAGCTATGTCCCATGGGTCTGACGATGCAAGAAATCCCTGACCATCTCCGCGAGGCCATCCTCGCCCTCGCCCGCCGCGGCAAACCGGGCCACTGGCTCCGCTGCCGCTGCCCTTTCCCGGATTGCGCCGGTAAAAAACGCCCCAATTTTGCGATCAAGGTGGACAATGAGGGAACAGGCTATTTCTGCCCGCGCTGCGGCGCCAAGGGGAAAATTTTCTCAGTTTCATTGGGACTATCTGCAAAGCCGCGGTATCGCCAATGCAATGCAGGCGATTGGCGCCCGCACCGAAACGTCCCGGCAGGGTGACGTCATCGCGCTGCCCTACGGCGGCGATATGCTCAAGGTCTACGATCCGGCGCGCCGCGACGATCCCTGGCGGCAATGGAAACCGAAAGAACAGCGCCTGCCTCTCTGGCGGCTCGCCGATATCGATTTCACGCAAACATGGGTGCTCACCGAGGGCGAATGGGACGCGGCAACGGCATTCGAGGCCGGATATCGCAACGTCACATCCTTGCCGGACGGCGCCTGCCAGCCGAATGAGGAAACCCCCGCCAAATCCGGCAAGCTGGCCTGTGTCCGCGAAGCGTGGCCGCGAATCTCCTCCGGTAAGGGGCATTGCATCCTCGCCCTTGACAACGACGGTCCCGGCCGGACCACGCAAAACGTCCTCATCGACATCCTTGGCCGCTGGCGCTGCCGCGCCGTCGAATATCCCGAGCACCCCAAGGCCAAAGGCGACAACGGCCGCTGCAAAGACCTTAACGAGGTCTACCAGCTATTCGGCATGCGCGCCGTCAAAGATTGCCTCGACGGCGCCAAGCTGCTGCGCCTGGAAGGCGTATTTAAGCCGGATGAAATCGCGCGCGGCGAACCCCGGCAATTTTACGATGTCGGATTGCCGGGCTTCGACATGCTCTGGCGCCCCTATCGCGGCTCGCTCTCTGTCATGACCGGCTACCCCGGCCACGGCAAATCCCAGGTGATGTATCACACCCTCGCCAAGCTGGCCGAGCAGGGGTTGACCTGCGCCGTATTTTGGGGAGAGGCCGATTTCTGGGAGGACGTGCACCCCTGGTATCACGCCTATCTCTACGGCAAAAACCGCGATGATGAAACCTACTCCAAAACGACGGATTGGCTGCAAGAGAATTTCACCATCATCTCTCACGATGTCGAGCCGCTCTCGAAATTGCCGACCATGGAATGGTACATGGAAAGCGTGATGGAGGCGAAGGGCCGGTACAATGTGGACGTATCCGCCATCGATCCTTTCAACAAGCTCATGCACATTCGCAAGCCGGGCGAATCGCAGACGGAATATATTGGCCGCGTGCTGGCGGAATACTACAACCTGCTGACAACCTACCGGATGATTGGCCTCATCAATGCGCATCCTGTCAAGCCTCAGAAGGGTGATCTCCGGCCGCCCACAGCTTACGATATCGACGGCTCCGCGCACTGGTACAATTCCCCTGAATTCGTCGCCACAGTATTCCGCCCATTCCCCGATCAATGCGGGCTATCCATTTCGATGGAGAAGACCGGCCGCGGCCGCGGCTCCGGCATAAAAGGCAAACGCCTTCTTGTATTCGATTCAGATATCAATCAATACAAAACTCCCGCCGAATTGAATTGGCCGGCTCATATGATCCAAGAAGTGGCGCAAGCCTGTGAATGAGCCTTGACATTTTCAGCGGCGCATTTCAGAACGTGCTTGTAAATTAGAAATCTTCGCGAAAGGGTTATTGAATGTCTGAGCATGAGGAAGGCCGGTTTTCTGGAAAGATGGATGTGAAGGCGTATACTGAGCGGTTGTATCGTATAGCTGGGGTGCTTTCGATTGCCGGGGAGCATTTGGAGGGATTGGCGGCCGGAATGAGAGTTTTCGAAAGCAGGTGCGATACCGCACCCGGTCAAGATTTTATGGCGTCTCTTATTCGGGACATTGAGAAATCGATGTTAGAGAAATTCGACGATGCGATGATGCTGCTTCTCAAGGTGGCTCACGCCGCAGAGGCAGCCGGCGGCGTTATCGGTTCAGATGAGACATTGTATGCCGAAATCCAGGCGTTTTTGCAGAAGAATATTGTCCTGGAAAAAGTTGAATTAGGCGAAACCGAAATCCGCGAATTCGAGCGTGAATGTGCAGGAGCTGATAAACCGGTTGACAAATCGGTTACTGACGCCTAAAAAGGCTGCATCTCATTGATGCCGAGATACTGCTTTTTGTGATTGAAACGGCGCCCCTGCCAGGGCGCCGTTTTTCGTGGTGCAAATTATTCGGTGAGTTTCTTTAGCGGGATGACTTCCCCTGACACCTGGATACTCTCCGATGGGGGGCATTTTCCCGAGAGGGTAAAGCGGGTGTTGAACAAATCGGCCTGATCGATGGCTTGTTGCAGGATGATCAGCATTTCGGTGGCGCGACTAAGAAAGTCCGGCGCGGTATCGGCATTTGTCCGTAAGTAGGTACCGATTTCCCGCTGCAATCTCTCTGCCTCTTTTTGCCGGGCGAAACGCTGGTATGCCAGCATTTTTTGTTCGTCCGTGGCTTCTTTATGGGCCGCATCAAGAATTGACATTATCCCGCTCCTTTTTCCACTCGGTGTAATGGTGGATGGCTTCCATGAGCGCGGTGAGATCACGCTCGAAGACTCCGCCTGGCGTTACGGAAAGATCGGCGGCGGCTTTGCGTACAGGTCCGCGCCTAATGGTTTCTTCACGTAATTGGTCTATAGTTGGCTGTGCGGGCGGCAATGGTTGTTCCATGATTTTTTCCCTGTAAAAAGGGCCGGGATTTGGCCCCGGCCCGGTAGATTAATGGAAGGTTTCGCCGCTGGCAATAACCGGCGTGAGTAACCCGGCTCTATATTCAGCAGTCCGTAATGTGCATGCAATTTCAAAGCGTCTCCCGGCCATGATGTTGTTGTGCAGCAGCAGCCATAATCCGGCAACCTCCGCAGCCTCATCGGCCAGCGCATAGTGTCCGGCTTGCCGGAGCTGCCCTTCCAAGGTGATGCATTCCGCCCATTTCCCGAGCGGGTTGGTGTCTGTCATGAGCTGCTTTAGCGGATCGTGTGTCATGTTAGCGGTCTCCTATGAAGGTCTTGCGGATTGCCAGATAGAGGAAATAGACCGCGCAATAAGCAAGAGCGAGGCCGATTCCCAATCCTAATCCTTGCTGGAGGATATAGGGCCAGTTGAGTTGTGATACGTTCATGCGTGGTTCTCCTTTTTACAGTTTCCGGCTTTCACCGTTCCTGCTGCCCTACGGGAGAGCAGCACCTCCTTTGTTTTCCGATAACTCATTTCTACCAACAATTACCCCTCTCGTCAACACTTTTTTAACACTCTCACAGTATTATTTCAGCATAACTCTGTATTCACTCAGCACCCGAGCAACAACTTATGGCCAGACTCGCCTCCACATACCGCGCCGCCCGCCGAAACGCCGCCAGATCAACCCGCGCCCAGCAGATGAAACAAATCCGCCAGCGCTTTGGCCTCTCCTGGAAAGAGTTCGACAGCATGTGCGCGGAATTTCGCCGGCAGTATCACGGTGAGGATATGCGCTGCTTGGATGCGCGTTGTATACCCTCAAGACAGTAACCTACTGACCATCTAGTGACCGTCAAGAAACCGCCTAACGCTGGAAAAGGCCGCCCCAAGGGGAGCAAAAACAAAGCCCCCCTCAAGCTTCAGGAAGCCATCGCCTACGCTTTCGAGAAAGCAGGCGGCGGCGACTACCTGCTAAAAATCGCCCAGGATGATCCCCGCACATTTTGCGGCCTTCTGGCCAAAATGCTCCCCATCGCCCTGGCTGGCGACAAGGAATCCCCCATCGAAATCCATGTCACCGCCGACAAGCTGCGCTCCGAAATTGAACGCAAACTGGCTCGCATCGCTGAGCCCCCAGAAACGGAAGGACTGGCTGGACAGCCTGACACCTGATGAACTTGAACACCTTCAATACGACTGGCAATTCTGGGGGAGAGACGCCCAGCTACCTCCCGCCGGGATATGGCACACATGGCTCGTCCTTGCAGGCCGCGGCTTCGGTAAAACCCGTTGTGGTGCTGAGTGGGTTCGATCTTGCGTCTGTGGGGATACTCCTCTTACTGGGGGCGGGTATGGCCGTATCGGCATTGTGGCTGAAACAGCATCCGACGCAAGGGATGTCCTTGTGGAAGGCCCTGCTGGCTTGCTGGCCATTCACCCTAAAGACTTCCGCCCCGCCTACGAGCCCTCCAAGCGCCGCCTCACCTGGCCCAACGGCGCAACCGCCAGCCTCTTCAACGCCACCGAGCCCGACCAGCTCCGCGGCCCCCAGCACGACCTTGCATGGGCCGACGAATTAGCTAAATGGCGCTATGCCCAGGAAACCTGGGACATGCTACAATTCGGCTTGCGCTTGGGAGATAATCCTAGGCAGTGCATCACCACCACACCTCGTCCAATCCCCATCATCCGTGACTTGCTCAAAGACCCCGGCTGTATTACAGTCCGGGGCAGCACTTACGACAATAGAGCCAATCTCGCGGGATCGTTCCTGAAGGCGATCATCGCCAAATACGAGGGGACACGCCTTGGCCGGCAAGAACTCAACGCAGAAATCCTTGACGACGTTCCTGGCGCGCTGTGGACTCGCGCAGGGCTTGATGCAGCGAGATTCAAAAAGGTGCGTCTGGGCAGTGGGCTTCTCACCGCCGCAGACTCTACAGGAAGGACCATCCCAAGTATGGCCCGAATTGTGGTCGCAATCGATCCGGCCACGGCCGACCCCCGGCGAACCTCAACCGACGAAACCGCAGAAACCGGAATAGTCTGCGCCGGGCTTGGCGTGGACGGCCGGGCCTACGTGCTCGATGACGCCACCTGCCGGGCGACACCGCAAATCTGGGCGCGCAAAGCCATCGCCGTTTTCGACCGCCAACAAGCCGACGCCATCGTCGTGGAAACCAATCAGGGCGGCGCCATGGTCGAGGCTGTCCTGCGCGCCGAACGCCCCCTCTTGCCCATCATCAACGTCCACGCTTCCCGCGGTAAAGTCACGCGCGCCGAACCCATCGCCGCTCTCTACGAGCAAGGCCGTGTTTCCCATGTGGGAACATTCCCGGAACTGGAGGACCAAATGGTTTTGTTTACCCCGTTTGGAATTGATGGCAAAACAACAGCCGATAGAGTGGATGCGCTGGTCTGGGCATTAACCGAACTTTATCCCGCGCTGGTGTATCATCAGCCTGATACCGGCGAAGACGATGAAGATTTCGCCGGGAGTGGCAACGTCTTTACAGGGTATTGAGTATGAGTGACAAACACGAATTGCCGATTGAGCTGTCCTGGTCCGATGGCAAGATTATCTTGCGCGATGGCCCAATATGGACTTTTCTTTCCCCTGAATCCGCTGCCCGTCTCGCCGATTGCCTGGATACAGTCATCGGCTGTTATCATGAGGGCGTGCAGGTGAAACTTGAACTGGAGAAATAATACCATGACCGAATCAGCCGAATCCATCGCCAAGCGCGCCAAAGCGGAGAAAGTCCGCCTTCGTGTTGCCGCCGCCATGCCTTCGAAGAAAGCCAAGCCGAAGGACAAGAAATGATCCTGGATGCTTTCTTCGGCGCAGGATATCCGCCCTTTCCATCATCCAGCATGGGCTCTCCGTCATGGCCGGGAATAGACCAACATCCACAGGACCGGGCATTTCAAGGCCGTTATTCATGTAGGTTCCAGCCGGAGCTTCCTTTCTGCCCATTGCTAAAACAATCCCAACAGCCCGTCATTGATCTCGTTGAGGTTGATGGCGTTTGGCAACTGCCGGAGCAATCATCGGAATAACCGGCGCCCATAGGGGGCAGGAAATGCCGGTTGAGCCTTGGCCGTTTGAGCCAGCTTAAATGCAAATCAACGGCGCTGACAGCAGGGAAAGACCGCCAGCCGGAGGCCGCCGTTGTAAGCGCTCCGGCTGTAGCTTATTCAGTATATGGCGTGCTTCCCATGTTCTCTAGCCGCATCAAAGCCGCCCTGTGGGCCGTCAACCTCTCCACTCCGGTTGTGGACTTCGGCGGCTGGCTTTCTCTCATTCAGCATCAGCTCAGACGCGCCACAGATTACGGCTGCGATCTGCTGGTAATGCCGGAGTACGCCTGCATGCAGCTACTGCATTACGCCCCAGCAGATTTAAGCAGCAAGGATCAGCCGCTCTGGCTGGGCAGGCAATTCATAGGCAATGCAGGAGACAGGCTGGCTTCGATTCCGCCTTATCATCAAGGTCAATCCAGTGCGGCACCTCTTGGCATCCTGGCTGGAACGGCTCCCATTTTGCGCAGCCACGGCTTATGCACTAACACCGCTATCTGGCTCAGCAACGGCCACGCCAGCGCCATCCAGGATAAAATTCACCTGACTCTCAGCGAGACCGATCCGCACGGCTGGCTCCTTTCCAGCGGCCGGGATATCATGCCATTCGAGTATCGCGGCCACATCATGGCTGTCTCGATCTGCCACGACAACGATGTCGCGGCCACTGGCAGCAAGCTGAAATCGTTGGGCGTGGAGATTGTTCTGGCTCCCTCCATGTGCGACAGTAAATCCACCGGCGCCGACAGTCACGAACACATTTTCGCTGCCGCCAGACAGCGCGGCCTGGACGCAGGTGCCAAGGTTTACGCCGTAGGCGCCATCGGTATGGCAGGCGGGGAAACCTGCTGGGGCGGCGCAGCGATCTACGATGCCCAGGGCCACACCCTGGGCGAAATCCCGGCCATGAAGGAGACAGACAACATGTATGGACCGATGCTGGTTGAATTGGATGATGGAGTGAGGGTGATATAATGGGCTACACGGATGACAACGACGGTGATATAAATGATTTATTAGCATACATTAACACACAGCGTGTCAATACTTCTGATAAAGGAGGTCTCGCCTATGCGGCAAGCACTTCTTCCGATCCATCGTTGGGGGATTACGCGGCATATTATGCATCAGCGCCATTGCGTAGTTTTTTTCCGCATCGTATTGAAAATACCCCGCTTGGGGCTATTTCAGGGCTTTCGCAAACCTACGAAAGCCCTGTTGGCAAGCAGGGAGTTGGCTTAGGTGATTTTATTCCGGGATCTTGGGGAGATGCTATTAATTCCGCTGAAGATCGTTTTAGGGCGGCTTTTCCAGACTTGGCTAAGTCACAAGATTTATATAATTATACGGCAGGACAAAAACCGCCAGATTTTTCAGGCATAGGCACTGGGACAATAAAAAGTATGGGCAAAGGGTTTTTATTGAAGGACGCAATGGGCGGCATTGCGCCGGATGTAACAATTAACGGCTCCCGTCCGTTGACCGTGACAGTTAATGGTATCCGTCAGACCACGCCACAGCACTTTACGATCAACAGTACTGCGGAAAATTTGCCACTATCGCTTGATAGGAAGTTTTCTTCTTTTGAAGAGGCACAACAAGCTTTAGAAAAAATGGATTTTAATCTTACGGAAATTAAAAAAGATGGCTACGGTCAACCAGCAGCGACCATGACACATGGTCCCTCAAGGACCGTTTTGGAACGATTACAAGCAGCACACGACAAACGATGGGCAGACTCGCAAGATGTATATCTTAGATACGGAGAGATACCTGCGAATGAGCGGTCTTTAAATCACGCGAGCAGAGAATACGAAGATGGAGTGTCTGTTTACAATGGAAAGTTAAACAAACAAGGAGAAGTGATGGTCACACCCAATACGCCAGCTCAGATTTGGGGAGAAAAGGCGTACTCGAATCTTACAGACAAGCCGCTATATATCGTACGTGGCGACCATGTAGGATTTGGTTCAGATGGCGAACCCGTTTTGAGAAATGTAACAATTGTACGCAAGATTAATAAAGCAAAATGACCGGCAAACTGGAACACTCCCCCGAGCGCTGGGCAAGAATGAAACCGGAGGCTGTAGCGGCAGGCAGCCAGGCGCAAATTTACTACGCCCTCCGCGACGCCATCCACGACATCCGCGTCATGGCCGAAGCCCTTGAACTGATCGCAAACCCACCTCAACCCCGGTCAAGCATCCTGGCCGATCTATCGGATGCAGAAATCGCTCATCGCGCTCTACAGGTCAAAGCCCTATGAAAAAAGCCAACCCTATCGCAAAATCCCTTCGCACTCCCAAATACCGCCCCCAGATCATTCCGGGCAAGTGCCCGCAAGAGACCGGTCACGATTACAAGCCCAAGAATTGGGGCATTACTCCGGAGGACTGGAGCTATGTTCAATCAGCCTCCCCGCACGAAGCGCGCGAACTTGCCCGCCAGGAAACGAATGCAAGATAACCTCTCCTCCACAACCCGCGCTCCGCTCTGGGGCGCGGCAGACCGTCCCTTTACCGGCGATATCGACGATCAGCCGGACGATGACGCCACAGACTCCGATACCGTCTCCCAGCTCCGCAAATGGGCCGAATGCCCCAATCTCGCCGCCGATGACGATTGCGGCATCCCTGCGGACAAGCTCGCCGCCATCGGCCATCGCGCCGTTGAGGAATACCGGCTTGACCGGGAATCCCGCGCCGAATGGGAAGAGATGGCCAAACATGCCGTCGAATGCATCCCGCAAAAGCCGGTCCCCAAATCCTATCCCTGGGAAAACGCTGCCAACGTCCGCAATCCCAATACCACAATCGCTTGCCTGAGATTTGCTGCCATGGCTTATCCGGCCGTGGTCGATGGCGACAAGATTGTCAAATGCGGCAGCTTCGGCCGCGACGACGATCAGGAAAGCGCCTTCCGCGCGGATCGCGTGGCGTCCTTCATGTCCTGGCAGCTCATGCATCAAATGCCGGAATGGCAGGACGACAAGCGCGTGCTGCTGCACCAGCTCCCGGCCATCGGCTGCGTGTTTACCAAGGTCTACCCCGGCCGCAAAGGCAAGCGTCAGCGCCACCATGCGGAGATGGTCAGCGCCTTCGATCTCGTAGTGCACAACAACACCACATCGCTGGAATCCTGCCCCCGCATCTCCCAGCGTTTCGAGCTTTATCCGCACGAGATTCAAACCAAATCCCGCAGCGGCGAATTCATTAAATTGCAGCCGGGCGAGCTGACAGCCGGCGTGCAGCAGGACGATAATCCCAACCCAGGCCGCATCCTCGTCGAGCCGGGCCGGGACGAACAGGCACCGCAGGAATTCATCGAGCAGCATCGCTGGGAGGACTTGGACAATGACGGTTACGCCGAACCCTGGATCGTCACCGTGCACCTCGGCAGCAGCCGCGTTGTCCGGCTGCAAGCTAATTACGACCTTGACGCAGCGGACATTGACGATGACGGAACCATCGTCGAATTGCCCAGATACGACTATTTCGTCAAGTATGGATTTATCCCTGATCCGCGCGGGGGATACTATGATTTGGGTTATTACGAGATTGCCAGGTCAGTCTCCGAGGCCCTCGACACCACGATCAACCAAAGCTTAGACGCCTCGCATCTCCAAAACGCCGGCGGCGGATTCATCGGCTCCGGGTTGAACCTCAAGAAAACCCAAATGCGTTTCCAGCCCGGCATTTATCACACGGTAAACGCGCCGGGCGCCGCCATCAAAGACGCCATCGTTCACAACGAATACCCTGGCGCCAGCCAGACCGGCATGGTGCTGCTGGAAAAGCTCGATCAGTGGATGGGCAAGCTGGTGTCCACCGAGGGCGTCGTGCCCGAGCAGGGCGCCGGAAACGTCCCCGCCGCCACGACGCTGGCCCGCATCGAACAGGCCCTCAAGGTTTACGA
>Ga0335082_10000342_pt1 | contig 47351 bp, 45 predicted proteins | sample Lox_Sample_41_FD_206718 | JGI IMG/M metagenome (GOLD analysis project Ga0335082, IMG submission 206718) | Soil microbial communities from Loxahatchee National Wildlife Refuge, Florida, United States - Lox_Sample_4.1 | ecosystem: Environmental > Terrestrial > Soil > Wetlands | place: USA...
CACCCTTCTCTGATCTGGTGCCGGCAAGCGCCTGCTTCGGCGATCCGAGGTGGAACAAGCGGTTAACCGCGGCGGTCATCCGCTCCTGCTCCTCCTTCTCTGGAACTTCCTTAAGTTCGCGGGACAGGGAGCTGGCAATCTTCTGGATAACATGCTGTGTGATTGCGTGAAGCGATTGATCCTGCTCCCGGCTAAAAGGTCCGCGTTCCTCGATGAAGGACTCCAGTTCTTGCCGGCAAAGTTCTTCCAGGCGCTGCCGCAGCGCCACGATCGTGGGCACTGCACTCTGCGCCTGCAACGTGCCGCGGAAAGCCTGCACTTCCGCGGCAACAAGCTTTTCTGCGCAGATAGACGCGGCTCCTCGTTCTTCGTTCTTCTGCCGCGCTACGCGCTCCAATGCTTCCATGTCATACAGCATCATGCCGTCGACGCGCCGCACTTCCGGATCCACATCCCGCGGCATTCCAATGTCGATGATCACAAGCGCTACACGATTGCGTTCCGTCGCAATCCGCTCCGCTTCTTCGCGCGTCACCAGGAAATGCGGACATCCCGTCGCGGTAATCACGATGTCAGCGCGTAGCAGACAACTCCAACGGTCGCCGATCGTCGCCGACTTCCCGCCCAGCTTGGCTGCTAGTTCCTCTGCCCGCGCCGGAGACTGATCGATGACCTCGACCGATCCCACTCCGTGCGCCATCATGTGTCGCACCGACTGCTCGCACATTTCGTCGGTTCCGAGTAGCAATACCCTGCGATTTTCCAGGGTCCCGAAGATCTGTCGTGCCAGCTCCAGCGCCGCAGTTGGCACCGAAATTTCCAGTTTCCCGATTGCGGTCTCGCTTCGCACCCGTTCTGAAACCTGTAGGGACTTAAGCAGGGTGGCATTCAGCAGTGGACCGGCCGCTCCCACCGTGCTCGCCTGCAGTAGGGCTCCTTCCACCTGCGGAACGACCTGGGGTTCACCAAGAAACAGCGAATCGATCCCAGAGGTCACTCGGAAAATGTGCGCTAGAGCCGCTTCCCCGAGCAACCGATAAAAATGCTGCCACTCGCTCAGTTTCAACCCACGGTCGGAGCTAAGGAATTGCAGAACGGAATTGGCTGCGATGGTGGGTTCGCTCGCCCAGACAAGAAATTCAGTCCGGCAGCGGGTACAGAGAATAGCAACTTCTTCGATACCTTCAGCGCTCCTCAAGTCCCGCAGAACTTCGTACCGTCGGTTCTCGCTAATCCAGAATCTCTCTCTCATCGCCAGAGGTGCGGTGCGATGGTTCAGACCGATCACCATAAGAGTTGGTTCCACAACAAACACCTCGGGCGCAGGTTGCACCTTGGGAATCGCAAGCCCGCTGCCAAACCGGTGCAGCAAAAGCAAACAGGTACTCCTTATTGAGCAACGACTTACGCCGTCAGAGAATCCCCGTCTGCCTGTTCATTTTTTCAACAGTGTGGCATATGACGCGGAACACGAGTCTTTTGGCGCGATCTGCATCACTTTCACCAACTTAGCGTCGGAGCTAAATCACGGCTTGCAGTGATCGCAATCACTGATGGCCTGTGCTCGCTTTTGGGAAACTCGCATACGTTAGTGGGTTCTTATTCATAGAGTCGAGCGGTTCATTGGCGAGTTTCGCCACTTCGGCGCTAACGAATACGCGGACTTGTGCAGTCGAGAAAGGAATCGCCATCATGAAAACCACGAAGCTGGTCATCCTAATCGTAGCGATAGCTGTAGCACTGTTCCTCATCTTGCCCAACCTTTCCTGGGCCGATGACGGGTCAACCATTTTCAAGGCAAAATGCGCCGCCTGTCACGGCGCCGATCTGGCCGGGAAGCCAGCTGCGAAGGCCCCAAGTCTTGTTTCTGATGATGCCAAAAAGGCTTCCGACGCCGACCTGACCGACATGATCGCCAACGGCGGTAAAGACAAGAAACCGATGCACGCCTTCGCAAATAAGGGCGTAACGCCAGATCAGGTCAAAATGGTGGTCTCCTACATCCGCGACCAGCAGAAGAAGTAGGCAGGAAAGCGCAAGTGTCGGTGGCCGTTAGGTTCTAGCTGGAAGAGTGAGCCGTCAGGTTTACATAGACGACTGCTCGTTAGGTTTACGTGCAAGAGTAGGTCGTTAGGTTTACGTGGAAGAGGTGGAAGAGTAGGTCGTTAGGTTCACGTGGAAGACTGGGCCGTTAGATCTACGTGGAAGAGCGGCCCTTTAGGGCCGCGTCTAAGGCCCAAGATTCAGGGGCTTCAGCCCCTGACACCACGCAACATTGCTGTTGCCGAAGCCACGGCGCGCCGCCAAACCAGGCAGGCGTTGCCAAGGAGAGCGCGCGATCCGCTCAGCCGGCATGATCTGGCACATCGCCCGGACAGCCGGATATCCCCTCTCCTTCGCTCGGAACAGCCAGCCCGGGTCTCGGTGCTCACCCCCAGACCCGGGTTCTTGTTTGTGCAGGAACCCGGAAACAAGGAGGGCGGCCTTTTCGGCCGCCCCGGAAAAACGTGAATTTTGAAACGTCACAACATCTTGGTGCTGTCCACGTGAATGGAATCACCCTTCATTGTTCCCGTCACGGCGACGTGATGTCCTTCGTGCCCTTTGAGCGCATCGGGATTCTCGACCATTAGAACCTTCTGGTCGCCGTCGGTTACGACTACCATCTTTGCGCCGCCTTCCAGGCACTTCTTGGTGCAGGCTTCGGAACCGGCGTGCGCACCTTTGGCTCCGCACTTGTCGTCAACAACATATCCGTTCACGGTAGCGCTCTTTCCCATGTCGTCAAACGCCATAGCCGACAGGGCGAAAACAAAACTGAGAGCGAGGCAAATCATCAGCACTTTTCTCATGGCTCAATGTTCTCCTTTTGAAATTCCAGTTTGCGGCCCCACACCGCAGCAGAATTGGGAATCCATCCCCGAGGATGCGATCCCCCTTGATCATGAATGGAGCTCACGAAATATACCACAGGCCCAAAGAGAGGTTGTCAGCAGTCGTCCACGTGAATAATCGGGAGTTGCACCTCAGGAAAAGCCAAGCCTACTTCTTTGCCGAATGGTTCTGCGGGGGAGAAGTTTTTATTGGCGCAACATAAACATACTCGCCAGGTTTGGCGTATCCCAGCTGCTCACGGGCCTCTTTTTCGATCGCCGTCTGGTCGCTCTTCAGGCCTTCAATCTGCTGGGTGTAACGTGCGTTGTCCTGCTGTACGTTCACGAGTTGCTTTTGCAATCGTTCGTATTCAGCTCGTTTTTGACGGTAGACGACCATCCCGTTCGCGCCAAACATGACGTGCACGAAAAGGGATGCCGCAAGCAGCGCCACGACAATGGTGGCGATCCGGCGTCGCAACATATAAACCTGCATCAGGAACGGCCGGGCGCGCTCGATCCAGGTCGCGGCAAACGCTTCGGCCTGAGGGGCACGCTTGACGACAGCGCGCAGACTCTCTTCCGGAGTCGGTATTCGGGGAATCGACGAGAAGCGCTTCACAGAAAGCCCTTATTCAAAAATCCAGTTTTTTGCTGCCGTACTCAGCTTTTCGAGACCTCTCTGGCTGCGTGCCTCGCTGTACACACGAACCACCGGCTCTGTTCCCGAAAGACGGTAACAAACCCAGGATCCGTCCTCGAACAGAAGCTTCAGGCCATCAGTCCGCACCACCTTGGTTACCGGATGGCCGCAGAAGTCGCGCGGATCGGTTCTCAACTTTTCAGTGAACTTCGATTTGACCTCCGGGGTCAATCGGAAGTTCTCCCGTTGCGGAAAGAAGGAACCAACCTGGTTACTGATGTCGTGCAATTGCTCGCCGAGTGACTTGCCTCGGCAGGCGACAGCTTCGCAGCACAGCAATCCCGCGAGGAGCCCATCTTTTTCAGGAACGTGATGACGAATCGAAAGCCCGGCGCTTTCTTCGCCGCCGATTACGATCTTGTCTTGCATGATGAGTTCGCCGATGTATTTGAAACCGACCGGAGTTTCGTGCAACTCCACTCTGTGGTGCTCGGCGAGGGCGTTGATTAAGTTGGTTGTAGCGACCGATTTCGCGACGCCGTTCTTCCAGCCGCGGCTTTGCACCAGGTAATCGAAGAGCAGCGCGATCACATAGTTCGGCTGAAGGAAAGTCCCATCAGAATCGACGATGCCGAAGCGATCGGCGTCACCGTCGGTCGCGATGCCAATTTGAGCGCCGATTTCCCGCATCTTTTTGCGAAGATCTTCCAGCAGGTGATCATCTGGTTCAGGAGCGTGTCCACCGAACAAAACGTCACGATAGTCATGAACTGTGGCAACCTCAACTCCCGCGCTGCGTAGGAGTTCGTCGGAGTATCCGCGCGCTGCTCCCCACATCGGGTCGAACGCGACTCTTAGTCCGGCTTTCTTGATCGCCTTGAGGTCGACGATCTCACCGAGGCGCTTAAGATATGCAGATTTCACTTCGAGACTTCCCTTGGAAATCGAACTGGACGACTTTGGGGAGGACTCGGCATCGCCGGCAACGATTTCTGCTTCGATCTTCTTCGTCACTTCCGGCAGCGCCGGACAACCGTCTGGAGTCGAGAACTTGATGCCGTTGTATTCCGGAGGATTGTGCGAGGCCGTGAAATTAATTACTCCGTCAGCCTTGTTCGAAGTGACAGCGTGCGCAAAAGCCGGAGTGGGAGCGGCTTCGGAAACAACAAGCGGCGTGATTCCGTGCGCAGCCAGGATGTCGGCGGCTATCGAGCAGAAGGTTTCACCCAGGAATCGAGGGTCGCGGCCGACAATCACGCGCGATCCTTGCGGCTTTTGCGAGGCTACGTACCGTGCAATTCCTCGCACCGCGCGCTGCACGTTGGCGAAGGTAAATTCCTCGGCCACAACCGCTCGCCATCCTGATGTCCCGAACTTGATCTGCGTTGGCATCTTTCCTGCTCCGACCGAACCAAAGAATTAGGTATAAATGTCGACGGGTGATTTTATATGACCGACAAGAGAATCGTCCTCTGTACCTGCGGTTCCGAAGGAGAAGCGGTAAAGATTGCGCGGCATCTTGTGGAGCATCAACTGGCTGCGTGCGCGAATATCGTCCCTCACGTTCACTCGATTTACCGTTGGCAGGGTAAGGTGGAATCCAGCCACGAATGGTTGCTCCTGATCAAAACCACGGCGGAAAAATTCGATGATGTCCGCGACGTGATTCGGGAACAGCATTCGTACGACCTTCCGGAATGCGCCGCGATCGCAATTGAAGATGGAAGCGCGGAATACCTGGACTGGATCGGCGATTCTGTAGCTGCAAATTAGGCGTTGTCGTCATGAGCGAAGGACGTGTGCAAATTGCCGGCGGTGTCGATGCTGCCCGCAAACTACACAGGTCCTTCGATGCGCTCAGGATGACAAGCCTTCGAAGTTAGATCCCGTTGAGCGCTTGATCCAGATCTTCGAGGATGTCGTTGACGTCTTCGATGCCCACCGAAATGCGTACCAGTCCATCGGTGATGCCGATTGCTTTGCGTCCCTTAACGCCCAAGGCGGCATGCGTCATGGTTGCTGGGTGGGAGATTAAAGTTTCGACTCCTCCCAATGATTCTCCCAGGGAGCAAATGCGCACTTTCTTCAGCATCTTGTTGGCGTTCTTCAGCGATCCTGTTTCGAACGTGATCATCGCTCCGAAGCCTGTCATCTGCTTTTTGGCGAGTGCGTGCTGCGGATGATCTTTCAATCCGGGATAGAAGACCGCATCCACTTTCTTGTGCTTTGAGAGGAAGTCAGCGACGACGCGGCCGCTGCGGTCGTGGATCTCCATTCGAGCGGCAAGCGTCTTCACTCCGCGAAGAATGAGCCAGCATTCGAATGGCGAAAGGATCGCGCCAGCTGCTTTCTGCAGGAAAGCTAGCTTGTCCGCGTGCTCCTGATGCTTGCAGACGACAACTCCGCCGAGGCCATCGCTATGGCCGTTCAGAAATTTTGTTGTCGAATGGACGACCATGTCTGCGCCCAAAGCCAGAGGTTGCTGAAAATACGGCGACATGAAGGTGTTGTCGACGACGAGAAGCACTTTCTTTCGCCGGCAGATTGTACTGATCGCGCGGAGGTCGCTGATTCGCATCAGCGGGTTTGTCGGGGTCTCGACGTGCACCAGGCGCGTGTTCTTGCGGATGGCTCGCTCGACATTGCCCGCGTCCGACGTATCGACGTAGGAGAATTCCACACCGAAATTTGAGATCACCTGATTGAACAGGCGCGGAGTTCCTCCATAAAGATCGTCGCCACAAATGACGTGATCGCCGGACTGCAGCATGCTGACGATGGCATTGATCGCGGCCATACCGCTGGCAAATACCCGAGCTGCGACTCCAACTTCGAGAGCAGCGAGGTTCTCCTCGAGTCGAGTACGCGTTGGATTGGAAACGCGGGAGTATTCGTACCCTTTGTGCTCACCGATTCCTTGCTGCACATATGTTGAAGTCGGATAAATCGGGACCGTGACTGCTCCAGTGAGTGGATCCGGCTCTTGTCCGGAGTGGATGGCGCGAGTGGCAAAACCGAGAGTTTTCGTGGCTTTCATGGTTCGTTTTGGAGTTTCATTTTGGGAATTGCGGGCTGCGAGGTGGGTATCCCCCTCCCCCTACCGGTCTATTGGAATGAGAGACTTGGCGGAAAATCGCGAGATAAATCTCTCGAATCAGCAATATACGGGCAAAATCTTGATTCGCAAAGACTTACTTCGCTTTCGCTGGCGCAAGTTCTTTTGAATCAGTACAGGACTTTAAAGATCGCTCGCAAAATCTTCAGCCGTTGAGACTTAGCTTATTGGCGCTGATTTTGCTTTCCCGTTTCAGGAAATTCACTCACCACAGGAGCCACAGAGCTTCACAGAGAAACCTTATGGAACTTCCAGATCATTGGCGAACTTTTCAGAATGGTGGAAGGACGGGTTCGAAGTCAAGGTCATGTGAACATCGCGGACGATAAGGCTGTGGAAAACTGACGGCCTCATAGCAGTCGTGAAGGCAGATCTCGCTGACGGCCGAATCGATGTGAATCCAGACGAAGCGAATGGCGCGACAACTTCGTCTTCCTGGTATTGACCCAGCGAAGTTGAGAAGTTGTCGCGTCTTATTTATCTTTAATCTCTGCAGCAGGACTACGCTTGAAGTGCCTCCGCCAATTGCTAAGTCAAGCTTGCCGTCGTCGTTGAAATCGGCCACTCCGAAGGTGTTGTTGCCCCAGCCTTTGCCTGCCTGGCTCAGATCGAATGCGATCGGATTTTGAAAGGTGCCGTCGCCATTGCCCAGGAGAATGCTCAGTGAGTTGTCCCCAGTTCCCGACGAACTATTGGTGGTAGCGATGTCGAGTTTTCCGTCACCGTTGAAGTCTGCAAGAACAATACTTCCGTACGGGTTGCTCACGGCGCCACACGAACCGTTCGTAAACGTAGCGTCACCGGCGCCCAACAGCACACGTGCGCCATTGGTGACGATGTCCAGATTCCCATCGCCGTTTCCGAGGAAGACCCTGACAATATTCTTGCCTGTCATGACAACATCAAGCTTGCCGTCATTGTTGAAATCGCCGACGACCGGTGCGCCAGCGAGAAATCCCTCACCCAGAGTGACGCTCTCAGTTAATTGATATCTGCTCTGACTCTCCAGATAGATATTCAGGTACGTAAAAGATTCGTCAGCGGCATTGGTACGAAATCCAGCTCTCCGTCGCCGTTCATATCTGCGACTGCTCCCTGCCCATCAACGCCGCGGATCTTCAGACCGGTGAATTTGCCGGCTCCATCTCCGAGATAGATGCTCGTCACATCGGGTGCCTCATTGCCACTGGAAAGCGCGACGTCTAATTTCCCGTCATGGTTGAAATCGGCCACGGCAGTCGGCCACTGCACAAAGGCGCCGAATGCACTTGAACGCCCTCCCTTGACCTTCGAGAAGCCAACCCACCCAGTCGCCAAGGTAAGTGTCCTTGTAGTACGTGCCCTCATCAGTTTGAAGGGCCCCATGGGTTTGTGGGCCCCTGTGAATTACTCATCGGAGCAGCCCGAAAATGAAGGTTTTTCCTCTCTCAGTGGATTCCGGCGACTTCGAGGGGCTGTGAAAACTATCAGTTTCTTGCAGTGAAGGCAGGTGCCATGATTTTCGCGTTCTAGCGAAGAAGCCGGCACCATGGAAGCGACCGTTCGTCAAATTACTCCGAAAACTCCTGCAGAGAGCTACGCCGCCAATGAGCAGGAAGATTTTTCGCTCGTTCTGGGCGGGCCACTGTTCCAACTCCTCCGAAAAGCGCATCTCCAAGGAGACTCACTGGGGTTGGTGCATTGGCGGATGGTCGCATCCATCCTTATCACATGGCTGCCGCTGCTGATACTTTCTGCTGTCGGCAACGGTTTCGGCAGCGCTACTCATATTTCGTTTTTTCGCGACATTGAGGTGCATGTACGGTTCCTGGTAGCGCTCCCGATTCTTCTTGCCGCGGAACTCGTTGTCCACTCGCGGGTGCGCCCGCTGGTACGACGCTTCGTTGAATGGCGGATTGTGCTTCCCAAAGATAAGCCTGCCTTTCGAAATGCGATCGATTCTGCCGTAAAGATCCGCAATTCGATCTATGTCGAGCTTGCACTTCTGGTGGCTGTTTATAGTCTGGGCTTCTGGTTTTGGAGCGCTCGAAGCGATCTTGGACCTAACTGGTACGAACTGCCCGGAGGAAAGTGGAAACTCACTTTGGCCGGTTATTGGTACGTGTTTGTGAGTCTCCCCGCTTTTCAATTCATTTTGTTGCGGTGGTACATGAGGCTCTTCATCTGGTTTCGCTTTCTTTGGCAAGTGAACCGGATCGAACTGAACCTCCTTCCGACCCATCCCGATCGTTGTGGAGGATTGAGTTTCCTGGGAAAGAGTTCGTACGCTTACAGTCCAATACTCGTTGCACAAGGCGCCATTCTTGCTGGCATTATCGCCAATCGGGTTCTGTATCACGGTGAAAAACTAGTGGCGTTCAAGCTCCAGGTTGCCGGCCTGATTGCATTCTTCCTAATCGCGGTTCTCGGGCCGCTACTGATGTTCACTCCAAAAATGGCGAGTGCGAGAAGAAAAGGGTTGGCGGAATACGGTTTATTTGCCCAGCGATACGTCGAGAGTTTCGACCAGAAATGGGTTCGGCAGACATCTCCTACAGAGGAGTTACTCGGTACCGGAGACATACAGTCACTTGCCGATCTCGGAAACAGCTATCAAGTTGTGCGCGAAATGCGTGTCGTTCCATTCGCGTTGCAGGATGTCTCACGGCTGGCAATCGCAACCGCAATCCCCCTCGCGCCGCTGCTGCTCACGATGTTCTCGTTCGAGGAACTGATCACGCGGGTTCTCAAGGTTGTCTTTTGATGGCTTTCGGGGCCAGCAGCCAGTACTGTCTGGCTGCGATCAGCCCGTCCAGATTCTGGACAGTGTTACGCGCCATGATCGAGCCGGTCCTGGTTCCCTCACTGCTCCTCTTAATCCCTTGTTCTTCCCGACAAGCATGCGCTCAGTTTACGGATGCGCATAATTACGACAACACTCCGGCAGGAATGAATCAGATCGAACTGAGTTATTCGTACGTGCACGCTAATGCCTCGATCGACAGCTCGCTTGTTATCGAAGGCGCAAAACTGAACCTTTATCAAGGAACGAGCAGCTATACGCGATATTTGGGTTTAGCGAACCATCTGATGTGGGTGAGCGCCGGGATTCCGCTTGCTGGGCTTAGCGGTGAGGTTACTGGAACGAGCATCCGGAATTCTATCGACGGCACTGGGGATTCTAGCTACCAGGTAGGAGCGCTGCTCAAAGGTGGTCCTGCACTCAGTGCATCGCAATTTGAGAACTACAAGCCCACGACCATAGTTGGCGTCAGCCTTAGTATGACGGCGCCAACGGGGTTATATCGCTCTACGAAAATTCTGAATCTCGGTGCCGATCGATGGTCGTTCAAACCTGAAATCGCGCTGTCACATCCATTTGGTCCCCAGCAGAAGTGGCAAATCGACGCATACGCGAATGCTTATTTCTTCACAAACAACACTTCTTATCAAGGGAGGGAGATCCTTCGACAGGAACCGCTCCCTGGATTCGAAGGGCACATCAGCTACGCGCTGAGCGACAGGGTCTGGGTATCTGGTGATACCCGTTACTCCTTCCGCGGTAGTACATCAGTGAACGGTGTGGATCAAGGCAATCCGCAGCGGAACGTTGTCCTGGGCAGTGAGGTGAATGTAAATATCAACTCCCGAAACTCGCTGCTGTTCGAGTTCGCCAAGGCCCCTGTTCACCAAAATGGTCCGGCCCTTGTCGGGTTTGCTGTGAAGTATGACTTCACTTGGGGCGGAGGCTCCAAATAGTAAGAGGCGCCGGGACACGCGGGAATGTAAGTTCTATAGGCGTCCTTGAAGATATCTCCGAGTTAACGAAGTTTTACAATTCACAGACATTCCACGAATCTACCTGTCATACGCTCCTCGCTCGTCGATTTGCCTGGAGGACGAATGAAGCCCCTGCTGCGAACCCTTTTTTCCCTTCCCTTGGTTTTCGCTATTGTCTCCGTCTCGTGGGCTGCTCAGTCTGGCGCTGAATATAAGTTCCGCGGTATTCCCGACGGCTCACAGCCAAAGGCGGATTAGTTGCCGATGCAGCTGGCAACTTCTACGGCACAACGTCAGGCGGGGGCCTTAGCGAGTGCGGCCTTAGCACACCTTCAACCTTAGCCTGGTGGCGGAGTTCAACGGCACACTCGGATCCAACCCGAATTACGGTGTGATCGTCTGGGCTGGGCGCCTCTGCAGTATGACCTTCGCCGGAGGAAGTCCGAAATGCGGTTCGAGCGGATGTGGCGTGGCATTCGCGGTCACGCCGTAGGCAAATAAAGTGCGATAAAGAAGAGGCGCAAAAGTTGCTTCGAGTTTTGGTGAAGCACAGTTAGACGGGGCCAACCCAGAGGCTTAAATTCCGCCTTCGAAGATTTTCTTGGAGAGATAGCGCTCGGCTGAGTCTGGAATGATCGTTACAACGCGCTTAGCCGCTCCGATCTTCTTTGCCACTTTGAGCGCAGCGAAGACTGCTGCGCCGCCGCTGGAGCCAGCTAGAACCCCTTCTTTGGCTGCTAAGTCCTTCACCGTTGCAAAGGCATCGTCATCGTAGACCATTATCACTTCGTCGCAGACGGAGCGGTCAAAAGTCTTGGGGATGAAACTTGCTCCGATACCTTCAACCTTGTGAGGCCCGGGCTGTCCGCCGCCGTAGATTGAGCCTTGGGTTTCGACCAGCACCGTATGAGTGTTCTGCGACTGCTCTTTGAGGAATCGCGCGACTCCGGTAAATGTTCCGGCGGTTCCGGACCCTAGGACGACGGCATCGACTCGGCCATTCATCTGCTCAAAGATTTCGCGGGCTGTAGTCTCGTAGTGATAGTCGGGATTCGCCATGTTCTCGAATTGTCCGGCCATAAAAGCGTTGGGATCGCTGGCGACGAGTTCTTTTGCTCGATCAATTGCTCCTTGCATGCCATCGGCCTCAGGAGTTCGGGCGACATCCGCTCCGAGTGCTTGCATAATCGTGACTTTCTCTTGCGAAAATCCTTCTGGCACAAACAGCCGCACCTTGTATCCCTTGTTCACGCCAATCAGCGCGAGACCGATACCGGTATTCCCTGCTGTCGCTTCGACGATCGTTCCGCCGGGCTTGAGCTTCCCTTCTTTTTCGGCTCGCTTGATGATGCCGATCGCGGCTCGGTCTTTGACACTGCCTCCCGGATTGAGGTATTCGAGCTTGGCGAAGACGTCTGCCGCACCCGGTGGGACGATCCGCTTCAACTGGAGCATTGGAGTTTCACCGACTAGTTGGGTGATGTCGTCGGCAACGCGCAGGCGGGACATTTCGGAAGTTTTTTGACTCACCCTACAGGGTACGGGGCTTGGATTCGAGTCGTCAATGCGGGGGTCAGTGGCCAGTGGTCGGTGGTCCAGTCTTCAGTCTTCAGTCTTCAGTCTTCGGTCGACGGTCTTCGGCGACTTGGTCAACCGAATATGCAATAGTGCGTCTATAATGTGCCGCCAACCTTACACGAGAGGAAATGCATGCGACGACTTGCTGCGTTGTTGCTGGTGTTGTGCCTGAGTGTTCCATTCCCGGCTTTCGGAGCCGACGATAGTGCGCTAGTTGGATATTCTTCTCACTCGGGTCAGAGCGAACGCGATTGGGAGACGAAGTTTCGCGCCATTCCCGATACTGCCAACCTGCGCGAGTACATGCAGCGAATGAGCGCACGGCCTCACCACGTTGGCTCGCCCTATGACAAGGACAACGCCGAATGGATTCTGGCCCACTTCAAAGAGTGGGGTCTCGATGCGCACATCGAGACTTTTGACGTGCTCTTCCCTACTCCGAAGGTGCGTCTACTCGAGATGATCGAGCCGACGAAATTCACGGCAAAGATCGAGGAACCGGCGATCGCCGCGGATCCTACATCGAATCAAAAATCGGAGCAGCTTCCGACCTATAACGCATACTCTCCCGACGGCGATGTCACGGCTCCGCTGGTCTTTGTGAATTACGGTCTGCCGGAAGATTATGAAAAGCTCGACCGGCTGGGAGTTTCCGTCAAGGGCGCGATTGTTATTGCTAAGTACTATCACTCGTGGCGCGGCGTGAAACCGAAAGTCGCCGCCGAGCATGGAGCGATTGGATGTCTCATTTATTCCGAACCGCAGGATGATGGCTACACGCGCGACGTCGTCTTCCCTGATGGGCCGATGCGCAACCCGAACGGCGTGCAGCGTGGCAGCGTCATGGATTTTGCATCGGAGAATCCGGGAGATCCGTTGACGCCCGGCATTGGCGCGACGAAAGACGCCAAGCGGCTCTCTGTGAGCGAAGCCAAGAGCATTGCCAAGATTCCTGTGTTGCCGATCTCTTACGGCGATGCGCAGCCCCTGCTTGCAGCCCTTAAAGGTCCGATGGCACCGGATGACTGGCGCGGCAGCCTGCCGATTCCATACCATGTCGGCCCGGGCCCGACGAAGGTTCATCTCAAACTGGCTTTCAACTGGGATGTGAAACCCGTTTATGACGTGATCGCAAAGATCCCGGGCAGTGTTGCTCCGGATGAATGGATTATCCGTGGCAATCATCACGATGCATGGGTCAACGGCGCTGAAGATCCCGTTTCAGGGCAGGCACCGTTGCTTGAGGAAGCACGCGCCTTCGGGCTGCTGCTGAAGCAGGGATGGAAGCCGCGGCGGACCATCATTTACACGGCTTGGGATGGCGAGGAACCGATGCTGCTCGGTTCCACAGAATGGGTCGAAGCTCATGCCGATGAACTTCGGCAGCATGCTGCCGTTTATATCAACACTGATGGCAATGATCGGGGACTGTTCCAAATGGGTGGCTCGCACTCGCTCGAGCAATTCATCAACGGGGTGGCGCGGGATATTGAAGATCCGGAAACGAAGATGAGCGTCTGGCAGCGTGCACATCTTTCAGGGATCGCCCAGGCGAAGTCTGCCGACGATAAGAAGGAACTGCGCGACAGGGCTGACTTGCGGATTGAGGCTCTTGGATCAGGTACGGACTTCACTGCCTTTCTGGATCATCTCGGAATTGCAAGCATGAATCTCGGCTATGGCGGCGAAGATGAACAAGGGATCTATCACTCGATCTACGATGACTTCTACTGGTACACGCATTTCTCCGATACCGATTTTGTCTATGGGCGCGCACTTTCGCAGACCATTGGCACGGCGGTGATGCGTCTGTCCGATGCAGAAGTGCTGCCGTACGACTTCGTCGATTTCGCCGATACCGTACAGAAATACACGAAGGAACTCCAGAAGCTGCTTTCTGACAAGCAGGAAGAAATTCGCGAGCGCAATCAGGAGTTGGAAGAGGGAGTTTTCAAAGCGACCTTCGATCCACGACGCCCGACTGTAGCGCCGGCGAGAGAAGAAATTCCTCCACACATTAACTTCGCGCCATTGGAGAATGCGGGCGAGATGCTCACACACAGCGCTGATCGTTATCAGAAAGCACTGACGAAGAAACAGGCTGCGCTCGACCAAGGTCAACCCTCAATGCTGGCAGCATTGAACACAAAGCTGATCGAAAGCGAGCGGAAGTTGACGAACGAAGATGGGCTGCCGCGGCGTCCATGGTACAAGCATTTGCTCTATGCTCCCGGCGTTTACAGCGGGTATGGAGTCAAAACCATGCCCGGGGTGCGTGAAGGAATTGAACAAAAGCGCTACACCGAAGCGGAGCAAGAGATTGTGCGTGTGTCGAAAGCATTGGAAGAAGAGGCCGCGCTTATCAACTCTGCCGCTGAATTGCTGGAGAAATAGACTTACATCAACTTCTTCTCATGCTCGCTGCGAAGCCCTTGCCGACTGACGGGTCGAACCGCGCGCGATAGCAACCTGCTACCCGACGGATATTTCTTTTCTTTCCGCCAGGATTCTCTTCACTACAAAAACGAGCCCGAATGTCCATCACTTTGGTTACTTGAAGCGGCAGCTTCGTATTAGTAAAACCGAACAAGTTTTTGTGCGGAGCACTTCAATTTTCTAGATCTCACTTTTTCAGAGGGAACCTATGCATCGCCGAATTTTCGGCCTGGTACTAGTGTGTATTTGTGCGGTAACGAGCAACTTGCATGCTCAAGACTTCAAGCTATTTGACCGGACCGTGCAGATCCACGGTTTTGTCTCCCAAGGATTCGTCCATACAGACCAAAACAACTGGTTGACGATGTATACCAGCCACTTCGGCAGTGGCGAATTTACTGATTTTGGCGCGAACGTTTCATCGCAGATCACTGACAATTTCAGAGTCGGAGCTCAAATTTACGATCGGAATCTAGGTGGATTAGGGAAGTGGCATCCCAGCCTAGATTGGGCGTACGGGCAATACAAATTCAGGCCGTGGTTTGGCATTCGTGGAGGGAGGGTCAAGACGGTGCTGGGTCTCTACAACGACACGCAAGATCTGGATTTCCTGCATCCGTTTGCGCTGTTGCCACAGAGTATCTATTCCGTTGACATTCGCGACTCGACCATCGCGCATGACGGTGGCGATCTTTTCGGCGACATCCAGATGGGGCCCAAGTACGGCACGCTGTCGTACACGGCCTACGCTGGCCATCGTGATAACAGTTTGCATGGTGGAGTCGCTTACCTCATCAACAGCGATGGGCTCATTTTCAACAGTCTGAGCGGGTTGCAGTATGGTGCCGACCTGCGTTGGCAAACACCGCTGAAGGGACTGTTGGTCGGCGTGTCTCATCAGAACCAGGACAACACGAACAAATTCACGGTGCCACTTCCCACGGGGCCGATACCGGACAACAGTTCCGACAATTCGGATTGGATCAACCAGTTCTACGGCGAGTACACCTGGAAGAAACTCTTGGTGGACGCGGAATTCCGCCGCTCATGGGACGACACCGGGACAAAGGGTTTCAACGAGAGCCAGATCGATGTTCACTCCTGGTACATCGCTGGAGCCTACCGAATCGTCAAGCGCTTGCAGGTGGGGTCGTACTATTCGAGCTACTGGGTTAACTTCCCAATCGGGAACCTAGTCCCCGCTGCAAGTGGGCAGTCGCATGACAAAGTTGTCACCGGGCGAGTCGATATCAACCGGTACTTCAACCTCAAGGTCGAGGGACATTTCATCGACGGAAACGGATACCCGGCGGTGTCGCCCATCGGCTTCTACATGTTCAACAACCCGCAAGGGTTGAAACCAGATACGAAGGCGCTCGTGGTCAAGGGCGGTTTCAATTTCTAAGGGAGGAGAGCCACACCAATGACAAAGAATTCACGGATATTTCTTGCTTTCCTGGCAGCGATGGCGCTCCTGCCCAAACCTGCAAACGCGGGAAATGGAGTGCGCATCATCGCAAACACCAGCGTTAAGGCAGATGCGATTTCGCCCGCGGAACTCAAGGGAGTCTTTCTGGAAGAAAGAACCTCGTTAGCCGATGGGTCTCGAGTGGAACCAGTCCTGAGCAAAGGCGGAGCAGTCCATGACGCCTTTGTGAAGCAGTACCTGGGAAAGAACGAATCGGATTTGAAGGTTTACTACCAATCACTCGTGTTCACTGGCAGAGGCTCGGTTCCGAAATCGATCAGTTCTGATGAGGAAATCGCGGCCTATGTGGCAAAGACACGGGGAGCGATCGGATACGTGAGTTCCGACGCCAGTGTAGAAGGAGTAAAGACGCTGGTGGTATCGGAGTCCGGGAACGATGGGGGACGGCGATTGCTGACTCGTATAGAGCCCGTATACCCGTCTACGCTTCACAGCAATCACATCGGTGGAGTCGTCCGGCTGAAAATCACGATTGCGCCGAGTGGAAGCGTCGAATCTGTTGAGTTGCTCGGTGGAAATCCGATTCTCGGCGATTCAGCAATAGCTGCCGTCAAGCGGTGGGTTTACGCCGCTGGAGCGCGCACCAAAACGGAAGTCAGCATACCGTTTGACCCGGAACGGTAAGACCAAGATACAAAGCGATGAGCACACTCTTGTGTTCATCGCCTTTTCCTTCCCGTAATCGAGTTTACTTGCTTGCCGCAGAGGCAGTCTGCATTTTTGCGTAGTAGCCGCTCTTTGTTCGCACAACCAGTTTGCTATGGCCTTTGGCTTTCGCCTCTACGTGGATCTGACGGAAACCTCCCGCGACCTTAGGATTTGTAGGCTTGTACCCAATGGCGTACTGATTGCGGATGTCGTTCGCGATTGTCTTACTGATTGCGTCGACTTCATCGAGGGTCTTGGGAAAGAAAGCAATGCCGCCGGTACGTTCAGCAAGAATCTGCAAAGCTTTCTTGGCGCGCTTGGGATGCTCCTCGTCTCCTAAAATGCCGATGGCATAGATGGACGGGCTGTTTTCCTGCTGCAATTGTTTTACGGCCTGCTCTAGAGTTTCGCTGCTGGCGTTGTCTTCGCCATCGGTCACCACGAAGATGACCTTCTTTTCCAATCTGGCGTTCTGCTTGAGATGGTCTGCGGACGCGATGACGGCGTCATACATGGCGGTTCCACCACGAGCGTCGATCTTTTCCAGAGCTTCTTTCAATTTCCGCAGGTCGTTCGTAAAGTCTTGATCGAGGTACTGCTCGTCGTTGAAGTTCACGACGAAAACCTCGTCCTGCGGATTGCTGGATCGCACCAGATTCAGCGCGGCTTGATTTACCTTGGCGCGCTTCTCGCGCATTGAGCCAGAGTTGTCAATGATGATGCCCATCGCAACGGGAATGTCGACGTGGTGGAAGGAGATGATGCTCTGCGGCTTGCCATCTTCAAACACCGTGAACGCGTTGCGATCGAGCGTGGTCACGATGCGCTGTTTGTCGTCAACGACCGTGGCGTGGAGCATGACTTCGTCCACGTCTTTTTTCAAGACATAAACGCCCTGGTCGTCCGCCTTGCTGGTATCTTGATTGTCCTGCTGAGATGGGCCTGCTGTGGGTGACGAGGGACCTGCTTGATTTGCAGAGGAGGTTTGCTGAGACCATGCGGGGAGATACAGACAAAATCCGACCGCGACTAAAGCTACAACGAGAAGCGAAATCCCGGTGGTCTTACTCGGCAGGCGCGTAATATCCCGTCCTGGCATACACCCTCAGAGGCGGCAATCCTTTCGGTGGCAACAGCTTCACTTTTATCTTACGCCATTTGCCGTCGCGCACCACCTTCGTTGGTTTGTATCCGAGCACGTACTGATTGCGCAACTCCACGCCGATTTTTGTGGCCACATCCGCCAGGTCGTTGGGGTTGTCGATGGTAAACGCACGCCCCCCCGTCAACTCGCTGATCTCGGTAAGCAACTGCGGGCCCAGCCGTTCTTCCAAGGCTGAAGCATAACGATCGTAGATGCCGATCGCATAAATCATTACGTCGGCTTCTTTCACCAGAGATTTGATTTCGTTCTCGGTGTACCGGCTGTGATTGTCGCCGCCGTCAGAAATGATGAGCAGGGCTTTCTTCGCATACTTGGCCTGGCGCATTTTGCTGATGCCCATATAGATGGCGTCCAGCAAGGCTGTCCGGCGGCGTGGCACCGCAAAAACCAGTTTGTTCTGAATCTCGTCGACAGAGTTCGTGAAGTCGCTCACCGCCTCCGGTTCGTCGGAGAAGGTGATCATGAAGAACTCGTCCTGGGGATTCGCCGTCTTGAAGAATTCGACGACAGCTTCTTTCGCACGATCCATCTTGCTGCTCATGCTGCCGCTCGAATCGAAAATCACGCCGAGCGAAACGGGAGCATCTTCGCTGGAAAAGCTGCGGATCTCCTGCGATGCATTTCCTTCGAACAACTGGAAGTTCTCTTTTTCCAGCCCGGTGACCAGACGATTCATCGGATCGGTAATTGTGACCGGAACCAGCACAAGGTCTACGTCGACCTTGAGCGGCCGCACGTGCGCCTTCATTCCAGTGGTGGACGAAATCAGGTCGTCCTTCGGCGCCTCTTTCGGTTTCTCGACCTGATGGGACTGTACGTGAATGTCGTCTACATCGGTCTGGGCGAATGCGGGAAGCGATGCAAGAACGAGGATGAGGAAAAGCCGATGCCACGATCGCATAAGAGAATGATTCGAAGGGCCGTTTCGGCGTAGGCTGACAGCCAGATCCCAGGGGAGAACCTGACAGGCAATTCGAACTAGGGCCTCAGGGCGAGATGACCGGCGCCCATCTTGAAGGCGGGCCATAAGAATCCTCAATGTCGCGGATGTTAGCACAGCTTCCACCCGCCCGCGCAGTGTTTTTGTCAAATTCCGGAGACAAATGTCCGGAATTGGTTATCGAGCCGGTCCGGCGGAGAGAGCCGACTGGAAGGGCTTTTCGGGGACCGTGGCTAACTTGTTACAATCAAAGGTTTCCTATGGCTGACATACGTTCTTTTCGCGCTCTCCGCTACAACTTGCAGCAGGTAACCGCATCCCAGGTGGTTACCCAACCCTACGACAAGATCTCCTCTGCTCTGCAGGAACGCTACTACGCTGCCAGTCCATACAACCTGGTCAGAATCATCCTCGGCCGCGCCGAACCGGGCGACAATACGCTGAAAAACGTATACACACGGGCGGCGGACTTCAGCCGCCAGTGGCGGGAGCGTGGCATTTTGCAACAGGACGCAGCGCCATCGATCTACTCTTACTCCCAGACGTTTACGGGTCCGTCTGGTGGCACTTTCGAACGCAAAGGATTCATTGCGCTGGGACGAGTCGAGGACTACTCCGCGAGGGTCGTCCATCGCCACGAGCAGACGCTGGCCAAGCCGAAAGCAGACCGCCTTGAACTGCTTCGCGCCACGCGAACCCATTACGAGCAGCTGTTTCTCTTATATGAAGATTCCGGCGACGTCGATTCCCTACTCGCTACCTCCGACAAGCCGATGATCGATGTTGTGGACGAATATGGCGTCACGCATCGCGTCTGGCAGATTTCTGATCCTGCGGTAGTCGCCTCTGTGCAGAACGCCATGAGCGACAAGAAACTGGTGATCGCTGACGGCCACCACCGCTATGAAACCGCACTGAACTTCCGCAACGAGTGCCGTGAGAGCGCAAAATCGAGCGATCCGGATGCGCCGTATGAATTCGTGATGATGACATTCGTCAATATGAATGATCCGGGACTGCTGGTTCTTCCCACGCATCGCGTGGTGCATTCGCTCAGCTCATTCTCAGTAGAAACATTCCTGAATGCGGCACGGGAACTGTTCGATGTGACAGACGTTGACTCCGCGATCAGCGCCGCTAAGGCTACTGAACTCTTGCACGAAAAAAGCCAATCCGGCACGGCACTGCTGGCTGTGACTGCGGATCGCGCTGCCCTGCTGAATTCCCCGAATCCCTCACTCCTCCGGTATATGGCGGGTCTATCTCCGCGGCAGCAATCGCTGGATGTAGTGGTGCTGCATAAGTGCCTGCTTGAAGGTGTGCTGGGGCTGTCTGAGGAATCCATCCGCAACCAGCAGAATCTTTCCTACGTGCGAGAGGCGTCGGACGGGCTGGCTGCGGCGCGCGGACACAACCAAGGGAAGAAAACCGATATCGTGTTCTTGATGAATCCTTGCCCGGTACAGAAGGTGCGCGACATCGCGTTCGCTGGCGAAGTTATGCCGCAGAAGTCTACTGATTTCTATCCCAAGCTGCTCAGCGGTTTGACCGCGTATGCACTGGACTAGGGCGTGGGGAAAAAGACCAGCTTTCGCGTGAGGGACGGGCTGGCGGCGAGACGCCGGCGGGATCCGGCTGCGCTCAGGACAAGCGCAGGCGCGAGGGTTGGACCGCGGCTTGTCCTGTTTTCATTGCTTTCCCTCGGCTGCGCTCTCCTGCTGTCTGGCGCTACTCCTGAGAAACATCTTTCTGTCTATTCTGTTGCGGCGAATTATTCCTTGCCCCTAATCCAGAATGAAGGCCACGACTATGTCGGACTTCTCGAAGTTCTCGAGCCATTGGGTAAGGTGAGCGCCAAAGCGGACGGATCAAAATGGCGTCTGCACTACAACAACATTCAAGCGGAATTCCAAACCGGTAAGACGAGAGCGCGGGTGCAGAACCACGATGTCGACCTTGGCGGCAGATTCGTAATGGAGAATGCGCGTGGCCTGGTGCCGATTGGGTCGCTCGCTTCCCTGCTGCCTCGTATCCTCGGCGGACCAGTTAGCCTGCATGAAGTAGCCCACCGCCTTTTCATCGGCAATACAGCGACGCATTTCACAGCATCATTGGCTGGCGATAATCCTCCCCGTCTCGTATTTCACTTTTCCGCTCCAGTTAACCCTAGCGTCGCCACGGACCAGGGCGTGTTACGGATGACGTTTTCGCGAGACCCTCTCGTTGGTCCTGCATCTCCGACCCTCACGTTCGGAAACAAAACGATCCCCGCTGCGACTTATAGCGAGCTCAATGGATCGGCGCTCGTAACGGTGACCGCGACTGCACCCGTTATTGCCAGTTTTAGCGGAGATGGGCGGACGATCACGATTTCTCCGACGCAGGCGGCGACCGCAACAGCAACACAGACTGGGCCTTCCGGCACGCCACCTGTTTCGCCGCCAGCCGCGGAATCACCCGCCAACTCAGGCCTACCCCCGCTGCCCCAGCCTCCGATTCCAGGACAAGCCGCCCCAAGGCGTTACTTTGCCGTGGTAGATGCGAGCCACGGAGGCGATGATCACGGCGAAACCCTCAGCACGACGCTCCTGGAAAAGGACATCACGGTCGCAATGGCTCGCAGCTTGAAAAAGCAACTGGAGAGCCGTGGGATTACGACTCTCGTACTTCGGGATTCTGACGCCAATTTGCCTCTCGATCAAAGAGCCGTTTTTGCGAACGCCGATCACGCCGCGATCTATATCGCCCTGCATGCATCGTCCAGCGGACATGGCGCGCGCGTGTACACCGCGCTGCTCCCGTATGGAGAGGACGATCGTGGTCCGTTTCGCTCGTGGACCACCGCCCAGCATTCGGCCCTTCCTCTGAGCCAGAGCACGGCATCGGCGGTTGCTGGTGAGTTGCAAAAGCGGCAAATCCTGGTACGCACTCTTACTGCTCCGCTTCGCCCGCTCAACAATGTGACCGGACCTGCGATTGCGATCGAAGTTGCGCCTCAAGCTGCCGACGTGACACAACTGACGGCTCCGGACTATCAGGAATTAGTGACGAGCGCCGTGGCCACCGCGATCGCAGCCAACCGCGACCAACTCGGTGGCGCTCCGTGAGACGAAAACGATGATTCCCCGGCACCTCATCATCACAGTGGCAGTGCTCGCGGCGGCGGCGCTCGCACTGAGCATCTATGCGTGGCACGTGCGTAACACGGTGGTCGCCGCACCGGCAGCAACTGTGGATACACGACCCCTTGGACCTCCCATCACTGGACCAACGGAGAGAGTCGTTCTATTTGTCGCACACGATGAAGACGGCACGCTCCGCCCCCAGTCAGCGCAGATCCCGATGCCTTCCGGACGACAGCAGCGCGCCGAGGAACTAATGCGCGCGCTACTTTCCATTTACCTCGACAAAGCCTCGACGCACGTGATTGCTCCTGGTGCAGAGATACGCAGCGTCTTCCTGGTCGATCCAGGAGTCGCAGTGATCGACTTGAACTCTGCTTTCGCGGACAAACATAGATCAGGCGTTCTGGTAGAGGAACTGACGGTGGCCTCCCTGATCCATACGGTTTCGTCAAATACGCAGGGACTCCTGAAGGTCAAGATCCTGGTGGATGGCAAGGAACGGGACACGCTCGCCGGTCATGCCGATCTTTCTTCCTACTACGATGTTGCTGCAGTGAACCAGCTCGCTTCCGAATTGCAGCCCCAATAGCTGAACAGATACTTAAGGAGCGCCAGCGCTCGCGGATCGCGAGTTTCCCAGTGGGGAGATATGCGCGCCGAATCCCGGAATCTGGTCGCGATGACGCCAGTACGGAATGCTCTCGAAAAACCGGACCGCCAGCAGCGAGAGCACCAGATACATCGTGTCCGCATGAAGCAACATGCTCACAACGACAGACATCGGCACGAGAAGCATCAACACCCTCAGTGTCACCTGCAGGCTTCCGAGTTGTTTCGGAGATGTCGATGTGACTTGTCCGAGTTCGAGGTGCTTCAGATTGCTCAGTTCCGTCCGGACTGAGTACGCGCCGGGCTGCTGGTGCCAGGTTGAAATCGCGTTGTGTAGCTTGCGAATGCGCTCACGATGTTTCCAGATCGAACCCGGCTCGAGCGAAGCGAGGTTGAAGATTCCGTTGCGACCGTTCGCCGTTTCCCATCGCAAATATAGTCGCTGATATTTCCACCAGCTTGGAGCTCCGCGCGAGACTACGATCTCTTTAATCTCGGAGGGAGCGAATGAAAACTTCACCTGCTCCCCAACAAACTTGAAACCGTCCTTCGCCAAAACCAGGAAACCTGCGTCCCAGTAGTGGCGTGTTCCGTAAAGGCGAGGATAAGGCCCTGGCGCGAATCCGACGAAAAGGTCCTCCCCGCGTCCTGCAGGAACTTTTTCTCGAGCGAAGCGCTGGGCGATACGTTTCTTTTCGCCCTCATTCCCGGATTTCCCCAGCCACGCGCTCATGAAGGTCGCGATCAACACCGTCAGGACCATTCCCGCCAAATAGATTGCGCAACTGGCAGTGAGATCGAATTGCAGCTTGCGCACGACAAGTGAAACCAAAGCCGGGGGTAAAACTACCGCGCCGATCAGGATCCAAGCCTTTCCCTGGGTTCTGCGCTGCTGTTGCAGTGAGACCTGCATTTTCTCAGGATCGTCAGCGGGAGGAACGCAGTAGCGGTCCGCTGGAGCCGCTAGGTTTGACGTGCTTCCCTGCGCGTCATAGTCACGCAAGATTTCCTGCAGCCTGCCCGGCGGGAGCCCTCCCGCCTTCGCCATGCGATGCACGCGATGAAACGTTGACGGATGTGTCACCCAGGTTTCTGTGGCCTTGCCCCAGCGAATCGGGACCAGACCCAGACGGCTTACCTTGAGAATTCCCGTGATTTGAGCTTCGGGGTCGCCAGTGAGTCGCACGGCGGTTGCATCCGCGACGTTTTCGAAGTGCCGCGAGAGCAGGTAGAAACAAGTCATGCCTGCCGCGAGCAGAATCAAGTCTTTTTCGGGCCACTGCTGGAAACGGCCGAAAACTCGCCAGAAATGCAGACTAAATCGCATCCCCGCATCTGGGAGCGATGCCAGGGGAATCATAATAAGGCCCATCACCGTTCGCGCGAGCCACGCGAAATACTGCGGCAGAAAAATCGCTGCCAGCAGCGCGGTTCCGAGTTTAGCTGGGTGCTTGTATCGGAGATGAGCGAGTTCGTGAGCAGCCACTCCGTCGACCTCTCGCCGGTTGAGATTCTCCAGAAGATAGTCCGTGAACATCACAATGCGGTTCTTGGCGGCAAAGGCGTTGGCAACTTGTCCTTTGCCGGCCGGCACGATAAAGATCTGGTTGACCCCGACCCCGAACTTTTGCGCCAACGCGAAGACGCGGTCGCGCAGGTCCCCGGTGGTGAGCGGCTGCGGAAAACTCTTCATCGCGTGCAGCTTGAGCAGAGTCAACATCTGAAAGACGGCCAATGCCGAGATCATGAGTGCCGCCGCGATCTTGGGCCCTTGATGCATCATGGAAAGCCCCGACAGCAGCAACATCAGCGGTAGAGCTTGCGCGCCGACTGTGGCTGCCTGCTGGGCGAGGAATTCTTTGCGCGTCCATCGGGTGCCGCGGAGCTGAGCATGCAGCCTGTAAGACAGCGACACGCAACCGAGATAAATGAGGAACGAAGGCAGGATCGCGATTGCCACACCGGTCACAACGGATTGGAGCGGAGAGATAGGCTGCTGATCCACCCATTCCTGCAGCGTTGCGCGCGCGCCAAGACCGGTACTCAACCACGTAAACATGGCTGCGAGCACCAGCCAATTCAGTCCTCGCATGAATCCGAACCATGCCGCCGTTGTGTCAGTTTTGGCGAGAACCAAGGCACGATGCCGCATCGCTAGCGTGAGAAGCATCGGGACGAAGATGAATCCCAGGAGAATAGAAACAGCGCGTTGAACGTCAGATCGCCGCAAGCCGTACGCAATATGCAAGCTGGCGGGATCGAGCGTGCCCTTTAGAGCGAACTGATAGTCGACATAATTGGAGCGTTCCGAAGCTACATACAGATTGGACTTGGAGTACTCGAAGAACGAACTCTTCGGAACTGACACAGTGACGCCCAACTGATCCACTCCGATGCCCTGCAACTCGGTCAGAACTCCTGTGTAGTCAAAATCTCCTCGGAGAACCAATGCGTCTTTCGCAAGCACACTTTGGCAATGACCCATCAGCATGTGACGGTCGTAGCTCTCGAGTTCCTTGCGGTAGCGATCACGCCGTTCCTGGCTCCAGTTTTTCTGGCGATCAGAAAGGAATTCAGAAGGATCGGGATGCTTCAGAACTCCGGCCTCGCAATGAAAAGCCTGCCCGAGAATCCTTGGGAGCGCCTCAGATTCTGCGAGGTTTTCGGGCAAATTCAGACTTACGTCTACCGATCCCTGCTTGTCGAAGTGAAGCGATAAAGTGGCCGGATTCTGTGCACCATTGTCGGAAGCGGCGTCGTTATCGTCGTCGGGATCACCCTGCGCAAGACAGGAGAGCGAAACCAACAACATCAAGGGCAACAGAAGCTTTGGGTAAGTTCTTGTCACGTCAAACTCCAAGACATGCGGGAATTCCACCCGGCGCTTGATCTTGGGGAGCGATCAAGTCTGGCGCGGGAGGGGGCGGGAAACAACGTGACCGAAGTGCTCTGTCGGAGGTATACCGCTGCAAAACAAAAGCACGCCGCCCTTATTTCCATAAACGGAGGAGGCCTGCTCTCAATGATTTACAATCGCCGGTCATGTTCTATCGTTCTGATAACCGCAGTCCGGACCAGCTTCGACCGGTCAAAATGACTCCCGATTTCATCTCGACTGCTGAAGGATCTGTGTTGATCGAGGTGGGAAATACGCGAGTCATTTGCACGGCGTCGATCGAAGAAGTTGTGCCGCAATTCATGCGCAATACGGGCAAGGGATGGATCTCGAGCGAGTACAGCATGCTTCCCCGCTCGACCTTGACGCGCACTCCCCGCGAAGTTTCGAAAGGGCGTCAGAGCGGGCGGACGCATGAGATTCAAAGGCTGATTGGGCGTTCGCTACGCGCTGTAGCCGACCTTGGAAGGCTCGGCGAGCGGACCATTTGGATTGATTGCGACGTGATCCAGGCGGATGGTGGGACGCGCACTGCCTCGATTACGGGTGCGTTTGTCGCCCTACGGCTAGCTCTTGAAAAGCTCGTCGAGGCAGGGACACTGCCTTCCGTTCCCCTCAAAGATTCGGTGGCTGCAATCAGCGTTGGAATTGTGGATGGCGAAATTCTGCTGGATCTTTGTTACGAGGAAGACTCTCGCGCCGACGTGGATATGAACTTTGTCATGACGGGTGCGGGGAAGATGGTCGAGGTGCAGGCGACGGCGGAACATCAAGTGTTTGATGACGCGCAACTGAGCAAAATGCTGGCGCTCGCGAGGAAGGGCGTGGAGGAACTGATTGCGAAGCAGCAAGCAACGCTTAGCAAACAGGCGTGACGCCGCGAAATCTTGAAAGATGGCTTCCGTGCTCTCACATGCCGTCGCAGCATCGGCGATGAGCGCGGCTTTCTATCGACCTCGCCTGCCAAAGTTTGTGTGGATGGCGGGCATTGCGTGCTCGGTAATTCCGGATTTTGATGTCATCGGCTTTCGATTTGGCATCCGCTATGGGGATTTCTGGGGACACCGCGGATTCACTCATTCTCTGGTTTTCGCAGCGCTCCTGGCTGGAATAGTCACCATAGCCATCCCCTTACGCAGATCCCAGATTCACTGCGCTTCCCTTTTTGCCTACTTGTTCCTCGCGACGGCAAGCCATGGACTGCTCGACGCGATGACGAATGGCGGTCTTGGTGTCGCGTTTTTCTCACCCTTCGATAACACTCGGTATTTTCTGCCCTGGAGGCCGATTCGCGTGTCGCCGATCGGAGTGACGAGGTTCTTCAGTGACAGAGGTCTGGCGGTTCTCCAGTCGGAAATGCTCTGGATTTGGCTCCCGTCGATGCTGGTCATCGTAGCGGTAATGGTTTTGAGGATATCCCGAGCGCGACCGGCAGTTTCCGGCTAGGGATACTCAACTCTCGCCTTTTTTGGAAAAATGGAAGCCTTGCGTTAGAGGTTCAACACCCGTGCCAACAGTTCGCTCCTGTTCTCTGAAAACGGGTTCACAACCGTCACTCCACGCCAACTGAATTCGTTTTGTAAATCCTCAGAGAGGAGCAGGCGGCAGTCGGCTTCGGCGGCGCCCGCCAAGATGATGGCGTCCCATATGCGGAACTTGTGCTGAACCGCTAGGTCGATGGCTGACAAAAAAACGGACGTTGATGTCTCGATAAGAGGAAAGCTGACATGCCAACTCGCTACCCGTGTTTGGGCCGCCTTGGGCGAGAGCGGTGCCTTGCAGGTCAGCACTCGGAATAACTCTCCCAAAACCTGCACCGGAATGAAAGTCGAGGCGCGCGAAAGCTTGGAAATGATTTCGAGCGTAGCCTGCTGCCGTGCCTCCCCATTGACGCCTTCGGCATAGACCAGGATGTTCGTGTCAAGAGCTAGACGCATGTGCTAGTCGTAGAGTTCGTCCCTCGTCCAACGACCGATATCAATAGCTTTTTGCGAGCGGAGACGCTTCAAAAGAGCGTCGTGGGCACGGTCGGCCTCGTGCCCTTCTTCGATAGGCTCTATGCGAGCCACGGGCCTGCCGTGGCTCGTTACAACATAGCTCTGCCCAGCTTTTACCGCACGAAGCAGTTCTGAAAATTTCCTGTTCGCCTCTGCTGCCGAAATTGGCTTCCGCATAATGTAGTTATTATAACTACTTTATATCGGAAGGAGCAACCTTTATTTCTGCTGTGCCTTCTTCTCTGCGGCTGCCTTCTGCATCGCCACGGTCCATGGCGGCGTGATTCCGTTCTCGCGGGCGTAGGCGATCGACTGGCCCAGATGCTCGTGGTTGTCGGAAACCAGGATGTAGACGACGTCGCCGGCATTTGCCTGGGGCCCGAGTTTCGGGAGCAGCTTGGCGAAATCCGCGTTGGTCATGCCCTTGATCGCCTTCTCGGTAAAGTCCCAAGACTTGTTCAGCTCTTGCACAATCTGCGCGCGATCGGTCGTGGATTTCTCCAGACCCTTCCGGTCAACTCCGGCCGGAGTTTCGGCTCCCATCATGCCCAGGATGCCATAGCGCTCGGCGGCAACGTGGAGAAACACCTCGGCGAAAGAACGCGAGTCCGCCGCCGGACGCCATGTTAGCTTGTCGGCTGGAACGGCGTTGGCGAGGTCGACAAACTTCTTCTGCATGGTTTGCAGATCCAGCAGGGCCTGGGCCTTCATGTCATAACTCGGCGCGGTGTGGTCAACGGAATCATCTCCTCGACGACCCGGCGCTGCGGCGAAGATGGCACAAAGACTTAACAAAACAAACGTCAGCACTCCACAAACTCTGTTCATGTGATCCTCCTCACGAAAGTGATCGATCCTTAGACGTGGTGAGATGAAATTGGTCTTGCTCTCCTGTAAATAAGGCTCGGCGCGGATCCCGTTTCGGGGCTTTCCCAAGCTGGGAAGGCAGTCTTCCCTCAAGGGTGTTCATTCCTGCGATTGCTGTTTACCCGGCCCTCCGGCGGCGCTACGGTGAGAGAGCGCCCATGAGCAACCTTCGTCCCTTCGACCGCCGCCGCGAAGCTAGAGCTCAATTTGAGATTGAGGTCATGGTGTGGGGTGTTGATACCCGTGGCGAGCGCTTCGTGCAGCAGGCCGCGGCGCGCAACATCAGCTTGGGCGGAGCGTTGCTCTGCGGGATCGAGGCCGAGTTGCGATCAGGAGATGTGATCGGAGTGCTGTACCGCGGGAAGAAAGCGCGATATAGGGTCGTGTGGGTGCGCTATCAAGAAGGCCTGGAGAAAAGGGCCGCCATCCATCGAATGGAGCCCGATATCTGCCCGTGGCAGGAGTTGCTGGCTCAGTCAAGTTCGAGTGCAGAGGAAAGCAGCGAAATCGTGCGATTCCCCAGTGACTGGCACTGAGCTACCCATCCCAGACTGAATTGGAAAGTCGGCGGAAGGGGGCTAGCTCGAACAGACAGTCCAAGCGCTTCTCCGCGTGCACAGCGAAATATCTTGGCGAACTCCGCGGTATGTCCGTTATAACCGCAGGGATCGCCGAGGTCCGCGGAGAGCGCTGAGAACGACATCGTCAGTACTGTCCGATTTGAGCTACTCGATCCAGACCGTCTTTGCGTTCACGAACTCGCGAATGCCAACAACGCTGAGTTCGCGGCCATGTCCTGAGGCTTTCACTCCGCCGAACGGGATGCGGGCATCCGACGCGACCATCTTGTTGAAGAAGACCATTCCCGCTTCGATCTCGTTGGTGAAGCGTTCTCGCTCTTCTTGGTCATTGGTCCAGATGCTGGAGCCTAAGCCGAAGCGCACATCGTTGGCGATCTGGATGGCGTCGTCGATGTTTCTCACGCGGAAGATGGAAGCCACCGGTCCAAAGAATTCCTCGCTGTACGCAGGCGAGTTTTTCGGAATATCCGTCAGCACCGTGGGCTCGAAGAAGTTTCCCGGACCCTTGATCGCGTGGCCTCCCGTGAGCAACTTAGCTCCCGCATCGAGAGTTTTCTGCACATCGCGTTCGAGGTCCTTCACGCCGTCTGGAGTCGATAGTGGACCGAGTTCCGTTTTCTCGTCGAACGGATCTCCGATCTTGAGATTCTTCATTTTCTCTACGAACTTGCTTTGGAACTGGTCAGCGATGGGTTCGGCGACGATAAAGCGTTTCGCGGCGATGCAAGATTGTCCGTTGTTCTGAACGCGCGCCTGCACCGCGGTACTCACAGCTGCGTCGAGATTCGCACTGGGCATAACGATGAACGGATCGCTTCCGCCCAGTTCCAGGACGACTTTTTTGATACGCTTGGCGGCCCCGATACCAACCTGAATGCCTGCCTGTTCGCTGCCGGTCAGCGTGGCCGCAACTACGCGGGGATCATTCAAAATCGCATCCACTTGAGCTGAGCCGATCAGCAAAGCCTGGAAAGTTCCCTCCGGAAAACCGGCTTCTCGAAAAATGCCCTCCAGTGCGAGCGCACATTGAGGAACGTTGGAGGAATGCTTCAATAGTCCGACGTTGCCTGCCATCAGCGCAGGTGCAGCAAAGCGGATTACTTGCCAGAAGGGAAAATTCCACGGCATGATCGCGAGAATCGGGCCTATGGGCTGGTACCGGATAAAGCTCTTCTTCGCGCCGGTTTCGACCATCTCGTCGGCCAGAAAACGCTCGGCATTCTCGGCGTAGTAGCGACAGGCCGTCGTACATTTCACGGCTTCCGCGACCGCCGACTTATACGTCTTTCCCATCTCGAGCGTCATCAGGTGCCCGAATTTCTCTTTGTCGCGCTCCAGGATGTCGGCGGCTTTCAACATCCGTTGAGCACGAACCGAAAATGGAGTTTTGCGCTCGGACTTGAAGGTTGCGACGGCGAGCTGCAATTTTTTTTCTATGTCGGCTTCGGTCAGAGGCTGAAACGTTTTGATGACTTCTCCAGTGGCAGGATTGATGGTTGCGATCGGCATGGTGCAGGGTCCCTTGAGTTGTGCGATTTGAAGTTACTCTTCGTGCGGTTGAGGAATGGCGTCCGGACGATCGAGTAAGTAGATACTAATCTGCAGATCGGTCTTCGCGCCAACGTTGATGGCGCGATGAACGCGGGAGCTCGACCTTTCAAGCGGTAGTTTATTTCACCCTTGGGCGCCGAGAAGGACGATCGTTCCCGGCGGGCCGATGATCGGGATGAATCCACACATCGCGGAGTTCGTCGAGCGCTTCCATCGAGAAGAGCAGGACCGCCCCCACCGCGCAAGCGATCATGAGCGAGAGCAGCATTCGTGTCACCCCTGGTTCGTGACGTTTTCGGCAGTAAATTAGTTTCGAATGACTCCGCTGTCAGTGATTTGGAGCACGGGAGATCGGTCAACTGTTTCCTCACCCGTGGTGTTAAGAACGGGTAGGGCTCGAGCTCTGCCAGAAACTAGTCACACCAACACAGGTTGTCGATACATCTTCGCGATCTCGCCCAGTGGAATCGGCTTGTAATCGCCAGCGTGTCCGGCCTGGCCGAATTCCCTCATGCGTTGGGCCACAACTTTCTTCATGGCTTCTCGCGCGGGCTTCAGATAATCGCGTGGATCGAATTTCTCCGGCGTTTCCGCAAATACTTTACGGATGGCGCCAGTGATCGCCAGCCGGTTGTCGGTATCGACGTTGACTTTCCGTACGCCGTTGCGAATGCCAAGCTGGATTTCTTCAACAGGAACGCCCCACGTCGGCTTCAGTTTGCCGCCGTACTGATTGACGACATCCTGCAGGTCTTTCGGCACGCTCGACGAGCCGTGCATCACCAAGTGAGTTTCCGGCAGACGTTTGTGAATCGCGATCAGCACGTCCATCTTGAGAACAGACCCGTCGGGCTTCTTGCTGAACTTGTACGCACCGTGGCTGGTGCCGATGGCAATCGCCAGCGCATCCAAACCAGTCTTTTCGACGAACTCTACAGCCTGGTCGGGATCGGTGACATGTTCCAGGCCAGTGCCGCCCGCGCCGTGTCCGTCTTCAATACCTCCGAGCACGCCGATCTCGCCTTCCACGGTCACGCCCTTCGGATGAGCATACTCGACCACTTTCCGTGTCTCGCTGACGTTGTAGTCAAAACTTGATGGAGTCTTCCCATCGGGCATCAGCGATCCATCCATCATGACGCTGGTAAAGCCCAAGTCAATGGCGGACTTGCAGGTCTCGAAACTGTTGCCGTGGTCGAGGTGCATGACGAGCGGAATCTCGGGGTAAAGCTCGGCAGCAGCAAGCATCAGGTGATAGAGAAATTTGTCCTGGGAGTAAGAACGGGCGCCGCGGCTGGCCTGAATGATGACCGGCGAGTTGGTCTCTTTGGCCGCCTCCATGATCGCCTGAATCTGCTCCATGTTGTTGACGTTGAATGCTCCTACGCCGTATCCACCTTTGGCCGCCTCGTCGAGCAGTTGTCGCATTGACACTAAAGGCATAAATGAATTTCTCCTCAGGATGAAGTAGATGATTTCAGTTTCAGTGTAAACTGCAAGTGCATACAGTACTTGTGATTCAAATCACACCTAAAACATTCCATTTTCTGGGAATGGTGGTGGCTCTTAACTACGGAAGGAGATTTGGGAGGAACTCATGAAGCTCACCCCTGGCAAGCTTGCCGGACTCAAGAACGTGTCCAACGAACGCGGCATCATCGCCGCTGCCGCGATGGATCAGCGCGGTTCCCTGCAGAAGTCACTGGCCAAAGAAAAAGGCGGCGAAGTCAACGACCAGATGATGGAAGAATTCAAGTCGTTGGTCACCGAAGTTCTGACACCGCATGCGTCAGCCATTTTGCTCGATCCGGAGTGGGGCCTGCCTGCCTCCAAGCGCCGCGCCAAGAATGCGGGACTGTTGCTCGCTTACGAGAAGACTGGATACGACAAGACCGGCCCGGGCCGCCTTCCCGATTTGCTGGATCACTGGTCCGCACGTCGCCTAAAAGAAGCGGGCGCGGATTGCGTGAAGATTCTCCTGTATTACACGCCTTACGATCCAAAAGATGTCAATGAGACCAAGCACGCCTGGGTCGAGCGCATTGGCGACGAGTGCCGCGCCAACGATATCCCGTTCTTCCTGGAGTTCGTCGGATACGAAGAGGGTGCGGATGAAAAGGGCGTGGAATATGCGAAGAAGAAACCGCATATCGTCACGGAAAGCATGCGCGAGTTCTCGAAAGACCGCTATGGCGTCGACGTGCTGAAAGTCGAAGTGCCGGTCAACATGAAGTGTGTTGAAGGCACGAAGTCATTCGGTGGACAGAAGGCCTACACGAAGAAAGAGGCCATCGACCTGTTCCACAAAGCCGCAGCTGCTGCGACCAAGCCATTTATATATCTCTCGGCAGGCGTCAGCAACGCGGAGTTCAGCGAGACACTCGAACTCGCGGGTGAGTCCGGCGTGAAGTTCAACGGCGTTCTCTGCGGACGCGCCACATGGAAAGACGGCATCCCGGTATACGCCAAGCAGGGTGCTGACGCGTTCCGCAAATGGCTTGATTCGGAAGGCGTGAAGAACATTCACAACGTAAACGACAAGCTGAAAGCGGCTACCAGTTGGCACGCGTTCTACGGAGTGGAACTGGTCAACGCGTAAGTCGAATCTTTTCCTAATATGGGCGGACGTTGCGTCCGCCCTTTCTCTTTCCTCTTCAAACAGGGACATCGGCGATTTGAAAACGAAAGTTCTTCTATCCTGGAGCAGCGGTAAAGATAGTGCATGGACCCTTCACGTGCTGCGTCAGCAGGAGAACATTGAAGTGGTCGGGCTTCTAACGACTATCAACTCACATTTCCAGCGGGTCGCCATGCACGGGACGCGACACGAGTTGTTGAAGCTACAAGGCGCCGCAGCCCGGCTTCCGCTTTGGGAGGTGCCGCTTCCCTGGCCATGCAGCAACGAGGTTTATGAGCACGAAATGGCATTGACATGCAAATCAGCCGTCGAGCAGGGAGTCTCAGCAATCGCATTTGGCGATCTCTTCCTGGAAGATGTTCGACGGTATCGGGAAGAGCGCCTGGTTGGTACGGGTCTCAGCCCTCTGTTTCCTCTTTGGGGACGAAATACACGAGAACTCATTTCCGAAATGATTGGTGGCGGCCTGCGAGCCAGGATTGTCTGCTCCGATCCATCGAAGCTATCGGCAGATTTTGCAGGATGCGTTCTGGATTACGAACTCTTGAAGCGCTTTCCGGCCACAGTCGATCCCTGTGGTGAGAACGGAGAGTTTCATACGTTCGTGTACGCAGGCCCGATGTTTAAGGAAGCAATCCCGCATGCCATCGGGGAGTCCGTCACGCGGGATGGTTTTGCGTACGTAGACGTGCTCCCCGATCCCAGACTGCCTCGGCCTGATACGCGAGAGCTATGCGTTAAAAAGCTCCGGACATAGGGTGGGCCCATCCAGATGCCCGACCAATTTCTTCTCAAGTCCTTCGCGTGACGTCCCAAGCTGCTGACGCAGGTGTTCTTTCTCCTGATCGTTCAGAGGAGAAAAATCCTTCGCAATTTGCACATTGTGCGCGAGCATCTCAGGCTTCGGCATCCCCACGACGGCAGTCGTAACCGGCAGGCTCATCGAATAGCGCAGCAGCGAATTCATATCTGCTTTGCCGGCGCCCTCACCGACCAGGAACTCCTGTCCAGTCACCTTCATCGCGATGATGCCGAGATTCTTCTTGTTCGCGGCTGGCAGCGCCAGTTCTTCGAACCGACCATTGCGTGAAGCGTTAAGCGCCATTTGGACGCAATCGAGATCGTGCCGCTCGATCGCCTTGGCCATGACTTCCCCGTTTGTGTGACTGGTCATGCCCGCAAACCGAGCCATTTTCTGCTCGCGAGCCTCCATCAGGCCTTTCATTGCTCCGTTTGGAGCTTCGATCTTCGCGAGATCGTCCTCCTGTCCCAGGCTGTGTATGTGGACCAGATCCACATGGTCCGTCTGCAGCCGTTTCAGGCTTGCTTCCAGCCTTCGCATGAACTCGTCGCGTGTCCGATCCGGAATCTTGGTCGCCAGCCAAACATCCTTTCGTCGCGAGGCCATGACCCTGCCAACCCGGGTTTCACTTTCGCCATCACCGTACGAATAGGCGGTGTCGAGGTAAGTGATGCCTGAATCGATTGCGTGATTCAGGATCGCAGTGGCGTTGTCCACGTCTTTGTACATCAGAAAGCGGCTGCCGCAGCCAAATGCCAGAATCGACACCTTGGCGCCCGTGCGGCCTAGAGTCCGAGAAGGCAGTATGTTCGCTGCTGGTGTCGCTCCAGCAACATCTTTCAATAGCAGAAGACCGGTTCCAGCCGCGGCTCCGAGTCCAACGTTCTCCAGAAACTCCCTGCGTGAGATATCTTTGCTCATGTAGCCTCCTCAGCCCCTCAGAAGTGTAATCCTACCTCCGCCTCGAGACATTTCAGAATAAAATGTGATTCTAATCACATTCTCTTAACTGGAGCGTCCATAGAATCGGCACATACCCCTGGGGTTCCAATAAACCATCTTTTGTGAGGTCGTTATGTCGTCCCCCATCTTGGCCCTTCCAGAGACACTTGCCTGGAAACGAGCGTACATGGCCGCCATCCTGGAAAAGGAACGTTCGAACATCAACGGACGGATCGAAGAAGCTCGCGAAAAACTTTCTCGCCGATTGCGAGAAATAACTTTGGGCGGGAACCCATTCCCAACTCACGAGGAAGAGCTTGAAGGAATCCATGAAGCTCTTTATTTGCTCGATGCATTGCGGAGCAGTCTCGCATATAGAGACGAAGTCACCCGGGTCGAAGCTACGTCGGACGCCGCTTGAGAGAATGCCCATCACTGTAGTTGACTCGCGCATCTCGAATGCCTAATAGGTTCGTATGGATATCCCCAGAACCGTGCTCATTACGGGAGCTTCGGGCGGAATTGGATATGAACTCGCCAAGCTTTTCGCTCGCGATCACCACAATCTGATCCTCGTTGCACGCAGTGCAGACAAGCTTGCCCAAGTCGCAAAAGAAATGGAGACGTTCGGCGTGCGCGTCAAGACCCTGCCGCTCGATTTGACGGACACTCCTGCCCCCAAATTCCTGTTCGACCAACTACAGCGCGAGAATGTATCGGTCGATATCCTGATCAACAACGCCGGCTTTGGCGCATACGGCGAATTTGTACATATGTCCGAAACGGATATCCTCGGCCAGATCAGTCTCAACATCACGGCTTTGACCGACCTCACCCGGCTTTTTCTGCCCGGAATGGCTTCCCGACGCTTTGGCCGTATTATGAATGTCGCCTCGACCGCGGGATTTCAGCCCGGCCCCCTGATGGCCGTGTACTACGCCACCAAGGCCTACGTGATTTCCTTTTCGGAAGCGATTGCGAACGAGGTGAAGGAATCAGGAGTGACTGTGACTTGCTTCTGTCCGGGAGCGACCCAGACTGGCTTTGCAACTCGCGCCGGAAACGACAAGACGCGCGTCTTCAAACGAGCCGGCGTAATGCCTGCGGATAAAGTCGCGCTCGACGGTTATCGCGCGGTCATGGAGGGCCGTACTCTGGCGATTAGTGGGATCCAAAACTGGCTTACTGCGCAATCGACCCGCTTCGCCCCTCGGAAACTAGTGACGGCGGTGTCTCGGTGGGTTTCTGAACGGGCTGACTAGACGTAGTCTGGATGGTTTCTAAGGGAAATGACCAAAGATACCCGCAAGCGCGGATAACTCCGGTTTATGTAGCAGGCATCCCACGAAACTGAGAAGTGCCGATTTCCGCGCGAGGTGCGTATGTCGGGTGCGGCGGTCTGTAGACATCATTCTCCCCGAGCGTTTCTTAGTCGCATAGCCATCCTGATTGCTACAGTCTTTTTTGCCACGGCGTGCATGGCGCAGGACTCAACGCCAACCGCTTCATCGCAACCATCCTCGAGCATTGGGGAATCCTCTGAACAGCCGCAATCCACTCCGGAGGGTGTGTCGATCACAATTCCGGCAGGAACGCGGATTCCGGTAGTTCTCACGTACCCTATTTCGACGAGAACGACGCAGTCTGGTGACGACTTTCATGTCCAAACCACCGCACCCGTGACAGTAGGCGCCCATGTCGCCATTCCAGCCGGAACATTTCTACAAGGCACAGTGGATAAGCTCTCGCGCAAGGGAAATCGCGGAGAAGTACGGCTGCGTGGTGCGCAATTGATCTTCTCGAACGGCTATATAGCCGCGATCACGGGCCGGAGTGAATTGTTGGGAGCAGAGGGCTCAGCCTGGATTAATCCGAGTGGTCGCACAAAGGCCGGAGCTATTCTGGCTCCCGCAATCGGTACTGGAATCGGGGCAGCCATCGGCAGCGCAGCTCATACCACTCAGAGCGCCACTCTAGGCGGGCAGACGATCACCACGGCAACAGCGAAAGGCCTTGCCATTGGAAGCATGGCCGGACTTGCGGCAGGTGCCACCGTCTCCCTTTTCTTGCTACTCCATAGCCACCAATTTGACATGCCAGACGGCGCTCCCATGGAGATGACTTTGCGGGAGCCTGTGGTTTTAACCGGCGACGAATTCGCCGATGCGATTGAGGCCGGAGAGGAGAATCCGCAGAAGGTTCCCACGCCCAATCCACACCCCGCTCCCCCTGCTGGTTCTTCCAAGGCCGGAACCGGGCCACAACACATCTGCTTTACTCCCGGAACTCCGGGAACGCCTTCCACCGCGATCCCAGGAATTCCTGGACCCAATGGAATTCCGGGACCACCGACGGTTATTCCCGGGACACCAGCAACGCCGCCAACGCCCTATCCTTGCCCGTAGTTGGCAAAGTTGGCGGTTTTGGATGTGCACGGGTGGCCCCGGCGCTGATAGCTCAATGAACGCAATAATGACGGGGCATGACGGTCGCCGATGCTTTTGTTGTAGTCTCTTCTGAGCATGCCCACTCTGATCGCGCAGCCTACTCGCATCCAAGCCGCTGGCAACAAGCCCAAGCTGATCGATGAATACATTGGCCGAGTGAATTCGAAAACATCTTCCGCCAGCGTCGCGCATATGCGCAGTCCCGGGGGATGGATTGAACCGGGGCAGACTCCGGAGTTCGACGAATTTACGATTGTGCTGAAGGGGACGCTGCGTGTCGAGCACAAAGACGGAGCGCTGGATGTTCGTCCCGGCCAGGCGGTCATTGCGCACGCAGGCGAGTGGATTCGGTACTCTACCCCGGAAGAATCCGGAGCCGAATACATTGCCATTTGCCTGCCGGCTTTTTCTCCGGAAGCCGTGCACCGCGACAGCTAGTGGCAGCGATTACTCAGCGCTGGCGTAGTATCCCGTCCGCGCATCCACTCGTAACAATTTGTGGAACCGTTTCGGCAATCGCAATTTCACGTTGATCTTGTACCAGGCGCCGTTGCGCGGCATCGATTGTGGCCGGTAGGCAAGCACATACTGATGTCGAAGCTGCGTTCCAATGGACCGCGTCACGGCAGGAAGATCCCGCAGATTGGTGAGCGTGTAAGCCTTTCCTCCGGTAACTTCCGTGATGGACTGCAGAAGCTCCGGCCCAAGCAACTCCTCTTCCGTGTTCACATAGCGGTCGTAGGTGCCGACCGCATACATCATGACGTCGGCTTCCTTCACTGCCCTCTTCACGTCGCGCTCGCTGTAGCGGCTGTGATTGTCTCCTCCGTCGGAGAGAACCAGCAGGGCCCGCCGCCGATAGCGGGCATTCTGCATTTTCCGCAACCCCATGTAGATTGCGTCCAGCAGCGACGTTCGTCCTTTTGACTGCGAGGTTATCAGTGCGCTTTGCAGGTCGTCGCTGTTGTTTGTATAGTCCGTCGCCAACTGGGGAGCATCGGCGAACGTGATCATGAAGAACTCATCCTGCGGATTAGCTTCTTTGCAGAATGCCTCCACCGCCTCTCGCGTGCGATCCATCTTGTTGGCCATGCTTCCGCTCATGTCGACGATCAGGCCAATCGAGACCGGAGTGTCTTCGCTGGAGAAATTCTTGATTTCCTGAGGCTTCTTGTTTTCATACAGCTGAAAATTGTTCTGCTCAAGGCCGGTCACCGGACGGTTGAAATTGTCGGTGATGGTTACCGGGACCATTACCAGGTCCGAATTCGACCGGATGATTTTTATGTCTTTGGGAATTGAAGAACCACCGGCTGGAAAGTCGGAGGCTATGCTTCGCGGCGTGATATGTACGTCATTGATTGAGGTCTGGGGGAAACCGGCTGTCGTGAAAAACGAAACAAGGAGGAGAACCAACCCACTGCGGCGGGGAAGGAAGCCAACCAAAGCAGACATGTCTTGCACCTTCGCGTCTTAACTAAACATCACGAAGGTTGGTTGTCGCGGAAAGTGGCCGTCGTTGTAGGAAGAATCCCCTAGTGGCGCGCGAAAGATCACGCACGAGGCCTGAAGGGGGCATCGTGTTGCACGGAGGTTATAACAAGTTTGCAGTATTCTTAACTGCAGGTGCCGACGGGATTTGGCTCACTCCCATTCAATCGTTCCCGGCGGTTTCGAAGTGATGTCGTACACAACACGATTCACGCCCTTCACTTCATTGACGATGCGGGTAGAGATCGTCTTGAGTACTTCGGGCGGAAGCGAGACCCAGTCTGCAGTCATGCCGTCTTCGGAGCTGACCGCACGGATGGCGCATGTGTAGGCATACGTACGCGCATCGCCCATGACACCCACCGTCATCACAGGCAGCAGGACCGCAAAAGACTGCCAGATTTTCGTGTACAGTCCCGCTTCTTTAACCTCGCTGACCACAATGTCGTCACATTCACGGAGCAGCCGAAGACGCTCGGGAGTCACTTCACCCAGAACACGTACGGCTAAGCCAGGGCCCGGGAAAGGCTGCCTCTGAAGGATCTCTGCGGGAATCCCCAGATCGCGCCCAATCCGGCGAACCTCATCCTTGAATAAATCTTTCAGCGGTTCGATGAGCTTCAGCTTCATCTTCTCCGGCAATCCACCGACGTTGTGATGAGACTTGATGACCTGCGAAGGACCGCGTACCGAGCGCGATTCGATCACATCGGGATACAGCGTTCCCTGCACCAGCCACTTCACCTTGCCCTCGGTCTTTTCAATTCTCTGCGCTTCCTTCTCAAATACCTTGATGAACTCGTTGCCGATAATCTTGCGCTTCTTCTCCGGATCGCTTACACCCGCCAACTTTTTCAGGAACCGATCCGTGGCATCGACTGCGTCGAGATGCAAGCCGAGCTTATCGCGCAATGTTGCCTGCACTTTTTCAAATTCGTTCTTCCTCAGAACGCCATTGTTCACGAAGATGCACGTGAGACGCGACTTCCCTTTTGCGTCGCGCAGAGCGCGGTCTACCAGGACGGCGGCGACGGACGAATCCACTCCCCCCGAGAGCGCGCAGATTGCCCGCCCGGTGCCAACCTCCTGCTTGATGTGGGCAATAGTCGAATCGATGAATTGCTGAGCAGTCCACGTGGGCTGCGCCCCGCAGATCTGAAACACGAAATTCCTCAGAATCTGAGTGCCCTGGGGCGTGTGATGCACTTCAGGATGGAACTGTACCGCATACCACTTCTTCGCCACGTTCTGGATTCCGGCGACGGCGTAGTGCGTCTTCGCCATCAACTCAAAACCAGGAGGCAGTTGCAGCGCCTCGTCGCCATGCGACATCCAGACCGCCAGTTTTTTGGCTAGACCCTTGAAAAGCTCTGATTCGGAGACGACATCCACTTCGGCATGCCCGTACTCGCGCTTCTCGGCTGGACGAACCTTCCCTCCCAGCGTGTGCACCATGAATTGCAAGCCGTAGCAGATGCCAAGGATAGGCACGCCGAGATCAAACACATGTGCGTCCGCCGGGGGCGCATCCTTGTCGTAGACCGACCACGGCGCTCCTGACAATACGATGCCGACCGGGGAATAGCTCTTGATTTCCTTCAGCGACGCATTGCAAGGCAGCACGACGGAAAACACATTCTGTTCACGGATGCGGCGCGCGATTAACTGCGTATACTGCGCACCAAAATCAAGGATAACGATGGATTGCCCCATCGCCACCGGGGCCGAAGAAGATGAGTTTTTCAGGGATTGTGTCTCCACCTTCGAGTTTCTCAGATTCGGGGAGCGAGTGTAAAGACACAGAATTTGGCAATAAAGGCACGTCAGTGCATTGTCCCGAATGCACCTTCGCCGAGCGAACGTGCTGAGAACCTACGGCTGCGGAGCGAGGATCGGCAGGTCGCTCAGGATGAGTTCGTCTTTGTCGATCGTGCCGGTGACAGTCGGGGCTGGCTGCGGCGGAATCGGGGGTGGCGGGGGAACCCACAGAGCTTCGGGCGTCTCCATGATGAACGCATATCCAGCCAGGCGTGCTGTGTAGATCCAGTCTGCGACCGCAAAGTAGAGCACTGTCAACAGAATCACCGCCAACAACACAAGGCGCCAGGGAAGCACAGCCGCAAGGCCCAGCGGCAGCGCGACGACGGTCGCGGCCGACACAAATGCAACGAGATGAGCCACGCCTGTCCAGGTGCTCACGGCAAACAGTGCTCCTGTGCGCTCGCGGCAGAGCCAGACCGCAGCATTGATCGCCTCAATTGCCTCTACCCCATCGCGTACGGCGAACAGCGCAGCTAACGAAACCAGCCAGTTAAGGCAGAACGAGACCAGAGCAATTGCCGCCGCAAGCGGAAGAAAAATAAGAAACATCAAGCCGGGCTCGGGATCTGTACTGGATGACACAAATCCCGAGATGATGGACGCGCCCCAAAATGCGATGACAGTGGCCATGAACAAGGTCACACGCAGGAAATTCAGACGAAATAGAGTCGGAAGGGGACTTTCGCTCGAAGCAGTTTCAGGATTCACGGTGGCGATTCCAGCCGCAAGCGCCTTCGATTCGATCTGATTCCGCACATAGTCGAGGACGGCTCGCACAACGGCGATCCTGCCCAACGACGCCGCAACAATCCAAAGCAGAGACAGCAGCAACATCGCCAGCAACAACGACAGAAAGCCTCGGAAAAAGCCTGCGCGAAGTATGTGGGCGATGGCTTGCGAGATCAGGAACGGCTGGCGGCTTTTGAGGAAGAGCATCTCGCCGCTGGTGACGGGCAGGGTGTTCAGAAATTCGAAAAAGCCGAAGAGGAGGAGGGCTGTTGCGGTAGCCCCGACCACCCAGCGCCATGAAATCTCGGCAAAGGTGAATAGCGGACGACGAAATGCCGCCCGAAATCCCTCCGCGGTTGGAGACACTTGCGCCATGCGGTAAAGCATAACCCAAGCCGGCCCGCTCTACTGGCCGCAACTCAGATCAAGCCCGAAATATCCTTAGTATTTTTTAGTTTGCACTGTTCGCCACCGGCTCTTGCAACGATGCATGTTGCCCGAGCATCGAGATAAATAGGCAATCAAAGTTCTTGGATAGTAGCTCTCGAATTCCGCCAAGTGCGGGAGAGAGATAACGTCATCGTTTTAGGAGGAAACACGTATGCGATCTTTAAAGTACGTTGCACTTACCGCTGCTGCGGCCCTGCTGTTCTCGCTGGGAGCATTTGCCAAAGACTCCCATTCAGCGAGCTTTGATCTTGGACAAACTGCAACGATCGGCTCGACCGTACTGCAGCCTGGACACTACAAAGCGGAGTGGAATGGGCCCGACAACTCGCTGCAAATTTCCATCGTCCAGCATGGACAGACCATCGCGACGACCCAGGGAAGAATGAAAACTCTGCCGTCGAAGTCGGTCAATACGGCGGTACAAATCCACAATGACAGTAATCATCAGAAGATAGACGAGATTGACTTTGCGAATCGCACCGAGGCTTTGGTGCTTTCGGGTTCGCGATCGTAGAGCGATCGTAGATCAAAAAGAGAGAGCGGGCCGATTGCGGCCCGCTTTTGAAACGTCGAATCGAACTTCACTTCACAACAAGATTCACGAGCTTACCCGCAACGTAAATCTTCTTCACAATCTGTTTTCCGGCTAGTGCCGATTTCACCTTCTCGTCGGCGAGCGCTTGTTCCAGCACGAAGTTCTCTGGAGCATCCGCAGGTACGGTGATCCGACTGCGCAGTTTGCCGTTCACCTGCACAGGAATCTCGACCTGCTCTTCCTTCGCCAATTCCGCGTCATACTTCGGCCATGACGCTTTGAGCACATTTCCCTTCTCTCCCAACATTTCCCAGAGTTCGTGGGCGAGATAAGGAGCGAACGGCGCCAGCAACAGCACGACATTGCGCTGGACTTCCGCGAGAAACGCCGCAGGCACGACTCCGCGGTGGATCGCGTCTTCTGCTCCGTAGAGCGTATTCACCAACTCCATGACTGCCGAAACGCAAGTGTTGAAGTGCCAGCGTCCCTGGAAATCGTCGCTGACGCGCTTGATCGTCTGATGTAACTTGCGCTGGATCGCCCGCGCCTCGGGCGACAAATCCGCAGGAACCGCCTTTTTCCAATCGGGATCGTCCGGCTTAGCATTTCGGATGAAGAATCGGTACACGCGGCCAAGGAAGCGCTGAATACCTTCGATCCCGGAATCCTGCCAATCGAGATCACGGTCAGGAGGCGCAGCGAACAAGCTGTACATGCGCGCGGCATCAGCTCCGTAACGTGCCACCATCTCGTCGGGCGAGACGACATTGCCGAGGTTCTTCGACATCTTTCGGCCATCTTTGATCACCATGCCCTGTGTGAAGAGGCGCTCCACCGGTTCGTCGTTGGTGATCATGCCCAAGTCCCGCATAAACTTCGTCCAGAAGCGCGAATAAATCAGGTGCAGAATCGCGTGCTCGACTCCGCCAATGTACTGGTCGATTCCGCGATCGCCGAACCAGTACTGAGCCGTTTTGCTGTCGAAAGGCGCTCTTTCATTGCGCGCATCGGTGTAGCGGTAGAAGTACCAGGACGAGTCCACGAACGTATCCATCGTGTCGGTCTCGCGCCGCGCCGGGCCGCCGCACTTTGGGCAGGTCGCGTTCACGAACTCAGGCACATCTGCCAACGGAGATCCACCGGCCAATGTGACCTTCACGTTGGCGGGCAACATCACCGGAAGATCTTTTTCCGCTACGGGAACAATGCCGTCCTTCTCGCAATAAAGCATGGGGATCGGCGTGCCCCAATATCGCTGGCGGGAAATGCCCCAATCCTTAATCCGATAAGTGACCGTCGCTTTTCCGAAGCCTTTCTCCTCGGCGTGGGCCGACATCCTCTTGATCGCGTCCGCGCAACTTATGCCGCTGAACGGACCCGAGTTAACCAACATTCCGTACTCAGCCGTAAACGGCAATTGCGGCTCGGCCATCGTCTCTTCCGGATCGTTCGAAATCGGAAGAATGACGAGACGAATCTCGATCTTGTATTTCTTGGCGAAATCGTAATCGCGATCGTCGTGCGCGGGCACGCTCATGATGGCGCCGGTGCCGTAGTCCATGAGGATGTAGTTGGCGATCCAGATTGGAATCCGCTCTCCGTTGAACGGATTAATCGCGAACCGGTGCGTGTTCACGCCGTGCTTTTCGATCTCCCCGAGCTTGTCGGCTTCTTTCGCCTTGCGCTGTTCGGCGATCAACTGCTGGACCGCCTCCCCAAGAGGCTGGTTATATCGGGTGAAGTCGGCTACCAACGGATGTTCGGGCGCAAGCTGAATTGAAGTCGCGCCGTAAATCGTGTCGACGCGCGTCGTGAAAACGCTGATGTTCGATCCTGCGGCCCCAGCGTTGCCCTCGAGTTTGAAATCGACGAGCGTGCCTTCGCTGCGCCCGATCCAGTTGCGCTGCATGATGCGCACTTTCTCGGGCCAGTCGGGGAGTTTATCGAGATCGCGCAGCAATTCTTCGGCGTATTTCGTGATTCGTACGAACCATTGCTCCAGTTCGCGCTGTTCGACAAGCGTATCTTCGTGCCGCCAGCAGCATCCGCTGCTAAGAACCTGCTCGTTGGCCAAAACAGTCGCGCACTTCGGACACCAGTTCACTTTGCTCTTCTTGCGATAAACCAATCCCCGCTCGTAGAGCTTCAAAAAGAACCACTGATTCCAGCGGTAGTAGTCCGGGAAGCAGGTGGTAACCTCACGCGACCAGTCATAGGCGAAGCCCAGGCGCTTCATCTGCGCCTTCATGTTGCTGATGTTGCGGAGCGTCCATTCACGCGGAGGCGTGTTGTTCTTGATCGCTGCATTCTCCGCCGGCAATCCGAACGAATCCCATCCCATGGGATGCAAAACATTAAAGCCGTTCATCCACATGTAGCGCGCTAGAGCATCGCCGATTGCGTAGTTGCGCACGTGCCCCATGTGCAACTCGCCGGAGGGATAGGGCAGCATCTCGAGCACGTAGTACTTTTTCTTGGTTGAATCCGGTTCGGCGGCGTAGAGCGACGTATCCTGCTGCCAGCGCTCAAACCACTTGGTTTCGACGCTCTGCGCGTTATACCGCTCATCATTCGGACGCGCCATCTGGTTAGCCAATGTGTTGGCGGATTTGTCTTCGATCGCCATAGAGAGAGTTACAGCGCACAGGATAAACGCTTATTTTACACGGCAAATCCGGGAGCTTGGAAAAAGCTCGGCGACACAGCGCGTGAATTTCATCAACCACAAAGGACACGAAGTTTCACGAAGGAAATGCGCGGGTGTCAGGCCTTCGTGGACCTTTGTGTCCTTTGTGGTTGTCGCTCTTTCCCGTCATCCGACAATGTTCGTCAGAGTCCCAATCGGCGGAACCGTAATGCTGATGTCATCCCCGTCTTGCAGCGTGAAGGAATCCGGAGGCACAATCCCGGTTCCCGTAAGCAGAAAACTCCCGTGCGGGAACGAGCTTGCCCGGTACAAGTATTCAACCAATTCCTCAGGCTTGCGCTTCAACTCTTTAAGAGTTGTCGCCCCGCAAAAGGCGGAAGTGCCATTGCGCCGAATCTCGATCTTGATTTCGGTTGTGGACGGCAAAGGCTCTTCAGCAACCAGAATGCACGGTCCGAGCGCACAACTGCGGTCATAAACCTTTGCCTGCGGCAGATAGAGCGGATTCTCTCCCTCGATGTCCCGGGAGCTCATGTCATTACCGATGGTGTAGCCAGTGATCTTGCCTCCAGGGCTGATCAGCAATGTCAACTCGGGTTCTGGAACCGACCAACGCGCGTCTTTGCGAATCGCAACCTTCCCTCCGTGCCCAACTACGCGATGCCCTGTGCCCTTAAAGAATAGCTCCGGCCGCTCAGCGTGATACACGCGATCGTAGAAGTCTCCCCCGCCTGCGCTCTTCGACTCTTCCATTCGCGCATTGCGGCTGCGGTAATAGGTAACTCCCGCCGCCCAAACTTCCTGGCTCCCGATGGGCGCTGCCAGGTCCTTCGTCGCCGGACCGATGGCCGGCCTACCGCCTGAAATCAATTGCCGGACATGGCCCGCCAGATCTTCGCGCGCAACCAACTCGTCCCAAGACGCTGCAGGTATCTCGTGAAACGCACCCGAGTCTTCAACCACAGCCCCATGGAGTAAACGGTAAAGTTTCATGGTGGAAAGTATCTTCTGTAAGGCGGTTGCTGGCAAATGTTGCGCGCATCAGGGGATAGCTAAGACGTCGCAACCAGCTTCTTCAGCGCATCCACGTTCCTGCGATCATCCCCGGGCTGATCGATTGGAGTCTCTGCAATGAAAGCCGCGTGAGCCAACCGTAGATCATTCAGCAAATGCCGGAACGCCTCCTTGCCAATGGTTCCCTTCCCGATATGCTGATGTCGATCGAGCTTCGATCCGCGCGCCGCTTTTGCATCGTTGCAGTGCCAAACTTTCACTCGACTCAAGCCGATGGCCGAATCCAAATGCTGCAAGGTTTGATATAAGCCTTCTTCGCTGACGATGTCGTATCCCGCAACATGCGTGTGACAGGTATCGATGCATGCTCCCACTGGGATAATTCCTTCCAGTCGTTCAATAACTTCAGCAACCTGCTGGAAACTCCCGCCAAGTGAAAATTCAGCACCCGCCGTGTTCTCAATAAGGATCGCAAGTCCACCTTTGACCAGGTCGAGACCCTTCGTTGACGCCGCAATCGCAGCCGACGTACGCAGGAGGCCCTGCTCACGATCCGCGCCGCGAAACGACCCCGGATGCAGCACGAGGTAATCTGCGCACAAAGCCATCGCCCGTTCCACCTCGCCGCGAAACGCGTGCATCGACTTATGCAGGAAGAGTTCGTTGGAACTCGCAAGATTGACTAAGTAGTTTGTGTGAATCACGAGTGGCTTCAGATCGTATCGAGCGCGCAGGCGGTTCATTTCATCGCACTGCGGCTGACCCAATTCATACGGAGCCCACTGCCGCGGACTCGAAGAGAAAACCTGAAATGTGTTGCAGCCCAGTCGATACGCGCGTTCCGCGGCGTTCTGCACACCGCCGGCAGAAGAAGTGTGAATCCCAATGCGCCGCGAAGTCAGCTTCGGATGCCGTTTCGGCGCGGGCCGCTTCAGAATGTCCTGCTCCCGCGCCATCGATAGACCCATGAAAAAAGTATAAATGCCTCAAATCCGACCGACCGGTCGCCCTGTTTGCGGTGCATATGGCCGGGAAGCTAGACTTATTCGTGCGGCTTCTCCTGCAGCCGCCGCTGGTCCCAGACGTTCTACTCTCAGGGTGAAATTATGCTAGTCGTCATGAAGGCGCAGGCCACTGAAGATCAGGTGCGCGCCGTTTGCGAAAAAATCGAAAAACTCGGGTACCGCGCCCATTCCATGCCGGGCGCAACCCGCACCGCTATCGGCATCACTGGCAATAAGGGCGAAGTCGAACAAGGCACGCTCGAAGAAATGCCGGGCGTGCAGGAAGTCATCCAAGTTTCGAAGCCCTACAAACTAGTCAGCCGCGACGTGAAGGAAGAAAACACCGTCATCCGATTTCCTGGAACCGCGGCCACTATCGGGGGACAACACCTGGCCATCGTTGCAGGCCCATGCGCCATCGAGAGCCGCGATCAAGCATTCGCCGTGGCTGAGCGCGTACACCGCGCTGGAGCGCAATTCTTCCGCGGAGGGGCCTACAAGCCCCGCACGTCGCCCTACACGTTCCAGGGACTCGGCGAAGAGGCCTTGCGCATCATGG